>Ga0172371_10001312_pt1 | contig 39344 bp, 30 predicted proteins | sample Lak12m_FD_114543 | JGI IMG/M metagenome (GOLD analysis project Ga0172371, IMG submission 114543) | Freshwater microbial communities from Kabuno Bay, South-Kivu, Congo - kab_022012_12m | ecosystem: Environmental > Aquatic > Freshwater > Lake | place: Democratic Republic of the Congo: South-Kivu... | reverse complement strand
CTTCCTGGTTAAGAAGAATTCCGTAATTGTCTGTTTGTGCATCCAGAGCAGCCGTATCTTCTCTCATCATCCTCGCTGTTTCTTTTATGGCTTCAGCAGCCTTCAGGAAAGGTTCTTCTGTCCATGAACGCTGTCCGTTTTCTGCCTCATATATAATCTTTGCATCTTTGGCAACTGAATATGACCATACATAAAATCTTTCTCTTAATATGTATGCACCTGCAAGACCTGCACTCAAAAACCAGGTTGCATATCCCTCTTCTTTAAATCTCTGGCAGAGATCCCCGAGTGCCGTATAAGATTCAAGATTCTTTACTTCATCTTCCGAGCTGCCCATATCTTCAAGCACATTTCTATATCCTATACCAGCCAAATAGAAAATATCATAAGGTATCTGAACTATTTTATCGTCTGCGCTTCTAATACCGCCCATTTCAAGTGTTTTGCCAAGATTTGCTTTCCATTCCGGGTCAGCTTCTATATCACCATCAAATACATGAAGTATCCCTGTTTTTTCGACTTCCCTTTCCATTGTACCCTGATAAAGTCCGAACAAATCAGGAAGTGTGTTGCTCTGAACTGCTGTTTTTATGAGCTCTGAATATTCTGACAGGTTGTAAGCTGTTCTTTCAATAGTAACATTTGGATGCATTTGATTGTATTTGCTGTTAATTTCATTAAGAGCATTATCGTATGCTGCTGTACCTGCCTGCCAATCCCAAACAACTATCTTTATAGGTGAAGCAGGTTCGCCAACTTCACTGGTTTGCGTCACAGCCGTTGTTTCTGAGGCTGTTGTTGTTACGCCAGTTTTACATCCTGCTCCTGCCATGAGCATAGAAACTGAAAGAACTGCGATTAATAAAAATACCCAAAATTTTTTCATTTCTTCCCCTTTCAATTTATAATTTAAAAAACTTAAGGGTAATCCTATACTTAATAATCACCTCCCTTTGCTTTTATTTATCAAAATTCTATTTTGTTTTTTATATTGATAACAAAATTTTTTTTATCGTCAATATTTGTTTTATTTAAAATTTTTATGGTTTTATAACCAAAAGTTTTATAACCAGATTTTATAAGATGTATTATTATGTAGCTTATTGTTTCATTTTGAGAATTATCAATCATTTTAATTCAATTACTTTATATTGTCAATTTTACTCAGATTCTTAATCAGATTCTAACAATTATTCCAGCTTAAGAGATAGTGCATATTCTTTGCTTGTTTTTAGAAATTCATTAAAAATATCACTTATATCATCATCATTGTGCAGAGAAGCGTCTAAAGGATAAGAAGGTATGCACACAACGTTATATTTAATACCTTTACTTACAAGTTCTTTATATAATTCAATTGCCCTTTCAGAATTATAAAACTCCTCCTCAAATAAAAAATATAATATAGTATTGCTTCCGCTGAAAACTGATATATATTTATCCAATTCCTTATAAGTAAACTGCAGTGAGCAGTTTATGGCTCTTACTTTTTTACGGATATCTTTTTCATCATACTGAAGATAAGCAGACGCACATGGATGAGGGCCGCAATTATGAAATCCTCCATAACCGAATCTGTCATACATTTTTTTATTAAAGGGTTTACTGAATGTTTCAAAAGTACTTACACCAAAATTGGCGCAGGGATCATCACTTACATAACCTTTACTGCCTTCGGGATACCAGGATACATCCCAATCGATATTGGTCATTTTATTTAAATCACCGACTTCACCGGTTAGAATCTCCTGAACTTTTATATATAAATCTGACAATCTTCCCAGATAATTCAACATCTTTTCTTTTTCTGTAATAAGTGACATATAAAACAGATTTGTATCCATTATGTCTACTGAGCCACACAGTACACCCCCGATGTCCAGACCTGTCGTATCTATCAGACCTTTTGTTACGGTCTTATAATAATTGATTTTTTCAAGATTTCCCGGCATCAGGCCTTTTTTTATTATTTCATTTTTGTCCCGTGGTATATCCAGCTTCTCGAGATCTTCTATCTTGAAGACTATCGGCTCTTCTACGGTTGAATAGTTTTCGAAATCTTTTGTATAACTTACTTTGGATCCCAGGATTGTTGGAATTGTCGTACAACCTACTTCGGGTTTTAAAAAAGGTATATAATCATCAGGCAGCAGGTTCAGTGATTTTTTAATTGAATTAAGGTCGAATCGTAAGTTTTTTTCCTTTTCTGTTTCTATTTCTTTTCTGGTAAATTTCTCTTTATTGTCTATTATATAAATGCCCAACGGGATATGGTCGACTTGCTTATATTGCCAGATTTTCCTTATCCGGTCTTTTCTTTTTTCAATCTCTTTATAATTTAACTCAAAGTCTATTTTATTATTAATTTCACTCATAAAATCCCCTAAACATTTTTCTTTGGTTTTGCAGTAGATCCTCCAATTAATAATTCGGCTTTAAATTCAATGCTTGGCGCATCTTTACCATCAATTAAATCCAGCAACAGCTCCATGGCCTTAAATCCCATTTCATATCTTGGTTGTACTATAGTTGTAATGCTGGGAATTAAATATTTTGACATATCCAGACCATCAAAACCAACGATGGAAATATCATCGGGAATATTTATTCCCGCATCGCTCAATGCCTTCATAACTGCAAGTGCGGCTTCGTCAGAGGTTATAAATAATGCTGTGCAGGATTTTATTTTTTCTAAATTCTTTTTTGTGAAATCATAATATGCTAAATATCTCTGTCCCTTGAAGGCATTATCTATAAAAACAATAGTTTCATCCAGGGTCAATCCATTATCTGAAAGCGCCTCTTTATAACCTATAAACCTGTTTCTGAGATTACCAATATCCAGAGGCTCTGAAATAAAACCAATTTTTTTGTGTCCAAGGTTTATCAGGTATTCTATTGCACTCTTTGATATTTCTCTGTTTTTTATTGTTATACAGGATATCAATGAATCATTAACAATTTTTTCTATAGCAACAACCGGAACCTTCTGTTCCCTGATTTTTACCAGATTCTGTTTATCCAGGATTGCCGATGAAATGATAATGCCGTCAATTCTGTTTGATAATATTGTATTAATAATTCTATTTTCCTGCTCTGTGCTGTAGTTTGAACTGAAATTAGCCACCGAATAACCTGCTTTATTTGCCGCATCCTGCACACCGGAAAAAACTTCCGAATAAAAATCTGAGATCCATGGTTCCAGAAATGCTATATTAAAAGTCTTTTGCGTTTTTAAACCTCTTGCAATCGCATCAGGGTGGTAATCCATTTCCTTTATCGCTTTTTGTATCTTTTCAAAGGTTTTGTCACTATAGAATAATCCTTTTTTATTAAGGACCCTTGATACGGTAGCTATTGAAAATCCTGTATACTCTGCAATATCTTTAATTGTTGCTCTTTTTTTTATTTCATCCATGACAAAATATTTTTATAAATAATAAAATGTTTAAAGCAAACAGTTCCTGGCAGTCTCATACATGGTCAAAGCATTTTCCAGCTTTATTTCCGGATGAATTTCAGAGGTAGAACCAATAAGGGTCCTTGCACCGCCGGAATCCTCTATTGCCTTCAGTGTGGCTTCTCTTATCTGCCGGGGACTTCCAAATGCAAGCAAATCCTGGCAATCGATCATTGAACCACAAACAGTGCAGGGGTAAAGCTGTCTGAATTTCTTTATGTCCATTGTTGCCAGGGGTTCAAACGGGTTTATAGAATCTGCTCCCATATTTATAATATCCTGGCAAATTTCCCATTTTTTACCATCACTATGATAAATAACATAATATCCATACCTTTTCCACCTGTCTATGCATTTCTTTATTCTTGGATAAACATTTTCTTTTATAAAAGACAGGGGCCATAAAAGTCCCGAATTGAAAGCTACAGCTTCTGAAATCATTGCAACTCTTGAAAGTCTTGTAGGAGCAAAGCAGTCGATTTTAAAAAGCTCATGATCAACAAGTGCATCGTAATATTGATTGAAAACATCAGGATAATCATGATATACATATATGAGCCATTGGAAACCGAACCTGTGAGTGGCCGTATAAAGGCCGGGAACTGTCTCGGGTGCGATCATCATTGTATCACCCAATTTCCCGGCAACTCTTTCGAAAGCTATGTTTAACTCTTCAGGATCTCTGAAATATTCACCAAAAAGGTTGACTTGTTCCAATGCCTGAAAACAGAATTTTTTCTTGTCTATCGCTTTATAGATCCTCTCTATATCTTTAAGCATCATGTTTTTGGCCTCATCCAGCGTTTTTACAGGTATGTATGTCACCTGCTTCGTCCACCACTCGTCCCTGTATTTGAAACCATCCTCATCCTCGCTTTCCCTTTTATCCAGAAAATCAGGGATCCTGAAGTGCCTTACCAGATCAAGAGTATTTCTTATTGCTTTACATGTGATGTCTTCTGCATTTGAAGAAGTCAGCTTTTCACCGCTGGCATGTTCTATAAAATCCACATTATGGATTATATCAAATACCGGCAGCCTATCGAGTTCTTTGCCTTCGAATGTATTTATTACCCTTTCGGTTGAATTTAGTTGCATTATTTCTGCTCCTGAGTTAATTGTTTTATTTTAAATATAAAATATTTGATTAATTTTAAATAATTGTATAAAATTTTTGCAAATTAGTAAACGTTTAATAAAAATATATCAGGAGACAAATAATTAATGAATTCACGGGAAAAATTTCTTTCAACCTTAAGTTTCGATGATAACTCTCAAAATATGAAGGTAGAATTTGGTTACTGGGCCGGCACCATAAGGAACTGGTTAAAGCAGGGACTCCCAGTTGTGAAAAATATTCCTGCAGAAATTTCAGGAGAAGAAATTATCAGGGGTTCTTCTGTATCCCTATCTGACAACACTGATGAGGCAACGGATAAGAATGTAACTTCTTATTTTAATCTTGATTCCTACCTTGTGAAATTTCCTTTTGACATAAGCCCGATGTTAAAAACGGAGGTGCTTGAGGAGAGCACCGATTTTAAGATTATTAAAGATTCTTTTGGTATAACTAAAAAAGTATTGAAAAACTTTTCCTCGGTCCCCCTGATTACCGATTTTCCCATAAAATCAAAAAGTGATTTTTACAATTATACCGCACTTTATAACGATAATTACTCCTTAAGGCTGCCAAAAAATTGGGATAATTTGGTAAAAACATTAAGAAACAGAGAATTTCCAATAAGGCTTGGCGGTGCCCCGTTCGGATTTTCTTTTCTTGCAAGGCATCTGATGGGAGATGTTTTTTATATGCTGAATATGTATGATGACCCAAAATTACTGAAAGAGTTTAATGATTTTTTTCTGAATCTTATTATGAATTATTGGTCAATAATTTTGAATAAAGTAGATATAGATTGCGTTATAATATTGGAGGATGTAGCATATCGCTCGGGTTCTTTTATTTCAAATAAAATGTTTGATGAATTTATGAAGCCTTACTATATTAAATTCATTGATTTTTTAAAACAATACAACGTTAAAAATATAATTGTTGATAGCGACGGTTTAATTGATGAGCTGATACCACTATGGATCGAAACCGGTGTCACAGGGATTTTCCCAATCGAGGCAGTAAATGATCTGACAGCCATCAGGGCCGGATACCCCAGATTACAATTGCTTGGCGGAGTTAATAAAAAGGTTCTTTTTAGTGATTCAAACATCAGTAAGATAGATGCAGAACTGGACAAAATATCCAAAGTAATGAAAAAAGGCGGATATGTTCCACACATAGACCATGCAGTTTCAGAAGATGTTACCTGGGAACATTTTAAATATTACAGGGAAAAATTAAACAGTATCATTGAAGAATAAAATAATTCACCAATGTATTTTAAAACAAAGGAGCGATTATGGTTAATTCAAAGTTTATTGAACCTTATAAAGGAGAGCCTGATATAAGCAGGCTCATTTCTGCATTCAGGAGACAGCCTGTTGACAGAGTTCCGAATTTGGAAATCCTGATTGAGGACAAACATGTTGAAAGTTTTCTCGGCAGATATGCAGGGAACACACTGGCTTTTGGCGGGGACCCTGCAAAGGGTGTTGTTGATCCCGATGTAGTAAGACCAATGTATCCTGATGATTTCATAGATCTATGCAACATAATTGGCCAGGATGCCATGATATTTGATGCAGGCATATGGACGCCATTCAAGAAAAAAAACGAAACCGGAAAAATGGTGCAGGTTGCAGATAAATCCGTCAAAAACAGGAAAGATTTTGAACAGTTGACATTGGATTCCGACAGACAGATAAATGATGCGGTCAAATATTTAAAAGAGTATAAGGAAGTATTAAAACGAAGAAAATCAAAAATCGGGGTTGCATGCGCTTATGGCTGCATACTCCAGACACCCTATGAATTTTTAGTTGGTATGAATGACTTCATGATGATGGTTTATGAAGATAGGCAGCTCGTAGAGGATATGCTTGAAATCTCCACCCAGCACTTTGTAAAAATGACAAAATCACTTATCCAGGCAGGTGTAGATTTTATCTGGCCCTGTGATGATGTTGCTTTTAAGACAGGGCTTTTCATTCCGCCTAAAATCATGAAGGAAATGTGGGTTCCCAGAATGGCAAGAATAATGGAACCGGCAGTAAATGCGGGCATACCTGTAATGTTTCATTCGGATGGCAGGATCGATGATATTGTGGAAGATTTAATTGAAATGGGTCTGAATTGCCTCAATCCGATGGATCCTTATAGTATCGATTACAGAGAATACAAAAAGAAATATGGCAGCCGTCTTTGCTTCTCAGGAAATATTGATATAGAATTTCCCCTTTCCAAGGGCACACCGGAAGACATAGAAAAAGATATAATGGAACATATGAATGTTTTAAAGCCGGGGTTTGGCTATGTTGCAACTTGCTCCCATTCAATCGTAAATTATATTCCTTTTGAAAACTTGATTGCATATTTTAATTCAATTCATAAATATGGGCTTTATCAATAATTTTAAAAAAAAATTTATAACAGGAGTTTTAAAAATGGCAGTATTAAATGAAATTTACAATGCAACAGCTTCGGGAAATTATAAGGATGTCGTTCCTCTGGTTCAAAAAGCAATTGAGGAAAATATTCCGGTGCATGATATTATAAATAATTCACTTTCAAAGGCAATGATTGATGTTGGTGATAAATTTGGGTCAGGGGAACTTTACATGCCTGATATGCTGCTGGCCGCAAAAGCAATGAAAGAAGCAATGAACATTTTAAAACCTTTAATTAAAGGTGACGAAAATGTGATAGAGAAAGGAACCATCGTTATCGGAACGGTCAAGGGTGATCTGCACGATATTGGCAAAAACCTTGTTATAGTTATGGCAGAAGGTCAAGGATTTAAAGTAATAGATCTTGGCATTGATGTAGATTATCAAAAATTTGTGGAAGCTATTAAGGAACATCGTCCGCAAATAGTTGCATTCTCCGGGCTCCTTACCACAACACTTGCAAATATACCGGATCACATAAAAGCCATAGAAGATGCCGGATACCGTGATAAAGTTGTGCTTGCCGTAGGTGGAGCCCCTGTAACAAGAGAATTTGCCGACAGGTATGGAATAGAAATATATTCCGGTGATTCTGCCGGGGCAGCCAAAGAGTTTTTAAAGGTTGTTTCAAAAAAATAAAGGGGGGAATAATAGTTTTTAAAAACCTTTGACTATTTTCTATTTCTGACTATCTCCTTATTTTACCGAATAAAAGTTCTCTTATAAGCAACATATTATCAACATAATTATGGTTCTTTAAGTTCCCGTCAATTTCATTTTCGTGCTCCAGGAGGATATTTGTCATAGTCTCAAAGTCTTTAATGAATTTAACGGCAAGCTTGAGCATTTTTCCCCTGTCATTTCTCGGGGTCACTGTATCAATATTTAGCCAGCCTTTAAAATCAGCTTTACCGAGCTGGTAAAACATCTCAAGAGTGTCCCAAAAATTAATCGAACCAAATAACAGATCAGGATCAGCATCTCTGTAATTATCATTTAAATGTATCTGATAAAGTTTGCCGTATTTATTATAAATGACAAGAGATTCGGCAGGTCTTTCCTGTGCAAATAACGCATGCCCTAAATCAAGCGCGCATCCCACATTATCAACATCAAGACATTTTATAAAAAACATAAGCTTACCGCAGCTTTCTATATATTCTTTTGCTCTCGGATCTTTTTGTTTAGGTTCAATAGCAATTTTTATTTTTGGATTATAAGAAGCTATTTCATTTACTGATTCAAGCATGTAATCCCAGGCTCTTGAATAATCAGCCTGGAATACATAATCAAATCCATCATGGGCGGGCCAGAGCGAAAGGCTAAAAGCATCAAGTTCAACGGCAAGATCAATATTATGTTTGGTCATCTTAATTGCTTCTTTCCTTATTTTTGAATCTGGCGATGAAATTGACCCATATCTGAATTTAGAATCGGACCATAAATCAGGACCCATGTCTGATACCCGCAGTCCATAATCAGAAAGAATCTTTTTCAGTTTGCCCGGATCTTCTATGTAAGGATGCCCCGGGTACCATACCGCCAGACCCTCAAGTCCTTCTATTCCTGACATTATCTTAAGCATCTCTTCAAAATTAAAAACCGGATCATATCCGCCCGGAACGTATCTTTCAGAAAAAGAACCAAAACATCCGTAATGACAATTGATATTTAATTTCAACTTTTTCATTTTAAACCTTTCTGTATGCTGATAATTAATTTTATCTGTAAAAAATTTATTTCAGGTAACTATACCCTCAAGTCAGAGGTAATTAACTTATTTTATATTAAAAATATTTAAATATTCTTTATATTTGTTTCCCCATAAATCACAATCTGAAGGCTCATATTTTATCAATTTGGTTGAATTTAATGACAGAAGTCTTCCTTCTTCAATACTCTTAATCTCATTGTCTGCCATAAGCTGCATCAATAAATTGCCGGTAGAAGATGCTTCAACGGGCCCTGCAATAATTGTGACCCCTAAGGCATTTGAAAGCCATTGGCAGAAAAGCCTGTTATTTGTTCCTCCGCCGGTAAGATGGAGTTTATTTATTTTCCTGCCGTAATTTTCAACAAGCAATTCAAAATAATGTTTAACGGTCATTACCAGGCTTTCGTAAATGCATCTTGAAATCTCACCCGTAGACTGAGGCACGGGCATATTGTTTTGCAGGCAGTAACTCCTTATCAGTTGAGGCATATCATCATTATTTTGCAGAAAAACCGGATCTTCCGTATTAATAAACGTTAAAAAAGGCCGTTCCGATCTGTATGACTCATCGATTTCTTCCCAGGAAATTCTGCTGCCGCTTAACCTTTGCCATTTGTCGACACATTGCTGTATGATCCAGAATCCGGTTAAGTTTCTTGCAAAAAAATTCCTTTTAAAAACGCCGCCCTCATTTGTGAACATATGCTTCAATGCATTAAGATTTATGATCGGATAATCAGTTTCTGTTCCAAGGACCAACCACGTTCCTGTTGAAAGAAAAGCCGGGGCCGTTTCTTTAGAATCTGAAGGAATACCGGCAATTGCCGAAGCAGTATCATGTCCCACTGCAGCTGCAACCGGAAAGGGTTTTATTCCCATTTCATTACAAAGCTCCTGTGAAATATTTCCTATTTTTACACCGGGATCAATAATGTCGGGCAGAATACCTTTTGAAAAACCTGAATTTTCAATTATTCTATTTTCCCAGGTTTTTGTCCTGCAATTTACCATTAAAGTACTGCATGCCATTGAATATTCAAGGGCTAAATTTCCAGTCAGAAAATAATTAAAAAGATCAGACAATAGCAGGAATTTGTAAGTATTTTCAAGTTCATAGCTTTTTTCGCTGACAAGCTTCTCAAAATAGAATGCAGGTGCAAGCGGCGTGGCAAAATAGCCTGTAAGATCATAAAATTCTTCCTGTGTTATCGTTTTTAAAAGATTCCCCGGATGCCGGCTTGATTTTTCTGGATCTCTGTAAGTTAGAGGGTTGGAAATAAGCTTCCCCGATTTATCAATAAGACCGAAATCGAATGCCCAGGTATCAACGGCAACTGACCTGATATTGCCGTATTTGTTAAAAGCTGCTGAAATGCCATTTTTTAATTCACTGAAAAGCTTTAATATATCCCAGAAATATCTGCCGTTTAACAGTACCTGGCTGTTTTCAAACCTGTGCAGTGTTTCAATTTCAAATTTATTTCCATAGTAGGTTCCTATACAAACACGTCCGTTACTTGCACCGAAATCAGTTATGATATATTTTTTACTCTTCTTGCTTTCCATAAATTGATTCTAAAACTAAAATCGCCTCTCAAAAACCTTAAAATTTATTTAATGCTTTTTTATTTTATATTATTTTGAATTAAATTGAACTATTTTAATCAACTTAAGATTTAAAAGTTATTATATATTTAAAAACACTATTTGTTATAAGCGCAAAAGCTCAAAGATAATAAATTTAGATAAACATCAAAAACTTAAAAGAATTCCTTAATCACTTGCACTATTTTCTCAGCATTAGGCATAAACAATTTTTCTAATGATTGTGTAGAAGGATGAATGCCATTCGGTGTACCTATCCTAATAATAGGAGAGTCTAAATAATCAAAGGCTAATTGTTGAATTTGGGAAATAATTTCAGCTGCAAAGCCAACTTGAGTTACTTCTTGTGAAGCTATAACTACTTTTCCAGTCTTTTTAACTGATGAAATAATAGTTTCAATATCCAGCGGTATTAGTGTCCTAATATCAACAATCTCAACAGATATACCCTCTTTGTCTAGAATAGAAGAGGCTCCAATTACTTCATTTACCATATTTGACCAGCATACTACAGTAATATCCGAACCCTCTTTTTTAACTTCTGCTTTACCTATTGGGATTAAATAATCTTCATTTGGTATTTTTGATTGCTTATTATATACAAATTGATGTTCAAAAAAGATAACAGGATTATTTTCACGAATAGCTGACTTAAGTAAACCTTTGGCATCATATCCATTAGAAGGAGTTACAATTATTAAACCAGGGATGTGTGCTACAATAGCCTCAAGACTCTGTGAGTGTTGTCCAGCATATCCACGTCCACCACCTATTACTGTACGTATAACCATGGGTATGCTAATTTGACCACCGGACATATAACTCCATTTAGCGGCCTGGTTTCCAATTTGATCCATTGCCTGTAATATAAAATCATTATACATTATTTCAATAACAGGTTTAAGACCGGTCATTGCCATCCCTATTGCAGTTCCAACAATACCAGATTCAGAAATAGGTGTATTAAAAACCCTATCTCTACCAAAGATTCCCAATAATTCATTAGTTACACCAAAAACACCTCCATAATCTGCTATATCTTCTCCAAATAACAATACTCTCCCATCTCTGTACATTTCTTCAATTAATGCTTCTCTTATGGCCAAACGACAATTGATCTCTCCGCTTTCATTTCGTTTGTATATTGGTGATTGCTTAAAATTTTTCCGAGATTCGAACTTATCTGGAATATCTTCAGATTTTTGTTCTGATAGAACAAAATTTAAAAGTGTTTTTGGGACAGGAGGTTCGGCTAATGCTGCTAAAACTGCCATATCTGCATTACGAATATAAACCTTTTTTTGGAGTAAATCTATCTCTTCTTTAGTAATTTTGCCTCCCTGATTTTCAGTAAACTCTGTATTTAGCAACAAAGAAATAAAAGAATTTATAGGATCTCTTTGCTGCCAAGCTATTAGCTCTTCACGGTTCCTATAAGTTAAAGGATCGCTAAGGCTATGTCCTTTATACCTATAAGTTAAAAATTCTAATAATACAGGTCCTTTCCCCTTACTTATAAGTAAAGATGAACGTTTTACTGCATCAAAGATAGCTAGCACATTCATTCCGTCAATTACTTCTGCATGCATAGCATCTAAATCATACGCAGTAGCTCTTCGGGCAATGAAATCAATTCCGGTTATTTCACCATTTTCCTGACCTGACATAGCATATTGATTATTTATGACTCCAAAAATTATGGGAACTCCAAATTTATTCTTCATAAGACCATTTTTAAATTGTTTCATTGTAGCTAAGTTCATTGCTTCGTGCGCTATTCCATTACTATAAGCACCATCACCTGCTAAACAAAGCACCTGTCTGTTGTTTTGCTGATATCTACAAGATATTGCAGCTCCTGTAGCAATTCCAAAATGACCACCAACTATTGCATTTGCACCTAAATGTCCGGATTCAAAATCAGCAATATGCATTCCTCCACCTACACCCCTACAATATCCATCTGCTTTTCCGAAAAGTTCTGCCATAATCCTATAGATATGTATTTTTAAAGCTACTTCTTCAAGTATATCCTTAGAGTCTTTTTCGTTAAAATGATCACCGATATTTAAAACATATTTTTCTCTTTTTTTAAGAAGTTCACATAATTCATCAGTATTCATTAACTTTATCACATTATATCCCTTTGCTATTGCATCACCATGACCTCTATGCGTGCTAGTTATGTAATAATCAGGACTTATAGCTGATATAGATCCAACTGAAGTGGCTTCCTGGCCAATTGATAAATGTGTAGACCCAATATACTTAAATCCTGGTAAAGGTTTGTAAATTCCAGCCACAATTTCTACTAACATTTCTTCAAATGTTCGAATCATAAACATTTGCTCTAAAAGCTCCAAGCATTTTTTCTTAGTAATATCACCTTTCTTTAATTCTTGAATCAGAGACTTCTGATATTTAAAAATAGGGATAAAACGTGTTTTAAGTTTTCCTGGTTTAATGTCGTATTCTATTTTAATTTCTTTAACCATAAAGCTCTCCGATTACTTAAATAGTATTTGTTTAAATTTTTTAAATGATTCTTATAATCTTATAGATTTGAACTTTTCCCCAATTTTTAAAAAAAACTAGATATTTATGATTTTTTTGGAATTACTTTAAAAAATAATAAAATATTAGTTATTCAAATAAAGAGATTTAATCCAATTTAGCAATACGATGTAATAATTCCTTATTAGTATCATAAATATCCTTATACACAAAATACTTTTCATTATATTTTTTATAATTATCCATATCTGGTTCAAAAACTACATCTTCTTGAACAACTTCTTTAACTGCTTCTTCAGGTGATCTATATTCTCCAGTCGCAATTCCAGCAAGAAGTGCTGCACCCAAACTAGCAGCCTCTGAATTTTTCAGTGTTATAATCTTTTTACCTAATATATCCGCTCTTATTTTTAACCATACAGAAGATTTCGAACCACCACCAATAGCAATTATTTTATCAATATCTATGCCTGACAATATCAAATTTTCTAAATTTAATCTTAAATCATAAACATTGCTTTCCAAAATTGCCCTGGATATTTTAGATTTATTTGTTTCAAGATCCATTCCAATCATCATACCTTTGGAATTAGGATCCAGATACGGAGTTCCGCTTCCCACATAATGAGGTAAAATAAAAATATTAACAGGTTGATTGTATATATTTTCATCTATAATTTTGTAAATATTTTTAACATTTTCCGCCGCGAGTAATTTTTCTTCAAAACAAAAATTATCACAATACCATTTAAGTAAAAGACCTCCCGTCAAGTTAAAAGATATAGTCATATATTTATCCTTTAAAACATAGGGATAGCAAGGATAATTATTTTCAAGCATTTCATTTTTGACATTAATATTTTCAAAAACCGGAGTTATAACATCTGAAGTACCTATTGCATTCATTGCTGTTTTTTCTTGGATAATCCCAGCTCCAAATGTACCACATGCCTGATCGTGACCCCCGGTAACACCATATATATCTTTTTCTAACCCAATCTCATCAGTTAAAGATCTATCAATTGTACCATCAATAATTACTCCAGATGGTTTTACTTCAGCTAAAAACTCCTCATCGATTTTTGAAGCATCTAATATTTCTTTGGACCATTTTTTTAATCTTATATCAAATGCCATTGTTCTGGCAGCCAAAGAATAATCAATTGTTGGAGCATAACCAAACTTCATAAATAAGTAATCTTCAAAGCATAAAAATTTATAAGTTCTTTTAAATATATCTTTCCTATTATGTTTTAGCCACATTATTTTATTGATAGAATACATTGGGTGAAGTGGCATACCTGTGATATTAAAAATTTCCTTTTTCCCAATTTTATTTTGCCAAAACTTATATTGAGGAAGAGTCCTATTATCAAACGTTACAATAGCGTTATACAGGCTATTTCCTTTTCGGTCTACAGGTATAACTGCTTCTCCCTGACAAGAAATACTAAAAGCAGTTATCTTATCTCTTTTTATTTTTTGATTTGCTTTTTTTAGAATTGTTTTTATGTTATACCAAATTAAATCAGGATCCAATTCTACCCATCCTTTAGTAGGATGAATTAACTGATATTCAATATATTCCATCGATAATATGTCACCATATTTATTAAATATCGCCACTTTTGATCCAGTTGTTCCTATATCTATACCAAGTAAACTCATTTTTATATTATACAATCCTTCTATTTTCGGTTATTTATTATTGAAAACATAGGTAAGCATTCAGTAGTATCTTAAACAAATTGAACTACTTTTTAAATAAGTATGAACCATATATTAAAATATCTGCTCCGCTTTTAATAATACTATTTTGGGTCATATCATCTACTCCTCCATCAACAGATACGGTTATACTTAAATCATTTTTCAAAATAATGCTTTTTAATTTCTTAATTTTTTTAAGTGAATCTTTTATAAATTTTTGCCCACCAAAACCAGGATATACAGCCATAATCACAACATTATCTATTAATTTAAAATAATTCTTTACAAATTTTAAATCAATATCAGGATCTATAGCTATAGAAGCTATGGCATTTCTGCTCTTTATATATCTTAGCTCTCGTTCCGGTTTACAAATCTGGGGATGAATAGTTATAATCTCACAACCACAATCTATAAACATATCAATATATTCACCTGGATTTTCTATTTCTAAGTGTGCTTGAAACGGTAATTTTGTTGTTTTTCTAAGTGATCTAATTATATTTGCATTAAAGGCAAAATTTTTAACAAAATGTCCGTCCATGATATCAAAATGAAAGCCATCATAACCACATTTTTCCAAATCTTTAATCAATTTTTTATAATTTAATGCTTCGGCTGAAAGTAAGGATGCAAATTTTTTAATCATTTAAAATATCTTTTTTATTAAGTAATCTATCCTAAACCTTTTAAATACCTTCAATACTCATTTATCGATTATAATCTTTATAAAAATACTTCAATCTTTTTTAATTCCGTTATAATGTGGAAGCATTGGAACGTCTGGATTTATATCTTTGCCAAAAAATTTAAATAGGATTAGGTCCACACTTCCAGTATTTTCAACCTTTAAAGCTTTAGTTGCCCTATCATATGTAACTATAAATTCATCATTTTTAAAATTGTTTGCTTCTATAACCTGATTATCAAATTTACCCTTTCCTTTCCAAACTAAAACAGTATATGCACCATTATCAACACATGAAAAGCTTTTTCCAGGTCTAACTACTAATTTTTTCCCACTGAATTTCGTTGTATTATAAAAAATCCAATATTCTTCTCCGCCCTCATGTTTTGTTTCTTTTATTAGGATTGGTACAGTATGGTTATTTTCATAAAAATAAGGATCCCCGCTTTTTTCCCAATCTATTTGCTTAAGTAGAATTTTCTCGCCAAATTTTTTTCTATCTTCTTTGCTAATACTTCTAAATAACGTTTCCTTTGACAAGATTTTCCCATTCACCAATGCCTGCATATTTGAAAAAACATCTGATTCTTCTTGAAGTTCAAGTGTTAAAGCAGTTCCCGGAGCATGTGGTATCCCAGCAGGCAAATGAAATCCTTCTCCTATAACCTGAAGATAGGCTCTTGAATGTTGAAGAATAAGATCACTGTTCCAATTTTCCAGGTATGGTAGCAAAATATCATATTTTTTTTCATCTGCAATATATGGATGTACACCAAAAAAGGTTTCTGGTTGTGGCCCTTTATCTACACCTTCAGGAAAATAATACGCTTCATCTTTACCATTTAAACCTACCAGTTCAGCATCTTTTTGCAATTGGTGCAAATGATAAAAAATCCTTTTACTATAATTGTATATCTTTGCCAATCTTCCTAAAGTATTATGTGATGATGCATACTCTTTTCCCATTAATAATTCCTTCGAAGTTCTAATAGCATCCATTAATGAAATGTTAGAATTGTCTTCTAATAACAAATAAGACATACCTTCATTTTTGGGTCCGTTTGGGTTAATTGCGAGTGTAGTTGACCCAATCCAACGTTCACATATTTCTCCTCTTATACCTAAATCATATTCATTTTCTTTTAGCCCAAGGTTTCTGCCAGAAGGGAGAAAATCTCTTGCTACCCATGCAGGCTTTAATCTTAAAATTCCATTATTTTTTTCGAGTGTTTTATAAATAATATTACAAATATTTTCTTTATTATCAGAATTCATTTTTTTAATTCCTTTCATAATTATAAAAAATTAATTATTAACACATTCATTATTGATCTTCTTACCAAACTATTTCTCCCCCGCCAACATTTATTGCTTGACCTGTTATATCATTCGATTTATTAGATAAAAGGAATATAACAGCATTTCCAACGTCTTCAAATGTAGTTTCTCTTTTTAAAGGAATCTTATCTAAAAAAACTTTTTTTACTTCTTCTTCTGTTATTTTTAATCTTTCCGCATAATCCTTAAAAAGAACATTTTTCCAAAGATCAGACTCAAAAATTGGCCCGGGACATATACAATTTACTCTAATATTAAATTCAGCAAGTTCAGCAGAAAGACTCTGGGTAAGAACTATACCGCCCCCTTTTGAGGCAGCATATGCTGAATTATTGGCATTTCCACGTTTACCCGATCTAGAATTTATTTGGACAATTGAACCAGATTTATTCTTTATCATAACTTTAGATATCTCCCTGACGCAAAGAAAATAACCAAACAAATTCACACTTAATACTTTTTTCCACAAATTTAAATTAAAATCATGAATTGATCCCGAAAAAGCAAGTCCTGCATTTGAAACAAAAAAGTTAATTCCCGAAAATTCTTTAACTGTAATATCAACCATGTTTTTTACATCTTCTTCATTAGTTATATCTGCTTTAACTGCAATTATTTTTCTCTCAGTTTTTTTCTCAACTTCCTTTTTTGTATTTACAACTTCTTTCTCATCAATATCACAAATTACTAAATTGCTACCTTCGTCAGCTAGTCTCATCGCTAAATATTTTCCGACCCCTTTTGCTGCTCCGGTAATTATTCCAATTCTTCCATCAAATTCAGCCATTAATATAATTCCTTCTTAGAATTATTCTTTTTATTCATGATTAATTTATGTTTATTATTACCTGCATACCCTCACCATTTTTTGCTATTTCAATTGCTTTATAATAGTCATCCAAGTTAAATCTATGTGTGATAAGGTTCTTAACATTTATAATACCTTTTTCTATCAAATTATATGCCAGTTTATTTTGAAGAGGTGTCGAGTTATATGTACCTGTTAAGATAATTTCTTTATAATGAATTAAATTACTATTAGCTTTTATATATGGATTATCTTTTGGAAGAGATGCAAAAAAATTAATTATTCCTCTTTTTTTTATCATAAGTAATGATTTCTCTTGTATATCATGCGAACCGCAGCATAAAATTATTTTATCTACTCCTAAACCTTCAGTTTCGTCAAGCACTCTTTCTAATAAGTCTTCTTTATCTGTATTTATATAGACGTCTGCATTAAATTTTTTGGAAAACTCAAACCTTTCTTTAGACTTTTCTGCTATTATTACCTTCTTCGTACCATTTATTTTTGCAAGTTGAATTCCAATACAACCTAGGGGACCCGCACCTACTATTAAGACCACATCTCCTAATTTGACATCCGATATATGCTGGGAATTTATTGATATAGCTACTGGTTCAACTAAAGCCGCTTCTTCAGTAGCAACTTTATCTGATAGTTTATTTATAGCATCTAACCATATTGCTCTCTCTGGTATTATCATATATTCAGCAAAAGCTCCATTATAATTATAAGAGATATCTTTTTCATCATCACAAATATCATGATGTCCGGTCTGGCAATAAAAACATCTTCCGCAGGGCAGGTTTGGTGTTACATTTACTCTATCACCAATAATATATTTAGATATATTCTTCCCCACCTCAACAATTGTTCCGGCAAGTTCATGCCCAGTTATCATGGGAAATTGCATTCTTCTTTCATTACCATATTTATCAAACTTGGTACTTATTCCTTGTTCAAGTTTTATATCTGTTCCACATATCGCACAAGTATTAATTTTTAATAATATTTCATCATTATTTATCTTTGGGTCTTGTAATTCAACAATATTAGATTTTCCTTCTTCTGAAAATAATACAGCTTTCATAATATCTCCAATAATATCATACTTAAATTGTTATTATATTTATCATTTTATTAGATAAAGTGCAAGTTATTTTTTATTATTTAATTTTAATCTCTTAAATATTAACTATATCATAAATTAATAATGATAATTTAATAATTTTGATAAATTAGTATAATAATTGACAATATTATTAATTTACCATATTATTTTTTGAATTATTTTGATATTTTGAGAATTAATATAAAATTGATTTCTTAGATTTTGATAATTGTTTATATTAATTTAGATATTTCAATGTTAAAATTATATTCAAAACATAACAAATTTTTATTTCATATAAAAAAGATATAGAAAAAAAGATATGAAAACTTTTGAAAGAAGAAAAAGAATCTTAGAAATATTAAACGAAAATGAAAAAATCAAAATAAAGAATATAGCAGAAATCTTAGGAGAAAAAACAGATAGCATTCGTAGAGATATCAGGATTTTAAGTGAATTTGATCTTTTAAATAAAACACATGGAGAAATCAGTATAAAAAATGAAGATAGTATTATAGAAAAGTTTTATTTTAACAAAATTTCTAACCGATTAGAAAAAGAAAGCTTGGGTAAAAAAGCTTTAGAATATATAAATGAAGGTGATTCAATTTACTTAGGCTCAGGAACAACAGTGTTTTTATTAGCTAAATTATTGAAACAGAAAAATTTTAATTTAAATATTTTAACTAATTCACTACCATCAGCGACAATTTTATCAAAAAAAAGTAATTATAATTTAATATTTATTGGTGGTGAACTACGTAGAGAAAATTATTATTTCTTGGGTTCTTTGGTTACAAATTCAATTAAATATTTTACTATAAATAAAGCTTTTGTAGGAGCAAGAGGTTTTGATATTGAACATGGTTTTACTATTTCTACAATTGAAGAAGCAGCCATGATGAAATATATAGCTGATTCCTCAGAGGTTATGATTATTTTAGTTGACAAAACAAAATTTGAAAAAATGAGCTTTATAAAAATGTCGACTTTTTATGATGAGCTTAATAAAAAAGTGACTAAAGTAATCACCAATAAAACTCCAAAATTAGAATTTATTAAAAAGCTTCAAAATGAAGCAATAGAAGTTATTCTGACTTAATTCAATATTTAAAAACAATTTTTTATACCATAAATTTTCGATAAAGTATTCAAATTTTTAAAACAAATAAATTAGTAGTATTTATCTTTAACAATTAGTAGTATTTATCTTTAACAGATTTATAATTCCAAAGAATTACCATAAGAATAGTAGCTATAATACCACTAAAAATATAGAGATAAAATACATAATTCCAACCAAATCTTTCTGATATCAAACCACCTAGAAAACTTGAAAGTGCTGCTCCGGTATAACCCCAGCCGGCAACAAAGCCCGATGCAGATGCTGCTGCTTTCCTTGTAGCATAATTCATTGGAAGTAAAACAGACATTAAAACATGTGCTCCATATAGGAAAAAACCTATTAATATTAAAAAAATAATACTTAAAATCCAATTGCTTTTAATAGTATTTGTAAATAAATAACAAAACAATACTAATAAAAAAAGCATTATGGGAATTATACGCACACCTCTCTCCTTTAAATATTTATATACAAACCAGGACGAAAATAGTGCTCCTAAACTTCCGGCAGCCGGGATTAACATTAATTTAAAGGCTGCTTGAGATACAGTTATACCCTGTGTTTCAAATAAATAAGTTGGTGCCCAGAGCATGAATCCAATTCTAATATAATTAAGAAAAAACATACTGATAGATACAATCCATATGCTTTTATTTGTTAAAACTTTTTTTAGAGTAAATTTGAAACCCAAGTAGTGGTCTTCATTTACTATATATTTATTTATGTTGTTATAATCTTCTTCAATTCCAGGCAGTCCTACCTCTTCGGGAGAATCTCTTCCGGTGACAAAATAACTAAATGCCAAAAAAATACAAATAATTCCTGGAATCCAAAAAGCCCATCTCCAACCTAACTTACTAATTACAATACCAGCTAGAGCTAATGAAACTACATCCCCAATTTGATATGATGTTCCTAATAACCCTACTTTTCTGGTGCGTGTCTTTAAAGTAAACCAGTTTGCAATGGTTTTTACTGATACTGACCATCCCATTGATTGAAAATATCCATTTAATCCCCAAAGAAGAATCATTATAAATATATTTCCAGTACTAAAACCAAAAATTATACTTATTATAGCCGAAGTAGCCATACCAATAGATATTAGTTTCCTTCCTCCGTATCTATCACCTAGTTGACCATTAATAAAATGCCCAAATGCATATGTAATAAAAAATATAGTTAAAATGCTACCCATAATAGGTTTTGAAATATTAAATTCTTGCATAATTTTAGGTAGGGCAATAGATAAATTATCTCGAACCAAATAGAATGCAGAATAATTTATCCAAACAAGCCAGAATATTCTATTGCTCCAGTATTGATATTTTCGCTTATTATTTTTGATTATCAAAATTTTAATTAATATTTTTTATAAAACTCGGATTATTTATATTTAACTTCAAACCCTTAATTTAAGACTTCTTTATAACTATTGGCAATAAAGAACTGCTACCCTTTGCTCTTTAATAGTCTCCATAAGAGCCTCTATATTCTCGATTGGTACATCGTTTATGATTTCCTGTGAAGTTGATATTATAAGTCCACCTTTATATCCAAGTGTTCTCAGATTTTTTTTGGGTCACAGAGTTACTGCAGGTTCTACTTTTATAGAATAATCCAGTTTATCAGTAATGGCTGACCATGGCATAACGGTAATTTAGAGCTATAAAAGGAGGTATTATAATAAACTTTGTAGAGCCTAGGTATTCATTCACTTATTTTTGCTAACCTCACATTTTTGATCGAATCAGATTTCAGCAATTTCATATCCGAGATATGTTTTGAACGCATCCATAACTGGCAAGGCAGAATGGCCTAAGGTTGCAGCAACATGATGTCTGTATCCTTCCTTTCCTATAGACAGTAATTTTTCCTGCAGTCCTTTTACTTCTGCAACCCCTGCACATCCAAAAAAGCCTTCCTCTATAGCATCTCCGGTAAAACGTCCCTCACCAATATAGAACGTCAATTTCCCGTTTTCTGTCTTTGAGCTTGCGAAGGTCATGGGAGATGCAGCAATCCTTCCTACATTACAACCCCAGCCACAGCCAGCACCAAAACTTTTTGCAAACATTGGATGTTCGATGACATGCCCTTTTGCCTCCATAAGACTTTGCGCAACTGGTCCACAGTGGAAAAGTATACACTTGTCTTCTTCTTCGCCAAAATTATTGTTCCAGTCCAAACAGGCAGCCGATTTCCCTGAAGCCAGTGAGAGAGCCTGCATTGTAACTGCGTTACATACATCTAATTCACACGCTGCAACTATTCCGCGATCATTCAACTCGCTCAGAAGCACACAAGGAGAAATCCCTAACTCCTTTTCTATTTCAATCCAACACCTCAAAGCAAGACAATCCATTTTATAGTCAACGATAAGATCATCAATGACAACACCTACTTTTACAAGCATATCTAACTTCTCCGCCGGGACTTTCTGCCAGTTTGTATAATTAAGGAGGCGTTCTCTTTTCAACTTCAGTTTTTCCGAATTTCTTTCTATTCCTCTTATCCGCAGAAACAATTCCGACAAATCTATTGTTTCGGTTGTTATATCATATTTTTGCAAGGTAATCTCATCAAATCTTACTGTTTTGAATGCAGTGGTTCTTGCTCCGATTGCACCTACTGTTAATCTCTTCATTCCTCTAACCACTCTACACACAGATGCAAACCACTCTATCTGCTTTTTAAATACTTCCGAATCCGGACGAACAACATGAGGCTTGAACACGCTAAATGGCAGTTTGTATTGGTAAAAAACGTCCATAATCGAAAACTTCCCGCAAAAAGCATCCCTCCGGTGTTGGAAATCCATCTGTCCAAATTCGTCAGGATAAGCCTGAATCAAAATCGGAACCCCGCAATCCTGCAAAGCTGCAATAGCTCCATTCTCATCTCCAAAGTTAGGAAGACATAGAATCACTCCATCGTATTGACCTCTATTCTCTTTGAGAAAAGCAGCAAATTTCCTTCCCTCATCTGCAGTTTCAACCGCTCCGAATCGTGTAGAATCTTCGCTCATGCTCAGTGTACCAAAACCCATCTTTTCCAATGTTGTTTTTAATTCTTTGCGTGCTCCGGCAATAAGTGTTTCCGGGAAAAAACCTCTATTTCCAAAATACAGTGCAAATATCATTTTCTTCAATGTAATTCCTCCTTTGATTAATTTTGTTTTAATTATTTACGAGGACTATTGTTGTCTCTTTCAATCAACTCTGTTCGAAGTATAAATTAATATATTTTCATTCAATTCCCTTTATAGGATTAAAAAATAAAATTTATTTATTTTTACAGAAGTCCTAACCATTTCTTTTTCTTTGGCATAATAGAATTTTTTATTTTTTCAAATTCTTTACCATCAGTTTTAATAGCATTTAATGTAATATTTGAAAAAAAATTAATTATTACCGGTCCTAAAAGTCCTGATATGGTTTGATTTTCAAAAACATATTGTGTAGGATATCCAATATTATAGTGATTGGCTAAAGTATTATATACCTTAACTTGTATTTTATTCTTTCCTATCTTTATATGATCTGTTATGTCAAATCTGAAAGGTTTCATTACCTTTACGCCTACTTTTTTATCATTTATTATTAATTCGGCTGATACCATGATTTCCCCAAGATCAACTATTACTTTGCCATTTAAATGCCGGCTATTTAATTCAAATGAATTTTCGTATAAGGCCCCGCCCGAAAATGATTCCAAAGCATATTCTTCCCAATTTCTAAGTTTTACCTTGGTTTTCAAACATTTAAAAACAAAAGGATTCCTAACCGCTGCACCGGCATAATAACCTGGTTTATGAGTAACTCTAAACACTACCTTAGAAATATTCAATTTAGGTTTTTTTAAAATAACTCGATTATCTGCTATTTCAAATTTTTCCCCATCTATCCAACAATCATAATTTTTTACTTTTAATTCCACACCTATCTCTTTCAGTCCTGGGGGGGCATTAAATCTATACCATCCTATAATATCTTTTTTTGATGGAGTTATGTCATAAATGAAGTCTTTTTTATTAATAAACCACTTTAATTTTGGAACATACAGCTCCTGATTAGGTTTTTCATTCAAATCAAATATATCTATATAGGTCCAAATCTTTTTACCCTTTTCTTGAATAAATTTTAGAACCAGAACATTTGAACCTTTACCAAAACGAACTTTCTTTTGAAAATTTGTATCATTTTTATCAAATATTTTATTACCGTTTAACCATGCTTCTCTCTTAAAAATAAACTTTTCTTTTGACCTCCAATCCGATTCTCTGGTTTCTGTTTTATCACCAAAATCAATTATCATTTCTTTTTCTACTTCGAAAATTATATTCGTATATAAGAGATGGGTAATATTTCCTGACGAGTTGTTTTCCGGAAATACTATAAAATTTTCCGATACTCCCTCAAGCCCTTGCGAATAATAAAGCCCATTATGAACTGCTCTATCTTCATTACCAAAATCTAAAGAAAAATTATAAAAATCCCATTTATAAATTTTATTTAAATGTGCATATTTATTATTAAAAGATATATTGTTTTTATTTATATCTTTTAATAAATCCGCCGGCTCATTATCCTGGTCAAAGGGTCCCAAGTGCCAAAAATAAGGACCAAATGTATAAATATAGCTTTCCCATGCAGAATCTTCAAATTCTTTGCTATACCATTTCAACTTTAAACCGTTTTCATTTTCTTTTTCTTTATAATACTTAAAAAATCTTGCCTCTGGACCTATGCAATCATTTGAAGCCGGATATCTAAAATCTCCCCAAAGATTATGCATTGTCGGTATAATTTCGAAATCCCACTCATTCTTTAATATCAATGGTTCAGGAGGATCAATGACTAATGACTCTGCAACATATTCAATTCCATCATTATTTATTATTACTTTTTTCCTGCCTCCATTTTTATAAAATCCTTTTACTGCTACTTTTCCATCCTTATTTATTATATTGTCAATTACTGAAAGATTATCCAGGACTACTTGAAAATCCTTATGTTCATTGGAATTAAAAATTATAATTAAACCTTCATGGCTATTCATTTTCAATCTAATTTTCGTTCCATTATTCAGTATTTCATACCTGTATATTTTTTTCATTTCACCTGTGTATAAATCCCACAACTCTGGTTTGCCTCTAACTTCAAATATAACATCTAAACAGGCTTCTTTATCATTGGAATTGAATAAAAAATATATATCCATAAAATCCAATTTTCTATGATTGTGCAAAATGCCTGATTGCTTATTAGGAATCGTACCATATCCACTTATACCAATTTTGAATGGCTTTTGCTGGTTTGAATGATAGATATCAGTACTTTCTTGAATTATGACATCAGCATTAATATATAAATTAATTAATTCCGGAATAAGGGGTTCAGCACCAGGTATATAAACCGATTTGCCATTATTTTCATTTTTGTTTTCAACGATTGTATACCATGATTCGGGTTGAAGCCATTTAGCTTTTATGGAATTATTTGGTTTTGTTCCAAATATTCTATCTACTAACAGACCGATGTATGGGTCATTAATACCATTTTCTGCTGAATTATTAGGCAATGTATTGTATCCAATAACCGTCCCCCCATTTTCAAAAAATTCCATTATTTTTTCAAGAGTCTTTGTTCGTATTGTTGTAATTGGCGGTAAAATTAATACTTTAAATTCCAAATTATTTATTACCAATTTACCATTTTTTACAGAAGCTGCTTCCAATAAAGAATCATCTATAAAATCGAAATCAAATCCATATTCATAAATTATTTTAGCAATAGCGCAGATCTTCTTGGCTGAAAAATCTGCAAAAGCAGTAAATTGATCACCTCCGGACCAATTCGCGTGGAAATTGGTTATAGGATACAAAATAGCTACATCAGCACAATGTCTTCCCTGCCTTAATAGATAACTTAACCGTTTTATATAATCAGAAAGTATTGCCCAGTGTTGCCAGTAAGGTTGGAAAAAACATGTTACCGGAGGAACCATTTCAAACCAGCCACCCATCAGTGTGTATTGAGCATGCGGCCAATAATAGCAATTCATACCGTAGGAATAAATTTCATTTGTCCATGATAAATTCTGCTCTAAAGTCATTCCCCATCCACTGCCCCAATAGCCACATACTATGGCACGATCTAAATTATATAGATTGGCGATTGAGCTGGATATTTTATCATCAATAAACTTTCTATCTCCCGATTTACCATAACCAGCATCTTCATTTCCGGTTGCATGAAAATTCCTCATATAACTAAAGAAGTTTCCGTAATGATAGGTCTGAGCTAAAGGATCGCCTCTACCCCAAGTTGCATCTGTACTGTAAAACATTCCCCTTTCTTCATGCCACTTGAATAATTTCTTATGAAAGTTATCCTCAATTGATGTACACATTATTTCATAATATGTACACCTTATTTTTTCGGTAATGTCGCCTACATTATAAAATAGAGCTATTAAAAAAGGTTTTATATCAAAATCTTTAAATTTTATACATTTATCAAGTATAGATTGTGAAAAAAGTATATTTCCGTTTAAAACATATAATTCATCTGAAGTATGACCTGTTATAGTTTTACCAATATATGGTTTAAGATTTTTTACAAATTGTTGCCAGTAAAGTTCTATCCACTTTTCAGCAATTCTGCCATTAACAAAATCAAAATCGTAAGGTGAACCTACTATTATGGTCAGGACCCATCCTTTTTCAGGAGCTTGCCAATTGATTTTATTTTCACAATAAACTTCATTAAGATTTATCCTTGAATTATAATCCAAACCATTGTTGTTTTTTTTATATGCTGCAATATCTATAATTTTTTCATCTTGCGAAATTAAAATTTGTAGAAATTTGTTCTTTTGGTTTGATTCAAGTTCATATAATTTTAAGCATTGTCCCCCCAGCTCTGGATTGCTTTTTACTTCTTTTTTTAAAACATCTTGCCAATACCCTAAGCTTTCCCAGCTTGCAAACCAAAATTCCATTTTTAATTCAGATAGTTTCTTTACTAATAATCTTACAAATTCCCACCATTTTTTACTGAAATAAGGAGGTATCGAACTACCCTTATCTCCGGAAAAATATTGGTTGAATAAAACCAAACCTCCGATCCCTTTTTCTTTTAATTCTTTCAACTGAAAAAAAAGTTTTTCTTTTTCAATTTTTCCATATTCCCACCAGTATAAAGCAATAGGTCCGTATTTATTTGGTGGATTTTTAAAAAGTCTTTTAATATCTTTTTTTTGTATGTATTGTTCCATTGTTAAAAATTATTTCATTATTTGTTATTGAAAGTAGAATTTTCCTTAACCTTTAAGTGAACCAGCAGTCATGCCTTTTATAATATTTCTATGAAATATTGCATAAAAAATTATAGAAGGCACTACTGCTATAACTAACCCTGCAAGATAGGGACCCCAGTCAGTAACATATTGTCCTTTAAAACCCATAATACCTACAGTCAAAGTTTTTGCTGCATTATCTCTATTAATTACAAGTGAAAAAAGGAATTCATTCCAAATACTAATGAAATTAACAATAAGGACAGTAGAAATTGCCCCTAAGGATATAGGTACTACAACAGTAAAGAATAATCTCAAATGGCTGCAACCATCAATCATTGCAGCTTCAATTAGTTCGTCTGGAAATTGTCTAAAATATGTCTGTAACATTAACACTGAAAAGGGAATACCAAATGCAATATATGGTAATATTAAACCCCAAAGCGTACTTAATAATCCCATTCGTGCAATAAAATAATAAAGTGGAATTATGAGTGAATGTATTGGTATACCAATTAAGCCTATTAGAAATATAATTAAAAGATTTTTACCAGGAAATTTTATTTTTGCAATAGCATATCCAGCTATTAAACAAACAAAAGTAAGAATTAAAATTGACACTACTGTCACAATTGTACTATTTCTTAAATAAATTCCAATTGTTATACCTTTCTGATGATAATAATTTATGTCATAATTTTTAAGATAAAGATATTCTGGTAATGCAAAAAGTTTGCTTCTGATATCTGGAGTCGGTTTAAAGGATGAATAAAAAAGCCATATTACCGGATATAACTGAAATAATGCCCAAATCACTAAAACTAATTGGATCAGAGAATTATTAAAAAATCCACCAAAGTCATTTCTTTTAGATTTTAAGGTTTTTTTAAACAAATTTATGCTCTCCTTATTCTTTCATTATTTGCTGTAACTTTAATGTATATAATAGAGAATAATATTGATATTAAAAACATAATTACTGCTATTACAGAAGCATACCCAAATCTCTGATTTCTAAAAGCATTTTCGTATAGTTGGGTTCCAAGGACTTCGGTACCTCCAGCAGGCCCTCCTAAAGTTATGATCCAAACAATATCAAAAACTTTAAATGATGATATTACAGTGAGTAAAATCAAAGTGGAAAATACGTTTTTTAATAATGGCACTGTAATTGATACGATTCTTCTCATTGTTGAAGCTCCATCAATTTTAGCAGCCTCATAAATTTCCTCATCAATATTTTGCATACCAGCTAAAAAAAAGATCATGGAATAACCATTCCCCCACCATATAGCCACAGCAATAATTATTCCCATCGCAAGTCCACTATTTGCAAGCCATATACGCTGAAGATTTTCAAGATGAAGTATTGAAAGGAATGTATTCAATAAACCGTAAGGATCCACAATTTTTAACCATAACATGGAAACAACCACACCTGAGAGTACGACTGGTAAAAAGAATACAAATCTATAAATTTTCCAAAAACGTATTTTTAGATTAATTAATATAGCCAAAATAAATCCTACCAGCAGACTGCCTATTGTATTAAAAATTGTAAATACTATTGAGTTTCTTAGAGCAACAAAAAAATTTTTATCGATTGTAAAGAGTTTTATATAATTATCAAAACCCAAAAAAATCCAAGGTCCATAACCTTTCCATTTAAAAAAAGATAACAAAAGTGATTGAATCATTGGGAAAATTATGAATAAAAAAATAAATAGCATAATTGGAGTTATAAAACTAAAACATGTAAGGTATTCAGAAAAATTTTTTCTTATTTTTTTTATTTTAATAGGCAATTTTTTTAATTATCAGACAAACTTTTAGTAAAAATTATTCTTTAAATCAATGCTAATTAATATATATGAATTTGAGAAAAAATTCTTTGTATATGCAGGATAAAGCATTTATCCTGCATATACATTTTCTTAAATACTCTAAATAACTTTAACCTATTCAGATAAGAAAGCAACAGCTGCATCATACATGTATTGAGCAGCCTGATTGGCATCCATAGTACCTGCAAAAATGGCTTGGTCCACAAAACTATAAGCTGTTCTACGTGTACCACTATTCCAAACATCAACTATATCTATTGAACCATTTGCCGCTACATCCGCCATTATTCCAGCATTCATCGGACCTATAATTGAACTCATTTCTTCTTCGGTGGTACTGTTGCTTGCAACCCAAACATTTGCATTAAGTCCTGCCAATGCATATTCTTTATCAGTAAGTATGCTATTAAAAATATCTTCCACAACAGCCAGTTTATTTTCAGGTATATATGCCGGGACTATTACGCCATTGCAGAAAGTAGCACATAAAGAGGTTTTATCACCATTTGGAGGCATTATAAAATAATCAAAATTAATGTCAGGATTTGCATCAGGGATAGTTGCAACACACCAAGATCCAGATGAATAAATTCCAGCATTACCATCGGTAAATAATAAATGAGCACCGGAATCATCTATAGCAGAGGCACCTTCCTGAAAAACACCCTGATTTTTCATTTCGATTATAAAATCATATGTATCAATTACCCCCTGGCTTCTAAATATCTCAGCTGTTTCCTCAGATTTATTTGGATCTCTTTCCCACATGATGAATTCATTAACCTCTTCTCTGGTCAGAAATCTTGCTAATAACTGATTAAATAGATGGTTAGCAGCCATGGCATCTTTACTACCTAATGCCCATGCATCAAATCCAGCACTTTTTATTTTTTCAGCTATTGTAAAAATTTCATCCATAGTCGTTGGTGGTTGAACACCTGCTTCTGTGAATATATCTTTATTATAAAACATTAATGGAGTTGCAACCCAATCAGTATTAAAGAAAAAACTGCCTAGATCGGGAGTTGCATAATCTCTACAGGCTGTATACATATGATCATACCAACTATTTTTTTCAAATAAAGGTGTTAAATTATAAATTAGACCATCCCTGGCCCATGAATCTATTTGGCCGCCACCTGCTTGCCATATTATATCCACATCTTCCTGACCACCACTAGAAAGAGCGGAGGATACAAGGTCGCTTAGTGCGCCAGAATCTTGCACTGTGATATCAAGAGTAACATTTGGATGTTCAGCTTCATATAATTGTTTAATTTGCTGCCACCAGTCTATTTCCGTTCCGGCTATACTCCATATTTTAATTGTAATAGGTTCTACTGTTGTCTCTGCTACTGTTGTCTCTGCTACAGTTGTCTCTGCTACCGTTGTCTCTGCTACAGTTGTCTCGGAAGAATTTGCATTCTTACAACCAGAACCAATAAAGCCTATACTTACTACTAAGGCAATAATCATAGCTAAGATTACTAACCTCAACAATTGCTTTTTCATTTTCTCTCTCCTTTCATTTTGCTCTGATATTAAAAATAACAATTTTTTGGGTTTAAAAATATTTATAATTCCTATAAATTACTTTCAAAAAACCCAAAATATTTCATTTTTTTAAAATAATACCACCTCCTTTTTTAAAATTTTTTTTAATTTAATTTTCTTTTGATAACATATTTAAACTACTTTTATAATCTTATCATTTTAATTATATTTTAAATTGTTATTATATTTATCATATTAATAAATAAAGTTCAAGTATATGTTTATATTTTAATTATTATCTCTTTTTTATTAACTATATTTCAATTTTTTAATTATTAGTTAATAATTATTGCCAAATAAACATAATAATTAATAATTTATTAACTTACTATATTATTTTTTAAATTATTATAAAATTTTAAAATTAATATAAATTTTGAGTTTTTAAAATGACAAATCTTTCTTTTATAAAACAAATAGGAATAAAGATATGAAAACTTTTGGAAAAAGAAAGTTTTTTTAAATAACATCACCTTCTTTTTTAAAAAAATTTTATAAACATCAAAAAATTTTTAAATTAAACTTGATTTTTTGATAATATGTTTTGATTATAAATGTAATATTAAAAAGAAAAATATTAAAAGTCAAGCATAACTTGTAAAATAAGTTGACAAATAGTAAAAATTATAGAATTATATATATAGGAGATTAACAATGGGGGATAATAATAATTTAATAAAAATAGGCATAATATTTAAAAAAATAAGAAAGGCAAAAAATCTTACTTTAAATGAAATTGCTAAAAAAACAGGCTTGTCAAAAAGTCTTGTATCAAAAATCGAGAACTTAAGGACTATCCCTTCATTGCCGGTCATAATAAAAATTGCAGATGCTTTAAATAAAAATCTAAGTGACTTATTTGTTGATATGGAAACTGAGGCATCAAAAGATTTCATATTAATAACCAAAGATAAAAGAGAACTACTTGATAGAGAAGAATCAAAAGGATTTAAATATTTTTCACTTATAATAAAAAATAAAAATAATCTTGTTTTTGAATCTTTCTTTGTTACATTAGAGGAATATACCAAACGAAAACTCGTAACTACAAATGGAGACCAATTTCTTTTTATATTAAAAGGTTCAATAGAGCTTTTACTTAGAGATGAAGTAATTACCTTAAATAAGGGTGATTCTATATATTTTAATGGAAAAATTCCACATGTAACTAAAAATACTTATAAAGGAATCTCTGAATTTCTTGTTATTTATTTAATAGAATAATTGTAAGTTTTTAAAATAATTATATGCAAGTTAATATTAATAAAATTATATATTAATAATTAATATTATTTAAAAAATAAAATATACAGAATGGAGTAAACTATATGGGAAATTGGTTCAATAACACTTTTAGAAAAGTACATGTTATATATGTATCACCTACATGGGCTAAAAATAGGGGACAAAAATTAAATGTTAAAAATTATATTTCAAATCTAAAAAATGCAAACATAGACACTATAGAACTTTATGCCAAAGACCATAATGGTGTAAACTATTATAAATCTTCAATGGGCAAAAATTATCCGGTTGACGTCTTGGAACAATTTATAAAAGAGTGTCATGAATCAAATATAAAATTAATTGCTTATTTTAGTGTTGGTTTTGATAATTTTGCTATAGGTAACAATCCTGAATGGACAATGATAAATCAAAAAGGTGAGCGTGAATCATTCAGTGCATTAGGTGATTTGAAAAGACTTTTTTATCTTGTATGTTTGAACTCACCCTACTATAATTATGCTCTTGAACAAATTGAAGAGATTTCAAAAAACTATGACATCGACGGACTTTGGTTAGACATCATTCCCTTAGCATATGGGGATGAACATATTTTAGCACCTCTTCTTGGTGATCTTCCGGTCCCCTGTTACTGCATTAACTGTCAAAATAAATATTTTAAATACTCAGGTAAAGAAATACCCAGGTTTCCAAATGAGTCAGAAAAAATGGATTTTTATAAATTCATGATCTCCAACATTAAATCATTTTTGAAAGATTGTTACGGAATTGTTAGAAAATATCATCCAAATGCAATAATAACTTATAATGGAGCGGGTACACCGGGAGACCCGATAAATAATGCAAGTTTAATATCGGTGGAGGGCCATTCTCCTGAATTTGAAAGACAAAGCTTAAGGGGCAGATGGGGCAAATCCCATGAAAAACCTCTTGAAGTCCTAACCCCGGGAGCTATATCAGATTGGAACTGCTGGGATCAAAAACCAATAGAGTTATTAACTTTAGAATCTTCAATAATAAATGCTCATGGAGGAAGTTTAACAATAGGGCAAGTGCCATACCCTGATGGTTCCTTTGAAAAAGCAGAGTTTCAAAATTTGAAGCAGTTATTTGGAAATATAAAAGAAATTGAAGATTATTTGTCTAATGTTAAAGGTCTTAATGAAGTTTGTCTGTTGTGTCTTACTAAACCATATTCGGCACCGCAATTTTGGAATTTAATGTTCGAAGCATGCGAAAATGCACATTTTGCATTATTAAATAGTCATTTCCAGTATGAAATAACTGATTCTGTAATAAATTTAGAAAAATATAATCTTGTTATGATCCCAGACCAAAGAGCAATGAGCGATAATGAGGTTGAAAAAATAAGAAGTTATGTAAAAAATGGTGGAAATCTTATTTTGTCCGGTTTGACTTCTTTATATACTGAGAATGGTTTAAGAAGAAAAAATTTTGCATTAAGTGATGTTATTGGTGCCGATTTTATTTATGAATCTGAATATCAATACAATTTTATTAGAATAAAAGATGAGCTGATAAAAAAAGAAGTATGCAGTACCCCAATAAAAATAAACTCAAATCCAATAATAATAAAACTCAAAAGTGGAGAAATCTTAGGAGATTTATTTTTACCAGAAGTTCAGGGGAATGATGTAACTACCGTACTATGGGGAGTTCCGCAACCTGATTATTCAAAATCTTATCCAGGGATTATTATAAACAAATATGGAAAAGGAAATTGCATTTATATCTCCACTTTTTTAAAATGCAATGGACAAGAGAATCTTTGGAGCAAAAGACTACTTATAAAGTTAACCGAAAAATATTGCCAAGATAAAACTATTATTACAAATGCACCTCCAGGTGTTGAGATAGTTTTAAATAAACAAAAAAACAGATTTATACTACATTTAATAAATCATTATATGGGTTGTACAGAAAAATTTTCCTTCAATGATAATAGAATTGTGATTAAACAAGTTAAAATTATGTTAGATCTGCAGAAGATAGGGAAAATAACAAAGGTATATAGTCCATTTGTTAAAGAGATACCTTATAAAATTACAGAAAAAGTGCTTGAAATAGATATACCTGATTTTTGCATTAATATGTTAATAGTAATTGAATAAAAACAACTAATATAGTTTTTTTATTTTTTTAAATTTTTAGATTAGTTAACGTTACTTATAAAAAATAAATTAAGGAGTTAAATAATTGATTGAAACATCTATTAGCACACTAATGTTTGAGAAACCTTTAAATTTTAAGGATATTATAGATATAAAAAAAATCGGAATCAGATTCATTGAGGAAATTTCCGGTTATAATGAAATTTCTGATAATGTCTATAAATATATGTCTAAAAATAATATGGGTATCAATTCGGTACATTATAATTTTATGAATTATGATATATCAGACGTAGAAGAAAATAAAAGATTTGAATCTATAAAAAGCATTAAACTAAATATAGATCGCGTGAATAATATTAATGGAAAATTTGTGATTGTTCACCCAATAGCATTGGAAAAACCAGGTGCAGGTTTGATTGGTAAAAAAGAAAAAAATTTAAAAATTAAGATTTGTGTTAATAGCTTACTTGAAATTGTTAAGTATGCATATTTAAAGGATGTAATTATTCTAATTGAAAATGGTTTTTCATGTTACGATTGGTTAAATCTGGGAGATGATATTGAAGAATTTAATTTTATCTTAAAAAGAATTAGAAGTTTAAGCGGGTATAATGCCAATATTGGTTTATGTTTGGATACCGGACATGCTTTTATCACTAATAATTTATTCGATTATTTGGATTTTTTCCGTGAAGATATAAAAGAAGTTCATTTACATGATAATTATGGATCACAGAATCCAAATAAATTAGTTGGCAATGAAGATTGTCATCTTCCACCTGGCTTAGGAAAAATAAATTGGAAAATTTTTTTTAATAAATTAGAGTCATTTAATTTAGAACCATTATTAGTTTTTGAAATTGGACCCGAATGTTTAAAAATTAAAAATAATAAGACTATTTTAATAGAAATAGAAAAATTTCTAAAAGGAAAAGAGTTTTCAATTTTGGAAAAATATTAATGATGTTCTATTTTATATTATTGATGACAATGATTCTCTCATTTAATTTTTTAATTGGAGTTAATTTAAGTGGCGTTATTGTCACTACGTTAACATCTTCAAAAGTTTTATCATTAAAAAGTTCGCTTATTTTAGCAGCATCCACTGCTTTTTTAGGCCCATTAATTTTAGGTACTGCGGTAGCAAATGCTCTGAGTAAAAATTTATTTAATTTGGAAAATTTTAAAATAGAAACATTAATATTCGCATTAATAAGTGCAATAATATGGAATTTAGTAACATGGTATTTTAGCATACCTTCATCGGCGTCACATGCGTTAATTGGTGCTCTCATCGGAGCATCTCTTATCCTAAACGGAATAAATTCAATAAAAACACAAGGTCTATATAAAATTGTTTTATATTTATTACTAAGCCCAATAATTGGATATTTATTTGGTTTTATCAACACAAAAATAACTAAATTTCTATTGAGAAAATCTAAACCTGATATAAATATTTGGTTAAAAATTATTCAAATTCCTTTATCTATAATTGTGTCTCTTGGTTGTGGAGCAAATGATTCGCAAAAAGCTACATCATTGATGGCACTGACGTTTTTTATTCTTGGGATATTTAATAGTTTTCGTATCCCATACTGGATGTTGCTAATAAATGCTGCTTTTATATCCTTGGGGATTTTTTTGGGAGGCAAAAAAATTATAAAGACTCTTGGAGCTAAAATATATAAGATTAGACCACTGAATGGATTTTCATCACAATTTGCATCTGCCACCATTATCTTAATATCTTCATTGCTGGGTGGACCCGTAAGTTCTACGCATATAGTGACTGCTTCTATTGCAGGATCTGGCGGTGCCGAAAGGATAAATAAGATTAAATGGTCTACTATCAATAAAATTATTTTTGTAATGTTTTTTACTATTCCTATTACAATGGTAGTTTCGATGTCTCTATCATATTTATATAGAATAATTAAAGGTTAAAAATGAAATTATTTAACAAAAGAAAAAATATCTTTTTAAAACTTCTTATAGAACAGGTGTCTAAAACAAAAGAAGCGGTAGGTTTATTGGAAGATTTTATGAAGAATAATGACAATAATATTATAAAAGATATAGATAACAAAGAAAAAGAAGGTGATGAAATTAGAAGAATTTTAATAGATGAGATAAATAGAACTTTTTCAACGCCATTTGATAGAGAAGATATATTTACTCTTTCAAGAGCAATAGATGATATTTTAGATTATACAAATACAACCATTGATGAGATGAATATATTAGATATCAAATCAAATAAATATTTAGTTGAAATGTCTGAAATATTAAACAAGGCAGTTTTTAATTTATTTCAAGCTATAAATATAATAGTAAGTTATCCAAGAATAGCAACAGACTACGTAATAAAAATTAAATCATTTGAGAATAGGCTTGAAAAGTTGTATAGATCTGCTTTATGTGATTTATTTATCACCCCTGATACCTTAAGTGGAATCATTGATATTTTAAAAACAAGAGAGCTTTATCGCCATCTTTCAAATGCTGGCGATAAATGTGATGAAGCAGCAAATATAGTGGCTGATATCTTAGTAAAAAATTATTAAAAAAATATATAACTATAAATGAATTCAATAACCAGAGTTAAAAAAATTTTATCACATGATTGTGCAGACAGAGTACCGCGAGATTTTTGGAGTACTGCTCAGACTGATAGAAAATTAATAAATGAACTTAATTCCAAAATTAAAAATTTTGAAGAAATATTAAAATTATTCAAAATAGATTTCCGGCATATACAAGGCCCAAAATATATAGGACCAACATTAAAAAATTTGCCAAACGGTACTTTTGAAAGTATTTGGGGGATACTATTTAAAAATGAGTATTTAAATATCAATAACAATATTGAAAATGTTGTAAATGTTATAAATAGCCCTTTAAATAAATTAGAAACTTTAAATGATATAAAAAAGTATAAGCATTGGCCATCACCGGATTGGTTTGATTACTCTACTATTTATGAACAATGTTTAAAATACGGTAATGAAATTACAGTTTTTATGGGAGACCGCTTAAATAGAGTGTCTCAATTCAAAACAGCTATATATCTAAGAGGAATGGATAAATTTCTATTAGATATGTATTTAAATAAAAAAATTTTTTCTTATATAATTTCTAGAATAATAGAATTTTATAATGAATATATTAAGAGGATTTTAAAGGCAGCAAATGGAAAAATAGATATTTTTATGACTGGTGATGATTTTGGCATGCAAAGAAATACTATCATAAGCGTTGCAGATTGGAAAAAGTATTTTAAACCAGGTTTTAAACACTATATAGATACAATACACTCCTTCAACATTCCAGTAATGCACCATAGTTGTGGATCCATATATAATCTAATTCCTGAATTTATTGATTGCAACCTAGATATATTACAATCTTTACAACCAAATGCCGAAGAGATGGATTTTGAAAGAATAAAAAAATCTTTTGGAAACTATATTTGTTTTCATGGTGGAATAAGTATCCAAACAAATTTACCATTTGGTAAACCTAAGGATGTTGAAGAAGAAGTCAAAAAAACAATGAATGTTATGAAAAGAAACGGCGGTTACATAGCTTGTACAGCTCATAATATTCAAGCAGATACCCCTGTTAGTAATATTTTGGCATTAATTGATGCTTATGATAGGTATGGGAAATATTAATTTATTTAACCGATTCAATGCCACTAAGCTTTTTAAAATGATTATTAAAAGAAAAATATTTTTTTACTCCGTTGCCGGATGAATGACTATAAATATATGCATCAACAAAATTGATATTAAAATCCCTGTAGACTTCCAATGCTTTAAAAATGATTTGACCGTTTTCTAAAATTATATTTTTTTTCAACATTAAAATTTTGACTTTTTCACATATTTCTTTTTTTGGTATTTCAAAAACTTTTTCAAGTACATAAACCAATTCGGAAACTACCAGATCACAGACAAACAATCTGTATTTTCCCGATTCCATTTCATTAAAAAAACCGGAGACTTTTTCAGATAAATCTTTGGGTTCGTTTGTTAAATATCTTAAAAATATATTAGTATCGGCATATACAATATTACTCATTCATCGCCTCTCCGGCATGTTCCTTTTGCGCAATGGATTCAATTTCTTTATGCAATTATACAAATAAAAAATTAATATTATATTTTAAATAGGTCGATTCGGAGACTTGTATAGACATATATAATTTTGTTATAATTTTTGAGTGCGCCGTTTTATTTTTGTTATATTCATATTAGCTATATTTGCCACTGGTTGTGCCCGAGGTGTCTCTGATAAGGAGATAATACTGGCCGGTTCAACCAGCATTGAACCTTTTGCCGATAAGTGGGCCGAAGTATATATGGAAAAATATCCCAATACTATTATTAATGTCCAAGGCGGAGGTTCCAGCGCAGGTATTCAGGCGGCCGAATCCGGCGTGGCCGATATTGGAACTTGTTCCCGCGAATTAAAACCGGAAGAAAAAGATTTAAACGAAATAATAGTGGCTTATGATGGACTGGCTATTATTGTGAATTCCACTAATAAGATAGACAATCTCACCATAGAACAAATAAAACAAATATTTGCCGGCCAAATCAGGAACTGGCGGGAATTCGGGGGGAAGGATAAAATCATTAACGTGGTAACTCGTGAGGAGGGTTCAGGTACCCGCGGTGCCTTTCAAGAACTGGTGATGAAAAAGGAACGTATTTTTAAAGGAGCCATCGTCCAGGATTCCAATGGCACAGTAAGAGAAATAGTGGCCAATGACCCAAATGCGATAGGTTATATTTCCCTGGGGCTGGTAAATGATAAAGTAAAAGCTCTGAGTTTAGACGGCATAACGGCCACTGATGAAAATATAATCACTAAAAGATACAGTTTGGTACGTCCCTTTTTATTTGTAACCAAAAATATTCCTACAGGCGGAGTGAAGAACTTCATTGATTTCGTACTATCCCAAGAAGGACAGGGGTTGATTAGAGAAGAGGGACTAATCCCTGTAAATTAAATATCAGAACCGATTAAAAAGTCAGAATTAATGACACAGCTTGAACGAAATGAAAAATTAATCCAGATAGCCCTGACAATTGTTGCCATTTCTGCTATTTCTTTTTTAGCACTAATTACTTTTTTTATCTTCATCGAAGGAACCCCGATAATAATCAAATACGGGATCAAAAATTTTCTCTTTGGTATGGATTGGTACCCGAGCGAAAAAATTTTTGGCATACTGCCGATGATAGTCGGTTCTATCGAAGTTACCATGGGAGCTCTTATAATAGGCATACCTTTGGGTCTGGCTTGTGCGGTATGCCTGACCGAATTTTCTTCCAAGCGTATTCGCCAAATACTAAAACCTGTCATTGAACTTTTAGCCGGTATACCTTCGGTGGTTTATGGTTTTATAGGAGTAGTAATACTGGTACCGTTTATCCGGGATAATTTAGGCGGACCTGGTTTATCTGTGCTGGCTGCCTCAATTATCCTTGGTATAATGATTCTGCCCACTATTATCAGTATTTCCATTGATTCTTTATTAGCTGTACCCAGAAATTATCGCGAGGGGTCCATTGCCTTAGGCGCCACCCAGTGGCAGACTACCATAATGGTAATGTTTCCG
>Ga0172371_10001310_pt1 | contig 39350 bp, 32 predicted proteins | sample Lak12m_FD_114543 | JGI IMG/M metagenome (GOLD analysis project Ga0172371, IMG submission 114543) | Freshwater microbial communities from Kabuno Bay, South-Kivu, Congo - kab_022012_12m | ecosystem: Environmental > Aquatic > Freshwater > Lake | place: Democratic Republic of the Congo: South-Kivu... | reverse complement strand
TGTTGCCATCTTTATCGGTTAACTGACAAATATAAAAACCTGCTTTTAATGTCCTGGTTTCGATTTGGTTCCGAAATTCATCATTCAGCCTTTGAAGTAAAACCAAATATCCCAATTGATCAAGCATTTTCAATATTACTCCTTTACGGGCAGTTTGAATATAAAGCTCGTTTTGTCCGGGATTAGGATAGAGTAAGTAATCACTATCATCGGGGTTTGCGGTTTCGTTTGCTGAGGTGATGATATCTTCACGATCGAAAAAGGCAATATATGCATCTGTGTCATACTGATTCCCTGCCTGGTAATTGCGTTGCCCGCCAACCATTACACAACCTCCGTCAGGCGTGGCAAGAATAGATTGTATAAAGGTATTTTTATCTCCGCCGCAACTTTTCGCACCTAATAATTCGAAATTCTCATTAATAATCGCTGCGTAATAGGGTGTTTGCCAATACATTGAAGACCAAACAGTTCCTGCAACCCAAATAGTCTGAGGGTCAATCCAGTCGATACCCCTTGAATTAATAGCGATATCATCAAAGTTATCTCTACCAATAATAAATGGTTGTGTTAAAAATTCATGATCATTGTTTAGCTTATAAATATACAAATCAACCGTAGCCGATTCCCGTGTTCCTTCAGAGTAAAGAATATAAGTAGTATCATTCAACCATTTACAAGAACCCCTTGATCCCATATCGTAATATACACCATTGATACTCATTGGAAATAGATAGGTCGTCGTAAAATTCAAACAAGTGTCTACTTCAGTAATCCCACCAGGTGCCCAGGGTACCGGTGTGTCGCGCAATAAATAGAAACTGCTTCCATGCGAAGGAAATGGATTCAGAATAGGTGATCCCATATCATAATACATTTGCTCTTTTTTTATCTGTGCATAAGGTGAAAGTTCAATAATCCCTTTTAATACTCCCGATGGATCACCCCTATCTAATAAAACATAAATTTTGCCATCTGTATTTTTTAACATTTTGATAAATGGAGAAGTGTATGCTTCAGGTAATGGAAAGAAATTTTCTGTGATGATCGTAAAGTTCTCATCCAAAAGTAAAAAATAGATGGTGTGGTTCGCTATACCCCATCCAACATTTTTACCTATGGTACCTGCGATCAAATAATTATTGTCATCTGTTACAATAAAATCCCAAAATTCATAATAGGTTGAGTCGTTTTCGTGTACATACATCTCATAGTCGAATTGATTATTAAATTTAACGAGACCGCCCTTGAAATTCCGGTCAGCACTGTCACGGTTAAATATCGCAACATAGTCACCGTTGTTATCAATCCTTACATTCATGAAGATAAACCTATCTTCGGAGTTGATCAGGTATTCGTGCTGTGCATAGGATGACTGTATAACAAATATCAACAGTACTGATGTTATAATTATCTTTGTTGTATTCATATCAAATGGATTATTCGCCAATAGATGTCCGTTCAGTAATATCACTGATGTGCCTGGTTTTATATAATACTTCTACTTTATGATGCGCATTATTCGGGTCATCTATGGTACCACCAATACCGAAACCTTCTACTGTGCAATGATAAAAGGTGAGGTCATCCGGAACACCAAAGGCATTATAGTTATCCTGTATTATTTGGTAAATGACTTTATGCGTTCCATGATAATAAAAATTCATATCCTCCCATGGTATGCAAGTCTCTATAACCAGGCCATTAAGAAGGTCTTTTCTTTGGTACATCAGAAGGTAATCGCGGTAATTGTCGATGATATCATCACCGGGATTGCGAAGCAATACTTGGTATGATGGAACATTGCCAAAAACTGTAACTTGAGCTTCAGCGCTTGGTTCGGTATAATAAGCATACCAACCGGTACCTTGGTCCTGTATGTATTTATAACGGTAAGTATTGGTTGCATCTTCAATCTCTGTAGCTGCATCTTTACTTCCCCACCAGATACCACCTCCTGGTGAACAATCTCCTAACTTCTCTCCGTACATCCAATTATCTCCTTCTTCAAAGGGCCCCCATTCGCTAAAACCGGGAGGGGTGGTATTATTTTTTGCTCCTATGGTAGCAGTTGTTTTTATGACCACCTTTTCAGACGTATTGCGTGTTATTTCCATATTTGAAACATACAACTCTTTTTGCTCCCCTTCGGTAACGTTGTAAATTTCCAGTGTTTTTTCTTTTAGTTCTTCAAATGTCCTATACACATCTTCAAGGTTTACCATTTCATTGGTTTTATTCAATGCTATCGTAAATGTATCGGTTTTGAAGGATGTAAACGATTCTTCGGTAAAGGCATAAGTAAAATTAAATACCGCATCCAGATACCATTTTACAGAATCCACGCACATTTCTTCTCCGCTTTTAAAATCCGGATTTTGTTTGAAGTACTTCGCTTTTTGTTTGAAGTTGATTATTCTGTTTATTACAGAATGATCTTCCATTGTCATCTGTGATTGTCCACCAGTTTTACTGTTCAACGCTTGTCCGCCAATTTCCTGCTTACTACAGGAATTCAGAATTGACAATGTTACAACAGTAACTGCCAGAACAGCCACTGAAATAAATCTTACTTTTTTCATACGATTTTAGTTTAAGGTTATTAAGAAATTGTTTTTATTAAGTTGAAATTTAAATGAAAAATTATCCAATATTTCTCCATGCTCAAAACAGAGCACTAAGCTACATCAAAAAATTAAATAATGCAAGTATTGTGTAATGGATTAATGCTTTCCTGAAATCGGAATAAGCCCAATTTTCAAGTTAACGGTTATATTTTTCAAGTTAACGGCAGGTTTCATCGAACGAACGTATTTGTAAATATTTTTAAATTCGATGTAATTTATTCTTATTTTAAATAAAGGGGGGTATTTCCCTTCAGTTTTTATGATAAACAATCTAATAAATAATTAGCGATTGTTGTTTTTGTCCCCTGTTTAGTTGCAATTCGTACTAGCGAAATTTGAGGCTGTTAGTTTTCCCTGCTAATAACAGCTTTCGGAACATTTAAACCTTGCCATAATAGAAATTAATCACTGCAAATAAACTACTTTTGCAGGCGTTAAAATCGGCATCGTTATTTAATATTTTATTCATGGCATTGATTCTCGGAATAGAATCCTCATGTGACGATACATCGGCAGCGGTGATCTCCGGTACAACTATCCTGTCGAATGTGATTGCAAACCAGGTGGTTCATCAAAAATTTGGTGGCGTGGTTCCAGAACTTGCTTCGCGTGCCCACCAGCAAAATATTATCCCCGTCATTCACGAAGCGCTACAACTTGCCGGGATTAAAAAACAGGAACTCGATGCTATCGCCTTTACCCGTGGACCCGGTTTATTGGGGTCGCTGCTGGTTGGTTCTTCGTTTGCCAAGGCTTTTGCCCTTGGACTCGATATTCCCCTCATCGGGGTAAACCACATGAAAGCACATATTTTGGCTCATTTTATCCAGAAAAAGGATTCCCCAACACCGGTTCCTCAGTTTCCGTTTTTGTGCCTCACCGTTTCCGGCGGTCATACCCAGATTGTTCTTGTGAAAGATTATTTAGATATGGAAGTTGTTGGTAAGACCATTGATGATGCCGCAGGTGAGGCTTTCGACAAGGCAGCTAAAATAATGTATCTGCCTTACCCGGGAGGCCCGGTAATCGATACACTTGCCAGCAAAGGTAACCCTGCGGCATTTCATTTCCCCGAGCCACAGGTTGGGGGTTTCGATTACAGTTTCAGTGGTCTGAAGACTTCGTTTTTGTACTTTTTAAGGGATCAGATTAAAGTCAATCCTGGTTTTATCGGGGAAAATATAAACGATCTGAGCGCTTCAATCCAGGCTTCGATTGTAAAGATTTTAATGAAGAAACTTAAACTTGCTGCCAAACAATACAACATCACCGAAATCGCCATTGCAGGAGGTGTTTCGGCAAATTCGGGCTTACGGAAAGCCATGCAAAATGCCGGTATCGAATTGGGTTGGAAAATATATATCCCGGCTTTTGAGTTTACAACCGACAACGCTGCGATGATTGCCGTAACAGGATATTTCAAGTTCATAAAAAAGCAATTTACCGACCAGAAAACGGCTCCTTACACCCGGGGAGGAATCTGACAACTTATCATTTAATTGAATTTTTTTTGGTAATAAATCAAAAATTCAAACAATAAATGCAAAAAAACAAGGAATCTCTGATTTCATATCTTATTTAAGGTCAGACTACCAACTGCCCACTGCCATAATTCCTCACCAAAACCCGACATTCAAATTAACTCCGAAAAGCTTGCTTCGTTTTAAACTCCATACTACAATTATCGCATAAATTGTGCTTTTTCTGATCAATATCCTCAACATAAGTACTCGAACGCATCACACAGATCGGATTATGACAGTGAATTAAACCGAAAGTATGGCCAAGTTCATGAATGATTTCCTTCCGAAACCGCTCGATAAAAATCCTTTCGTCCATCTTTATACCATAGCGTTCATTACCAAGCCTGTATAATGATGCAATACCTGAACGTCCGTTTAAAAATGCCTGTCCAAATATGTAGGTGAGAATAGGGATAAAAAGATCAACGTTAAACAATCCAAGCGTTTTAGACGAATCGGAGGCAAACCTGACATCAATTTCTTTTAAAAGCTTATTGCCATCATATTGCCTGCGGGCAGGGTCATAAAATTCACTCAGATCGAGATGGCCTTCATTGGTTTTTACAGGAAGCAAAAATTCACGTTCAACATCATAGGCAACTCTTTCAAGAAGCCTTTTCTCGAAATACCCGAAAGAAATCAACATGATATTTTCCAGATTCATTCACCAAATGTTTTGATTAAGATCAGGTATTTTGGGTGCCCTTGTCATGCCTTGCAACATAAATTTACCTGCTTTCAGATTTATTTCGGATAAATCCGCGGTTATTTTTCGGGTTTTAACCCATACTTTTTTATTTTGTTGTAAAGCGTCACCCTGTCAACCTTCATCGCTTTAGCCGACGCAGAAATGTTCCAATTGTACTTGGCAAGTATTTGAACGATATGATTTTTTTCCATGTCGTCAAGGCTTTCATAGGTAGTATTGACGGTTTCTTTTCCCAATGGAAGGTCTCTGAGACTTATTTTTTTGCCGTTGCCTACAACAATGGCCCTTTCGATCATATTTTCGAGTTCCCGTATATTGCCTGGAAAGGTAAACTCTTCGAGTCGTCTCAAAGCTGCAATATCGATTGTGATGAGCAGCCTATTCATCGAAGTACAGTACTTCCTGATAAAAAAATCAACAAGCAGCGGAATATCTTCAATCCGTTCCCGCAGGGGAGGAACATTAATGTTCACAACATTTAACCTGTAAAAGAGGTCTTCGCGAAATATTCCTTTTTCGACCATGCTTTTCAAATCTCTGTTGGTGGCGCAGATTACCCTGAAATCGGAGGTGATTTCCTTGTTTCCACCAACACGGACAAAACTCTTGGTTTCGAGTACGCGCAACAATTCGACCTGCATCTTTGTAGAAATGGTAGCGATTTCATCGAGAAAAATTGTTCCGCTGTCGGCCATTTCAAACCTGCCTTTGCGGTTGTACATGGCACCGGTAAAAGCCCCTTTTTCGTGCCCGAATAATTCGCTTTCCAGCAAACTTTCGCTTAATGCTCCACAATGCACGCTGACGAGTGGAAAAAATTTTCGCGGCGAATTGGCATGAATAGCTCTGGCAACAAGTTCTTTACCCGTGCCACTCTCGCCTGTAATAATTACCGAAGCATTTGATTGGGCCACGCTCTCAATTTCGGTGAGTACTTTTTGCATGGCTTCACTTTTGCCGATCAGGTTTTCGACATTTTCGAGCGAAACGACCTTTTCTTTTAATATTTCGTTTTCCTCAGCCAGTGATATCTGTTTTGAGGCATTTCTGATCAAATGTGAAAGGTCATCAGGATCAAAAGGTTTGGTAACATAGTCGAAAGCTCCGTCTTTCAGGGCACGGACGGCTGTGTCGACGGTGGCAAAGGCAGTCATGACGATGACAATGGCGTCACTTTTTAAGGATTTTATTCGTTTTAGCATCTCTAATCCGTCCATGCCGGGCATTTTTATATCTGCCAGGATGATATCGAAACTGTCGGATTCGAGAAGAGATAGTGCTGTCTTTGCATTTTCAGCACATTCGACCCGATAGCCATCCTCGATAAACCAGTTGTATAATGAATCTCTTACCGATTCTTCATCATCAACAATTAATATGGAGATTTTTTTTGCCATAATTTATTTTCTTTAAATCTTTACCAAAGGCAAAGTTATCGACAATGTTGTTCCTTTGCCCCGCTCAGATTTTACATCCGTTTTTCCTTTGTGGCTTTGAATAATACCATGAACAATTGCCAGGCCTAATCCGATACCGCTTACATGCTCTTTGGTTGAAAAAAATGGTTCAAAAATATGTGGGATATCTCCTTCGGAAATGCCAACGCCATTATCCGTGATGCCTATCAGGATATGATCTTCGTCAGGATTACTGGTCTCAAAGAGGACTTCACCGTTTTCAGAAACAGCCTCAGATGCATTAACCAGGATGGCGACACAGGCCTGCTTTATCTGGTTTGGACTACAGTAGATCAGATCGTTTTTTGCAGCAAAATCCGATAAAAAATTAATATTTGCAATTTTCATTGGATGTGTCATCAGTTCGAAGGTTTCGCACAGGATGTCGTGAATATGTTTTTGTTCGAAACCATCCTGATCTTTTCGCGAAAAATCCAGCAGGCCTTTAACAATATCACCGCAACGCTTGGTTTCATTTTCGATGAGTCTCAAGTGTTTTAATATCAGCTCTTTCTTTACTGGATCAAACACCTGGTTATTTAATTGTTTATAAATTAATTTGGCGTAAATGAGAATTCCTGACAATGGATTGTTGATTTCATGTGCCACCGAAAGCGATAATTTCCCAAGTGAAGCAATCCTTTCGATGTTGATGAGTTCGTTCTGGGCTTGCCCTAACTCTTCCGATTTTTTCTGAACTTTATATTCGAGCTGTTGCGACCAGTTTTGAAGTTCATTGTTTGCCGTTTGCAGGTTGTCGAGCATTTCATTAAATGCGTACGAAACCATGCGCATATCCGAAAGCTGATGTGGTTTTATTTCAAGCCGGGTGCTTTTATCACCTTTAGCAACGGCTTCGCTGGCTTTGATTATTGCATTCAGCGGGTTTTTAATTTTCTTGTTTGTAAAAAATATTAAGAAAAGTACGAGGATTAGCGTCATGAGGGCAGCCAACAGGAAATAATCGGTTGTGGATTTTTGAAGCGCCATATCAAGACTCTGGAGTGGCATTTTGATGATGAGTGAGCCAAGTACTTCATCGTTCTGGCTATGTGCGTGACAGGCACTTACATAACATGATCTGCTGTTTAAAATGGGCGATTTAATTAATAAATGCCTGCTGTTGTTATTGTTTGGATTCATGATGCATTCGCTGTTCGCATCGATGATCCGGTATGATTTTTCGTTTACCGAAAACATCGAATTAAAATCCTTGTGACAACTGATGCAGTCGGGGTTGCTATGACTTATCGAATCGTTAGAAATGGATGTATATACCAGGTTATTATTTTTATCATACATGTTAACATCATCAATTCCAGCCATCGTATTTATAATATCGAGTGTACTCTGTAAAGAGGTTTCATCGTTTTCGAGCATCGACCGGTATAAAGCGCCTTCTACAATAAAACCAAGGTTATTTCCATTTTCCCTGATAACCGATTTCATGTATTCTTCATTTACCGATCTGAAAATAATCCCGAATGAAACAAACAGGAAAACCGACGACAGCGTAATGATGAACACAACTCTGCCATATATTGAAGATCTGAATTTGACATAACCGTTAAATATCTGACTTCCGCCACTATTTTTACCGGCTATTTTTTTGAACCACCTCATTGCATTATCCTTAAATCGTTAATGAAGGCTAAATTAGTCTTTAAATCGAAAAGAAGCTGCAAATTATCGATTTTTATTTTATGGATTTCCGGCCTGGACGTTTTGAGCACAACTGTGAAGTAGTAGGACGATTAAAGCGATGAGAATTTCACATCGCTTTAATCGTTAAAAATGATAAATCAGGAGGTTACCGTTAACTTTGAAAATGGTTGGAACACACTTAGACCATTGTATATTCTAACATGACCCTGATTTGGTTCACATCAAATTTTGTGTTCAAGCCGGATGATTGATAAAATTTTGCTGGAAATCCTGCCAGACTTCATTTGGAAGTTCAGTAAGGGCATGATCGCGTATTTCACCACCATCCTGCAGCATAATTTTTGAAGGCTCGGGCGAATATTTTTCCATCGAAGTTGCTAGGAAATCTTTAAAACGTTCGAGTTCCCGTGCCGACCAGTTGGTGGCTTCTTCGGCCAGGAAACACGAATGTGTATCTGCAATCCAGTTGGTAGGTTTAATTTTATATACCCAGCCTTTTACATAAGGGTCGTCGTTTAACAATTCCGGATTTTGTTTGAGTATGGAATTTGTTTCGAGAACTTGACCGGAAACAGGTGAAAATATTTTGAGAAGTTTCCCTTCATGGTTTATTTCCGAAAGCAGTTCACCTTTGTTAATTTTTTCGCCCGGTTTTTTGAGGTAGATTAGTTTTACTTCACCGGTAATGTGCAAAAGCAAATCATCCAATCCTACTTTAGCTATTCCGGACCTTTCCAAATAGGTCCAGGTGTGATTTTTGCTGAAAAATAACCCTTGAGGGATTCGTAAAGCTTTCGCAGTGAGAATGCCCAATGCCTTTTGAATTTGCCTGGTTATTTTAACCTGTTTGTTCAGGATCATCCAGAAAGGAATTAACATGACAAAGAATGCGATAATTGCCAGGTATTCAATTCCTTTCGTTTCGAAGATGTTGTTGTACGTAAATCCTTCCATTGTGTTTATTTTTATTTATTTATCATTTAGAATAATGTGATTGCGGATTAATTTATTTTTCTTCTTCAACCCATGCCGGAGATTCCCTCAGAACAGGCATCCTGTTAATGACCCATCTGAAAATCCAGATTTCGGTGAAAATTACAGCAAGTGTTACAACAATTTCCATCCATGAAGGCACATAATGTACTGTAGCATCCCATCTGAATCCAATTACCGTAACGTTAAGCCGGTTCAGGATAATACCTAACATCGTCATGATAGCTGCCAGCCTGATGGTGAAAATATTGTGCGTACGATAGCTGTATATGAACAGCATCATAGGAATGAGCACAAACCCGATCATTTCGACCAGATACCAATAACCCATAGGCGTATTCAATAAATCCCAGTGTTTGCCATGAATAAACACAAGCAATTGCAGGAAGAAGTAGGCAAACATTGTACCGGCACAAATTTTTGATAATCCATGCAGAATCCCTTTTTCAGCCTTATGGTTTTTTTCACTGATTTGGTTAGAAAATACTTTGCTACTGATCGATCCTTCAAAGATTACCATCGAAAGCCCCGCGAAAATGCTCGATACCAGGAAGAGTACCGGAATAAATTCTGAATACCACAGCGGATGAATTTTATCTTTTGCCATCAGGTAGAGTGCGCCAAGGCCTGATTGGTGAAGTGTTGATAAGGTAATTCCAAAGATCACTGCAGCTATGGTCATACCCGACAGAATTTTTCTTGCTCTTCGGGCACCAAGCCATTCGGCGATAGCTGGTGAAAATTCAATCAGTTCTGCCAGCATATAGAGCATAAAATGCCAGGCTACGAGAAAAAGCACAGAGCTTGTGCCGAAATTATTGCCAATAATTGGATTTATAACGTTCCACGGGCGGCCCAGATCGAGGAGTAAGGCACCGGCGTAAAATACATAGGCCAGAAAACCATTCAATACGGTAATTCTTACAATCGAATGATACTTATTCATTTTTAGGATATAAACCATAAATGTAAGTACATAAGCCCCTCCGGCAAATGCTACACCAGTTACTACATCAAAACCTATCCATAACCCCCACGGAATTTCTTGAGACAGGTTTGTGATAGAACCTATTCCTTTCCAAAAACGGATCACAATCAAAACCAGTCCCAGAATAATTATTGGAATAGAAATAATATTAAATGGTGTGAGCCACTTGCCTTTAGGCCTTAATTCGCCCGACAGAAATTTAATGATGGGCTTTCCGTCATTGTCATTAGCTATTGGATATGCTGTATTATTCATTTTCATCGTCTTTTGGTTGGTTATTTTTAGTTGCTTCATGTATTCCAAGTAAGAGTGGAGGTAAAAGGACGAAAACAGACGGGACACTGTAAAGAAATCCTTTTGAAAGTGCCGGATAAGATGATTTCTGAAGTTTTGTATTCAGCCCCACTTCGTTAAACGGAGCCGCCGAAATGCACAAGAGTCCCGTACCTCCGGCTATATCTTCTCCATAGATCTGGTCATAATAAACATCCGGATTTTCTGCAATTCTTTTCCTTGCTTCAGCGATCAGTTCCTTGCGGGTTCCAAATGTTAAAGCTTCACCGCAGGCTTCAGCGCAAGCAGGTATTCCACCTTTTATGATCCGGTCATAGCATAGGTCACATTTTTGAATTTTCGGATTTGCGCTGTGATATTCGAATTTTGGAATATCAAATGGGCAGGAAACCATACAATACCGGCATCCCATGCATTTATCTTCGCGCCATATAACAGGGCCTTCTTTTGTTTTGTACATAGCCTGGGTAAGACAGGCGGCAGCGCAGGCGGGTTCATTGCAGTGCATACACTGTTTTTTGCCAAATGCTTCTCCTTTCGAAGTATTATAAACATTAATTGCACTTCGTTTAAATTCACTTGTCGTCCGCAAAACGCCCACTTCGGGTACGTCCTCAGGTTGGGGGAGATTATGTGCTTCGGCACAGGCACTTTCGCAAGCCAGGCAGCCTAAACACCGGGTTGAATCATAAAGCATTCCCCGGAATTCGATTTGGTTCTTTTCAGGAGTCGTGGCTCCGGTATACTTGCCCAGAGCAAGAGTAACTCCTGCAATCCCGATTGTTTTAAAAAAGCTACGTCGATCTAAACTCATATTACTGATTTTTAAAATTATTTATAGATAAACAGTTTATTTGCTATCTCGATGAATCGAGAAAATTGGTTTGGAAGTCTTCCCACACTTCAGGTTCAAGATCAGCCAGGACATTGTCGGTAAGTTCGCCTCCATCCTGAAGAATAATATGCGCATAAGCGGAAGTATTTGATCTTACGGAGGCTGCAAAAAAATCTTTCAATCGCGAAAATTCATTTCTGAGCCATTCTTTGTATTTTTCACTCATGTACAAAAATTGAATTTCTCTGACCCAGTTCCTGGGTTCAATCAGATATACCCAGCCTTCTGAATAAGGTGAAGAATTAATTATTGAAGAATCCTTGATAAGTGCGAGGTTTTGTTCTTTGATAATGCCTGAAATTGGTGAACAAATGTTTAATTGTTTGCCGTCCCTGATGATCGTCATAATTTTTTCACCTTTCCTGACTTTTTCGCCAGGTTCTTTCATTTTAATGCGGGTAAGAATTCCTGTAATATGTTGCAGAAAATCATCAATTCCAACTTTAACATTGCCGTCTTTTTCCATAAATGCCCAGGTATGTGTTTTATCAAAATAGAGACCCTTTGGAGCAATGGTTGAATTTTCATCAAGGACAGGTGTAATGGTAATGTGCTCATTGTGTGCACGGTGTTTGTTGTTCCTGATCATCTTTATAACCCCAAATACTACTAAGCTTATAAATATTAATGCAAGCAGAATCAATGGCCAGGCTTGTGATAAAAAAGGTTTATTGGCCTGATCGTTAAAACTATTAACTCCGGTCAACATTGCAATATTCGAATTCCTTTCGATGCTTATGAGGTCGCAGTATCCGTTTCGATTCAGAAATTTTTGCCCGTCTGTCAGGATCCAGGACAGGAATTCCAGTGTGTTCTTATCTGTAGGTTGGGCGGAAGAAAATACAGAAATGTTACCACACAAAGCTTTTGGATATTTTCCAATCCAGACTCCCCTTTCAAATGAATCAGGATTGTCATAGATATTTTCGAATATGTCGATTTTTCCATTCCTGTTTTTATCAATTGGAAGCAGGGAGAGGTTTTCAACAATTTCATTGGTTGTAGCATTACGAACATCCGACAATTTGCAGAATCCAATTGCATACAAATCATTTTGCACTGAAGAAATAAGTTCATCAGTTGTAGGCAAATTAATTCCATTGATCGCCATAAAGTTGGTTTTGGTGAAAATAGCCAGACTCGATTTTACGGCTGCATTATCGATCAGGTAAAGATGGACCGGAGTATTTTGACCATTTCTGACCAGACTGCCCCAGTTTCTCACTTCAGGGTCAGTAAACAGTGTTGCCAGAGCATCCGCTGAAATGCCCTGGTTTAAGATATCCTCAAACATTGGGTTTTTGGCGTTAAAAACTGCAACAGTTGCAACATGGCCAATAACCATCTTCCATTTTGCCCCATCTTTAATTACATCAGAATATTCACTTGTGATAAATGTAAGATCATTGCCCGATTTGGTTTCAACAGCAGGAAAATTGGATCTGGTGAAATTCATTGTTGGATTTAACCTTTCATATTCGGTTATCCAATTCGATGTAAGGTTGTTAAGATCCGGAGAACTCATTAAAGTTAACCTATTCAAGGTGGAAACGTTAGCCTGGTCTTCTTTTTGGCTGCCGTTTGCCTGATTGGAAAGCCCAGTTTTGCAGCCGAGTATCAGTAATAAACCGATTAGAAAGAATGAAATGTTTTTCATGATATTTAGATTTTAAATGCGATTTAATGTTAGAGAACTCAGAATTAAAATTTCTACAAGCTTTTTTTGTTATCTCAATAACAATGCCAAATGCATTATCAACCACCAAACAAGTTGTTTATCAATACGATAGGAATGTATGTGTTGAAATATTACTAAACACAAGTGTTTAAAAAATACACAGTAAATTTTGTTAAATTATATAAAGAACAGATAATCAAGGATAAAACATACTGTATAAAAAATATGCACTGTTGAAATAAACAACAAATCCTCTTGGTTTTGATGCAATGGAAAGGTTTTCGGGATAAAAACTGTTGGTAGTAATTGAAAGACAGCACGGCTGGTGAAGAAGGAAATTTATGCGTGTTTAGTTTATAAGGAGAAAAATAAACCAACTGATTTAGGGAAAGCGTGATCCTCAATGAAATTCGAATTACATCTCGAGATAACCTTTATGGTTGTGATTTCGAGTTAAAAGCACTGATAGATTAGGATGTTGGAAGATTTGGAAAATTCCGGGTAATTATGTTTGGTTGGTTTGCTATCGCCGGAAAGCAATATACTTTTAATTCAAGAAGAATTTGGAGATTGAAAATTTCGGTTGGTCTAACAGCAGTCAAAAATGACATGCCTCGACTGGGTTGAAGGTTGAGTTCCACATGATATGTTTCGCTGAAAGATTTAGGATAGGAAAAGGAAGCCAGTCATAATAATGAATGCTGATCATCAGAGTCTGAAATTTACGCAATAGTAGTAAATTTGGGACATCCCTGGTGCGCAAATTTGTGGAGTGAAGAGACGGAAATAAAAAACCGTGGTAATTTTAAAGATTTTAATTTCAAAATTACCCCGGTGCTAATCAATGAGTGGCATTTAATTAAACCACTTTAGTATGTTCATCGTTACCCCACTGTGAAGTAACTGTATTCTTGCTTTTCCTAAATTAAATCAGGAACAACTTAATTAGTTTGTCTTACTTTAGTTGCAATTGGGCCTTTGTTGCCTTTTTCAACTTCAAACTCAACCGATTGACCAGGTTCTAAATGCATAAATGAATTCTCGAGACCTGAACGGTGAACGAAAATATCCTTAGCATCTTCGGTTTCGATGAAACCAAAACCTTTGGTTTCATTGTACCATTTTACTTTACCTTTCATGGTTGTGTTTTTTAATAATTCGACCTGAAATTAGTACGGCCTCTGCTGTTGTTGTCTTTCCTGAAGTTTCCACCGCCGCCGCCACCGGGACGCCTGTTGTTGTCTTTTCTTTCTTCTGATTTGTTTACAACAATAGTTCTTCCTTTGAAATCGTGACCATTCAATTCTTCAATTGCCTGGTTTGCTTCGGTATCATCTGGCATTTCAACAAAACCAAAACCTTTGCTCTTGCCTGAATACTTGTCGATAATGATTTTTGCTGACGTTACTTCGCCATACTCTTCAAAAATGTCTCTTAATTCTGCCTCGTCGACATTGTAACTGAGGCTTCCTACATAAATGTTCATTTGTAATGTGTTAAAATTGATATTATTAGTGTTAAAAAATCGGACAAAGGTATGTTTAAATTCATTACCAATGTATTTTCGTGAACATAATTTGCTATTTTAACATTAATTAATTAAATATCAGCAATTAAATACTTTAAAATGAAACAACTGGAATTTTTGAACTACTTTTGCAAACTTTTTAAACAGGTTAAATTAATTGGTTTTCAATGCAAAATATTAGAAATATTGCCATTATTGCTCACGTTGACCACGGCAAAACTACACTGGTTGACCGCATCTTACATCAGGTAAAATTGTTTCGCGACAACCAGGAAGTCGAGGATCTGATCCTTGATTCCAACGAGCTTGAGCGCGAAAGAGGAATCACCATCTTATCTAAAAACGTTTCGGTACGTTATAAAGGTGTAAAAATTAATATTATCGATACACCGGGTCACTCCGATTTTGGTGGTGAGGTTGAGCGCGTGCTCAATATGGCTGATGGTGCCATTTTGTTGGTTGATGCTTTTGAAGGTCCTATGCCTCAGACCCGTTTTGTCCTTCAAAAGGCGCTTGCCCTCGGGTTAAAGCCTATCGTCGTTATTAATAAGGTTGATAAACCAAACTGCTCACCCGACGAAGTTCATGAAGCTGTGTTTGATCTCATGTATAGCCTTGATGCAACCGAAGACCAGCTTAGTTTCCCTACAGTTTATGGTTCATCTAAACAAGGCTGGATGTCGGGCGACTGGAAAATCCCGGCCACCGATATCAGCTATCTCCTGGATACAATTATCGAAACCATTCAACCCCCGACAGATAATCCGGGAAATTTACAAATGCAGATAAGTTCACTCGATTATTCCTCCTATTTGGGACGAATTGCCGTTGGTCGAATCCTCAGGGGTTCAATAAAAATGGGGATGCAGGTTGCAGTTGTGAAAGGCGATGGCAGGATTTCCAAATCAGTAATCAAGGAATTGTATCTTTTTGAGGGTTTGAGCAAGGAAAAAGTCAAGTACGAAGTCCATGCTGGCGAGATATGTGCCGTTCTAGGATTGGAAAGTTTTGACATTGGAGACACAATTGCTGATTTTGATGCACCCGAAGGACTGGCTCCGTTAAATGTGGATGAACCAACAATGAGTATGCTTTTTACCATTAACAATTCGCCTTTTTTTGGGAAGGAAGGTGTTTACGTCACATCAAGGCATTTACGCGACAGATTGTACCGCGAAACCGAAAAAAACCTGGCCTTGCGTGTTGAAGAAACCGAATCGCCTGAAAAATTGTTGGTTTTCGGGAGAGGCGTTCTGCATCTTTCAATACTTGTTGAAACCATGCGCCGCGAAGGTTACGAATTTCAACTGGGACAGCCACAAGTAATTATTAAGGAAATAGATGGAGTAAAACATGAGCCAATTGAATTGCTTACCGTCCATGTTGCGGAAGAATTTTCAGGAAAAGTTATCGAAATTGTAACACGGCGCAGAGGCGAAATTCAGAATATTTCGTCGCGGAATGACCGTGTGGTCCTTGAATTCACAATTCCAGCCAGAGGAATTATCGGTTTGACGAACCCAATTCTGACGGCAACTGAAGGTGAAGCCATCATGGCACATCGGTTTAATGCCTATGAGCCATGGAAGGGTGAAATCCCGAGTCGCCGCAGTGGTTCACTCATTGCCATGGAAACCGGGACTGCCATAGCCTATTCGATTGATAAACTGCAGGATAGAGGTAGGTTTTTTGTTGATCCAAAACAAGAAATTTACGCTGGACAGATTATTGGCGAAAATACCCGCATGGACGATATCATTGTTAACGTGACCAAAACCAAAAAACTTACAAATATCAGGGCATCAGGGACAGACGACAAAGCTACAATTACCCCTGCTATTAAGTTTTCGCTCGAAGAAGCCATGGAGTATATTCGTGGAGATGAGTATGTTGAGGTAACCCCAAAATCGATTCGTATCCGTAAAATATTCCTCGACGAAATCGAGAGAAAACGACGCTCAAAATCTGAGACCGGAAATTAGGTTTGTAAGTAACAGAGTTACCGGCACATAAATTCTGATAGCAGATAATTCAACATTATTTGTCTTCTGGCATTTCTTTCAAATATTTGAAAGCATTCCCGAGATTTTTGATGATATCGCTTGCAATTAAAGATTCGGGTGACATTTTTTCGGCGGCGATGTCTCCTGCAAGTCCGTGAAGATAAACACCAAGGATACTGGCATCAAAAGAAGTGTAGTTTTGTGCCAAAAGCCCGAGAATTATTCCGGTAAGAACATCGCCGCTGCCGCCTGTAGCCATTCCTGGATTTCCTGTCGAATTGAAAAAACATCTGCCTTTTGGTGTCGAAATGCAGGTATGGGCACCTTTTAAAACAACATAAACATTGTATTTTATCGAGAACTCGCGTTGCAGGGCCATTCTGGCAAAATTATCCGTTGTTTTCCCGGCAAGTCGTTCAAACTCTTTGGGATGTGGGGTCAGGATACTTTCGGGAGGTAAAAAAGAAATCCAGGTTTTATTTTCACCAAGAATATTTATGGCGTCGGCATCCAAAACCAAAGGAACCGCAGCATTTTGAATTAATAATTTAAGTGCATTCTGGGTCTTTTTTCCCATTCCGATTCCCGGCCCAACTCCAATTGCATTATATGATTCAAGATTTGGAACATTGCTGAAAATATCCTCCGAATCATCAATGCTGATCATACATTCGGGGATTGCGGTTTGCAAGATCTGATAACCTGTTTTTGGAATATGGCAGGTCACTAAACCAGCTCCGGCCCTTAAACAAGATTTTGACGCCAAAACTGCCGCACCCATTTTCCCATAATTTCCTGAAATCAGCATCGCATGACCAAAATTTCCTTTGTGGGCAAACTTATTCCTGATTTTTAACATATCCCGGCAATCTTCCTTACCGATAAAATAATACAGTGTAGAAACACTATCGTTAAATTCTTTATGAAGACCGATGGGCAGAATTTCCCAATGACCAACGAATTTGTCATTTTCAGGAAGTAAAAATGAAAGTTTTGGAAATTGAAAAGACAAGGTATAATCTGCGTGTATGATGGCGCCACCAACTGAAGTTGAGTTTTTATCACTGAAAAGGCCGGTCGGAGAATCAATGGCAATTCTGACGGCTTCACTTTCATTAATTTTTGTAATTATTTTTTCGACAAAACCACGAACAGGTTTCGATAATCCGGAACCAAAAATTGCATCGATTACAAGGTCGTTTTTATGGATATCAGGAAGTATATCGCCTTCATTGAGGTTTAAAATTGTTACAAGATCGTACTGTTTAAGTCGTTCAAGGTTGGTTTTAAAATCGTTTGAACAGTTATCAGATAAATGCAGGATGATAACCTGAACTTCAAAGTTGCTCTTTGCCAACATTCGGGCAATTGCAAGACCATCGCCACCATTATTTCCCTGTCCGCAAAATATCTTTACGGGTTGAGATGAATTTGTTCTTTTCTTTATCCACTTATAACAAGAGCGGGCTGCGCGTTCCATAAGATCAATAGAAGCAACCGGTTCGTTTTTGATAGTGAAAGCGTCAGCTTCCCTGATTTTAGCGACGGTCAGAATTTTCATTTTCATGCAATTTTTTGGTAAAATTAGTTTGAAAAGTTGAGAATTTCATCATCATCCCAGGCTTAATTGATTCATTATGGCCTTGTCCGAAAAATTATTGTATTCCGCTTTAAAAGTATATTTTTGTCACAATAGTTTTATATAGTCCAAGAATTGATTTGTATGATTTCTGATTATAAAAAGATAAATCCAATGGATTTTTCGGGTAATCCAATCCGGAAAATTGGCAATGAATGGATGTTGATTACTGCTGGAAATGCTGAAAATTTTAATACAATGACGGCATCATGGGGTGGTTTGGGTTATTTATGGAATAAGCCTGTCGCATTTATTTTTATCAGGCCACAGCGGTTTACCTATCAGTTTGCCGAGAATAACGCATTTTTTACACTAAGTTTTTTTGATCATCAATACAAGCCCGTTTTGGATTTCTGCGGAAGCAATTCGGGGAGGGATGTTGATAAAATTGCGCAGACAGGTCTGCAGGCTTTTCCAAGTTCCAGGAACAATATTTATTTCGGGCAATCCTGCCTGCAGATGGAGTGTCGTAAATTATATTTTGGAGATATTGATCCGGCAAATTTTTTAGATAAAAAGCTGCTCAGAAATTACACGGCAAACGATTTCCACCGGTTATATATTGGTGAAATTGTGGAATGTATCGAAAAATCCTCCTGATATCAAAGCTTTTTATTGTGTTAAATAATGGCATTACCTGATTTTGTTTGTTAATTTTGGCCACTTTTAAAAAGTTTATCACCAAATGTTTCAAAAAATAAGGAATAAAATTCTTAAATATTTAATCGAACGCGAAATAAATCGCACAAATCACGTAAAGATACCCACAAATATCACGAGGGCAAAAACGGTTGGAATTTTATTTGCTGTTGATAATGAACAATTTTATGAAAAGGTAAACCAGCTCATCGGGAACCTTACCAATCAAAAAAAGCTTGTAAATGCTCTTGCTTTTGTGCCGTCAAGAAATGTCCCGAATTATTTTGTTGCAAAAATGAAAATTGATGTTTTGACATCAAAAAATATTAATTGTTTTGGAGTTCCTAAAAGCAGTTTTATAAAGGATTTCGTAAATAAGAACTTCGATATTCTTATCGATTTGACCCTTAGCGATAATTTGACACTCGATTATATTGCAACCTTAACGCAGGCAGGATTCAAAGTTGGTCGATATCGAAAATGGATGCTGAATGTTTTTGATTTTTTATTGAAAAAAAACAATGACATGAATGATTCGGAATATTTAAAATATTTACTCGATTATTTGACAAAAATCAATACAGCCAAATCATGAAAAAGAAATTCCAAGGAACAGGAGTTGCCCTGATAACGCCATTTCACAAGTACAGCAACATCGATTTTGCCTCACTCGAAAAAGTAGTTGAACATACCGTGAACAACGGTGTTGATTATTTGGTGGTATTGGGAACTACTGCAGAATCGCCGACGCTGTCGAAGGACGAAAAAAGGGCTGTTGTCGATTTTGTAATCGAAACCGTGAATGCAAGGGTTCCCATTGTACGCGGTGTAGGAGGAAATAACACCCAGGAAATCGTCGATTGCATTAAATCTACGTCATTTGACGGGATTGATGCTATTTTATCGGTTTGCCCGTATTATAATAAACCACAGCAAAAAGGGATTTATTATCATTATAAAACCATCGCAAGTGTATCACCTGTTCCGGTTATTTTGTACAATGTACCCGGAAGGACAGGTGCCAATATTTCACCTGAAACCACGCTCACATTAGCCAGGGAGTTTAATAACATTATCGGCATCAAGGAAGCATCCGGGAATTTTGATCAGGTGATGCGTATTTTGAAAGACAAGCCAAAGGATTTTATTGTAATCTCAGGTGATGATGCATTAACTTTACCATTAATGGCTTTGGGAGCAGAAGGTGTGATTTCGGTGGTTGCCAATGCATTCCCATCTCAATTTTCGAAAATGGTGAAATTTTGTCTGGAAGGGAATTTTGACGAAGCAAAAAAGATCCATTATGGTTTGTTGGAAATCATCAATACACTTTTCGAAGATGGTAGTCCGGCTGGAATTAAGGCAGCACTGCAAATTCTCGACCTCAGCCAGAATAATTTGCGTCTTCCACTCGTTAAAATCAACAAATCCGTTTTTCAGCAACTAACTAACTTGATTAATAATTATTTGTAAAATTTACTTTAGAAAATGAAATTAAAAGGATTACTCGTATTACTTGTTGCAACCTTTGCTCTTGCTTCATTAACTGAATTAACTGCCCAAACGCTCAACCCAAAGATTGATCCGCTTCAGGTTTTTCATGACCGGGGTGAGATTTATTTTAAATTCGATGGCTCCGGATTGGATATGAATAATTTAACCCGTCTGGTTTCGATCGATAAAATTGAAGGCACTGACATCTGGGCCTATGCCAATATAAAGGAATTAACCGCGTTCCTGAAATTAAACGTCGATTTTACACTCCTTCCAAAACCCGGTGAGGCAATAAAAAATCCAAAAATGCTCGATAATGTTAATATCCGGGAGATCACCGACTGGGATTTCTATCCGACTTACACAGCCTATGTCGATATGATGAATCAGTTTGCGATTGATTACCCTCAACTTTGTCAGGTATCCAGCATTGGCACTACAGTACAGGGCAGGCAACTGCTGATGGCAAAAATTTCAGACAATGTTGGGGTTAAAGAAGCTGAACCCCAGTTTTTGTACACTGGTACAATTCATGGCGATGAAACTACCGGATACATTATGCTGCTCAGGCTTATTGATTACCTGCTTTCAAATTACGGCACCAACACCGATGTTACCTATCTTGTTAATAATGTGGAAATCTGGATTAATCCGCTCTCAAATCCTGATGGTACTTATGCGGGAGGAAATAGCACTGTTAATGGAGCCACAAGGTACAATGCCAACTATGTTGACATGAACAGGAATTATCCTGACCCTGAAGATGGGCCTCACCCGGATGGCGAAGCCTGGCAGCCTGAAACCATTGCCTTTATGCAGTTTGCGGAAGACAATAATTTTACGATGTCAGCCAACACACATGGGGGTGCCGAAGTATTGAATTACCCCTGGGATACCTGGCCACGACTGGCTGCCGACAATAGCTGGTGGGTTTTTGTATGTCGTCAGTATGTCGATACAGTTCACCTTTATTCTCCTTCGAATTATTTTAGCGAGTTTCAAAATGGGATAACAAACGGATATGCCTGGTACACCATCAGCGGCGGACGACAGGATTACATGAATTATTTTCATAATTGCCGGGAGGTAACTATGGAACTGTCGGATACCAAGTTAGTTCCAGCCAGCCAGCTTCCTGATTTCTGGTTATGGAATTACCGATCATTGCTAAACTATATCAGGCAAAGTACCTTTGGAATCAAAGGTACAGTTACCGAAATGGGTACAGGTCAGCCTTTAGAGGCAAAAGTTTATATCGAAGGTCATGATATCGACAATTCTTTTGTATATTCTGCATCACAGACCGGTTTTTATCAGCGCCTGTTGGATCAGGGAACATATGATCTTACCTTTTCAGCACCCGGACATTACCCGGTAACTATCGAAAATGTATCGGTTTCCCGCTATAATACAACAACCGTAGATGTACAACTTGATGCCGGCACTTTGATCGCTGATTTTTCTGCATCCTCAACTTCGGTTTCAGTAGGTAGTTCAGTAGATTTTACTGACGAATCTTTTGGAAGTCCTGTTTCATGGGAATGGACTTTTGACGGAGGCACACCTGCTACCTCAACAGTGCAGAATCCACAGGGCATTGTTTATTCACAAACAGGGACCTACGATGTGTCGCTTACCGTTGCCAATTCCGGAGGATCTTCCGTAACTGCAACTAAAGCTGATTACATTTCGGTTAATGCTGAGTTTTTAATGAATGACCAGAGTGTGACAACCTGCACAGGTCTTTTTTATGATTCGGGCGGAGATTTGGGTGACTATAATAACGATGAAGATTTTACCAAAACGTTTAATTCGGGTACCCCCGGAGCTAAGATTATAGTAGAATTTCAGATGTTTGATGTGGAATATAATTCTTCCTGCAACTACGACTGGCTTAAAATTTATGATGGGTCCGGCACTTCATCGCCTTTAATCGGGACTTACTGTGGAACAAATTCGCCAGGTACTATTGAAGCAACCAATGCCGGAGGAGCACTTACTTTCCAGTTTCATTCGGATTATTCCGAAACCTTGCAAGGCTGGAAAGCCTTAGTCAGTTGCAGTAGCCCACCTTTGTTGCCTGTTGCCAATTTTGAAGCCGATACTCTTCATATTCACATGGGCGATATCGTTCATTTTACTGACCTCACAACCAATACTCCTACCAATTGGGCATGGACTTTCGAGGGAGGAACACCTGCTTCATCAAGTTTGCAGAACCCGGTTATTACTTACGAAGAACCCGGAATTTTTGATGTTACACTTGTTGTTCAAAACCAGTTTGGCTCGGATACGAAAGTTATTCAGGATTATATTACTGTTGACAGTACCATTGGAATTGATGAATTGCTGGACAACGGGTTATTGGTTTACCCAAATCCGGTTGCAGATGGAATGCTGTCGATTACATCTCGGGAGAAAATGTCTGAAATTCAAATATTAGACTTTACAGGAAAATTGGTACTAAAAATCCAACCGGAGAATAAAGAAGCCAGGATATCAACTGCTTCGTTCCAAAAGGGCATTTATTTAATTAAAGTTTCTGACAGTAAAGGTTGGACAGCAACAAAAATCAGTATTTTAAACTAAATATTCTCGTACCTTATCAAAGTCCTCCATGTGAAAAAATATCTGCTCGAAGTTATAGTTTTTGTCTGTGGGGCTTTGGTAATGGTTTTCGAACTTGTTGGGACAAGAGTTCTCGGTCCTTATGTGGGAACATCACTCTTTGTCTGGACGAGCCTTATCGGGATTATCCTGGGCAGCCTTAGCCTGGGATATTTTCTGGGTGGAAAGCTTTCCGATCGTCAGCCGAATTACCTTTACTTTGGCCAGATTATTTTGGCTGCCGGATTTGTAATTTTAATTACCGCTATTTCCAAGGATTTTATTTTGCGATACCTGGCGCATTTATTTTACGACATCCGTTGGATGGCTGTTTTAGCATCGGTTGTTTTATTTGCTCCCGGAAGTTTTTTTCTTGGAATGGTTTCACCATTTGCTGTAAAACTTAAACTTCAGGTTTTACAAAAATCAGGATCAACTGTTGGGAATTTGTATGCCATTTCGACCATCGGAAGTATAGCTGGAACATTTCTTGGCGGATTTTACCTCATACCGGTTTTCGGAAGCTCAAGCCTGGTTTTTTTTATTGCGATGGCATTGCTATTAACGGCATCATTAATTTTTATTTTAATCCGGAAATGGACGGAAGCTATTTTTGCAGTTTCACTGCTGGCTGTTAATGTCTGGTTTTTTCAAAGGATGCAGTCAAAAATGCAAAGTTTTGTTGATACCGATACTTTGTACAACCGGGTTATGATTTATAATGCAACGGATGCTAAAAGTGGAAAACCCGTAAAAATTCTGCGAATCAATGATGAGCGTAGTTCGGCTATTTTTTTGAATGATGACAGTCTTGTCTTTCAATACCTGAAATATTATGATCTGGTTTCATATTTCAATCCTGGTTTTAGAAAAGTGTTGATGGTAGGCGGTTCAGGATATGCTTATCCCGGGCATTTTTTAAAAAAATATCCATTAAAGAAAATTGATGTTGTCGAAATTGATCCTGAGCTTACAAAGCTGGCCAGGAAATATTTCAGGCTAAAAAACAATCAGCGTCTTAATATTTTTCATGAGGATGCGCGCACTTTTTTCAATCGGAACCAGAATAAATATGATGCAATTCTTATCGATGTGTTCAATTCGCAGTTTACACTGCCATTTCAGCTTACTACGCTTGAGTTTATTCAACATCAGTTTGATGCCTTAAGCGATAGTGGGATCGTTTTTGTGAATATTATCTCATCCATTGGCAGTAAAAGCAATGAATTCCTTTTATCAGAAGCCAAAACATTCGAAAAGGTTTTCAAAAAAGTGTTGTTTTTTGCGGTGGATAATCCAAAAGATGGGCAACAAATTCAAAATATAATGCTTGTGGCTCTGAAAAATCCTAAAAACGTTGTTAATCTTATCAGCACTGATAGCCTGACAAATGGCTTTTTATCCAATAAAATTGAACTAATGATTCCTGAGAATGCTCCGGTACTCACCGATGATTATGCACCTGTTGAATACTTTGTAAGCAAAATGATAAGCTGCTGCTACAGGGCTGAATAGACGAAAGGAATGCCAAATTCCAAAACAACCCGAAACAACACAAGAGCAATCACAGCTAATATCAGTCCGGTTTTATCCAAGGTTATTTTAAAGGGATGCTCCTCAAAAAATAATGTCGGAAAAGAGTTGTACCTTAAAAGTATTGGAACGATTACCAACAGATTGGTAAGCAATACAAACAATTCGTAATAATTAATTTTCGGAAGTTTAAAGATTATTATTATCGCTGTCCCAATAATTAACGGAATGATAACCTGGCTGAAGACAAAAAAAGTACGGTTATGCTCATTGAGTTCATTAAAGTATGAATTTGCCGAGAACAGGAAACCTCTGGTGCTGTAGGCTGCAATAAAAAGCATGAAAGCGATCGAAAAGAGAGAGAGAACCAATTTCCCGGTATCCATAAAATAAAAATATAAAACTACATAACCAATTCCTTTGTCGAGGAGGGTGCCGGCAAGCAGTGCTCCAAAAAACCATACGATACCATGAATAAAACACCATAAAAAAAAGACCTTGAACTTCATGGTGTTGGTTGTTAAATTAAAATAGATTACAAAGAAAAGTATTCCCAGGAAAAGCGAAATAAAAGGGGCAAGGCTGAACAAAAGCTTAACTGCATCCGGTGTCCACGAATAGGTATCGATTGTGAAAATGAGCTTGTAATAATAAAGGATACTCGTGTAATCGAATTGCATAGCTGCAATAGCTACCGAAACCTGCCCGATTAAGTAAATAAATAAGAAAGAGAGGATAAAGTAGGAAGTTGAATTCAGAATAATCGTAAAAAAATTCGCAACAGTCCTTTTATTTCTGTCGAGCGTTTGATCCATTTAGATGTTTTCCTTTTAATAAGCAGCAAAGATAAAAAAACCCATGATGCAGGTCATGGGTTTTTCAATATAGTCAGCGAATCACATTGTTTACATGAAATCCTGGGCATTTACCATTTTACCGGATGAATATTTTCCATTGTCAAGATTCTGTTTAATTTTCGAAAAAGCATCAATCGTATAATTTACATCTTCGATCGAATGCACGGCAGTAGGAATAATACGAAGCATGATAAGTCCTTTTGGAATTACAGGGTAAGTTACAATCGAACAGAATATGTTGAAATTCTCCCTGAGGTCAAAAGTAATCTGTGTGGCCTCGGAAACACCGCCTGTAAAGAATACAGGCGTTACCGGTGATTCGGTATTTCCAATATTGAAGCCTTTTTCCCTGAAGCCATCCTGAAGTGCTCTAACAATTTTCCAAAGGTTTTCACGCAAAGAAGTTTCGGTCCGGATTAACTCGAGCCTTTTCAGCGAACCCATGACCATGGGCATTGGCAATGCTTTTGCATAAATTTGCGACCGAAGATTATATCTCAGATAATCGATAATTTCCTTTTTGCTGGCAATAAAACCACCGATTCCTGCCATCGCTTTGGCAAAAGTCCCGAAATACAGGTCAACATCATCCATTACACCCAAATGTTCGCTTGTTCCGCGTCCATTAGGTCCCATCGTACCAAAACCATGAGCATCATCGACCAGCAAACGGAAGGTAAACTTCTTTTTCAAGGCTACGATTTCTCTTAATTTACCCAAATCACCCGACATTCCGTAAACACCTTCAGTGATAACCAAAATCCCACCACCTGTTTGGCTGGTAAGTTTTTCGGCACGGCAAAGTTCTTTTTCAAGGTTTTCGATGTTGTTGTGAGGGTAAACAAAACGCTTTCCGAAATGAAGGCGGCAACCATCGATTATACAGGCATGAGCTTCCGAATCATAAACAATCACGTCTTTTCTGTCAACCAGCGAATCGATAATCGATACCATACCCTGATAACCATAATTCAGCAGGAATGCATCTTCTTTCTTTTCAAAATCAGCCAATTCACGTTCCAGTTGTTCATGGTATTTGGTGTGCCCCGACATCATCCTGGCACCCATCGGATAGGCGAGTCCCCATTGTTTTGCCGCTTCAGCATCAACTTTTCTTACTTCAGGATGATTGGCAAGACCCAGATAATTGTTGAGACTCCAGTTTAACATTTCTTTCCCTACAAATTTCATGCGTGGGCCAAGTTCGCCTTCGAGTTTTGGAAACATAAAGTACCCAAATGATTCCTGGCGGTACTTGCCAAGCGGGCCAAAATTGGCAACGATTTTTTCGAAAATATCCATTACAGTAATTTTTGTTTTTAAAAGTTGTGCAAAACTATAACTAATTCACTGGATTTTCAAAATGTGTCGAAAATTAACTAAGTGTTTCATTTAAAAACAACCTTTAATACCGGAGAAAATATTTGAACAACACCCACGTTATCAATTCCATTAAAATGTATTAGTTTTGCGCCATGTTTAAAAAATCCTTGTTTTTCTTCTCGCTACTCGCCATTATTGGGCTGTCGTCGTGCAGTAAGTATCAAAAAATGCTTAAAAGTGCCGACAACGAATTGAAATACGATAAAGCAGTTGAGTATTACGAAAAAGGCGATTATTACAGGGCTTTGCAATTGTTTGACGGATTGATTCCGGTTTTCAGGGGGACAAATAAAGCTGAAAAATTGTATTTTTATTACGCTTATTGTTATTATAATCAGCACGATAACGTCATGGCGAGCTATTATTTCAACAGGTTTGCGCAAAGTTTTCCAACAAGCGATTTTACCGAAGAAGCTACTTTCATGTCGGCATATTGTAAATACTTGGATAGCCCGAGATATAGTCTCGACCAAACAGTTTCGAAAGAAGCCATAAATGAATTTCAGTTGTTTATTAATAAATATCCTTATAGTGAAAGGGCAAAACAGGCTACTGCACTCATTGATGAACTTAGAAACAAACTTCAATTGAAGGTTTACACGATAGCCAACATGTATCTAAAAATGGAGGATTATCAGGCTGCCATTGTTTCGTTTGAAAATATACTAAAACAATACCCCGACACTGAATTCAAGGAGGAAATACTTTATAAGATTATCAAATCGTATTACATGTACGCAATGAAAAGTATTACCGGAAAAAAGAAAGAAAGATACGAATCGGCTGTAAAAGCTTACTTTGATTTTGTTTCGCTTTATCCTGAAAGCAAGTATTTAAAAGAGGTTCAGGAAATGAAGGAAAAGGTTACAAAGGAATTAAAAGTTTTCGATAAAGAGCAATTACAATAAATCATTATATAAATTATGGATTACAAAAAAGTAAAAGCTGAAACTACTGCGGTAACACGCAGAATGCGTGACTTTAGCAAAGGAACCGGCAATATTTACGAAACCGTTTCGATTTTATCAAAACGGGCCAATCAGATTTCTTTGGAGATAAAGGAAGAGTTGAATAAAAAAATATCTGAATTTGCTACCTCGAACGATAATCTCGAGGAAGTATTCGAAAATCGTGAGCAAATTGAAATTGCAAAATTCTACGAGAAGTTGTCAAAGCCAACATTGATCGCTGTGTATGAATTTCTGAACGATCAGGTTTATTTCAGAAATCCTTCAAAAGAAGCTGCAAAAATTGAAGGTAAATCATTTGATTAAACATTGCTTAAGGGTAAGAAAATATTAATAGGGATTACAGGAAGCATTGCTGCTTATAAGATTCCTTATTTGGTTCGGCTCCTGGTAAAGGAAGGAGTAGAGGTGCAGGTTGTAATGACCGAAAATGCACGCCATTTCGTTACGCCACTAACGCTTTCAACATTGTCGAAGCGTCCGGTTTTTACTTATCCTTTCGATGAAAAGGATGGAACCTGGAATAGCCATGTTGATATGGGAAACTGGGCAGATATGATGATTATCGCACCTGCGTCCGCATCAACATTGGGCAAGATGGCTTCCGGTATTGCAGATAATTTACTGGTAGCCACCTATCTGTCGGCCAAATGCCCGGTTTTTTTTGCACCGGCCATGGATCTCGACATGTACAGGCATCCAACCACCACCAGGAATGTTGAAATACTTCAATCCTTTGGTCATCGCTTAATCGAACCGCAGGTAGGCGAACTTGCAAGTGGATTATGCGGTGCAGGCAGGATGGAGGAACCCGAAAATATCCTCGAAGTCATCAGGGATCATTTTAAAAAAAAACTTCAGTTTAAAGGGAAAAAATTCCTGATAACTGCCGGTCCGACCTACGAATACATCGATCCGGTGAGGTTTATCGGTAATTTCTCTTCTGGTCAGATGGGCTATGCACTTGCCAGGGAGGCAGCCAATAGAGGAGCAGATGTGACACTGGTTTCTGGTCCGACAAATATAGAAATAGCCCACACGGCTATTCGGTTGATTAAGGTAATATCTGCTTCCCAAATGTATGATGCCACAATTGCTGCTTTCCCCGGGAATCAGGTAACTATTATGTCGGCTGCGGTTGCTGATTTTACACCTGAAGAAAAAGCCGAAAAGAAAATTAAAAAGGAAAATGCCTTAAATGCCATCCGGCTGGTACCCACAAAGGATATTCTTGCATCAGCAGGCAAATTGAAAAAGAAGTACCAGATTCTGGTAGGTTTTGCACTCGAGACTGACCAGGAAATCGAAAACGCTCAAAAAAAGCTTCATAATAAAAATCTCGACATTATCGTTTTAAACTCTTTAAATGATCGGGGTGCCGGATTTGGTGTGGCTACCAACAAAATTACAATTTTGGACAAGGCAGGTAATCAGGTGAAGTTTGGGCTAAAACCAAAAAGAGAAGTGGCATCAGATATTTTAGATAAAATTGCAGAACTGATTTAATATTAATTTATAATTCCTATTAAAAGATTGCAGAAACCAGGCTTCGATATGCGTATCCTTATCAATGGAATAATATTGTTCTTAATCGGTTCATTAAACCTTAATGCTCAGGAATTTAATTGCTCAGTTCAGGTTTCAGCACCGCAAATTCAACAATCCAATAAAGAAAAGTTTCAGGAATTACGAAAAGGACTCTACGAATTTGTAAACGAAAGACATTGGACGCAATATTCCTTCACCATCGATGAGCGAATCGAGTGTACCATCGCGATTACGATTACCGAAGAAATTTCATCAGATGAGTTTAAAGGTAAAATGAACCTTGTACTCCGCCGGCCGGTTTATGGAACATCCTATAATACGGTTCTTCTGAATTATGTCGACAACGATTTTGATTTCCAGTGGCAGGAGGGACAACCACTCGATTTTAATGAAAACACGTTTACCTCAAACCTGACTTCAACAGTTGCATTTTATATTTATATTTTCCTTGGATTCGATTTCGATTCCTACCAGATGTTAGGTGGAACCCCGTATTTTGAAAAAGCCCAGAGTATTGTAAATGCAGCTCAAAGTGCCCGTGAGCGGGGCTGGAAAGCATTCGAAAGCATGAAAAACCGATACTGGCTTAGCGAAAACCTCACAAATTCTTCGTATAGCGATGTTCGAAAAGCCATGTACGAATACCATCGCAAGGGGCTTGATTTGATGCAGGATAATATTGAAAAAGGAAGGCAGGGCGTGATGAATGCGCTGGAGATGCTTCAGCGGGCTTACCGTGAAAAACCTCGTTTATACCTGCTTCAGTTTGTTATGGATGCCAAGCGCGACGAAATGATCAACATCTTTTCGCAAGCCGCACCTATGGATAAAACCAAAGCTGTGAATATCCTTTCGGAAATTGATGCATCAAAAGCCAGTCAGTATCAGAAAATCCTTACCACTACCGGCCAATAAAACTGTTCATTTCTCTTTTCCGCTTGGTGATGCATTTTAATTATTTTTGCGCTACAAAAATTAGCCAATAGTTTAATTTTGCTTAATCACTTATCCATATCAAATTACGCACTTATCGAAAACCTCCATGTCGATTTTTTTGAAGGCTTCTCGGTAATTACGGGTGAAACCGGTGCAGGTAAATCCATCATTCTTGGGGCACTTTCTTTGATAATGGGACAAAGGGCCGATGTACAGAGTTTAATGGATAAATCGAAGAAGTGTGTGGTTGAAGGAATTTTCGATATTATAAATCTTGGCATTGAGGATTTTTTTGATCAAAACGAACTCGATTTCCAGGATCATTCAATATTGCGACGCGAAATCCTGCCGAACGGTAAATCGAGGGCTTTTATCAATGATACACCTGTGAATATCAATATTTTAGCCGAACTTGCCGAAAAACTCCTCGATATCCATTCCCAGCATAAGACCATCACACTCGGTGATGTCGATTTTCAGGTTCAGGTGGTTGATGAACTTGCCGGAAACGCAGGAATTTTGGCGAATTTTCGCCAAGAATTTACATTCTTTAAAAAGCTTACTGACGAACTTGACCAATTAAAAGTCACTGAAGAAAGCGCAAGGGTTGAACAGGATTTTTTAAAGTTTCAGTTTGAAGAACTTTATGCAGCTCAATTTAAACCCTTTGAACAGGAAGAAATCGAAAATGAGCTAAAGATTTTATCTCATGCCGAAGAAATAAAAACCCGTTTAGGGAATTCGGTTGAAATCCTTACGAATGATTCCGGATTACTCGCATCTATCAATAATCTGATCAATGAACTGAAACGTATAAAATCATATTATAGTGAAGTTTCAGGCCTGTTTGAAAGGCTGGAAATCAATTCAATCGATTTAAATGATATCTCAATTGAATTGATCCGGCTCGAAGAAAAAGTTGAAGTCGATCCTGAAAGGGCGGCAAAACTTATGGAGCGGATAAACCTGATTTACCTGTTGCAAACCAAGCACAAAGTTGCTGATATTTCGGGTTTAATAAAGGTTAAGGACGAATTTGAGGCAAAACTCAGCGATTATTCTTCATTGGAAATCCAGATTAAAAAAGTTGAACAACAACTCTTCAACATATCCAAAGAACTCAATGAGGAAGCGTCAGTAATTTCGAAAAACAGAAAAAAAATTAAGGATTCACTCGAAAAACAAATCATTGGAATTATCGAAGGTCTGGGAATGCCACGTGCACAATTTAAGGTGGAAATTGAGAAATCTGAAACACTTGGTGCAAACGGATTTGATAAAGTGAAATTCCTTTTTAATGCAAACCAGGGCGGTGAGCTGAGGGAAATCTCAAAAGTCGCTTCCGGTGGTGAATTGTCGCGACTGATGCTTGCCGTGAAGTCGATGGTGGCGGAGAAAAAATACCTTTCAACCATTATTTTTGATGAAATCGATATTGGCGTTTCTGGTGAAATAGCCGGAAAAATGGGTGGCATTATGCAAGGCATGGCAAAAAATATGCAAATTATCGCCATCACGCATTTGCCTCAGATTGCTGCCAGGGGACAACATCACTATTTGGTTTATAAAGAATTGGATGATAAAAACACCAGGACATTTCTCAAAAAGCTTCCCGAAGCGGGCCGTGTCGGCGAAATTGCCAAAATGCTGAGCGATGCCCAGGTAAGCGAATCGGCTATGGAAACCGCACGTGAACTTCTTAATCATTGAATTCAGCCGTCGAAATGTTGAAAAACAACATACCAGGAGATAGTTTCCCCGGCGCCTGATGAATTTAAGGAAATTTAAAGATTTTACAATGCAAGGGTGTCAGCCCGGCTATCTTCCTGAAAACCACTTCCTTTTCCGTTTTACGGTATTTATATTTAGCAACATACATATGAAAACAGCGTTTTCATTTTCAGGAATTTGTTTCCTTTGCAAAATATTAGAGTAAGTAGTTAATTAAAATGTTGATATTATGGCGTTTAATTTATTAGAGGGGAAAAAAGGCATCATCTTTGGCGCGCTAAACGACATGTCGATTGCCTGGAAGGTAGCCGAAAAGGCTTATGAGGAAGGTGCAAGGTTTGTGTTAACCAACACCCCGGTGGCAATGCGGTTTGGCGAAATTAATGAATTGGCAAAAGCCACCGAATCGATCGTATTTCCTACGGATGCAACCAGCGAAAAGGAACTTGAAGAATTGATCAGAAAGACCATGGATCATTTTGGCGGTAAAATCGACTTTATCCTTCATTCTATTGGCATGTCGATGAACGTACGGAAAGGGAGACCCTATAACGACCTGAGCTATGAGTATTTTATAAAAACGCTTGATGTTTCTGCTGTTTCGTTTCACAAAGTCCTTCAGGCTGCTTATAAGCTTGATGCAATCAACGAGTGGGGCTCTGTGTTGGCTTTATCGTATGTAGCTGCACAACGAACGCTTTACAGGTACAACGATATGGCTGATGCCAAGGCATTACTCGAATCAGTTGCCCGTAGTTTTGGATATATCTATGGCCGGGAACGGAAAGTAAGGGTAAATACAATTTCACAGTCGCCTACAAAAACTACGGCAGGTAGCGGTGTAAAAGGAATCGACGGGCTGATGGACTTCACCGAACGGATGTCGCCGCTTGGCAATGGGACTGCCGGGGAATGTGCCGATTATTGCATCACACTTTTTTCGGATCTGAGCAAAAAAGTAACCATGCAAAACCTTTTCCACGATGGTGGATTTTCGAGCATGGGTATGAGTAACCGCGCCATGCAGATGTACAATCGTAGCCTGGATTGCAAGGAGTGTCCTGATTATCATGAAAAGGATATTAATTTGATGGATTAGAAAGAAATGGTTTTAAAATAATTATAGGGTAATCGTTTTGGAGGTTACCCTATTTTGGTTTCTGCCTTTACTTTTGATTTGTTTGAGGTAAAGCACTGATCCTGAAGTCATCCACAAATAAAATTTCATTTTTTGCCGGATTCCAAAAATAGGCAGCAACTTTGGCTCCTGGAGAAATTGGTGATGGCGAATTAACCATGAATTCAATCTTTATCCATTTCTTTTCCGGTAAAAAGTCGTTCAGATAAAGGCTATGGTAACCAAGGCTCTTGTTTTCGGGATCTAAAAAATCGACAACCACTTGTGCATTTGTAGTTTTTGTTTCCGAAAAAACCATGGCTGAAACAAGAATTTTGCAATTTGTCGAATCGCAAATTTCTTCGATGTTTTTGCGAAAACCAATGCTGTAAATGTTTGCTGAATCAATTTTTGAGGAAAGTTTTCCTGAAAATGCGTTTTCATCAGAAACAGAAGTGTAATTCAACCAGCCCGGATCGCTTTCGAGATTTGTAAAAAAACTTTTGGTTATTTCAGTTTTGTCTGGTTCGGGATAAACGATTGCTTTGGGATAGGTGGAAAAAAAATTTTCGGTGTAAGTATCTTCATTTAGAAATTTTGCCGGTAAAATACCATTTTTAAACTGCCAGGTCTGAAAAAGATTAAAACCAACCAATACAGCCAGCAAAGCGACGAAAATCCCGATTAATAGTTTATGCCTTTGAATTTCGGTGGTAAGCAATCCAAGCAAAATGGCAGGCACAAAATAAAATTCGATGAGCGGGCGGAATCCAAAGGCTTCACCGTACCACCATACCGACCAGCTTGAAATAAAATAAATGAGGGTTGTTAGAAAAATTATGATCCAAAACGCCCTGAAACCTGATTTTTTTAAAAGTGGGATGAGTCCGAAAAATGAAACAAATGCCAGTGGTGTATAAATAAACCAACCATTATGAAAACTAAATAAAACCTCCCGAAAATGAGGTCTTAAAAAGTCGAATCCTTCGTTGCCATAAGTGTAAAGGAGCCACTTCCCGGTTTGGATTTTCCAAAAAACCGGGACAATGCTTATGATCAGAAAACCGGATAAAAGTGGGAGAACCAGTCTTTCGAAATCTCGGAAGATATCAGAAACGAATTTCCATGAATCCTTTGCAGTGCCGGCAACGAAAGGAATGATTAATATTGTGAGGCCATTTACCGGCCTGATGATGATGACCAGCGCAAGGCTTACCGAAAGGATAAAAAGCCATTTTTTGGTAATTTTTTCAACATTTTTAAAAACTGAGAAGACAAAAATATTAACTAGTGCAAAACTGTAAACATGGGTAAACGAAGGCTCTTCGATGGCGTAATAGTAAAGATTTGTACCGAAAAACAAAATCCAGATGGTGATCAAAATGATTTCGTCGGTAATTTTTAGTTTTCGTAAAATAAGCCGCAATATTTTCAACCCAAGCCATAAATAGAAAATCGCAGCCATTCCAATCGAAATCTGATAAGGTAATGAATAGCCGTCGGCAGCGAAGGAAGTTAAAAGACTGAAAATATGAGCTAATAAGAAAAACGGCAACCACAAAATGGCTACTCCGGGAAAATATTTATCAGCAGTATTCCCATCGGTACGAACCCTGAAATCAAAAAAATTATCTCCTGCCTGATAATATTTATGTTCATATTCCTCTACAAAATTGTAATTCAGGTCGTTGTAGATAAATAATGCCGGGAGGTAAGCGTAATAGCCTTTACCATCACTGCCAATAATCTTATCGTAGGGCGAATTTGGGTTGCGGATAAAGAAAAAAAGTCCAACTGCCAGAAAAACCAGGATTTCGATATGATATTTCAGGAAAAAAATCTTCAATTTTTCAGGTATGTTTTGAATGATTTTTCATGAACATAACATAAATAATTGGAAGTAATCCGGCTGTTGGCAGGATGAACAGGACAATGAACCATTTTACCTGGTAATTTTGCGCTGCTTTCCAAAGCCCTAAAGCTTTCCAGGCCAGTTCCCATAAGATCAGAAATGCGATGATCCACAAAGTATTGAGTTTACCAGGTGGAATGATGGGTGGGTAAGCGATAAAATAAACATCAGTTATCACGAGACTCTTATTAAAGACAAATTTGAGTGTATAATCAGCTTTTTGAAACTGGCAAACCAGATAAACGATTTCAAAATTTCCGAACTTGTCATATTTTAGGCTCTTCAGAGCCTCATAATTTCCGAGTCTTTCACACTGGAAATCCCAGGCATCTTTCATTTTATTATCAAATTCAATGGTGGCCAGGGAATCAGCCATCAGACCTATGTTGGCTTCAAAATTTCGCTGCTCAAGATTACTGAGGAATTGAAGAGATCTGTCAACAGCCTCTTTCTTGGTTTGAGCAAATAAAACTCCCCCGGTAATCAGTAAAATTAGTAAAGTGGTTAAATATTTTTTCATGCCGGAACTATTCCATTGCTTTTTCGATTGCAGACCAGAGCCGTTCTGAAGTTTTCTGCCAGTTAAATATTTTCCTGCGTTGGCGGCCTTTTTCGATGAGTGTGTTCCTCAGGTTTTCGTCAACTGATAGCTTTTGCATGGCCGTAGCTATCGAATTGATTGAAAAAGGATCGACTAGCAAAGCAGCATCACCGGCCACTTCAGGCATGGAGGTTACATTGGAGGTAATCACGGGTGTATCACAATAAAATGCTTCAACGATCGGAATACCAAAACCCTCAAAATAGCTCACATAGGTGATAGCCAGTGCTGAGGCAATGACCTTATGCAGGTTTTCGGAACTGAGATGCCCTGGAAAAATGACGTCTGTCTGGTTTTTCATCGCATCATAGGCATTTTTAATGCTGTCGGTCCACCATTTCTTTTCACCCACAATCATCAGTTTAATTCCTTTCTGATCCCGATCTTTAAACTTATCGAATGCAGAAAACAGTCTTGCCAGATTTTTACGCGGATGCAGCGATCCAACGAAAAGAAAATATTGAAATCCATCGCTGAATGTTTTCCGTACTTTAAGTTGGCCAGGCTCGTCGAGCGGTTTAAATGATTCGTTGGCGCCGTTATAAACGACATCAATTTTATTCTTGTCAACACCGTAAAGGTTTACAATATCCGACTTTGAGTATTCCGAAACCGTAGCTATCCTTTTTGCTTTTCCGGCATATTTAGGGAAAAACGATCTGTAGAACTTCCTTTCCAGCAAGGGCAAATCCTGGGGATAATGTTCAAAGTTAAGGTCGTGAAAAACATTAACCGAAGGCACATCGGTGTTGAGTGAAAGATAGCCATCAGGTGAGAAAAACAAATCTGCTCCGATTTTTTTTAATGTCCGGGGGATCGAATGTTCAAACCAGAGATAATAAAGAAACGGATGACGAGCCTGGGGATGAACAATCAGTGGATGAACATTTGGCGCAAAAACAAATTCAGGGTCAAATTTCCTGTCGAACATAAAATAAAAGTCATGTTCCGGATGCCGGGTCGTAATTCGCTTAAGGTTTTCATAGGTAAACCATCCAATTCCTTCGAGTTTGCCTTTAATCAATAAGCGTGTGTTGACAGCAATTTTCAATAGTGTAGATTTATCGGGCAAAAATAGGGAATTCCACTATAAAATGGGAATCATTTGCAAATTTGCTGAAAGGAAGTTCAACATTCAAAATCAGATAAAATTTCTATTGGACATTTATTTCCGGCTCATCGAATAGGGTGCGGCTTCCGGCCTGATCCACAACTTTTTGTTTGGTTGGTCGCCCATTTTAAAAATCAGGATGCTGCCATTTAAAATCTCATCATGCGTGATGAAACTTCGTGTCAGGGGTTCTCCGTTCAAAGTAGCACTTTGTATGTAAATGTTGGTTTCTGAAAGGTTTTGGGCTTCCATTGTAAAATTTTTCCCGTTCGAAAGCCGAATTGTCGCTTTTGGAATGCAGGGGCTTCCGATCACGTATTCACCTGTTCCGGGGCACACCGGATAAAATCCGAGCGAACTGAAAATATACCATGCCGACATCTGCCCACAGTCTTCATTTCCAGGAATCCCATAAGGTGTATTACTAAAAAGATTTTTCATAATCTGATGAATACGGAACTGTGTTTTCCAGGGTTCTCCGGCATAGTCGTACAGGTAAGCGATGTGATGACTTGGCTCGTTTCCGTGGGCGTATTGGCCTATTAATCCGGCAATATCCTCAACATTTTTAAATTGTTCTTCATCACCTTTAATCACGAAAAGAGAATCGAGGCGGTTCAGGAAAACTTCCTTGCCACCCATCATGTCGATCAAACCTTGCACATCGTGCGGGACATACCACGAATATTGCCAGGCATTACCTTCGGTATAATCACCGCCATACTGTGCGTAAAGCGGATCGAAAGGTTTACGGAATGTGCTGTCGGACTTTTTGGCACGCATAAAAAGGGTTTCTGGATCAAAAATGTTGCGGAAGTTCTGTGCCCGTTTGGAGAAATAGTCAAATTCTTCTTCCCTGTCCATTTTTTGAGCCATCTGAGCAATTGTCCAGTCGTCGTAGGCATATTCGAGGGTCTTTGAAACGGCTTCATTTTCGAGGTCGATGGGGACAAAGCCAAATTTCATATAGGCTGCCAGGCCATCGTAAGGACCATAGGTAGCGCTTCGGTTCATTGCTTCAAATGCTTCAACCACATCAAAATTGTCGATACCTTTGAGCCAGGCATCTGCAATTACTGGAACCGAATGATAGCCAATCATACACCAGGTTTCCTGCCCGGCAAAAGCCCAAATCGGAAGTATTTTATGAACGTTTTGATCGGCAAATTGTACCATCGAACTTATCATGTCGCCGTCGCGTTCCGGTTCGGTAATGGTGAAAAGCGGATGTGTGGCACGATAGGTGTCCCATAGCGAAAAAAGCGAATAATTCGTATAGCCTTCTGCTTTATGAATTGCCATATCAGGTCCCCGGTATAGGCCATCCACATCCATATAAATAGTAGGGGCGAGCATGGTGTGGTAAAGTGCAGTGTAAAAGTTTTCCTTCTGCGTATCGGTGCCGGCAATGGTGATCACATCCAGTTCGTTTAACCATTTTTCGCGCGCCGAAATCCGTGTCTGATCAAAATTCCAGTCAGCGATTTCACTATCGAGGTTTTTAAGGGCGTTTTTCATACTCACGGCCGAGATACCTACCTTGAGCATAACTTCCTCATCTTCTTTTGTTGTGAAGTTGAACCAGGCCACCAGGTTTTTCCCCGACATATCCGGATAGTTTTCGAGTACCTGGTTGCGTTTTCCAAAACCGCCGTACTCGGGCATTTTAAATTTCTTCATTCCATAACCCTGGAAAGGTTCCGAAAAACGGATTGCAAAATAAAGATAGCGGTTTGCTGCCCACCCATTGGTCTGGCGGTATCCCATCACAAGCGAGTCGTTCTCTACCCTGATTTCCGACCACAACACTTTATCGTTGTAATTGTAGATCGAAGAAACCAGATCGAGAATAATGTGTGCGCTATCGGCCTGTGGAAAGGTGTATTTATGAAATCCGGCCCGTTCGGTAGCGGTAAGTTCGGCGTTGATACCGTAATCATTTAGTAAAACCTGATAGTAACCGGGTTGGGCAGATTCATTTTTATGTGAGAATCGCGACCGATACCCTTCATCAGGATTTTCCTTACTTCCTGGTTCCAATTTTAAGGGACCTACCGTGGGCATGATTAGCACATCGCCCATATCGGAATGACCGGTGCCACTAAAATGAGTGTGGCTGAAGCCGATAATCGAGCTGTCGCCATATTGGTAACCGGCGCACCAGGGGAAGCTTTGTTTAAAATACTTTACATCGGTATCAGGACTGAGTTGAACCATTCCGTAAGGTACGGTTGCACCAGGGTAGGTGTGGCCTTCGCCACCGGTTCCGATAAACGGATCGACATAATTGTACGGATGGTCGGGATTGCTTTCATTAGTGATCGTTGTGGTTTTCTCCTGCTTATTGCAGGAAAATAACAAGAGTAACGAAACCGATATGAGTAGATTAAGTTTTTTCATTGTGCATCAGAAAATTTTATGTGAGCAAAAGTACGGGTTTCAATCGTGGAAATGAAAAAACATTTGTAAGAAAGAGAGGTAGGTTTGGAAAGGTGATTTTTATCAGGCGATCTCAATTCCATACTTTTGAATTTCACCTAAAAAGTCAGCATAATCATCATCTTTCTCAATTAATATGGGTTCAATGCGGTCATCAATTTGTTGCCTTAATTTCCATAATAAAGGATTTATCGAAAAATAATTGCCTTCGATATGATCAACCACAATTGCAACATCAATATCACTGTCATCAAGTGCTGTGCCTTTTGCGTAAGAGCCGAAGAGGTACATTTTTTCAATGGTAAAATGATCTTTGAAAAGAATTTTGTAGGCTGAAACTTTATTTATAAACTCAGAACTCCTGACTTGTTGTAAAATTCAAGTCGCGATTTGGAAGTTTAAAACAAGGTTTGTACCTGGATAATCCGTTTCACATTCATTTAGCAGAGGGATTAATTTTTCGATTGCAAGATTC
>Ga0172371_10001309_pt1 | contig 39374 bp, 38 predicted proteins | sample Lak12m_FD_114543 | JGI IMG/M metagenome (GOLD analysis project Ga0172371, IMG submission 114543) | Freshwater microbial communities from Kabuno Bay, South-Kivu, Congo - kab_022012_12m | ecosystem: Environmental > Aquatic > Freshwater > Lake | place: Democratic Republic of the Congo: South-Kivu... | reverse complement strand
TTCCCCCCAACCCCCTTCCTTTTTGCCCGCCCGAGCGTTCAGTTTTGGTTCTGCCGCGCGAAGCGCGGCAATCATTCAGGATTTTGTTCAAAATGAGTTCTGACTTTTTCCAACAAACACCACACCAATATTTGCCCTCTATTCATCGGCCTATCCAGTCCCTACCAAGCCGGACTTTTGAAACAATCCTGGCTTTTTTGAACCTGGATTTATTGTAATTGACTTACTGGTACTTGTATTCTATACAAACTTAATAAGTAAAATATTACTATGTCCGCCAATACCAAAAAGGATCTTTCTATAGAGGAGATTAAACTTGGTCTGATAAACAACGCTGGATTGAAAAAATCATTGCGAAATGGTAAAAATATTATTCTGCGCGGGTCTAAAAGTCCTCTTCTCGTTGGTAAGAAAGCCTTGATAAAAGTTGCTGCGGGGTATGGAATTTCTAATGAGAAAGAGATATCCGATTATCTAAATTTACTAAAAAAAGCCGAAAAAGAAAATGTATTACCTCATATAATCATGGATCTTAGCAATAGACAATGCAAGAAGCGCCTTTTTACAGAGGTTAGGAAAAACCTAGATGTCGTTACGGCCACCGTTCCTGCTTATTACAGCTTGATTGACAATAAAAAGGGCATTGATGTTAATGAAATGCTTGAAGAAATTGAGTTTGAAGCCGAATCTGGGGTAGGCTACATTAATCTTCATCTGACTCCAAATAAAAAACTTTTTGAAAAAGCCTGCCAAGCTAGGAAAATTCCCTGTACTTCCAAGGGTGGCAGTATTATTATTCGCGATCTCTACTTGAAAAAAAGAGACTTCAATATATTTGCGGATAACTTGGATAAAATTTGTTCAATATGTAAAAAACATCAAGTAGCTATATCGTTGGCTATCTCTTTCAGGAGCGCTTCGGTAATAGGGGCTTTGGATGAAGTATATCTTGAAGAAATTAAGTATCTTGGACAATTCGTAACAAAAATCCGAAACTTTGGAGTACCCGTAATATCCGAATGTTTCGGACATATGTACTTAAAAGATATTAAAAAATACGCTAAATTATTGAAAAAATTGTATTCTGTCCCTATACAACCACTTGGCCCAGTATTAACGGATACTTGCATGGGTGAAGAGCATATCGCAGCTGCAATAGGAGCTTGTTTTATGTCATATTACGATTGTGGGGATGTATTTTTCGCCTTAACTAGAGATGAACATACTAATAACCTGCCTTCAGAGAACACCAATTTGGAAGGGTTGAGAGCTGCTTATGTAGCAGCTCAGTCAATGAATGTCTACCGTTTTCCGAAATTGTCCGTATTTGATGAGAAAATTTTGGAAGAGAGATACAGGCATTTAAAATGTGGAGTTAAAGGTAGTAAATTCCGCGATTTAGACTCCGAAGAATCATCTCCGGGTTGTGATTTCTGTGAAGAGTCTTGCCCACTGATGCTAAGAAAATATTTAAACAAGAATTTTGAATAAACCATTAGCAAGCCCGCCACAGCTTAATGGCTTGTACTTTACTGAGAAAGAGATTACTTATTCTCTGAGAAAAAACAGGCTTTTGTCTATCTAGCTTGAGCTTTCTCGGTTTTGTAACAACAATTGTATTTATTGCTATACAAATGCTAGCAATAAATCTGAGTTAAAGAATGAGTTGACTTACGCTGATATTAAAAAAATCTTAGGCGATAGTATTAAGCTGGGGATAAAATCAGTAGTACTCATTGGGGGAGGAGAACCGCTACTGTACCCAAGAATCTTGGATTTGATTTCTTACATTCATTCCAAAGAAATTGTACCAGTTGTATTCACTAACGGCAGCCTGCTGGGAGATGAGAAATTAGCCAGAAAGGTATTTAACCTGAGTTGCGATAGTCTAACTAACTTCTTGTTCAAGAATAATGTTTCAATTATTTTGAAAGCAGATACATTTAATAATCCCGCGTATGACAAAATTGTTGGAAGAAAAAACAGCGGGAAAATATTTAAAAAATCGCTAGATAACATCTTAGCTGCATATCAAAAAAATCATTCACGCCCATGCAGACATTTGAGAGCTGGCTTGGCCACTGTTCTTATGAGAAACAACAAAAATGAGATTGATTCTATCTGGAAGTATGCCCGAAATAATAACTTATTCCCGCACTTTGAGCCCGTAGGTTACGAAGGCAGGGCTAAAAAAATTTTTAATAATATTGGATTAGTCAAAAGAGAAGTAATCGCTATTTATAAAAGACTGTCAGAAATTGATAAACACGAATATAATATACTTTGGGATTATAATATTGCATTGCCAGCTTATAATTGCCAGCAATTAAGATACTCTGTTTACATTAACAGCGATGGTAGAGTTCAACCATGCAACGGAATATCGTTGAATTGCAGCAATATAAGAAAAGTATGTTTAGAAGATATTCTAAAGCATCCATCAATAGCAAAGGTTAGGGATATTTATGATAATATTAATGATAAGTGCAAAAATTGCGTAAAATACCGCTTGTGTTATGGTTGCCAAGGTAGATCTTATAACCTCGGGGATGGATTATTTACTAAAGATCCCTTTTGCTCTAAAAAATAATCAAAAGTTTGCATGCTCGTAGTCAAATGTCAAACCCTATACGGGAAAACCAAGAAAGTGAAAAGTGACAAATTGATTTTTCGCCCCGCAGTTTATGGAATCATAACAAAATACAAGAAGATTTTGCTAGTAAAAGTTCGTCGGACAGGAAAATATTTTTTTCCAGGAGGAGCGGTTGAATTAGGAGAAAAAAACAAGAATGCGCTCAGAAGAGAAGTTAAAGAAGAGACCGGCATAGACGTTGATGTAAAATCCTTGATGAAGGTGCAAGAAAACTTTTTCTATTACGACCCTGAGGACTGGGCTAGTCATAATTTTTCTTTCTTTTACTTTTGCAAACCAAAAACCACAAATTTGATAGAAGATGAAAAAGTTGAAGACTTAGAAGCGGAAAAACCAAGATGGGTAAAAATTGATAGCTTAAAGAAAAACGATTTTCAGGGTTTCGCTTGGAAGATATTCAAAAAGGCTGTAAAAATATCATAAAGTAATTTGCACTTCCGCTAAAATAGAATTTGAAGTTGAAATTAGCTCGCTCCAACCCCTCAATTCATCTATCGCCCGTTTCGTAAATAGTCGCCGGCAGCCCACGAATTCATTGAAAAATCAACTCCCATAAACAGCAAAGGAGGTTCTTAATGTGGGACATAGCCAACATAGCGATATTAGCAATTCCTATTGGGATAATATCCTTTTGGGGATGTGGTTACCTTTCGTTCTATCTCGCGGCTAGAGGTTATTTAACATCACAAATATCTTTTGTGATGTTCATCGTCACCCTTGTGCTGATACCTATATTTGTCCCCTTTAGGTTGGACATTAACTTAATGATTGCCCTGTGGTCAATATGGATCGGCGCAGTTATTCTTTTTGGATATTTTCTGATTTTATTTTTGATTGGAGTTGCACTTAGCCGATGAAACTCCTTGAAGCATCTTTTGCTCGCACTCTCGCCCATTGGGTAACACCTTGGGCGAGTTTTATTTTTGTGTCCGAACTTTTTGCTTGAAAATATCCTTATTGTGCTTTAAGCTGAAAGTGAAATAAATTACTGTTATGAGTATTGAACAAATCAAACAAGCTACCGTTCCAATTCTGAGTCGCTACGGTGTGATCCGCGCGGGAGTTTTTGGGTCGTATGCTAGGGAAGAAGCAAACCAGGACAGCGACGTAGATCTGTTGGTTAAATTTGATAAGGCCAAGAGTCTTTTGGAAATTATCCGGTTAGAAAGGGAAATTTCCGAGACCTTAGGCAAAAAAATTGACTTGGTAACCGAGCCTTCTTTGAATAAATATTTAAAAGATATAGTCTTAAACGACTTAAAAGTCTTCTATGAAAGAAAATAGTGTTTATGTCGGACATATTATGGATTCTATCGCCAAAGTTGAGGAATATACACAGGGCCTTGATTTTGATAAATTTTGCGAAAGTAATATTACCCAAAGTGGAGTAATTAGAGAATTAGAAGTAATCGGCGAAGCTTCTAAAAATTTATCGCCTGAATTCGTAAAATCCTTGCCTGATGTTCCCTGGAGAGACATCGGAGATATGCGGAACAAACTGATTCACGAATATTTTAACATTGACTTGGAAGCAGTTTGGAAGACTGCGACCGAAGATTTATCTAAATTAAAATCCGCCTTGGAAAAATAATATTTGACAGGGCCAACTCGCTCCGACCCCTTAATTCGGCTATCACCCGTTTCAAAAATAGTCGCCGGCAGCCCATCAAATTATGCCTAAAATTATAGAGAAAGTTACTTCACATAAGCGTTGGAAGTTGGCGATTAAGACAATCCCCTTCGTTGCTGTAATAATTCTGCTAAAACTAGCAGCTCACTATTTCGGTTGGGAACTCTTATCGTTAAATTCACTTTTTACCGCCATAATATCCGCTAATATTTTCTTAATCGGTTTTCTAATATCTGGAGTTTTGGTTGATTACAAAGAAAGCGAAAAATTACCGGGTGATTTGGCATCCAGTCTAGCAACAATGGCTGATGAAGGTTTTATTCTTTATAGAACCAAAAAAAGTAAAGAATCCCTTGAATATCTAAAAGATCTAGTTCAATTCAATAAAAAACTGATCGATTGGTTTTACAAAAAAGAAAAAACGGACAGTTTGTTAGATCAATTGTTTTCATTCAACAATTATTTTCTCGCTTTTGAAAGCCAAACTCAAGCTAATTTCATCGCCCGTCTAAAACAAGAACAGAGCCTGATCAGAAAGATAATTATTAGAATCCATACAATTAGGGAGACGTCCTTTCTAGGGACCGGTTATGCTATTGTTGAAATTATCACCTTTGTTTTGGTGGTAGGAATGGTTTTTATTAAAATTGACCCTTTATACGAAAGCTTCTTTTTTGTTTCTTTTGTCAGCTTTATTTTGATTTATATGATCTATTTTATTAAAGATCTAGACAACCCGTTTGGGTATGATCTTAAAGAAAGTTTGGTAGAAGAAGTATCGTTGAAGCCGCTATTCGATAGCCAAAGGAGAATCAGAATAAATATTAAGGGCATCGTCAGTGGTTAGACTTATGCACAAAAGCAACTTTTTGCAGAAGAACCCAAAAATAAAAAAATTATATAGAAATATTGCCCTTTCTGAAATTAGGACATAAATTAGTCTAAAACCACAATAAAGGAGGTTCTTGTGTGGAAAATAGCAAATATAGCGGTAGTAGCAATATTGAGTCAAATATAAGCAGCTTGATTGCTTAGTATGGCTTTTGTCGAAAAAAGGAGGTGCTCTTATGAAAAAGTGCCCGCAATGTGGCCATTTGGATTACGACGACGCAAACTACTGCGATCGTGATGGAGCAAGGCTAGTTTCTTTTCGGGAAGACAACCAAGAGCTCGTCAAGCTCAAAGAAGAACAGGACTTCCAAAGATGGATGAGCTGGATCGAAGAAACAGTTTCCTTACCCGAGAAAATCTTCATAGAACGAATGAAGAGTCTTCTCCCTAATACCAATCCCTGTGCATCGCCGGGATTTTTCAACCTTTTTTTCTGTCTCTGCTTTTGGAGGAAGCAGGGAATTCCTTTGATGAACGATGTGTTCGCTTCGAGTAAGGAAGACGTTGGGGGTTAAGGGAAAAGGGAAATAGTGCTTTTGTGCCCAGCACTTGGATCTACCGACCAATCAGGACGATCTTACAATCGTCCTTTTAATTACTCTAATTTTTGTGGTATAGTGGAAGAAACGTAGAAACTGATAACAAAAAAATAGTCAAAACTTCAAGTCTAAGCCTTTTTGCCGTATAATATTCAAGTTTTGAATTTTTAATTATGGTTTTTAGTTTCTACACCCTAATTTTCACATATTAAAAAGTGTTTATTTCTGACAAAAATCTCAAAAATTTTCTTTTGGAATCCGAAATAATCGCTCCCGATATACTCGATCAAGCCGAGAAAGAATCTCTTGGCAACAAACAGAAATTGGGAGATTTACTTGTGTTCAAGGGGCTGTTGCAAGAAGAACAATTGCGCAAGGCTTACGCTTATCTTTTGGGGATTCCTTTCGTCAATTTGGAAAACCAATTCGTGCCAAAAGAGATCTTGAACATAATTCCTGAACCAATCGCCCGAAAGCACAATATTGTGGCCTTCGAAAAGGACGGCAGAAAAATAAAGGTGGCAATGCTTGATCCGGAAGACCTTCAAACCATTGATTTCATCCGAAAAAAAACCCAAAGCAAAATTCTTCCCTGTCTTACTTCGGAAAAATCCATTACCCATCTCTTAACCCAGTATCAGAAATCCCTTAAAGCGGAGTTCGGCGACTTAATCAGTGAAAACGTCAAGTTTGCTTCCGCTTTGGCAGAAGCAAAATATTCATCCAATGAGCACGAGAAAGCAGGAGAAGAAGAAACCCTGAAAAAGCGGGCCGAAGAATTACCGGTCATCAAAATCGTAGACGTCCTTTTAAAACACGCTATTTTGCAACAAGCCAGCGATATTCACATTGAACCAGAAGAAAAAGAAGTAATTGTCCGCTACCGCATTGACGGTATCCTTCACGATGTAATGTTTCTGCCCAAAGAAGTTTTGTCAGCCATTATTGCTAGAATAAAGGTGCTTGCCAATCTTAAGCTCGACGAACACCGTCTTCCCCAAGACGGCCGGTTTAAGATCGAAACTCAGGACTATAAGTTTTCTTTTCGCGTCTCCATTCTCCCAATAATGGACGGGGAAAAAGTGGTAATGAGGCTTCTTAACGAATCCTCCAAGGGGCTCACGTTGGAACAGCTGGGTTTCCGCGAACTTGCTTTAGACGGCCTCCAAAGAAACATCCGTAAATCTCACGGGATGATTTTGGTTACGGGACCAACCGGATCAGGAAAAACCACCACTCTCTACACCATAATGGATATCCTGAATACCAACCAAGTAAACATCAGTACCGTGGAAGACCCGATTGAATACCGGATGCCCCGGATAAACCAAACCCAGGTAAAACCCAAGATAGGGTTAACTTTCGCCGCGGGTTTGCGGGCACTGCTCCGTCAAGATCCGGACATTATTATGGTCGGTGAAATAAGAGACGATGAAACAATGCATATAGCGATTAACGCCGCCATGACCGGTCACTTGGTACTTTCCACTTTGCACACCAATTCAGCCGCCGGTACAATTCCCCGTTTACTCGATATGGGAGCCGAACCGTTTTTACTTGCTTCGACACTAAATATAATTATCGCCCAACGACTCGTCAGAAAAGTATGCGCTAATTGCCAAAAAGAATATCAACTGGACAAAGAGAAAATCGGCGAGCTTGGGAAAAAAGTCGACCTGGAAAAACTGCTTAAGCTATTAATAAAATTGAGGATTGTTCCTGGCAACTCCCCGAGTTGGGAAAATATCAAGTTTATGAAAGGAGCAGGATGTTCCAGGTGTAATAATACCGGTTTCAAGGGAAGAATGGGAATCTACGAAGTCATCGAAATAGATGATAATATCCGGGCTTTAATTTCCGAAAGAAAGGATGCCGACGTAATCGAAGCCAAGGCTATTGAGGGAGGCATAATTACAATGCTCCAAGATGGCTTTATAAAGGCGGTCCAGGGCACGACAACAATCGAAGAGGTTCTGAGGGTAACCCAAGAATAACTAAAAAATTTGAAGTTTGAAATTTGAAATTTGAATTTGAAATGAGATAAATTTTTAATTTAAGAAATTGTAGTTTTTTTATTGCTGCACTTAAAAACTTAATCACTGGGAATTGATTACAAATTTCGAATTTTAAATTTCAAATTTAGTTTATATTTGACTCTTCCTAATTAGCCGCTACACATTAAAATGTTTAACTTACCCAACATCAAAACTTGGCTATCCAGCCAGCATTGGCTTATTTGGGCAACTTCCGGCATGATGATGGCATTAAGTCTTAGCACTCTTTACAGCTTATTTTATTCCAGCCCCGAATTAAGCATATTTTACCATCAGGTCGTTTATATTGTTTTGGGATTAATTCTCGCTCTTTTGGTAAGCCGTTACGATTATCGAATTTTACGGCAAAACTTACTCTTACCCTTTTTGGCAACCCTAGCTATTATGGCGTTAGTTTTGGTTTACGGTGCGGAAATTAACGGAACGACGGGTTGGTTAAAATTAAAATTTATCAGTTTTCAACCCGTAGAAATCGCGAAACTCACCTCTATTTTAATTTTAGCCAGTTTTTTATCCCGATACCATAATCTCCTGTATTCATGGAAAGTGTTAAGCATCTCACTACTGATCCCTATGCCTTTTGCCCTGCTTACCTTGATGCAACCAGACCTTGGTTCGACTATCGCGCTTTTTGGTATTTGGATGGGATTTATCTTGGCCTCTTCGGTGACTAGAACTAGAAAACTGGCCATCATTGCCGTAGGATTGATTATCGCTACCAGCGGTTGGTTTTTGTTTCTTAAAGACTACCAAAAAGCTCGCTTGAGCACTTTTCTCAACCCGGAAAAGGATCGTTTGGGAATAGGCTATAATACTCTTCAATCAATTACCGCCATCGGCTCCGGAGGACTATTGGGTAAAGGTCTCGGTTACGGATCACAAAGCCAATTACATTTTTTGCCGGAAGCCCATAGTGATTTTATCTTTGCGGTACTTGCCGAAGAAGCCGGTTGGGTAGGAATATCGATTTTCTTTTTAATCTCCGGCCTTTTCTACTTTTCGATTATTAATACCGCGGAAAAAAGCCGGGACAATTTCGGCTATTTCCTTTCCATTGGTATTTTTTGGTTTTTCTTTATTCACTTCGTACTCAACGTAGGAATGAACCTGGGCGTGCTGCCCGTAATCGGCCTCCCTCTGCCGTTCTTGAGCGCCGGGGGCACAAATTTGCTAGTTTCGTTTTTATTTATTGGAATATTGCAAAGCGTAGGAAGGCTAGGAACAAAAAGTTAACTTTAAATTTATAATTTACCCGTGTCCGGACACAGCCATTGGGCTGGCATTAAACATAAGAAAGCGGTTCAAGATGCCAAAAGAGCCCAAATTTTTACCAAACTAGGAAGAGCCATTACGATTACCGCCCGCTTGGGAGGGGGAAATCCCGATTTCAATCCGAATCTACGCTTGGCAATTGAAAAAGCCAAGGAGTTAAATATGCCAAAAGACCGAATCGAAAATTCAATTAAAAAGGGATTGGGAGAGCTCGAAGGCAATAGACTTGAAGAAGTTCAGTATGAAGGCTTGGGTCCTGCAGGAATAATGTTGATCATTTCGGTCATCACCGACAACAAGAACCGTACGGTTTCGGAAATAAGGCGAATCCTTGAAGATTACGGAGGTAAACTAGCCAACGGCGGGATTAGTTGGAACTTTCGACGCGCGGGATTGATTGAAATTTTTCCCAGTATCGAAAAAAGAGAGGAGGCTATCGGTTGGGCTATCGAAAACGGAGCCGATGATGTAACAGAAAAAACTGATGGTTCAATAGTGATTATCTCAAATCTAGATAACCTAAATAACTTAAAAGAAAAACTTTCTTCCTTTAACATTCGCGAGAGCGGGGTAAGTTACGTTCCCCAAAATCCAATTTCTCTTTCTGCTAAGCAAAAGGAACAATACGATAAATTAATCGAGACTCTGACCGACCATCCAGACGTACAGGAAGTGTTTGATAATACAAGTAATGGATAAAGTTTAACGTATAATGAATGCTCGCCAATTGCCGGTTGCCGAGTTGTCCAGTATTTGACATATTATTAAGCTATGGTATTCGATAATAGTAGATGTCATCAGCAAAAATAACTTGTAAGAATCGGATTGTTCGATTAACATTGAATAGTAAAAATAAATAATGATATCCATGTTAATTTTCGAAATTCAGAAGGGGGGTGAAAAAATATGAACAAAGAAGAACTCGTAGCTGCAATAGCCAAAAAAGCCGGTCTTTCTAAAAAAGACGCAGAAGGAGCTTTGAAGGCTGGCATCGAAGCTGTTAAAGAAGCTCTCAAAAAAGGAAGCAAAGTAACCTTGACTGGATTTGGAACCTTTATGGTCGCCAAAAGAGCTGCCCGAAAAGGAGTAAATCCTCAAACCGGAGCAGAAATCAGAATTCCCGCTCGAACTGTACCGAGATTCAAGGCAGGAAAAGGACTTAAAGATGCTGTAAAATAGTTCTTTTTGCCACACCGTTTGCTAGGTTTCGTGGCGAAAGATAAATTAAATAAACAAGAAAGAGGCGAATATGCCTCTTTTTTGTTTGGGTTTTAAATTTTTCCCCTGGATTATGGAGCGGATCCCGGAGTTTACAACTTCAAAAATTAGAGGGAAGTTAGAAAGTTAGAAGGTCGCAAAGTTTGAAGAGAATAATAATTACTCATACCATTGCCTCAAATTTTGTCTTAGCTTCTAAATTTTAAGCTTTCAAAACTTATATTTTTGATGCGTATCGGCATAGACATCCGTTCCTTATCGGCTAACCGGCATTCCGGAGTGGAAGAATACATTTACAATCTGCTGCCGGCTCTTTTCCGAGCAGGAAGGGAAGATCAATTTATCCTACTGTATAACAGTTGGAAATTCTCGTTAACTGCAGAGATAACAAACTGGGAAAGTTTTTCTAATGTTAGTATAGTCGAATACCGATTACCCAGCAAATTACTCAATGCGGCTCTTTGGAGTATAAAAAAACCGCGTCTCGACAAATTGCTTGGTAATATTGATGTGATGTTCTTGCCCAATATTACCTTTTTTTCGGTATCGGAATCGGTTCCCTATGTAGTTACTTTTCACGATATTTCCTTTGAATTTTTTCCCAATTTCTTCAATCTTTACAGAAGAATATGGCACTTTTTGGTCAATCCGCGCGAAAAAGCCCTGCAAGCTAAGCAAATTATTACCGTATCCAATTCCACCGCTCAAGACATCGCAGAAGTTTATCGAATAACTCAAGAAAGGATTTCTCCTATCTATTTGGGTTTATCCCCCATATTTTTTGGCAAGCCGGAAACAAATAATTTTTTAGGAACCCCTTACGCCAACACCGCGGAGGAATGGAGAATAAGAAAAATTTATAAAATCCCAGAATTTCCCTTTATTTTGTACTTTGGGACCATCGAGCCTAGAAAAAACTTGGTGTCTTTGGTAAAAGCTTACGATGAATTTCGAAAAAAAAGCAAACTCAATTACAGCCTAGTAATAGCCGGATCAAAAGGCTGGTCGTATAAAGAAATTTTTCAGGCCGCTAGATTGTCTCCTTTTAGAAGAGATATCCGTTTTATAGGCACAATCGCCAATAAAGACCGCCCGGTTCTTTACAAGATGGCGCAGCTGTTTATTTTTCCTTCATTTTTTGAAGGTTTCGGCTTACCGCCACTGGAAGCCCTGGCTAGCGGAACCCCTACGATTTGTTCTGGATCCACTTCTTTGTTGGAAGTCTTCGGCAGCCATACTTTGATGGTAAACCCTCATGATCCGAGCGAAATCGCTTGGGCAATTGAAAGAGCCCTAACTGACGAAAGACTAAGGGAATTACTAATCAACGAGGGCAAAAAATACGCCCTTGGGTTTAGTTGGACAAAAACAGCCAGAGAAACACTTGAAGTCCTGCACAAAGCCGCTAGAACAGAAATCTAAAATCCCAAGCTCGAATGTCAAAACCCGCCTACCGGCCGGCAGAAAATCTCAAAACCAAAGATCAAATTTTTGTCAATTGGATTTAGGGCTTCGTTTGCGCCGATTTGGATTTATAGTTTTAGATTTAATCTTTGATGATCACGCATTCTCCTTCTCGGATTTTCCCGAATTTATTTACCACTTGAAACTTTACGGTGTTTTCCCCGTCTTTCAAAAATAAGGGACAACGAAAATTCCCCTCTCTGTTCACCAAAGCTTCTTCGCTGTTAATCCAAACTTTATTTTCTGGCTGAACGGCCCCGTCAACTTCAATCTTTTCCTGAGAAGTCCGAAAAGGGCAGGCATTAGGATTGATTAGGGTAAGCTGGGGAGTCGCGTACATTGGATAAATTACTTTAAGAAGATAAAATATTGAGGTCGTAACAAAAAACAAAATAACCAAAATCACCAAATTGCGATAGGATAGGATACTGCCGAACCATCGGTGGATGATGATAGACCGCAAAGGATCGTCCTTTTTAGGATCTAATTTGTTTTTTTCAAACAGATAAAGCGCTTTCGTGGCATCCAATCCCACTAAACGGCAATAACGGCGAATAATCCCCCGTATGTATATTTCGGGTGGCAATTGGGAAAAATTATTTTTCTCCAAAGATTTAAGACTTTCTTCGCTTACCGAAATTTGATCCGCTACTTTTTCAAGAGATAATTTCAATTTTTTTCTCCCCGCAGAGAGATAATTGCCCAAACTTGGTTCACTAAATTTCCTGATTATGAATATCGGGCTGTTCATTGGTTTTTACCATAAAAATCTGTTGCAGTTCGGAAAAAGTTAACCCTTTTGTACTGAAAAGCAAAGCAATGTAAGTTACCGCCCCGACAAAGCCTTTTATGAGCAACCCCGTCCAAAGCGAATAAGTAAAAAAGCTAAAGGAATAAAGAATCAAAAACATTCCCAAACCGGAAACCAAAAAGGATTTAACCGGCAACGGAGTCCAGCCTTTCCCCCAACCAATACCCCATTTCCGGCTGATAAAATAAGCAATAGCGGTTACCAAAATTTCCGACAAGGTAGATATGACTGCCGCCGCCATATACGAGTAATAAGGAATAAAAATGATATTCAGCACCAAACTGAGAATCGCGGTGCCCGTTAGAATAAAAAGTAAAAGTTTTTGCCGGTTAACCACAATCAGAATACTGTTGAAGAAATGAGCTAAGAAGATTGCTCCCAAAGCAAAAGCCAGTACCTCAAGAACTGTTGCCGCTTCTTCAAATCCCGCTCCCGCGATAACCCGGATAGTCTCCCGGGAAAGAAAGAATAGAAAAATCACTAGCGGGATAGTGACAAGCCAAATCGCCTTAATCGTTCTGCTGGCCACTCTCAAGAAGTGGACCGGCCGGTGGAAAATATTATACGAAAATATAGGCATAACCAAACCCATAAACATATAAGGGAAATAGATAAGGCTTTCCAGGACTTTATAAGCCGCTCCGTAAATTCCGACTTCGTGGCTGTTTTGGAATAGCGATAGTAAAATCGCATCAGCTTTGAAATACAAGAAGTTAACAAAAGCCGCTATTCCCAAAGGGGCAGACTCCCAAAGAAAAAAAATCCAGTATTTTTTGTCGAAAGAAAATTTTAGGTTGATATATTCTGAAGCTAACTTCCAAGAAGCGGCCAAAACAAATAAAAAACTTGCGATCATCGCCAATAATATCCCGAGCACCCCCCAGTCAAACTTAACGGCCAAAAAGGTAACTCCCAGTTGGATAAAACGGCTAATCAACTCCCTCCAAGCCAGTCTGTTCATAACTAATCTTTTTTGAAAAACACTGTTTAGGGTTTGGGAAAGTGAGGAAAATATTAGGGCAATGAACATTAACCAAATCCCTTTTCTCACGTCCGATCCGTAAGGAAGAAAAAAAACGCTCAAACCTCCAACAATAGTTATTAATGTTATGGAAAATAATCTCAAACCAAGCACGTTGGCCACAATTTTTCTTTCATCCGCTTTAGGACGGGAGATCTCTCGAGTGAGAATCTGGTTGATGCCAAAATCGGATAGGGCGGTAATTAGAAAATAGAAGGCAATAATCGTCGTGTACACACCGAAGCCGCTCGCCCCCAAATAACGGGTGACCAAACCAACCGTTACCAGCGCTACCGCTAGGCTTATAACCCGGCTCACGGCAGAAATAATTGAATTGTGGGCGATACGAGCGGCAAGATTCATAGATAGCCAGGATTAAAATTAAATAGAAAATAGTAAAAAAACAGTTTAAAATTCAGTAAATGCCGTAACCGCGAATTCTAAACTGTTGTTGTGTCTTTATACTTAAACTTTTAACTTAATTATATGAAAATCGCTATCCCTCAAAAAAAGATAACCCCTACGGAAAATGAAAGCCAAAGCATCAAAGCGAGCGGATTGGCAAATTTGGCCAAGAAACTCCAATCGGGAGAAGAAATTCATTCCGAAAATATAAAGGAGCTAGCCAAATACAATATCGGCCAAACCAGGGATCGGCTCCAAAGTTTCTCCGACCAAACAATAGGCGATTCTGTTCAGGCAAAATGGGATAAGTTGGGGGATTTGCACGGAGAAAACAAAATCCTTGGAAACAAAAAAATTGATACTAATTTTTTTCTGAGACAAAAGGGATTTTCTTCGTCGAATATTAAGCATAACGGAGGAAGATTGTGAGTTTAATTCGAAATTTAAAGTTTGAAATTTGAACTGAATTTTAAATTGATTTCAAATTTCGAATTTCAAATTTCAAATTACTTATTGTGGAAAAGATTAAAAAATCGTTAATGTTTTTATCTGTCATCTCTTTAACTATTGAGCTGCCCTTATTCCAACTCGGAGGAAGCGGTTTTAAGTTGTGGATGTTGGCAGCCGTGATGGGTGGCATTATCCTCTTGCTAGCTGCTTACGAAGACGGGTGCCATAAACTCTTGGAATCGAAAATTTTATGGCTGGGACTGGGACTAATGCTCTTTTCAGCACTAGGAATAATAAACTCACCCCTTAAAGCATACTCTTTAAAGCAGCTTATTATTCTAACAGCGCTAGTCGTATTGGGGGTCTTTTTTGAGTTAAACATCAAAAAATATTCAAAAGAAGCGCTTCGGGGTCTTTTTTGGGGTATTTTAATAAGTTCCGCCTACGCAATTTACCAAAACATCGCTTTTAATTTGGGCTGGCCGAATTTTGAAACAATGGCTGCCCGGCCTAACGCTTTCTTTCCTGAAGCGGATTGGTTAGGAATATATTTGGCTTTAGGATTAGTGCCGTTTTTGGTTATGGTTTTCGGGGAACGCCCCGATGGAACATTCGACCGCACATTCTTCCAAAATAAATACATTCTCTACTTTTTTTCCCTTGCGGCCGTTTCGGCTTTAATTATCACCGTTGCTCGCGCCAGTTGGCTAGCGTTTCTCGCTGAGTGGGGCATAATAGTATTAACGCTAGCATACATCGTTATCATTCCCACGAAAGCGGCCCGTTTACACGGTAAACAGGTAATCCGGAAGAATGTGGCTCCTCGGATCAAATCCGAGAATGACAAACTGCCTTGGGAAAAAATATATGGCACTATCGGTATTTTTGCTTCATTAATATTGATTTCTCTCGTTCTGATTAGCATTTTTAACTTGAGCCGCTTCGATATTCCCGACCGCTTCCGCAGTATTTTTCTCAAAGAACATATCGTTACGGTCGCGGTGAATCCGGAAACTGGGGAGAAAACAAAAATAAATCTTGAAGACAAAGAAACGTACCGGAACCAAGGCTACCAAATCCAGGAAGAATATACCGGAGATGAAAATGTAGCCAGCCGGGAAGAAAAATTTGCCAGTACTTGGGATACGATAAAAGCCCATCCTTTTTTGGGCAGCGGACTGGGTATTACCTTAATTAATACTCGTTATCAGCACAACGCCAATAATTTATTTTTGGAATGGTGGGCAAGCGCCGGAATAGGCGGGATATTATTAGTTACGGGATTTTTGATATACCTGATAATCAAAGGTTTTAATCTGATTAGTCAAAACTTGTTTTCGGCCCAAATCGTCTTGGCCGGCACCGCTGGCTTTATTATCGTAAATTTATTTAACGCATCAATACTTTTGGCTTTCGCGTGGTTCTATTTGGCGTGGCTGCTGGCAGAGTTAACGAGTTTTCGAGTTAAATGTTCTTGATAGGTACGAGTTTTCCTGGAATTATAACTCGAAAAATCGGCGATTCGGTAACTCGCAAATTTTACTAATTTGCCCCCTTTTGATTTTTTGTTTTATACTATAGACCCAAGAGTTAACCACTCACAAATAAATATTAAAATAAAATTATGGTCGAAAGCAACGTAAAAAATGAAGAGCTCATATCTCACTGTCCCGAATGCGGGTCGGATAATGTGTATGCTATCACTCGGGTTACCGGTTATTTCTCGAAAACCTCGATGTGGAATAAAGGAAAAATCGCCGAGCTAAAGGACCGGGAAAGAGAAGCTAATAAAAAATATTTTTCCCAAGAAAATTAATAACCCAAGACTAACAAATCGCGACCGACAACTAACAATTTTCGCCGTTTGCGTTGTCGGTTGTTTGTTAATAGTCATAAATTAATTTATGCGAAGTAACTTTTTCATTATTACCGGAGCAGAAGGCTCTGGAAAAACTACTCTAATAAACGAGTTAGAAAAAATCGCAGATTTCTACCGGGTAGTTTACCTCGCGAACCGGGATGTGAGAGAAAAAGGAACAGAAGCCGTGGACTGGCAAAAGTTTCAGGAACTAGCGGAAAGCGATTCTTTTGTTCTGTCTTTTAAAAAAAGAGACGCTCTTGTAGGAGTTACCCACTCAGAAATCAGCCAGGCGAAAGAAAGCGGAAAAACAATAATTTGGGAATTAGATTTGAAATGGCTCGAAACTATCAAAAATGAATACCCGGAAGCTGCCATTATCTTAATTAACGGGTTAGAGATCGATGATCTTTATAGACACTTTGAAAGCAAAGGACACGCGGTGCCCGCTGCCATAGCGATTATGGCTAAAAGATCCAATGCTTTAAACAAATGGTCGAAGGAAGATGTTGACTTTATTGTAGAGAATAAAAAAGACGAGGCGGAAAAGACGGCCCTGGAAATTAAGAGGATAATATCTGAAAACCAAAAATAATTTCCAATACTGATCAATTTTAATTTTCGAACTCGCAGCAGACCCTATCTTTCCAAACGAGAATTGAAACATTAAAGATTGATTGTAAATTGATAAGTATTGATAAGTATTGAAAATTTTTCACTGTGTCAATTAAATCTGACCTCTTATTTTGGCTTCACAAACATGACATAAAACCCAATAAAGATTTGGGTCAGTGCTTTTTGGTTGCGGGCGACGCCCTGAATAAAATAATCACCGCGGCCGACATAAAACCGGGTGAAAAGGTCTTGGAAATAGGCAGTGGTACGGGAATTTTAACAGAAAAACTACTAACAAAAGGAGCTTCGGTTTTAGGAGTAGAAAAAGACAGCCGTTTAGTTTTAATATTGCACGAACGCTTTGAGAAGGATTTGCGGATAGGAAAATTAAAACTAGTCCAAACAGACTTTTTGGACTTGCCTTTTCCGGAAACCCTACAAAGATTGGGGTGGAGAGATGGAAATTATAAAGTGGTAGCTAATTTGCCTTACCAAATAACTTCTCCGATTATTGAAAGGCTTTTAGAAAGAAATTTCCTGCCTAATACCGTAGTGATTACCGTGCAAAAAGAAGTAGCGGAAAGGATTTGCGCTCAGCCGGGAGATTTAACCTCTTTAGCGGTACTGATTCAGCTTTGCGCCCAAAAATGTACCTTGGTTGCCAAATTTCCTCGAGGCTGTTTCTTTCCGGCGCCAAAAGTTGACTCGGCTTTAATAAAATTAGAGAGCCTGACTTATCCCGTGGGAATCGAAATAAAAGACTTACGCCAAGTCGTCCGTGTCGGCTTTTCCCAAAAACGCAAGAAGTTAAAGAAAAACCTGCAGCACGTTTTCTCGGCCGGGGTTGTGGAAAACATTTGGAGCAAATCGAGCCTTTCGGAAAATACTAGAGCGCAAGAACTAAGGGTAGAACAATGGGTGGAAATCGCGAGAAAAATATTTTCTGTCATTCCCGCGAAAGCAAAGTAGCAACCTTTGGTGAGAATATTTCGTAATTTTATACTTTACGTTTTGTACTTGTATTTATTTCCGGATCATCTGTTTTGAGATATTAAGTAAAATCCCCATCGCTCCCATAGAAAATATTAAAGCCGTGCCACCGTAGCTGACAAAAGGCAAAGGTACTCCCGTTAAGGGAATCAGAGCGGAAATAGCGGCAATATTAATAAAGGCCTGAAAAACAAACCAAGTATTAATTCCGGTAGCCAGGAGTTTTCCAAACTCATCAGGGGAGTTTTTAGCAATCGTAAAGCCCCGCCAAGCCAAAACAAGAAACAGCGATATTAGAAATACGCACCCTACTAACCCCAGCTCCTCACCTAAAATCGCAAAAATTGAATCTCCCACCGGCTCCGGTAAATAATTAAATTTCTGTCTGCCGTGACCAAGCCCTACTCCTTTGATTCCACCCGAGCCAAGAGCAATAAGCGCCTGGTTTATTTGATAGCTGTTACCTTGCGGATCAGCCGAAGGGTTGAGAAAAGAGACGAGCCGATCCATACGATAGGGAGCAGCTTTTACCATTACCCAAAAAGAGAAAACCCCACCGCCCAGTAAGGAAAGCAAAAAAACGAAGCGTGCGCCGCTGATAAAATACATCAGACAGGCAATAACAACTATTATGCCGAGTGTACCCATATCCGGCTGTTTCATTATTAACAATCCCAACAAACCCAAAATAAATATAAATCCCAAAAACCCGTTAATGGAAGCCGTGATTCTTTGGCCTTTTTCTCCGGACTTTTGCGGAACCAATCGATTGGAAGTCAACCAAGCCGCAAGATAAATTATTAAGGATAATTTACACAGTTCGGCTGGCTGAAAAGAAAGCCCTCCGAGATTAATCCAGCGTTGAGCACCCTTAAAGGTTGTGCCTATACCCGGAATAAATACCACGATCAAGAGAATAATAGTGATCAGAAAAAAGGGGAAGGCTATTTTTTGCCAAATATGATAATCCAATTTTTGGAAAATAAACCAAACTACCACTCCGGGTAAAAAACCGTATAAGAATTGGTGAATAAAAAAATAATAAGGTTCCTCGTAAACAGCCATTGAACGGGCTATTCCGGCTGAAGCAATCATTACCAGCCCGAACACGACCAAAGCAAAAGTGGCAATAACCAGTATGGCATCGACTTTGGAGTTAAGCGCTGATATAAGAGATCTCCTGGGATTAGTTAGAACAACCTTATTTTTTGGCATAAATTGATTGGCAGTCGATACCGGCAATCCGTAGTCGAAACTGACAGGCCGTAAACTGTCGTATTTAGGCGATAATCTAGCACATAGTTGGTCGGAGCAGTAACTTAATAAAATAATTATTACATATCTTTAAATTTCGTAACAAAATTTTGGACAAGTTGCCAACCACAGATTACCGATTACCCCTTTGCTAAAATTTGACATAGGACAAGATAACGGTGAGAATAAAGTAACAATTTGAAATTTAAAATTTGAAATTAGAATTGAATTTAAATTTATTAAATTTTAATTGAAATACAGTTCGTGATTAGCATCATTTAAAATTTAGTCAATTTAAAATTGATTTCGAATTGAAAATTTCAAATTTCAAATTAAACTTATGCTTACTTGGATTATATTTGCAACAATTGTATTGGTAGCAGCTTTCGCCATTACGGTCTATAATAGCCTCATTCGCTTAAAAAACAAGACTCAAGAGGCTTGGGCCGACATTGACGTTCAGCTCAAACGGCGTTATGACTTGATCCCCAACCTGGTTGAAACCGTTAAAGGATACGCCAAACACGAAAAAGGGACATTGGAGAAAGTGACAGAACTGCGCAGCGTTGCCCTAGAAGCGACCACTCCCGGCGATAAAGCCAAAGCCGACAATATGCTTACCGAGACCCTAAAAAGTTTGTTCGCCGTCGCGGAAAATTACCCCGACTTGAAGGCTAACCAGAATTTTTTGGACTTGCAGGGGCAGCTTTCCCAAATAGAAGAGACTATCCAGCAAGCTCGCCGCTACTACAACGGCAACGTCCGTGATTTTAACATAAAAATCGAAGTGTTCCCCAATAATTTATTTGCTGGCATAATGGGATTTAAGAAATTCGAATTTTTCGAAGTAGGAGAGGGGAAGGAAAGAGAGAATGTGAAGGTAGAGTTCTAATTTTCAATTTGAAGTTTGAAATTTGCCTGCCTGCCGGTAGACAGGAAATGAATTTGAATTGAATAAATTTAAAATTAACCAAATGCCCAAAGAAACAAAAAAAGAAGAAGCAAAAAAAGAAGCCTCCACCCCCACAAGCAACGGTTCGCCAACCGCAAAAGACCTTGAGGAAAACAAAGCAATAACATTTCTGAGTTATCTTTGGCTCCTGAGTATTATCCCTCTGCTAACAAAAAAAGATAGTAAATTTGCTCAATTCCACGCAAAGCAAGGTTTGGTACTGGCAATAATTTGGACCGTAGCTTCCTGGTTAACCGGAATAATTCCTTTTATCGGGCCGCTTTTGCTTTTCCCGATAATCACAATAGCCGGAATTATTCTCTCTATTATGGGACTTCTCAATGTTGCTAAAGGCGAAATGAAAGAATTACCGGTAATCGGCGATATTGTAAAAAAGGCAAAAATTTAGCTAGCGTTAACGCCTTGACTTCAAATTAGTTTTCATTGCCTTCTCTAGCATTTTAAACAACAAAATGGAGTTTAACAGCGGCAACAATATTTTTTCCGGGAATAGAAGCCTGGTTGTTTTGGTAGTAATTTTGATTACCCTGGCCACAATTATTCTCGGGGTTTTGTATTTTCTAAAAAAACAAAAACTGGGTGAGGAAACATCGGGATTGGCTAACAAAAACAATTTAGTCCAACAAGAAAAAACTTATAGCCTAAAAAAATTAATGGAGTTGACTTCTGCTCCGGAAAAAAATCCCGATATCAAGCCGAATCCGGCTTTAACTGATTTCACCACTGCGCCAAAAGAAAATCAGGATAGCGTTTCATTCAAAACTGATTTTGAATTAATGGAGAAATTAACGGCACCGAAAAAATAAATGAAAATACAAAAAATATTATTGTCGGTATTAATTGTTATAATTGTCAGCTTTGGTTATTTTGTCGTAAAAGCCGCCACTTGGCAATTTACCGGGTTTTCTTGGATTGGCAATAATCTGCAAAATGGCGTTGAGCGAGGCGATCCAACAATCGGTACGATTATGCTGAAGGGAAAAAATTACCAAGTGCTGATTGATAGGGGAGGCGACCAAAGAAATTTGGTGGGCTCGGCTTGGTTGGGAATCGGCAGTATCGATGACAAATTCAACGACTCTACCAACCAAAACGATCTTCCTTCGCTCGGCTGGATCCATTTTAATCAATCTTTCGATCAGGATAAACTTAACTCTCTTATCTCCAACAACTGTTTCGATGCGGGAGACTGTTACGGAGTCCGGTGGAACAGAAAATTCGGTACAAGTAACGAATTCGAAGGCTATCTTTCTGGCTGGGCAAGAATGGAAACCGGACCTAACGGGGACGGAACGGCTTACCCGGACACTTGGGTCCATTTTAAATCACCCGGCAACCTCGACAATTATACCTGTATTGAAGGCGACCACACTTATTACGTCTGCGTAAATCCTGAGGGCAGGCTCAATGGATACGCTTGGTCGGCCGGCGCAGACGCGGTTTCGATTGAAGGAAATCCGGGTTTGGGCTGGATTAAATTTTCCGGGCAATCTATCGGCTTCGAAGATCTGTCGCCAAAAGAAAGCCAGGGGGTCATCGGAGCTTCCACCCGTTATTGCACTACTCTACTCGATCAGAATGAATCGCCCCGGACTTGCAAAGGCAGTGCTAACTTTCAAGGAGAGTTTAATTTTAAAGCTTATCAGAGCGGTTTTTCTTTAAACGCTATCGATCCAAGCAAAAATTACCAGTGGATTTGCAGCGATGGCGAGCCGCCCAAAAACGGCGAAAGCGTTACCTGCGACTACAGAAACGATGGCACTTATACCCCCCAATTAAAAATTTTTGATGAAATTCTGCAAAAATGGATTGATTGTTTTGATCAGGCGAGCGTAAAAGTGACTAGCGAGAAAACCTGCCGGGTTTTAGTAAAAATTGCCGATACTTCGAACGATTTCGAGTCAAAGAATAATCTGACCATCTCTTCAAACGACTTAATTGAAGGTAAAATTGACGGCCAGTGCCTTGAAGAAGGAATTATTCAATGGAAGGTTAAAGGAGGATCAAAATTAACCGCCAACGGCATTACGGCCCAATTTCAGCCGGCTGCCGGAGGAACTGATGTAGGAATTTCGGCTGGCGTAGAAATAGACGGAAAAACAATAAATTGTGCCGAGGCCAATGTCAGAGTAAACGATAAGGAAAAAATTAAAGTAGGTTTATAAATTTTTAAAAAATTTAATCAAACAAATGAAAATCGTAAAAAAAACACTGGAAAACACGGTTTATTGGATTGGGGTGCTGACTTTAGGAATTGTCGCGGGTATCAGCATAAGAGCCGTAAGCGCCTGGGTGGAACCTGAACAACTGCCGCCCGGCGGCAATATCGCCGCGCCTTTAAATACCGGAAATACCGGTCAAAGCAAACAAGGAGGGCTCACCCTTAATATCGGCGGTGCCACTTACGGTTTGATAGTAGAGAAAGGATTAGTAGGAATCAAAACAACTGATCCGCAGGTAGAACTTGATGTTAACGGCGATATTCATGCTCATAACTTAAATCTAGACAATGATTTAAACGTGGAAGGTGACACCAATATAGACGGCAACTTGAACGTTAAAGGTACGATTAACGGTAACGGCACTAACAAAATTTGTTCCGGAACGGCCAACGTTACTTTCTACAACGGTACGCCAAACTCTAACCTTACCCATATTGATTTTCCCTCCCCTTGTAACAGTTGCTATAATCCGCGGGTATTCACTCAGACTCAGAGCGATTCAATCCTTTGTGGCACCGGATCCGAACCGAGTATCTGCAATAATCACCTAGGCACTACTTCAACTGATCTCCATGCTCGCTACACGAACGTGGGAAGTAGCGGTATGGACGTTTTTCTTTCGGCAATGGATGGCGTATGGGCCTGCAAGGACGGGAGAACTAATTGCGCCAGTAGCGATTTTTGGGGAATTAATTGGTTGGTAATGTGCGATCCATTGCCGGAGCCAGCTACCAATTAAATTCTATTTACGTTAACAAAACTGACATTGGCCGGAAATAATGTCCGGGTTACCTTCTAGACTAATCCGATTATCTATCCTACTCTGAAGTAAATCCAAACACAATAATCGTATGTCTAAATCCAAACCCCGGGTAACCGTAACCATCGACTCGAACACAATTTTCCGAGTTTTATTGATACTACTGGGAATAGTTTTTCTTTATTATATTCTTGATGTCTTGGTAATCGCGTTCCTTGCTTTTATAATCGTTTCGGCCATCACTCCGGTCGTCGATTTTTTGGAAAGATTCTATTTGCCGCGCAGCCTGGTTACGTTCTTTATTTATGCTATTTTTTTGGGAGGTACCGTATATTTGCTTTCTTTGCTTTTACCGGCAGCCGGGGAACAACTAAGGCAATTAGCGCATGGCCTTCCCGCCTATTTTAGCAACTTAAGCTACCTTCAGGAAAAATATCAATATCTTATCGGTTATAAAACAATCTTTCAGGAAAGAAACGACCTTCTTTTGAACCTCGGAACGCGTCTTAGTGAAGGGGGCATTAATATTTTTTCTCAAGCGGGATCGTTTATAAAAAGCGTCCTGAGTCTTATCGCTGTTTTTTCGCTCTCTTTTTACCTCAGCGTTCAAAAGAAAAGCGTAGGCTCTTTCCTGCAAGGTTTTATCCCCAAAGAACACAAAGAGTATGCGGTTTTACTGGCAGACAGAATCCAAAAAAAAATGGGCTACTGGCTGCTAGGACAGATGCTACTAAATATTACCGTTGGAGTATTAGTCTACCTCGGACTTGTGATTTTGGGGGTTCCCTATGCCCTGATCTTGGCTCTTTTGGCCGCGGCTTTTGAAGTAATTCCCTATATCGGTCCGATAGTTTCTTCGATAGCGGGTATACTGGTGGCCCTAAGCGTGAGTCCGTTATTAGGATTATTTGCTTTAATAATGTATATCATTATCCAACAAGCAGAAAATCATTTGTTGGTCCCTTTGATAATGAAAAAAACTGTCGGACTTGACCCGGTAGCCGTAATTTTGGCAATGTTGATCGGAGTAAAGCTGGCCGGACCTTTAGGGTTAGTTTTGGCCATCCCGGTTACCGCCGTTATAAGCGTATTTATTTCAGACTTTATCGCGACTCCCGCCGAGGTAAAAACTAGGAACGAAGACCCGATAACTCCAACCTAAATGTTAAAACCATAAATGCCTGTGGTTTAAATTTTTAAGCTACGGTTCCCTGCCTGCCGGCAGGCAGGTTGCATCTTAATTTTAGATAGTTATAAAATTATTTTTTAGGCGGAATAGTCGTTTTTTGATCTGCGGCCCAACAGTCCTCGTTTCAAAAAACGACCATTCCGCCGTACTCAATAAGCAAAGTAGGAACTTCAGCACTTTGTAACTATCTATTCTTACATTTAATATTCAAGCGTTGCATACATCTTATTCCGCCCTAAACACTTTCTTAACTTGTCCGTTAAAGTATAAATACCAAGTGATGGACAAAATAAAAACCCCGCAAACGGCGCGGCAGGTTTTTGGTTCCCTTGTCCACAGAACCCTAAAATACACTCACAGCTCCACTCCGGAGGGATTTCCGACAAAAGAAGCAGCGCTCGACTTTTACAGCCAAAATTGGAAAAAAGATATTTTTTCCCAGGATGAAGAAAGAAGTTACTTTGAAGATGGAATAAACATCTTAAGCCGTTATTGGGATTCCCTGGAACCAGGCGAACAAAAAAAATCTATCGCGCTAGAATACCATTTTGTGGTGTCTATCGGTAAACACACTCTAGGAGGCTTCATTGACCGGATCGACCGCACGGATTCCGGGTTTGAAATCATTGACTACAAAACCGACCGTAAAATCCCTCCCCAAGAAAAAATAGACCGGGATTTGCAATTGAGCATTTACTTGAAGGCCTTCATTAACGAATGGCCGTCACTTTTTGAAAAAATCGGCGATTCTGCCAAAATTAATCTTACCCTGAATTATTTGCGCCACGGTTTAAAACTTTCCACTACGAGAACGCCCGCCGACCTAAAGCGGATTGAATTGGAAATCAGCGGGATCATTGACCAAGTCGAAGCGGCCACCGAGAAAAACAAGCTTGCCCCTGGCAGCGACCAGGGGTTTGACCCGAAAATTTCCGCGCTGTGTGATTGGTGTGATTTCCAAAAAATCTGTCCGCTCTTCAGCCACAAGTTTAAATCCGCAATCCCCAATACGCAGTCCGGAGAGTTGGAGATGCGGAAAGTGGGGAAAAAATTTATTCTGCTGAAAAGTAAAAAAAGAGAGATTGAAAAAGAAATCGCGGATTTAGGAACCAAACTGACCGCCTATTTGGAACGGGAAAAAATTGGCCAGTTTTTCACCGACAAGGGAAACATTCTAAGGCAATTACGCGAAAGCTATGCATACAACACCCAAGAATTAGCCGATAACTTAAAAAACTGGAACAAAAATCCTTTTTTAGTTATGAAGGTCGATGCCACGGCACTAAATAAACTCGCTTCCGGATTGTCTCCCGAGCAAAAAAGAGAGTTAACGGCATTAAGAAAACTAAAGAGACAAAATTATATACTAACAGTGAAGACAAAGTAAACCTGAAATCCTAAATTAAAACAATACGACTTTCTCATTTGGCAGGGTTTAGGGTTTAGGGTTTAGGGTTTAGGCTTTGGACTTAAGAATTCGTTTGAATTTAGGATTTATTAAAATACTATGCCTTGGCTCCGTCTGCACATCACCAATCTTTGCAACTTCGATTGTCCCGGCTGCCACGTTTTTAAGTTAAGCAAAAACCGGGTGGCCGCCACGAATATGAATCTTGAAACCGCCAGTAAGGCAGTGGATTTTTTCGTTAGCCTTATTAAAAAACATCTGCCTGCCTCCCAATGGAAAACTCACATCAGCGTCTACGGAGGTGAGCCGCTTCTTAACCGGCCCGTTCTTTACGAAATTATTCAACATTTTGGCAATTACTATCAGGAAGTGGGGCTAAACTGGATCGTAAACACCAACGGGAGCCTGCTTAACGAAGAGGATTTAGCAAAGTTCTCAACAGCCGCCGTGGATATTCATATGAGCCTGGACGGAAGGGAAGAGTCCCACAACAAAAAGAGGGTGGACAAACAGAAAAAAAAGACTTTCGGAAGAGTGATGAAAGCCCTCGCTCTCTGCAAAAAAAAAGCTTATCCTTACTTGCAAATAGATACGGTGGCCAATCCGGAAAATATCGGATCCGCCCAAGAGGTAATTGAGATAGCAGCCGAAAGCGGAATTTCCCGCATTCACCTTGATTTATTTTATTCACCTCACTACCCGCAAGAATTTTCCGCCAAAGAATATGCCCGGCAATATGCCGGTTTTTACCTCAAAGGAAAAAAGAAAGGAATCGGTATTTTTGCCTCTCCCTTCTTTCAGGTTTATTTAAACTATTTGCAGAGATTTCCTACCGGTTCTCTCTGCTCACGCTTTCCCTCCCTTGAGGCCTTCGCCGATGGAAGTTTTATTTTTGGAGAATTGCCCCTTGTTCGACCTTTTGGAAAAATTGACTCAATTAATCAAAATTTGACTTGGGAAGAGAGAGCAAAATTAATTCTCGCGGTGGACAAGGAAATTAATCAAAAATGCAACGGTTGTTTTCTTTTTGATGCTTGCCGAGGGGAAATGCGGCGCATTTACCGTTACCATACTATAACAACCCGGGAAGAAGATATAATTTGCCAAACTGCTCGAGAAGCCGTTAAAATACTTGAACAGAATAATTTTATTCCTTTGCCTTATGACCGACCATAACCAAAATAATTTTTCGCAAGGAGTTGGAAGAACTTCTTTGACCCATTTGTTATCCTCCCAGGTTTTTCCCTTTGTTACTATCTTACTCTCCGAAAGATGCAACGCCAGTTGCCCTCATTGCATCAATTCCGACCAAAGAAACCAAAAAACTCATATGGACGAAAAGAAGCTACAAATTCTGATCGATGATTTACTCGGAGAAAATTTTTCCAATTTGAAGCTCCTGGGAGGAGAACCTACCATCCATCCCAACTTTACCGAATTATATCCTTATTTTCAGAGCAAGTTCGCGCAAGTTACGCTTTTCTCCAACGCTTTGAACGACCAGATAAAAAAAATTGTTCCCCGCGCCAGTGATTATATCACTTATAATGGCTATTTTATTAACAATTCCTTCGACACGGAAAAATTTCTTCCCCGCAACCCCCACCCCTTTTTACGCACTATTCAAAACGTGGTTAATATGAGTTTCGATTTTGATAATTTTAGAGAAAGAGCCCTTTTGGTAAGAGATTTTTTTCGCCGGCAGGGTTTGGAAAACCATTATGTTATGGCGCTTTCACTTGACTGCACGGAGAAAATCTTCGACCATGCCGAAGCTTTGAACAAAATTTTGGTAGCCATTATGGATTTCGCCCTCAAAAATAAGGTGAACGTCACTACCCACCGCAACGCTCCCGTCTGTTTTTTTGTGGACCCGGAGCTCATCCGATTAAGAAAGCTTTACCCCGGACAAATTTTCCCTTATCATATTTGCGACGTCACTTACGGCCAAGCCATCATCGATACTGATTTCAATTTGAAATATTGCGACCGGATGCCCAAAATTTTAGGCAATGTTTTTAAAAACGAATTTGAAACAATCGATTTTGAGGCTTTTAAAATACTGATGTACCAAGGATACGTTTGGAAAATGAAAGATAACCACGATCTCAAATGCCACGGCTGCAAATTGTGGGGCAAGGAATGCAACGGCGGTTGTTACGCTAATTTAAATTCGACGGTGTTCCAAGAAGCTTTCCGGGCGGGAGAAAAATGCAATACGGGGGATTAACAAATATTCCGATATGTTTCAAGCTGGTTACAAGAAATCCCGAGATTTATCGAGATTTATCGAGATTTATAATGATAGATTAGGTGGGGCAACCGTCTTTTCTTTTGACTTGTGTTATCGATAAAAAAGTATTATTTTTAACTTAAATACGATCAATTTTCCAAATAAATATAAACTACCTAAAAACAAAAAATGCGAGTTAATGCAAAAGTAAAAGGAGGGTTCAATCTTTTCCTTTTTTCGATTTGTTTTTTTGCCTGTTTTTTACCACTGGTCTTGCCCAAAGAAAGCAAGGCGGCTGACCTTGGCCAGGGACTTTTGAGCGATGCGAATATCGGAGAAATGTCCTCTTTTTTGAAAGGCGGAGCAGCGCTGATGATAAAAAAACCCGAGGATTACCCTCCGGCTTTTTTTGTGACTTTCGGCGGATCACTGGACGCAAATTTGGAAACCGAAAAATATGATTACTCTGCGGGACAAAAAGTGGTTTTAAAAGCCAAGATAAAAAACCTTGGCCAAACGACCGATAACGATTATCTCAAGGACGTAATCAAAGGTAGCGACACCATTTACTACAACTGGACAAAGGGAAACTTATTCGTGGAAGTTATCCGACTAAGCGATAAGGTGGCAAATGCTGAAACGGTAGTAGATACCGGAGTCGTTTATAATAAGGATGATATCCAGCTCCTGGCCGGCGAAGAAAAGAACCTTGATTTTGATTGGACTATTCCCCAATCCGCCAAGTCCGGCAATTACGAAATTCGGGTTTATCCGATGAGCGCGGGAATAATTTTCCGCGGATTTCCCTTTATGTACCGTTCGCCTCTTAAGGTTCCCGTTAAAGTCACTGGGGACAAAACGCTCGAGGATAAAGTGGAATTTGATCTTGATAAGATTCAAGTTAACGAAAAAAGCCACCATTTGAAAGAAGAGGTGATTTTTCTCGAAGGAAAAAAGGTTAATACGGCTAGCGTACCCATAAAAAATAACTCGGATGAAACCAAAAAAATTATCGTTACCAAACAGGTTCACGGTATGCGGCCGCTTCCCTTGGGAAATCTATACCAAGAAGAGAAAGAGGCGCTGACGCTTGCTCCCAGGGAAGAAAAAACGGTCGAATACCAAATTAAACCCGAGAGCGTTCGAGACGCCCGCCTTTCCATTGATTTTTACTATTCGGAAAACGGTGTCACCAACCGGTATCTTAAATCGGAAGGCGGGGAACAACTGCTGATTCCCTGTTGGACACGGGAAAGCGTTAGCAATATTATTAACGGAATCGGATTCAGGAATACCAAAGCCCCTTTCGCCCTCAGGAAGGGTAATCTGATCGGCTATTTTATTGACGTTAACCGAATAGACCCTTTATACCTGAATTCAGGAAACACGGAAAGGGCGCCCGAAGACAACCTAAAAGTTAACTTGACAATTACCGACCGGGACGGAAATATCGTTGACAAGATCGGCTACGACGGACCTTCCTGGAATCGTTCCGGACTGCTTTATAAAAGTATCGCGCTCCCAAAAAATTATAACTATCTAAAACTCACGGGAACTTTAGAAACCAAGAGCGGCCAAAAAGATTCCCGGGAAATAGAAGTTAATATCGATGAAAATAAATTATTCAACTTGAATGCCCTGGAGTCAAAAGGGGCTCCCCAAAAAACAAAATGGCTCGTCGCCCTGATAGCAACAATTTGTCTATTTTTAACCGCCGCCATAGTGGGAATTTACTTCAAAAAGAAAAAAGCTGATTCTTTAAAATCTCCCAATAAATAACTATTTTTTATTAAATTAATATGAGTTACCAAGAAATCAAAAAAATAAGCCGGGGGAAAACCTATTTGGTAATCGCACTAATTTTTGCGAGCGCTTTTTTGGTATTTTTTAAAAAAGTGGCCCGCGCCCAAAAGATAATTGAATTGTCTAACAGTATTTCCAAAACTGCGGGAGATTGGATTTGTACTAATCACTATGTCTACACGACTGAATTTAAGGAATATCTCAACCTTGACGGCGGAAAAACTCCACTGGGGAATGTCGGCAACAGCGTGAACAAGTGTCAGCCGATTACCGCGGAAATCAGCAATACCGGTTTGTGGGACGGGCGATTAATCCAAAAATTACCCGAACCGACTCCGCCGCCTCCTCCACCACCCACTTGTGAGCAATTTGGATTTAGTACTCCGACAAATCCGGTGGTAGACTCGGCGGGAAATGTTATCTATATGGATTTTTGTATGAATCCGAATTTCCCGAGTCTAGTTTATAAAGCAGAAGTAGGAAAATGGTGCTGTGACGTTTCCACTCCGCCAGCCCCGCCTTCCACTGCTGGCGGCGCTTGCGGGGCCTGCGCCTGCGCCTGCGCTTGCGGGGCCTGTGCCTGCGGCACCCCGCCGGCTGATTTTTTGGAGTGCGCTTCACCCGACGATTGTTTAACTAAAGGAAATGAGGGCCCCCTCGATTCCACTAACGGAACCGGCAAAGGCGTATTCAAAGAACCTATAGCGATCAGTTCTTTAAAAGAAGTCAACAATAACCCCAATATAACTTGCGCCGATGGAGCCTGTACGGCTTACGCGAGTGGCAGTTACACTTTCGAAGAACAAACCAATCCCACCAAATATTATGGCCAGTGTAAAGACACCGCCTCCAGCACGACCATTAATTTGGAAACCGACATTAACGCCGTCAGCAACCAGTTCGCGGTCAGCGTCGTTAATCGACCTCCCACGGCTACCGTCACTTTTGCCAAAAACCCGGTTAATCCGGACGAGGAAGTGGATGTTTACTGCGATATAGTTGACCCGGACGAATGCAGCGACAAAATCGCCAGTGTTAAATGGACTTGTGTTGATTCCGCCGGCGTCCAAAAAGATTGTTCCGTTTACAATGCTTCGGGAGTACTGGGTACTTCTTTTATTGAAGAAATTCCTGCTGCTCTGCAAACCAACCCTTACCGGGCCACGGCTAAATTCAGGGCAAATAAAGCCGGCAGTTACGCGGTAGTCTGCGAAGGCGAAGATGACGATACCAATATTCCTCTCCGGGGAGAAGCCGGGGTAGCCGGAATCCAAGTGGGTACACCGGAGACTCCCTCGACAGACGAAGGAGTGATCGGGACCAGCGCCAAATACTGTACTGTTTTGGCAAACGGAAACGCGGATAAAGCAATTTGCGGCAAGAGCGCCAATGTCAACCACAAAGCTTTGACCTACGGTATCAATGTAAGCGAATACCAGTGGAAATGCGGCAAAGGAGCCAATGAAGAGTGGGCGAGCAGCGGCGTGAAAGACGATTACACCTGTTCTTATGACAGTACCGGCAGCTACACCACCGATCTGCGGGTCAAAGACCAAGATACGGGAAAGTGGTTTAGTTGTTATTCCGATGAAAAAAACAAGGTTAAAGTAACCGATACCAGCGGCTGTAAAGTAACCGCTAGAAAATTGGACAACCAGGGAGAATTTTCCAACACGCTTTCAGCTAAAATCGGCGATACGGTGGAAGCCAAGGTAGAGCGGGAGTGTTTGGAAGACGGTGCCGTAAAATGGACTACCAACGCTACCAAGGTGAGTGAGAATAATGAGACCCTCAAAGTAAAGCTTGAATCGGCCGGGATCGCTTCAATCAAAGCCAAGATTGGCGATACTGATTGCGGCCAAGCGACAGTCGAGACAACAGAGACCGTAAAATTTGGCCACTAAAAAAATGTGTCTTGTTTTCCTCCGTTAGTCACACTTTTCACTAATTTGTCCGCTTCTTGATTTTGCTCGCGAGGAACGTAAATAAACTCTACTTTATCAAATTCCATCATTAGATTCCACACCGCGATAAATAAGTTGATTATCTTGGGATTTTTCAAATGATATTTATGGTTAAGCTGACTTACCATCAGCTGGCTGTCAGAATAGCATTTTACGTTCCCCTCCTTGGATTTTTTACCGCCGACCAGCGATTTTGCTTTCCGCAGGGCAAACACTAGCGCCTTGTATTCTGCTTCATTATTGGTGCCCGATCCAATATCTTGAGCGTAAGTTTTTTTCTTGTGGCCATACTCAACCACGACGCCGATGGCCGAGGGGCCGGGGTTGCCGAGGGAACCACCGTCGGTATGAATGATTATTTCCATAAAATTTAAAATTTACTTAATATTTTAAAAAACTTAAACCACCGGTTTTTTTGGTTTTCTCTCGTTTAAGCGTTTAATGGGCGCGATAGACTTGTCTAATTTTTTTATTCCCACCCCCGCGAATGCAATTGTAATAATTTGTTCCTCCCGGCTGATTACCACTCCTTTGCCAAAGATCGAGTGAAAAACCGAATCACCGTCTTTCCAAACGATGTTTTGCCTATTAGTGCCTATACTATTATTCGATATATTTACGGAAAGTCTAACCTCTTCTTCGTTGCGCTCTAGGCTGTAGGCTCTAGGCTCTAGAGTGGTATTTGTATCACCTTGAGCTTTGAGCCTTGAGCCACCAGCGTCGTCTTCGACTAGCTCCTCCGGTATTTCTCTTAAAAATCGTGAGGGTGGATTGGCTTGAATACTTCCGTAAAGGTGCCTCCTAAGAGCCCAGGTCAAAAAAACTTTCCTTTTAGCCCTGGTTATTCCTACATAACAAAGACGCCTTTCTTCTTCCATTTCACTCGGATTGATGAGAGCCCTGCTGTAAGGGAAAAGTCCTTCTTCCATCCCTACGATAAAAACGGTGTCGAACTCCAATCCTTTAGCCGAGTGCATGGTCATAAGATGAACCTGCTGACGTTGATCCATTTTATCTTTTTCTTCGGCCGAAAGAAGTCCGACTTCTTCTAAAAATTGATTTATCGCAATTTTAGCTGGTTGCCAATGGCTTTCCTCGTCTCCAGCGAGATTATCTGAATCATACTTTTCGGTTACCGTTAACAGTTCTTTCACGTTTTCCACTTTATCACTCCCCGAGATATCACTTTTTTCAAGATAATCCGCATAGCCGATTACCTTAATTAATTCCGTTAATAATTGGCTGAGAGTGTGCTCTTCCATATACTCGGTCAAGTCTTGGATGGCCAAAGCCAATTTTTCCCATTTATTTGCCCGTCTAGACGGAGAAAAACACGCGTCTTCTTCCAACAATTTTGAAAATTTATTTTTATCTGCCAGCAGTTCGCCCGCTTTTTCGCCATTCCTTTTGGCGGCTCCTTTCAAAAGACTCCAGGATTTCTTGCCTAGCCCTCTTTTCGGTACATTAAAAATGCGGCGCAAGCTCATTTCGTCTTTCGGGTTAGCCAACAGCCTGAGATAAGCAACCACATCCTTTATTTCCTTACGGGCGTAAAATCTTAAAGCCCCCACGAGGTGATAGGGAACACCCGCTTCAACAAACTCTTCTTCCAAGATCCTCGATTGAGCGTTAGTACGGTATAAAACCGCTATTTCGCCCAGGGGTATCTCGGGATGGTTTTGCCTAATATTCTCAATTTTTTCTATGACAAATCTTGCTTCGTCTTGTTGGTCTTGGGATTCGTATAAAGTTATTTTTTCGCCTTCTTTGTTCTCCGTCCACATTTTTTTATTTTTCTGTTTCGGGTTGCGCGAAATTATTTGGTGCGCGCAGTCAAGAATGTTTTGCGTGCTGCGGTAATTCTGTTCCAGCAAAACTACTTTGGCCTCGGGATAATCCTCTTCAAAGCTCCAAATATTACGCAAATCCGCTCCCCGCCAACCGTAAATGCTTTGAAAATCATCCCCTACTACAAAAACGTTGCGGTGGTCTTCCCCCAATGTTTTGACAAATTGGTATTGAGCGTGATTAGTATCTTGATATTCGTCAACTAAAATTTGGCGGAATCGATCCTGATAATGCTTTTTTATTTTCTCCTCTTTTTTCAAGAGAAATACCGGAGCCGTAATCAGGTCATCGAAATCAAAAGCGTTAAGCTCTTTTAAAGACTTCTGGTAAGCGGCGTAAACTTGTCCCACCTTCTCTTCAAAATAGCTTTCCGGATTTTCCAAAAATTTTTGGGTATCAATTAGTTCTCCTTTAGCCTTACTGATAAAATCCTGAATGCGCCCTACCGGAAATTGTTCGTCGCTCACGCCTTGCTCTTTCATAATAAGCTTAATCAGTTTGCGTTGGTCTTCGTCGTCGTAGATAGCAAAAGAAGGAGTGTGGCCAAATTTCTCTGCCTGTTCCCGAAGAATTCTGGCTCCAATTGAATGAAAAGTTCCGACCGTAGGCACATCGTGGGAGCTTCTCAAGAAGCGGGAGTGCGGAGTAAGTATGTTTATTCCTAGAATCTTGCCTATTCGCCCCATCATTTCCCGCGCGGCTTTGTTGGTAAAAGTTATCGCCAAAATATTTTCCGGCTTTATTCCTTCGCTTATCAGATAGGCTACCCGGTGGGTAAGTACCCGAGTTTTTCCGCTACCGGCTCCCGCGATCACCAAGGCCGGGCCATTTTTGTGCTGGACGGCTTGTTTTTGGGGATCATTCAGATTAGCAAGAATATGATTTTTCATCGAATAAAATCTTATAAAAATCCAAAATCTTAAACCCAAACAACAAATAAAGCTCCAAATCCTAAGCTCCAAGAAGAGAGTCGCTTAAGTTATAGCAATGTTATTTGTGACAATTTGGACTTGAGATTTGAGATTTTATTTGACATTGGGTTTTGGGATTTTTTCATTACCTCGATTAAATATCGAGGTTCTTCACTTCTTTCGCCTTCCCTTGAATAAACTGCCTTCTCGGATCCACATCGGAACCCATTAAAGTTTCAAATACTTTATTGGCTTGTTCTGCGTCTTCGCTGTTGACTTGGAGCATTACTCTTTGCGCGGGATTCATTGTCGTTTCCCAAAGCTGCCCGGGGTTCATTTCGCCAAGACCTTTGTAACGTTGCACGTTAATATTGCCAACTTTTATCGGTTCCGTTTTTTCTGGAGCTTCTACAACTCCCTCAGTTTCAGTTGCGGCTTCATCGCTATCTTTGTTGCTATCTTGAACTTGTTTCAAAACCTCCTCTTTTACTCCTCTTAAACCCGCCAAAACCTTCTCTTTTTCCTCGTCGCTATAAGCGTAACTGCCTTGTTTACCCTTGCTAATTTTATATAGCGGCGGCTGGGCGATAAAAAGATGGCTATCGGTAATTAAAAATTCAAAATTACGATAGAAAAAAGTCAAGAGAAGCGTACGAATATGAGCGCCATCCACATCGGCATCGGTCATAATAATAATTTTATTATAGCGCAGCTTTGACTTATCCACCTGATCGCCGATTCCCGTCCCCATAGCGATTATGAGGTTTTTAATTTCTTCGGAAGAGAGCATTTTGTCCATCCGGGCCTTTTCGACGTTGAGAATTTTTCCTCTGAGTGGAAGAATTGCCTGAAATTTACGGTCTCGGCCTTGTTTGGCCGAACCGCCGGCGGAATCGCCCTCAACAATGTAAAGTTCGCATTCTTCGGGATTTCGCGAAGAGCAATCCGCTAATTTTCCGGGCAGGGTCATTCCTTCCATCGCGCCCTTGCGAATAACCGTTTCACGGGCAGCCTTAGCGGCTCGACGCGCTTTGGCCGCCAACAAGCACTTACCCAAAATCTGCTTTGCGTCTTGAGGATGTTCTTCCAAATATTCCTCGACTCCGGACTTTACAATGCGGTAAACTACTCCTTTGATTTCTGGATTGCCCAATTTATCCTTAGTTTGGCCTTCAAACTGGGGGGCTTCCGACATCTTAACTAAAATAATTGCTACCAAGCCCTCACTGGTATCGTCAGCAGTTAAAATTTCTTCTTTCTTCTTGATCCAACCTTGTTTTTTTGCGTAATCATTTAAAACCCTGGTTAGGGCTATCCGGAATCCCACCAAATGCGTTCCTCCGCCGGGATTAAGAATATTGTTAGTAAAGGGAAGCACTTTACCCTTCAGGCCGTCGTTATATTGCAGGGCAACTTCCACTTCATTGCTTTCTTCGCTTTTGTCTATATACAGGGGGGTGTTTTTTACTTCTTTCCCACTGTTAAGCATTTTGAGATAGGAAATAATGCCGCCTTCAAAATAGAAAGTGTACGTTTTCTCTGCCAAATGTTTTGCCTGGTCTTTTTCTGAAACATCCCGCAGATCCGCGAAAGATATCCTAATTCCCCGGGTAAGATACGCTTGATGGCGAAGATACTCTAGAATTTTTTCCTTGTTCCATTTAATTTCTGTAAAAATTTCCGAATCGGGTGTAAAAATAATTTCCGTGCCGGTTATTTTCGACTTGCCTATTTCTTTAACCCCGTTTGCCGGTTTCCCCTTTTTGTATTCCTGTTCGAAAATCGCTCCGTCCCGCTCGACCCTTGCGCAAAGATAGTCAGAAAGAGCGTTAACTACGGAAACACCGACTCCGTGCAATCCTCCTGACACTTTGTATCCGCCGCCGCCGAATTTTCCTCCGGCGTGCAACGTAGTCATAACCGTTTCAAGCGTAGAGAGTTTGGTTTCTGGATGGGTTTCCACGGGAATGCCCCTGCCGTCATCGTAAATAGACACTTTATTATTCGGTAAAAGTTTTACGAAAATATTGCGACAGAAGCCTGCTAAGGCTTCGTCAATCGCGTTATTCACTACTTCCCAAACTAAATGGTGGAGGCCCTCTTCGCCGGTTCCGCCAATGTACATTCCGGGACGCTTTCGCACCGGTTCCAATCCTTTCAAAACTTGAATTTGTTTTGCTGTATATTCACTGCTGGCTTGTTGTTTGGAGATCATAGAGAAAAATTTTTAATTTGAAGTTTGACTGTCTTCCGGATAGGCAAGCAATTTGAAATGAATTTGAAATGATTTAGTTTAAAATAAAAAATTACTTAAATTCAAATTGAATTCAAATTTCAAATTTCGAATTTCAAATTGCACAAATATTATCGCTAATTTATTCAAACTAATCAACTAACTAACGCCCCCTTCTTACGAAGGCGGGACGTCGAGCGAGCAAGCGCGACTCGGTGGGGAGGTTCATAAAACGACCTTTTCAACATACCACGAAATAAAAAATCCCCGAAACACAAAACTTTTGTAATTTGGTATTTCGTTTTTTCTATTGTAAGTTAAAAATACTAGTTAAAAAGTCATAAAGTTTCCAAGTCACCAAACTTGCAGCCTCAGTCAAGCTTTTTACTTTGTAACTTTGTAATTTTGTAACCTTAAAACTCGTTTATGCTTGCTCTCTACCACCAATTCCTTTACCAGCCACTATTGAATATCCTCATCTTGCTATACGACTTTTTGGGCGATTTTGGGCTTGCCATCATCGGCGTCACCATTTTGGTTCGGCTTGTTCTTTACCCCATCGCCAAAAAATCGCTGGAACACCAAAAAAAACTCAAAAAAATCCAACCGAAAATGAAGGAGTTGCAAGAAAAGCACAAAGGAGACAAAGAAAAATTGACTGCCGAAATGATGGCTCTTTACAAAGAACACGATTTCAATCCTGCTTCCGGTTGTTTGCCTCTTATCGTCCAATTTATTATTTTGATAACCCTTTACCGGGTTTTTATTGCCGGTATCAGTCTCGACGCTAACCAACTTTACAGTTGGGTGCCGCATCCAGCTAATTTTAACACCAGCTTTTTGGGGCTTTTTGATTTAGGCCAAAAATCCGCCGAAGTTAATCTCGGCAAACTGATAAGACTGGATCTGAGCGGTTTTACTATTGTAAGCATCGGTGGAATATTTTTAGCGCTGGCAGCCGGAGCCGCCCAATTCGTTCAGACCAAAATGACAGTGGCAATCCAAGCAAAGAAAAAAGCGGAAGACCAATCCGCAGTCCCACCGATTTCCCAGTTAGCAAGAAAAGAAGATGCTGCGCCGGATATGGCTGAGATGATGAATAAACAAATGCTTTATTTTTTCCCCCTGCTTACCGTCTATATCGGACTAAGTTTCCCGGCCGGGCTGGCGCTTTATTGGACGGTATCGACGTTATTACTGATTGGACAGCAATGGATATTAGACCGAGAAGATAGAAAACCCGTGAAGAGTGGTAAATAATTTGACTATTTATAAATCCCCGTATAGATTATTACTGCACTAGTTAATCCTAATTTTATCCTCTATGAATACTCCTAAAATTCAGGAGATAACGTAATCCAAAATTAGAGATAGGACAGCGTCCTATTCCCATCCAATCTCCTGATAACAAAAGAAAGCCTGGCGAGAAAAGCAAGGGTTATTTGTTTTTGTCGCCTGTTTTTCTTTAAAACACGGGGTACATTAACAATTTAAGCATCTAAAAACTAACTAAAATTGCTAGTCAGACGATTTTTCGTAGGTTTGAATCCTCGTTGGAATTTATCCCGTGCTTTGACACGGGACGGGGACGCTTTCCTGCGGAAATCGATTTCGTACGGGTTCATTAGAACCCATACAAAAAAAGTTTGGACCCCGCCTGCGCGGGGACAAACATACGGAAATGCGGTAGTGTGAAAGGGCGTACAGTGGATGCCTTGGCACAAAGAGGCGAAGAAGGACGTGGTTAGCTGCGATAAGCTTCGGGGAGCCGCTAGCAGGCTTTGATCCGGAGATTTCCGAATGGGGAAACCCAGCGAGAGTAATGTCTCGTTATCGTTATCTGAATTCATAGGATAACGAAGCGCACCCGGCGAAGTGAAACATCTCAGTAGCCGGAGGAACAGAAACTAATAAGTATTCCCTAAGTAGTGGCGAGCGAACGGGGAGAAGCCTAAACTCGAGATTTTTGTTATCCTTGTGGGAGCATGATTTATCATGTTCTAGCAAGGTATAACGCTAAAAATTTTTGAGGGTTGCAAGATGGATAACGCCCCGCAAGGGCAAGAGTAAAAAAATTTAAGGGTTAGCTGAATGCGGCTGGAAAGCCCAACCAAAGGGGGTAATAGTCCCGTAAGCAAAAACCTTTAGAACTCTTGAGTTAACTATTCTTAAGTAGCACGATGCCAGTGGAACTTCGTGTGAATCTGCCGGTACTACTCCGGTAAGGCTAAATACTCTTTGTGACCGATAGTGAACTAGTACCGTGAGGGAAAGGCGAAAAGAACCCCTGTAAGGGGAGTGAAATAGATCCTGAAACTGTACGCTTACAACGAGTAGGAGCTCTGCAGCAATGCAGAGTGACTGCGTGCTTTTTGCAGAACGAGCCGGTGAGTTATTTTATGTGGCGAGGCTAAGCCTTCTAAAGGTGGAGCCGTAGCGAAAGCGAGTCGTAACTCGGCGTGCCCCGCCCCACTTTTGAGCATAATCTAACAATTTAGAACATATGGAGACGAAGTCGCTTTCGCTCACATATTTTCTAAAAAGAAAGATTCTACTTGAAAGTGGAGCGGGACAGAGTCGCATGAAATAGACCCGAAGCCAGGCGAGCTAACCATGACCAGGGTGAAGTATGGGTAACACCATGCGGAGGCCCGAACCCACGAGCTGTGCAAAACTCGGGGATGAGTTGTGGTTAGAGGAGAAAT
>Ga0172371_10001307_pt1 | contig 39381 bp, 36 predicted proteins | sample Lak12m_FD_114543 | JGI IMG/M metagenome (GOLD analysis project Ga0172371, IMG submission 114543) | Freshwater microbial communities from Kabuno Bay, South-Kivu, Congo - kab_022012_12m | ecosystem: Environmental > Aquatic > Freshwater > Lake | place: Democratic Republic of the Congo: South-Kivu... | reverse complement strand
TAATGGGAAGAATGGATATAAAAATAAACTAACCCAACCAACATAGGGGGTTTTTATTGAATTCGATAAACTCCAAATAAAGATTGCTCCAGTAGATAGAGATAGCGCACTGATTAAATTTGCTGCCTTTGGAATATCCAATCCAAATTTTGCGAACAAAGAAAGCAAAATCGCAAGTAGTGGTGTTGTAGTACTTAAGACTTTTTCTCCAGGGTTATACACGAAGCCTAAGCCTTCAGATATATTTGCTGCATATTTATAAGTTATATAAGGATCGTCATATCCCCAGTTCTCAATTACTTTATAGATAGCAAAAGAGACAATAGTTAAGTATAATAAAAATAATAATTGTGTTCTATACTTTGTTAATGTAAATGTTCTCATTTTTTCTATTGATTAACAGATGATCTGATTGACTACTAGATGGAATATATTGTGTTAATTTCCGAAAATTCTCATTGTGAAACCTTGGGTTGAATTCAAATAAAAGCGTATAGATAGGTTGAGCATAATTTATTGATTATAAGTTATTCTATTCTGAGGCTTCATGATTGGATGTTTCAGGATATTAATCATAATAATTCCGAGGAAAATTGCGTCAATTGTGATAAGTGCCAAGTCAAAAGGAATTCTAAATCGTATCCTTGTAAAATGAATTGCGCTAAGAAAAGCGTTCCCAAAATAGAGAACATACAATAAGGTTTCTTTCGTATTTAATGGATAATATTTGTGAACAATGATTCGGATGACAGCTATTAATAGAAGTGGATAATATGTAATAAAAACTAATAAATCCTTTAATTGACTTTCTTCGGATTGAACATATAATTCATTCCGGAAATTAAAATAATTGAGTACTTTTTGAAAGTATAAACTAGCAGCTTTTTTAGGATTATTTTTGATCCAATCAATAGCGAATTTTGTTAGCTGTTTGTCTGCTAAGGCTTCGTTGTTTTGGATAATTTCCTTTGTGTAAGTTGAAATATCAACATTAACACCGCTGTTAGGGCGCGTGTTTTCAGAATTTCCGAGCAGGAGATTGATTCCTGAATTTGTAGAGAGGGGAATAAATTTTCCAAATATCTGATAGTTTCTTATTGTCCATGGTGAGAGAATCAGTAATACACACAAGAAGAAGAAAGAAGAATATTTAATGTTAATTACTAATCTCTTTTTTTGTGTGTAGAAGATCATAAAAACAATTATTGGAATGATTAGAAGGAATGACGGTATCAGAATAATAAGAATTCCAAATAGAATACCTGCAAGACTAATTGAAATGACATTGTGATCGTAATTGTAAATGATTAATAATGTTGAAAATAATAGTAATGCCCCAAGTGTTTGTGGATATAGTGTGGAAGCTGAGTATAAACCGATAGGATATGCTAATAATAGTAATGGAGCTATGAACTGACCACCTGGAATTATTTTTTGTACTATGATCGATATTAAGAAAGCAGTAATTGTATAAGCAATTGTATTTAATAATTTTGCTGAAATGGGGTGAGGATAAATATGATAAATAATTGACAAAATAAATGGATACCCAGGTGGTCGGAATGAAGTCGGCTCAGAATTTTCTTTTACAAATCCTTTACCAACTAGTATATTTTTTGCTAAAGCATGATAATCATGTTCGTCTGGATATCGAAGTTCATTACCTGATGATATTGAAATACCAGCAGAGATTATAAACAATGAGACGATTAGAAGTATTGTTATTTGTTTTGATTTCTGTTTTGTAAGTGCGAGGAATTGAATTAGCATATGTTTGGAAATCTTAATTCTTCCACCTAAGCTTGTGATGAATTTCCCAATAATACTCTTATACTTGAAGTATTGGTTTTTAAAAATATTATTGAAGTTACCTTTTATTGACTCTCTCGATAAGCTTGTATCACTTCACTGGTCTTCCCGACCATCATTAAATGTCCATGGTTGATCCAGGCAGCTTTTTGGCACATCGCTTCGACCACTTGCATGCTGTGTGAGACGAACAGTAGGGTTGCACCTCGGTCTATAAATTCTTGCATTCTCGCATAACTTTTTCGTTGAAAAGATTCATCGCCAACGGAAAGGATTTCATCGATGATTAAAATATCTGGTTTGATGTCGGTTGCTACAGCAAAGCCTAAACGTGCCCACATTCCTGAAGAATAGGTTCGCATTGGAGCATCTATAAATTCCCCTAATTCAGCAAATTCTACAATACGTCCGAATTTCTCTTCCATTTCTTTACGTTTATATCCCAGAATTGCTCCATTGAGAAAGACATTTTCTCTGCCAGTTAATTCTGGATGAAAGCCAGCGCCAAATTCGAGCAATGGAGCTACTTGCCCGCGTACGATCACACGTCCATTTGTTGGGCGCAATACCCGTGCGATCAATTTAAGTAAAGTGCTCTTTCCAGCTCCATTATGCCCAATTAATCCGAGAGATTCTCCTTGTTCAATGGTTAAGTTTATATCTTGAAGCGCCCAGAAGTCCTTGTTTTTTATTTTACGTTGTAACCAACGGATAACAAAATCTTTAAAGCTTGGGATCCGTTCGCTAGGCGCTCTATATCTGACACCAACATTTTCGAGTTGAATGGCTTTATAGGTCGCAAATTGTTGTGGCATTATTGAATTACTTCCAATATTTGCTGGATTCGTTATTTTTAATTTTTTAGATACGGTAGGCGAATTCATCAGCTTTCTGGGCGAATAAAAACCAACCGACAATTAATGAGATGATAGCAATACTTCCGGTTATAAAAATATCTGATAACTCTGGAAGCCTTCCAAGGTAGATTGGGTCTCGAAAAAGATTAATAATATAATACATCGGATTTAATTTCACGATCCAAAGAAATTTTGCAGGCAGCATATCTTCTGTATAGATCACAGGACTTAGATACATCCAAGCTGTAAGTAAGATTTGATACATTTCAGTGACATCCACAAATTGTACAGCGATTGAAGAAACGAACAAGCCAATTCCAAGTGAGAACATACTCAGAAAGAGAATTGGAATCGGTAAAAAAATAATGGTTGGACGAATCGGGACATTTGTAGCGATAGTTACCATGAGCAGTGGCACTAACGCTAAACTGAGATTCACTAAACCTGTCCCAAGAGCCGCAACTGCAAAAAGAGTCCGAGGAATATAAATGCGCTTAAGCAAACCTCCTCCCCAAATAATTTGTGCTATAGCATCATTGGTTGCCTGGGCGAAGAAATTCCAACAAATCAACCCCGAGAGTACATACGCAGCATAACTGGCTGTGCTACCAAAGACATTCGAAAAAACGATTGCTAAAATGATCGTTGTACCTAGCGGATTTAGCATAGTCCAGGCAACACCCAAAACAGATCGTTTATATCGAACTAAAATATTCCGTCGTACTGTTTGTACAATTAGGTTTCGATATTTTATTAACTCCATGAATTCTTCAAGAGCTGGTGAAATTCGACGTTTCGAGTCATAAACGGGGATTGAATTACTATTTTCCATTGATAATTCCTGCTGATTTTTCTCTATAAAATCAAGCCATTATAGCATACGACGGATTTGTGTGCGAAGCTTTATCGGCAGCCATGAATATATAAGTGGTCTAATTTTAGCTTTGAGGTAGATCCAAGAAAAACGACTTCCTCCTTCACGAAAGTGAACGCGCAACATTTCAGGCCAGCATCGATCATCCGATATGACCGATTTCCCAGTAGAATGGATACGGAAATTTGCCCAAATTTTTGGGACGTATTTTAATTGCGATATTTTGGCAATTCGAACCCATAGATCATAATCCATCGCAAAATAAAAACTTGTGTCAAGAGGAGCAACTTCTTTCCATAATGCTGCTCGAAAGAAGGATGATTGTTGCGGGATATGTACATAACCTCGACGCAACCGTTTGTAATCTGTTTGACGCGCAGGGAATTTGCCAAAGATTTCATTTTTTTCGTTGATTAGATTTGCATCTCCATAAACCATACCAAATTCCGGGTTATTGTTCAAGAAATCCACTGCTTGATTGATCGTATTGGGGAGATATGTGTCATCTGAATTGATCCATGCAAATATCTCACCGTTCGCTTTGTTGAATCCTTTATTGATCGCATCCGTTTGTCCTTGATCAGGTTCTGATATCCAATAGGATATTTGATCGGTATACTTTTTAATGATTTCTTGACTACCATCTGTAGACCCCCCATCTATAATGATATATTCAATATTGGGGTAATCTTGATCTAAAACCGAATTGATAGTTTCTTCTAAAAACTTAGCTTGGTTAAAAGACGGTGTAATAATAGAAACGAGAGGATTAGAATCCAAAGGAATCACCAATCTTCATTTGAATAATACTGTCTCGCGATTTCTTTAGTAAGTTTACGAATTTGTGTAATTTCACTGGTTTCTAGGGAATCTTTCCAATTCTTGATATTCGCTGAACTATTTAGACGTACTGAATGGGTTTTATTTGAGGAGAGGTTTTTAGGATTTTTCGAATCACTATACTCACGAATGACATCTTTGACGTTCCTCGTGAATCGTAAATCTAGATCATGATAAAGGGCGTGATAACTTTCAAGCGGATTTCTTGAGAGATCTTCATGACGATAAATATGGAAGCCTAGATTAAATTTTTGGTATTGTGCAACTGTGCCATAGATAATTTTCCAAAGAAGACTACCCTGCAAAATGATGTCTGATTTGTGTTTGGAAACCTGATAAATCTCTTCTTGGTAGGGTGAAAGCCAGTCTTCTAATAATTCTCTTTGCGTAAGTAGATCTTGAAAATTAAAATTCCATCCTAATCTTTTCATACTATTAATCACTGCTGCGGGATGTCGAACAACTATCACTACCTGACAATTTAATCTTTCTGCGAACCATTGAGACGAAAAAATCGCGAAAGGATCTTTGATAAGAGCCCTTTTATTTTGTAAACGTCCTTTAGTAAAGCTGCTCCAATCACGAATCATCCTAAAGAAATCTTTGGGGAAATGTAATGCTTGAAGTTCACTAAGAACGTGATAACGAAATGAGATTGTGTCTTTGAAAGCCGGTAAATACGCTGCTTCGTTCTTTTGGTTAATATAGGTATACCAGTATTGGATGTTGTGTTGAAAAACACCAGGACGGTGCAATACATTGAGTGGTTCGCTGATATAAGCGAACTGTTTATTGGCAGCGATCATCTTTCCCACCCATGTAGTACCTGAGCGGTGCATTCCTGTTACTAAAATAGGGTTATTTCTTTTGGCGCTTATTTCTTCCATAATTGGATGATAATTATTAGGTGAATCACTGTAAGCTCAATCCTGGCCAATTGATGATTTCTTCAACAATATCCCCGATATTTAGGAATTGATTTTTAATTTCCTGAGCCAACAATCTACTTGTCTGTTTTGATTTATGAGAATAATAATGATCAGCAGGAGATTCGATACCAATAAGCATGAGAATTGCATATAGAATTCGGAGGATATGTTTCAAGGTATAGCTCGGCCAATTTGAAAAAGCTCTGAAGTAATACTTGATTGATTTCGCAGCCATTTTGCTATCTAAATAATAACGTGCGATCAACCGAAATGCGCCTCCTTCGATATGACGACGGTCGCTAGTGTAAATTTCCATTAGGTCAGGTTGATCTTTCATCCAATCAAGCAGTTTCAATGTCTCTTCACTAAAACCTTCTGGGTGAGAGACATTTTTGGCGTTTGGATGGTGACGTGCCGCAGCCCATAAGTGATCAACATGTTTTACTTGCTGATTGATAGCAATACGCAGCCATAAGTGATGGTCGAGCATATAGTGATAAGTCGAGTCAAGATAACCGACATGATCGAGGATTGACCTTCTCATAAACACCGCTGGTTGACAAATGATTCGGAATCTCATAAAGTCACGTAATCCCCAATTACCAAATTGCAGTTTATTGAGAGGTCTACCTTCTGAATCAATTGTAATAGCGTTGCTATAAACCATTTGAATAGAGGGGTTTTGAGTCAGGAAATCTACGGCTTGGTTTATTGCGTTTGGTAATAATAGATCATCCGAGTTTACCCAGGTGACAATGTCTCCATTGGCTTTGATAAAACCTTTATTAATTGCTTCAGCTTGTCCATTATCTTTCTCTGAAATCCACCAAGAGATATGCTTAGAATACTTGTTTATGATTTCAATACTTCCATCTTCTGAACCGCCATCGACAAGGATGTATTCAATATTTGGGTAGTCTTGGGTTATGACCGATTGAATTGTGTTCTCTAGATATGTTGCTTGGTTATAGGATGGCGTAATGATCGATACTAATGGAAGGTTTGACATTGTCACAACTAGTTATTGCTGTAGGTCGAAGATGAGAAATCCTGTGTTTTCAGCAATAAGCGGATAATTCTCATATAAGATTTCTTGTAATGTTGGTTGTTTTTCAAATTGATTAAAGGATGTGATAAGAAAATACCGAACACCATCCGTTTTTTTCTCAAAATATTCGTAAGGATCTTTTTCACTATTACGAAGTTTACTTAGGTTTTTTTCTCCCTGATTTGGCCATAGAATGACTTTTCTCCAGCCATAATACATCAATCGATAACCATAATCTTGGGTAAGCGCGATGATTTTTCCATCTTCAGGAAGATAAGATGCGATTTCTTGCCAATAGCTGGGTTCATTACGGTAATTCTGTCCATATAATGGCTGCAAGGCTATCCATGAAGAAAGCAATATACAAATAATTATTCCCGCTGCCACAAAATATTGAAAAAGAATTTTAGTATCAAGAATTTTCTGAATCGATTTTGTAGTCACAGGAGTCAAAGAGATGGCGATAATACTTACTAACTGTAGGTGGTAATAATTATGCGTATACATTTGATAGGGTAAGAAAAGCCCATAGACAATATAACCACCCCACAGACCTATCAGTAAGGCTCTATTTCGTTTTTTAGCGATGATAATACTTACTGCTGCGATTAATAGGGGAATGATGCCAACGAGAGTTCGAACTAGATTTATCCAACGTGCATATAACCATGGTTCGAGAAGCAGATGTGAGAGAGCGATCGTCCAAGTAGAGAAATATTCGCCAGCTCGATCACCCCTAGATATATAATAAAAAGCTGTCGGTAGGATAGCTAAACCAGCCATTATCCACACCTGTGGACTTCGTATAGCATTCCAAATTGATTTAAAGCGAAGCCTACCAAGTTTTTCGTCAGAATAATATGTGTAGATGGTTAGTGCAATAAAAAGTCCAGAGACTGTAAAACCTGAAACGGCTTTGGTTAATATTGTAAAACCAGCTAATAATCCACTTAGCAAAGCCCATTTCCAGTTCCTTGTCTCAGACCAACGATAAGCAAAATAGGCGGTGATTGTGATTCCTGTAACCATGAGTGGGTCTGGTTGAAAAGAACGACTGGCTTGCACACTAAATGGGAGGATTAAATAATATGACAAAGCAAGAAGGGCAGACCAAGTTGCGATTAGCTCTCTTTTTTGTGACTCGAGTTTCAATGAATTTATTGCTATTCTCTGTGCTAGTTTGAATAAAACAAATCCACCGATTATCCAGAAGATCGTATTATAGATACGTGCAATCCAAAATTTCTCTTCACCGATGAGCATATATGTCAGCGCCACTAACCGTTCAAGGATAGAGGGTTCGTATTGACCGGTGGAATTCCAAAACCTGATTGCCATATCACGTAGATGAGTATCTAGGGATGGATCCATTTCATAGTACATCCCGCGTGCGATGATCGCGCCTCGCAATTGGCGAGTCGAATGAAAGTCGATTGGTTGATCGGTTAAATCGAATAATCGTAATGCTAATCCCAACGTAAGAATTACAAATAGGAGAAAAAATTGGGCATATTTTGGATCAAGAAAAAAACTTTTAAAGTTATTAATCATTAAACGTTGAACAGAGAATTGAAATTTACTTTGGGGAAGATTTGTAATTTTCCATCAACCGTAGCATCCAATATTTCTTTATTTGCTTTTCGATAAGCTTCATTAGCCATGCGATATGCTTTCTCGGATGTATCTAGATCAGGAAGCTGCCAGCGAAAACCTTTTCCAAAATAGTTGGGATTAAAATGATTGGGGTCATCGCCTTGCGAAGTGATAGTTGTATTGGGTTTACCCTTTGTTTCGAAATTGTGATCTACACCGATCAGAATAACTTGATCAAATCCCATATAAAAAGCGATTTGTAAAGCAATGTATGTGACTGTTGCTCCTTCCCATAGTCGACTTCTGATATCGCGTGCAAATTTCGGTCCGCTGTAGGTGGTATGTAAGAAAATTGTGTCCTCAGTAGGATTAATATATTCCTTTGAGCGCCATGATAAAAATTTTGGTACCGTAATTCTCCGAATGTCCTCGGCACATTGTTCTATGACAAGACTGTTCACGGAAATATAATATGATGTAGAGAATCCCAAATCAGGAAACATTAAATAAATACGATTCATCCCGAAGGTGTATTCATTTTTCAAAAAGGATAAATCTGTTTTTTGAAGGCTTGGACCATTTCCGATGATAAAACAGCGTTGTCCTTTATGTTTGTCTCTGAAATTTGAAAGAGCCTGGATACTTTTTCTTCGTAGTGGATGAAAGGCGGCAGAAGGGTATAGTGTGGTGCGTTTAATTGCGTATCGCATGCGGCTGGCAGTTTGCCAAATGGGTGAAGGAATAATCCTCTTTAGATGATTTTTATATTCAGTTTCTTGATTATCCATATTCCTATTCGGTGCTTAAACGTGATGTTGCTCCACCATCCACAATGAGCGCTTGCCCTGTCATAAATGATGATTGTGTTTCATCAGCCAGGAAATATATGGCGCTAGCGATTTCTTCTGGTTCGCCAATGCGACCATTGACAGTTTTACTGGCAAGGTTTTCTAGTCGAGAAAGAATATCTCCATCTCCTAAATGACCTCGGTCCATACCTGCACGCAGCATAGGCGTGTCTACTGCCCCGGGTAGGATCGCGTTTGCACGGATATTATCAGGTGCAAATTCAATCGCAATTGCTCTAGTTAATGCCAGTAATCCTCCTTTACTGGCTGCATAAGCGGCGATGTTCTTTGATGTGGCTACAGCGTGTACAGAGGAGACATTGACAATCGCACCACCTCCTCTTGTTTTCAAGAGAGGGTAAGCTAGTTTGATCCCTAGAAAAACAGATCGCAAATTTGACCCCATTACTGTGTCCCATTCTTCGGCAGTTGTTTCTAATAATGGTTTTGATACTTGTACAGCAGCATTATTAACCAATGCAGCAAGTGAATCGGTGTATTCTTTGGCTTGATCAAAAATGGTGTTTAGGTTTTTTTCAATTGAAATATCTGATTGGATAAATAGTCCTAATTTAGGAAAGTTATCCCCAAAATCAGATCGGTCAACTCCGATAACATGCCATCCTTTTTGAGCGAATTGCTGTACCGTAGCGCGTCCAATACCACCCGCTGCGCCTGTGATTAATACACATCTTTCTTGAGTTTTTAGTTTCGACATTTTTTCTCGCTTCTTTTGTTATAGCTTAGGATGCGTTATTCCTAAACCTAAGAATAGATTCTTAATCGTATTTTTATGAACTCTTTCCCAAGCAGCCGGACTTGAGTTTGCATTATGGGGCGCTAGCATTACATTATCCATTTTGACGAGTTCACTATCATTCGGAATTGGCTCATATTCAAATACATCTAAAGCAGCACCAGCAATTTCTTTATTCTTCAATGCTTCGATTAAGGAAAGTTCATCCACAATAGGTCCGCGAGCTGCATTTATTAATATGCTATTTGATTTCATCAAACTCAATGTTTCTTTGTTGATCAAATGGTAACTTGTTGGATTGAGATCACAGTTCAAGCTAACAAAGTCCGACCTTTTGAGTAATGTCTCTAAGTCGACCATTTCAACGCCATATTCCAGAATAAAATCTGGCGCAATTTCAATAATATCGTTTCCGAGCAGTTCCATTCCAAATACACGCGCTCTTCTAATTACAGCTTTTCCACAATTACCGACACCGATGACACCAAGAGTAGTCTCACTTAATGAACGCCCAGGAATCTTCTGCCATACTCCAGATTTTATGGCTCTATCCAGCCAAGGTTGTTGTCTGGCGAAAGCGAGAATATATCCCATAACACTGTCTGCCACGGGCATTGTGAATGCGTTTGGGGTATTACATACTTGAATACCCAATTTTTCAGCCGCTGTCTGATCGATCGAATCAATACCGGTACCCCATTTTGAGATTATTCTTAAACGAGGTGAACAAGCTTTAAGGACTTGCTCGGTGTATTTATCATCACCGCAAATCGTTCCATCATATTGCCCCGCTAGTTCAAGAAGTTCTTCCTCATCAAGCCGTTCTTGCACATCTGCAATGATCAGTTCCATGCCTGATTCTTCTAAAATTGGTTTATATTGATCCACGACTGGAAGAAAATAGGGGGCTGAGATTAATATCTTTAGCTTATTATCTTTCATTTTTATAAATAATGATTAGTTTATTTCTAAAAAAGTTTTTATTGATTCATTTAGCCGATAAATTCATCAGAAATTCAGTTATCCTGAAATCAAGCTCATTGTCGATGTCCCAGGCTTCTTCAGCATTAATCGGAAACATTAGAGGACGATCTCCAATCCTATTATGTTTTTTTAGGAGGATCTCTTTTGTGAATATATATATACATGAATTCTCTTCAAAAACAGGAGGTAAATCTTGTGTTTGCAGGAGGATATTAGGATTGTGATTGATCGGTCTTGATAGTTGGTTCCAAAGACGAGATTGAATTTGCGTTACAGAAAAAAGCGAGTCGTATATAGGATAGGCTTCAACGAATGAATTAATCGCTTTTGAGATAGTCTTCGCTTTGAGCAAAGGATTTGTACTATGAGTTTGTAAATAGAAGTCTGCTTCATAATTCCTAACATCATTTGCCAAGACTTCATTCATCGGAATATCATCTGCTCGCAAGTGATCAGGTCTTTCTGTAATTAAGATGGTGGGGAAATTCTTGTGAATATCATCAATTATGGTTAGACTATCTGTGTCGACCAAGATATGATCAAATTCGTTGCATTCTAGTAATGTGTTGAGGATATAATGAAATAAAGGTTTTCCTGCTATAGGTCGAAAATTCTTTTTGGGTACCCGTTGAGAATGATGTCGCATAGGTACGAGAGCAATGATCTTATTTTGCATAGTGCTTTTTACCAATTCGTATTTTCCTCATAACCTAATCTGATTAAAAGATCTCCGCTAATTTGTTTGAATAATTTTTTATTCTGATCATTAAAGCTTGATTTCCATGATCCGATTTTTCCGCTTCGAAAGGTTGGGGAGGATTCAGGATTAATACATTGGGACAAAATATCTATTGCATGGTTTTGTGATGTTCTAATTACAAAGCCTTTTTGAATGGCTTGATCTAGAATTGTTTTCAACGAATTTACCTGATGCTCTATCAAATCTTCATAGTGGATGGTCAAGATTTGAGGTAAATCCAACCATCCTAGATATGGTAAAAATCGCTCATAGATATTTGGCATTGTAGTGCTATTTGATTTTGATGGGATCCCTTTAATACTTGTCTCTAGTCGATCGCTAAAAGAATGTAAGCTGTTTTGATAATAATCATGATGTATATGCTTCTTTTCCATATCTGTAATATAATGTACATGAGATACGGCTACATCACGTGGGTCCCGGATAATGAATACTGTAAAGAAATTCTCTTGACAAAGCAAATTGGATATCTTAGGATCGGCATGTAAATGACCGTAAGCAATATCGCCAGGAAGTAATCTCTTTAAGTCGACCAATATTTCATCTTCAAATCTTTCTCGTCCAGTATACCCATCGAATGTAGTGATGGCTGGAAGTCCACTATCAACTGCAGGTCCGAGGAACGAAAACCCTTTCATGATTTGAGTCAATAAGTGGGTGCCACTTTTGGGAAATGAGTTTGCGAAGAATATTGGTGAGTTGTTTAATGAAGACTTGAAAGGATTGATTTGTTTCTGTAACCGTCTAAGCTTTCTCCTAAATAATTTTGCAGATAAGTATAATCTTTCCTGCGTGGGTATTTTTTCCATTATCTAGATTCACCAATTTGAATCTTTTTCATATCCAAGATGGATCAATAAATTACCAGTTTGTTCTTTGAAGAATAGTCTATTCTTTTCGGTGAAATGATCTTGCCAATTGCCTGGTTTTCCCTTACGGAATGTCCCTGATCTTTTCGGTGCAATTGATAGTTGTAGAATATCAATTGCATTCTTACGCTCGACTGAAAGTTCAAAACCACGAATTATCAAATAGTTTAATATTTTGTCCATGGTTGCATGTTGGTCAAGAATTATATCTTCGAATCTTAGTGAAAGAACATCGGGTATATCAAGCCAGCCCAGATAAGATTGATATTTTTCATAAATCGGAGAAAGCTCTGACCCTGGTTCCTGGACGCCTTTAATAGCCGCATTAATGCGCTGTTCCATCGTTGTGAGATCATCATTATAGTATTGATGCATTCCATGTCCGGGATGCATTTCAGTAGCATAGAAAACATGCGATATGATCATGTCGCGTGGATCACGATATACAAATATTGTCGCACGACCTTTTTCGGTTAATAATTTCGTAAAAGGGGGCAAGGCTTTAATGTACCCATAAGCGATATCGCCGTGTTTCATCTTGTGAAGGTTGATCAGGATTTGATCGTCTGGCAATTTTTGGTTGTCTTCCGACCGATTTACTGGTGGGAAGCCAGGATTGACAAATGGTCCAATTTTCGTAAGACCTTGCAATACTTGAATGATTAGGTGAGACCCAGATTTCGGCATGGCATTTCCCAACACAGATGGTGTCTGCTGTAAATTTGAATGTCCCCACTTGATCGCTGTATTCATTCGGCGAAATTGCCAGCGCATTGTTTTTAACCAGTGTTTCATTGGTTCATTATTCGTCATTGAAAGGTTTTCTTCTACCTAAAAATGCTTTCTATGTGGCGATGTACTTGCAGGAACCCTGCTTAAGCGGACTAATTCTTTTTCCTTCAAGAATTGGATGATTTCCCAGACAGATTGAAATGAGATGTCTAGATCGAAGGCGATATCAGCGATTGTTTTTTCGCCATCGCATCTTTCCATGATTTCAAAAAGGCGTTTATGCCCTTCTGGATTTGTGCGGTAATCGACCCAAATTCCATAACCTGAGCAGAAGATTTCACCTTTAAATCGGTTAATAACATAGTAATTATTTTCAAAAGCGTCGATTAATCCGAGCAATATCTCTTTACTTTCCTCTAGTCGTTCAGGAGTGATGATTTCTGGTGTATCTAAGCTGGAGTGATATTCTCGATATGGTCTAGTGGCAGAATCTGCTGGTTCAACGCGAGACAGAGATAACATGGGGACACGTACTCCAGGTGCATTGAACTGACGTTCATCATTGCATATCACAGTTCGATATGGAGCGTAATAACTATCTGGATCTAAACTATTTAATGCAATAATAAAACATTTATCGATTTGGCTATTGGGTTGAAATGATTGTTGCAAAGCGTGCGGTGAATCATTGCCTAGCATCTCTAAGAATACACCCCCTACCATCTTTGGGATGAGTTTTTCATTGTGGCTTAAGTAAGCCACTGAACCTATTGTCTCGGGTAATATCAAGAATCGGTATGTGTAATGAAGATCTTGTTTATCAATTAGGTATTTGATTGCATCCAATCCAACAACAACACCACTCAGATCATCGTTTGCCATTGCAGGGTGACAGAGATGTGCCACTAACATGATGGTCTCTTCGCTTTCCCCTAGAACAGTGATCTCGCCGACTTTCAAGGTGCTATCATCAAAACTAGTCCGAATAACAACCCTGTATGATTCTTCAGTTAGAGAAGCTTTTACTTCTTGTGTCGTGCAAAACCCCCAGTCTCGCTCATAATATTTGAAAACAAAAGGAATCACTTCTTCTAATTTAGGGTGAATATGGATATGTTCAAGCAATTCTGAACGGTCAACAACTCCTTCATATGGAAGTGAATAGGAGATAACCTGTAAAGGATGATCCGCGTAATCTATCAACCGTTTTCCATCGAGTGTTTCGAGGTAAGCTTCGTGACAAGTCCATTTTTCTGGTACTTTCCATGTCCAACACTTTTCTCCAGTTGGATACTCGTGAATTGCTGTATGATCTGGATTGATCTCTTCTAGTAAAATGTTTAACGCTTTATCGAAATCATCCGATACGATGTCTCTTTTTAAGAACCATATTTCTTTGATTAATTCAAGCATTGATTTCATAGTCTATTAGCTTCTGGTTTGTTTAGAACTAATATCCAAGGATCATCAGCAATAATTTCATCAGCAGCTTTGACAAAGTCGATCAATTCACATGTAGTTATTGAGCCATAATTAATTGATATTGAATGCCACTGTTGTCGTTTTTTTAGTAAGTTTATGACAGGTTCGAGAGTTAATTGAGGATCCAATTTTAAGTCACGCACATACATGCGATAGGTTAGTTTTTTCCAACTGGATGAAGTATGAATGATTCCAGAAAAATCTTTCCAATATCGATAGGGAACTCTCGCACGTTGCTCGCTATAATGAAACATTGATATTGCTTTTTCATCAGCGCCTAGCAATAAGAGCTTAAAACCCAATTCATGGATTCGATCAAATGCAGATCCTTTTTCAAATGCTGATGGTGTATCTCTTACTACCAGATCTTTTGCGTAATAGCCAATTGTAGCCAAGGATTGCATTGGATGTTTTGTCCGTAAAGCTCCAGGATGTTTACGTACATATTCAGAAAAAACACCCATTTTTTCTGATGGCGTTTCCAGTGGATCGAAAATCTCACCTTTCGCAAACCGAAAGTTGAAGGTAGGAACAACTATAGTACCAGTGTCGCCAATTACAGATTGGATAGCTTTGAGATATATCCCGATGCCCCCAATAGGTTTACCCAGGAATTGGACTGCTGAATGAACTAGAAGGCCATCTCCTTCTTGTATATTCAATTGTTGCAAGCTATCAATGATTTGCTCGAGACAAATTTCTCTCATTCTGTCAAATTAGTAAAGCTAAATAAAAATATTTAATCGATTGCTTTTTTCGATTCGTTGTAATTATTCCAGGTCATACGAAGTTGATAGAGTTCGCGTTTCATACCAAGATACTCGACGAGTTTCAAGATTGGTTCGTTTCCGAATAAAATCTGTGCTTCAACAGAATAAACATTTTGTTCTTTACACCACTCAATTGCATATCTCAATAGAATTTCTCCAATCCCCAATCGTCGAACTTCATGCTCAACCCACATATCTTTGAGCTCTCCAACCATGACACCCCCTAGATATTCTGGTACACGCTTTAGTCGCGCAATGATAAAGCCAACGATTTCATCTTGATATTCTGCTACGTAGAGAACACTGAAACGTCCTAAAGTCCTGCGGAAAGTCTCGAACCATTTTTCGCCAACATTTTCGACTTTGGGGAAAGAATAGGTATATTCACGCAAGAATTTATCTAGCTTGTCGTACATTGCAATCACGGCTGGAAAATCATTTTCATTTGCTTCGCGATAAATAACCTTGTCTTTCTCTTGATTACTCATTTAATCACCTCGCGTACTTCTTTTGGCCAGTTGGATTTATCAAATCCATATTGCGCAATAAAAGCGAATGCTATCCGCTCGAGTCCAAAAGCAACGCAACCCGTATGAGATGGAGAACCATCAGGCAATGTAATATTCATATGACGCCCAAAGAAATCTTGATGATAATTATATGACCCAACGGCAAGCGTTGAATTCTTGAACGGTAAGCTCGCTCGAATCTCATATTTTAATTGGAAGGCGCTCTGAAAGGCTGCTTGTTTTCGGAATTCTCCGATAAAGAAAGGATCATTAGCGCTTTCTACTCGATAAGCAAAACCTATTTTTTCAAATACCTTTTCCATTCTTTGACGAGCAATTTCTCGGTTTTCAAGAACGTAGTCTTTTGGACCCACAAAAATGACTTCTCGCATGGTGAAATCCCAAAGTCTTTCTATGGATGCTAAGTTAATCGCTTCATACCGGAAGCATTTTCCAACAGCTGTCGCTGCTAATTTTCCATCTGGGAGAGGTTTGTCTGCAAGCGCGAAGTAAAGATGATAGCAAACCGCAGGCGAGAGCAGGTTCTCGACTTGGTCGAATGAACCATCGGGTTCGACCAGACCGTTTTCGTCACAGAATGCACGTTGTGAGAATTCATCAATTAAATCTAAGTCTTCGTGCAAATGGGTTACAAAACTTAATGAATGTGGGAAAGCTTTAAAATAATTCACTTTTTCCAATTGCTTGGCGGGGATAAGAGTTGGGAATCGATATGGCGCAGCTTCGAATGAATCAGCTAAGTCGATGAATTGTTTTTCAAAGAAATCTATTATCCGTGTCAATAGCGGACCAAGCGTATATACTCCATCTGATTCTTTGCTAAGTTCATTAAGGTCAATCAGCTCAGGGGTAGGGTCTTTGGAATATGGAATTGGACGATCTAAATGATCTTCTAAGACCTGAATTTTCGGTTTTATGGAACCCTTTGCCATTGAATTAACAATGCGTTGAACTTTTTCTTCTAATTTAGCTTTTCTTTCCGGGAAGATTTCTTCTTGAGAATCCAAGAATATCATTATCCGCTCACTACTTACTTGGGCTTCTACAATAGCTTCGTCGACATAGGCTAGTTTTGATTGAACCTGTCCAGTTAAGTATTCTGGAATACTCATAACCGGTTTTATTTCAAGTACTGTTGTTTTCCGATCAAGTGTTGTATTCATAGGTTTATTTTCTTTGATTTTCGATATACTCAGCAATTTTTGGAATACTTATAAGTTCTGCAATCGTATCAGCGCTAATTTCAATGCCAAATTCATCCTCTAATTGCATCATTACTTCCATATGTCCTAGTGAGTCCCATTCAGGAATATCACCAAATTCTAGACCAGGTGTGATGATTTCTGGAGATACTTGAAAAGCCTCAGCCAATATTTCTTGTATTTTCATATTTATAAGATTGATATTTTGATTTTCCATTTTCTCTCTATCCATGTTTAACTTTCAGAACCCCGACTGGTTGGTATTGGGGATCCCAAATTCCTTTAGGCATTCCTTTTTTTGTAGAGTTAGTATAAAACCTTGCCAAGTTTTCCTGTAATTCTTTATTGTCTTTTAGTTTCTGAAACAATCTGTCATAATCATCATAATTGGAAGGACTCTCTTCGGAAAGCATAAATATGCTTCGTAAACTGATATCCGTATAGCACATTGCACTGGATGCTTCGTGCCAATAATCTTTATCTCGCGCTGCTGTTAGTGTTGCTAACAGAATTCCTCCGGGTTTTAGTACTCGCATCAATTCAACAACTACTTTTGTTAAGCCTTCAGGTGTGTTATGTTCCAGCGCTGAGACTGAGACAATGGCATCCAAGCTATCATCCTGAAGGTCTACCAGATTGGTTAAATCTTGATTATAGATGATTACACTTCCTGGACTATTGGATTTTGTATAGTAATCAGCGATATCAAGCATTTGTGCTTTACTGGTGGCTAAAAATTTATAGAGAAATGAACCTTTAATCGGACGTTTGAAGTTATTTAAGAAGGCGGGCATAGGTGGTGTTAAGTCTTTTTGTCGTAAGCCTTTTACATTAAAACCCGTTCTAAACCTTAATGGTAAATATTCCCTACTTGTGCGATCTACACTGATCACTTCTAGTCCTTGGGATGCTAGGTACCATTGAATGATACCTGTTCCAGCGCCTGCATCCATTACTCGTTCTACTTTTTTCGAATTCAAATTTCTCAAAATCCAGGTTAAATCGAGCAAATAATGCCAGCCAAATTCTAGTCGAATAGAGCTTGCGAATCTTTTTAATTCTTCAACAAGTTCCCGGTTTTGTTCTAATAAATCCACAGATAATAGTTCAATTTTTTCGTTGGTTATGGATGGGTTTGATTGGATTTCACTCATTAGGTTTCTTTCAATAAAAATGATATTGCTTTTTTTTTGCTGATAATCCCGTTTACTAATGTTTGAATTGTTGGTGAGTTTTCTTCCATTAATTTCTTCCATTTGAAAGGCTTTAATTGAACGAATCCTTTTCTTTGGCTTGCTTTTAAATATTCTTCGAAGCTTAACGAAGCTCGGTAAAGTTGATAATATAAAAAACGTCGTGCATTATTGATAAATACATTTGGAGTAGAGATAGCTTCAATATTTATTAGGTTTTCTGCTTCTTTCTTGAAGGATTCGATGTCCTCAGGAAAGATAACGATAGGATACTGTGTATATCGAGCTTTTCCACCACAGAGGACAGTTTTACCCATTAGCGTTGCTTCCATACCGATGGATGAATTATAGACCATGATAAATTTAGAGCGATTGATCAGATCATAAGATGAAATATATTCTTGTGAGTCAATAAAATGTGTATTTGGTAAATGGTTTATTTGGTTTTTAAGAACCCAATCTCTAACGCTTTCATTGCTCTGTTTGGCTGTTCCAGGTCGCATCTCATCGGGATGAGCGCGTATAACAAAAAGGGTATCTGGATATTCCTTGATTAATTCAAGGATCAAATCAAGCCAAGCAAACATTTGTGGAAATACTTGGTTAGCGTGAACTTGGCTGGTGTCATAAACCACGTTCGTAAAAATAGTTACGAGTTGTTCATGGTTTGATATTTTCGTTAGTATTCTTTCATTTAATGGTTGCATATCTACCCAGAATTTGATTCCTGCCATTGTAAATTTACCTTGGAAACGTTTTTCAAGATAATTATCTAACCGTTTATTTTGAGATTCTGTTAGTTCAAAATCCTCTGGAATATTTATTGGATAAGCGGTTGCTTCACCAGTTGTGAAGAAAGCTGAAAAGGGTTGAAAACTTACTTCTTGTGTGATTACTCGAACCCCTTTTTCGATCGCTACCCAACGAGCTGCTGCCTCTGGAAAAAGAATCCCATTAAAAATTAATGCATAGTTGGCTTTTGTCTGATCGAGGACACGTGCAAATTCTTGGATTATATTAAATGCTGACAGAATATATGCACGCATTAGATAGCGATTATCTGCGTTGTCCGGCAAATGATGACGTCGTAATGCCCATCTTATGGATGGTAATACCAGTTTTCCTAACGGAATTGGCTTTTTTATTACTCCTAAAGAAGGAATTGGTTCTTCAAGTTTGTATTCAAAATTAGAAAGTGCTTCTACACTTAAATGGCTTAACAAATTTGATAAGGATTTGCTTTCATTATATCCAAACCAATACACATCTGCATGTTGATACAACCGGTTCGATTGTCGAATACAATCTTGGCAAGGAGGAGCTTTTGAGAAATCTTTCCTATTTGTTCCTAAAACACAATGGCTCATTCCTGCTTTACATACAAAGTGTTTTACTTGCATTCCTGCAAGTCTTAATCCCCAACTGGTCAGTAAAGTAAAGGCAGCGTTTTGACTGATCCCATATATCCTTGATGAAGCATTGAAAACCACAATGGTCGGTTTGCCGGAATCTGGTTTAGCATGTTTATTGATTTGTCTATTAATTCGCCATAAATGAAAGTTATTTTCAATATTGGCAAATTGTGTTTGAATATTCCTGCTCATTTGGAGTAAAGAAGAATTTTGATTTTTTTAAAAATTCTAGAAGATGATCTACTTATTTTGTTTTGCTTTGCTGGTTTGATATGCTTCAGAAAGACGTAAAATTGCAATCAAGAATCCCTCTCCTTTACGCTGGTGCCCACGCCAAATTTCAGGGATCATTGTGCCTGAATAATTGCCTAAAACATCAAAGAATTTTACCCAATCGATCGCTCCTTCTCCTATTTGAAGTCCTTCCCCATCTAATCCAGCGCCATCTGATAAATGTAAATGACCGATATATGGAAGAATTACGCTCAATTGCTCGTAGAAATCAACATGAGCCCAGTTGCAATATAATTTATGATGAGATGTATCGTAACAGAAATTTAATCCTAGCGGGACGATAAAATCACGTATTTCATACATGTCCATGAAGGCGTTCGTAAGCCATTGTCCGCCAAAATACCAGGGACGTGGTGGTAAATTCTCGAGTAACAACTCTACTCCTTCAAAATCTAATTCATCAAGGGATTTGTGCAAGTTGTCATATAGAATTCTTTTATCTTTGATTGGATGATCTAAGCTCATTGCACCTGGATGGATAATGACTTTTGGTTTTCCAACAAAGAATGGAGAAATCTCTTTTGTCAGATCGAGAGACTTTTGCATCATATCAATCGAAGCTTGTCGTTGTCTTCCGTCAGTTGTGCAAAGGTCGACTAGTGTTCGTTCAAAAAACTCGGGTGCATGAACAACTAATTTTAAGGGAGAATCAGAGCCTTCGGAATAATCATTTCCTGGATATTCCTCGTTCAAATCTTGATCTGTTAAGTGGAATTCTAACAAACGCGGCTGATATTCAAGTAACTCTTCATAATCTCGGAAGCGAACTGTAAAACCATATTCCATGGGTAAAGACTGACCGGTTTCTAAGCTTATGTGAACACCAATATCTCGGTCGAGGAAAGGTTCATCCTCTTGAATATCACGTACTGCTTTTTGTCCAAGCAGGTTTTGATATTTCTGTGGGGAAAGCCCTAAAGCTGGACCCTTTACGGTGATCATATCGGAAGCGATGATCTCACCTTTTTGGATTGGACGAGTTGCAACTAGACTTTTCCCTAATACTTCTCGATTTAATATTTCACCGCGTGAAATGAATTTCTCTTCACCAGTTCCAAGAGCCTCTGAGACTTGTCGGATGTCTCGAACCATTTTCGAGAAACCTTGAGGTTCAAGGCTTGCTGCATGATCAGGACCATCCATAGTCCGGTCTAGAGTCAAATGTCTCTCAATGATACTAGCGCCTAAAGCAGTAGCTACTGTAGATATAGCGATTCCTCTTTCGTGCCCTGAATAACCAACTGGAACATCGAATTGGCTCAATCTATTCATGAAACGTAAGTTAATATCTTCAAATGCTGCAGGGTATGTGCTGTTACAGTGTAATAATGCAAACTCTGCTTCTCGTTCTTTGAGAAAATTTACCGTGAATTCGACCTCTTCCATGCTGGACATTCCAGTTGATAGGATGAGTGGTTTCCCTTTCTTAATTAAATGATCAATAAGAGGCAGGTTTGTTAAATCTGCTGATGCAGTTTTAAAGGCTGGTACTCCCAGAGAATCGATAAAATCTGCACTATTTACATCGAATGCAGAACATAAGAAAGTGATACCTTTTTTCTGACAGTATTCAACGATGTCGTAATAATCCTTTTCTGATAGTTCGACTCGCTGAAGGATAGGTAAAAGATAGTTTAATGTTTTCTCACCTGCATTTGCATTATCAAGATATTTCTTTCCATATAGTGTATTCAGGTCGCGTTTCTGAAATTTTACTGCATCAACACCCGCATCAACAGCTACATCGATCAATTTCAAAGCTAAATCAAAAAAGCCGTTATGATTCACGCCGATTTCAGCGATAATATAAGTGGGGTGTCCATCGCCAATTAAACGGTCTCCAATTTTTATTTCAGGCATTTTATTCTCCGTTTTTTGGTCATTCATGTGTGGAATTTTGATTATTATTATCTAGATTAAACCCAAGATCATCAAAAGTTATTTCACCTAACTCCATCAATCTTTCTGCTCTTGTCCAATCACTTGGGGAATCAATATCAATCCAATCACTTGCGTCGATGACGAGTGGTAGGATACGCTGGCCGGTCATTGAGTTCTTATTGATGATAGTGTCTCGCCAGGCAGCATCTACGTAGCCTGTTTGCCAATACACATCAGGAAGATTTTGACGCGGTAAATTATACGGTTCAGGGTATTGTAGATCTTTAATGAGAGGTTTCATAAAACCGTCTGGATTTATTTGCCACATCTTATAAGGGTTTTGAAAAGGAATGCAAACTGTACGAACAGCATCAGCTTCTGGTCTTTCCAACAATTGGTAAACTGCTTGATCAATATAAATTACTTTGCGTAAAGGAGATGTGGGCCGTAATTGAACGACGATATCTGGTTTGTAGGCTTCATTTTCTTCAAACCATTCAAGTGCATGCAGAAAGACAGGCAGGTCCGGTGTATTATCTTGGGAGTATTCATTTGGTCGTAAAAAGGGGACATCAGCTCCATAGGAGCGTGCAATCGCGCCAATTGCTTCATCATCTGTTGTAACAACGACACGGGTTATAGTTTCAGCAACTAGCGCAGCCTCAATACTATAAGCGATCAGCGGATGTCCAAAGAAAGGGCGAATATTCTTTTTAGGAATACTCTTAGAGCCTCCCCTAGCAGGGATTATTGCGAGGACTTCGGTCATAAGTTGTTTTTCTTTGTGAATTAATAATTCTTGAGTTTTATTGGAAGTAGATCATTACCAGGTCGTCCATCCACCATCTACAATCAGATTCGCGCCTGTCATGTAAGCAGAAGCATCTGAAGCCAGAAAAAGTAAAGCGCCGTTCATCTCATCCTTTTCTGCCATACGTCCTATGACAGCTCTGGTTGAATAAGCTTTAATGAACTCTTCATCGTGTCCATTAAATACACCGCCTGGAGAGATGGCATTTACACGAATATTCTTGCCCGCATAATAAGCCGCGAGATATCGTGTAAGACCTAAAATCCCAGATTTAGTTACGGAATAGTATACAGGTTTGTATTCTGGCGCTTGATCTTCCCTCTGGTAAAGCCGTTGATCAGGAGCTACGACCCCGTAGATGGACGACATATTGATGATATTTCCTTTACTTTGTTCAAGCATCGGCTTAACCACGGCTTGACAGCATAAAAAAGTCCCGGTTAAATTTACCTCTAAAGCTTGGTTCCACGCTTCGATTGGATAATCCTCGAAGGATCCCGATCCGAAAGAAGAATCCTTTACTTGATGTGGATCAAATTTTGGGTCAAGCGCGGCACTATTAACTAGGATATTTGGGTTTCCAAAAGTCTCAATGGTTTTAAATACCATTTCCTGGATCGAAACACGATCAGTTATGTCAGTCTCGATGCTAATTACCTCAAGATCACGTTGACGTAAAGACTCTGCTAATATCGAGCTAGAGGAGCTGTCTTTGTCGACAATGACTACCTTTGCACCCGCTTCAGCAAGTGTTGTGGAAAATTCGCTGCCAAGCAAACCAGCTCCTCCAGTAACGATGGCTACCTGACCACTGAGGTCGAATCGAGATAATATGGATTTTCCTGAAAGATCTTTCTGATTAGACATTTTTAGATAGGATTAGATTCCTATTCTTTTGAAAAGGTTTCTACCGGTTCTTGTTCATTTTCATCTTGATTTGTACCTTCTTCAGGTTTAACAAATCCATCTGGAATTATGAAACCACGTTCTTCAAGATAGTCAATGATTTTGCGAGCGTTTTTGGTGGGATCATTCTTCACGGTATTTAAGGTAATTTCGGGGTTAAGTGGTTCTTCATAAGGGTCATCAACACCTGTGAAGCCTTTTATTTGACCGCGGCGAGCGCGTGCGTATAAACCCTTTACATCTCTTTGTTCACATACTTCGATAGGCGTATCCACAAATACCTCAATGAAGAATTCCTCGCCAACCATTTTGCGGGCTTCATTTCTTGTCGCTCGGTATGGGCTGATTGCTGCACATATTGCTGTACCACCATGGCGTGCAAGTTCTCCGGCGACGAAGCCGATTCTTAAAATATTGGTGTCACGGTCTTCACGGGAAAAACCTAATCCTTTTGAAAGATGGGTTCTCACAACATCTCCGTCTAATAATGTCACTTGTCTACCCCTCTCTAAAAGCATTGAAGTCAGTATTTCTGCGGTAGTTGATTTACCTGATCCGCTTAATCCAGTGAACCAAATACAGAACCCTTGTTTGTGTCGTGGGGGATACATTTGCTGTAGAATTTCAGCTGTTTCTTTTCTTGTAAACCACTCAGGCAATAATTTACCTTTTGCTAGGTAATCTTCTCTTACTTGAGTACCGGAAATGGAGAATGTTTTTGCATCTTTTGGAACGTTAGTGGCTTCTTCATAGCGTTCTTCATCAGCTAGGTATAAAAGTTCTTTGAATTGGACAGCTTTTACGCCAATCTCATCTTCATACTGTGCCATCATTGCCTGTGCTTCATATGGACCATAAAAGGATTTACCTTGACTATCTTTTCCAGGACCGGCGTGATCTCTCCCAACAATAAAGTGATTGGCGCCATAGTTGCGTCTAATGATTGCATGCCATAGAGCTTCACGAGGACCAGCCATACGCATTGCCAATGGTAATAAACTTAATAGGGTATTATCTTGGTCATAGTATTTTTCTGCCAAAGCACGATAAACGCGTACACGTGTGTAATGATCCACATCTCCGGGTTTTGTCATTCCTACCACAGGGTGGATTAACAAGCTTCCCCCGACTTCCTCAGCCGCTCGCTTGGTGAGTTCTTCATGGATACGGTGCATTGGGTTGCGTGTTTGAAAAGCGATCACATTCTTGTTTCCCATTTTTTCTAATCTTGTGCGCACCTCAGCAGGGGTGAGGCGTAATTCTAAAAAGTCATGATAAATAGGAAGATTCAGGACTTTGAGTTCTCCTGAAACGTATACCTTACCCCAGCGAATCATTTCAGAAACGAAGGGATGGCGAGCGTCTGTAGTTCCGAAGACTAGTCTGGCTTCACGTTGCGGATCGTAATCATAGACTTCTTCGATTTGCATTACCGCAATTGTGTTATTCCGAGAATCATTCAGAGTTACTTGTTCTCCCCAACTAGGTAATGCTTCAGATTCGATTTGAAGGGTAATTGGAATTGGAAACAGAGTACTATCGTTCAAGCGCATTTCCGTGAGAACGCGTTCGTAATCTGCTTTACTCATAAAGCGGTCAAGGGGAGAAAATGCCCCAGTCGCTAATAATTCAAGATCGCATAGAGCTCTTGCAGAAATTTGTATAGAAGGTAAGCGATTCGAACGAGCCAATAGTTCTTCTCGCTCTTCTCCGCTTACCATTATATTTACCAGGTTGCCTCCATAAGGACTGATTAGAATGTCGTTGTTTTCTTTTTTTGTCATCAAACTTGCTCCTAAAAATTTTTATTCTTTTGCATAATACTTCTTTTATATTTTCGTTATTATCTATTTCAATAATTCCGACACAAGCGGCTATTAAGGCGGGCATTTATAACGTGATTATTGAACCTGTTTTCGATGAATGAAGTGCAGCTAGTGAAATCTCTAATGCTTTAACACCATCTTCAAAAGTGCAAATAGGTTTAGCTTTTCCTTGAATAACATTGAGAAAATGTTCCATTTCATCAATGAACAATTGATTACGGTCAAAATTGATAGCGGTGGGGATTTCCTGCCAGCTATCAAAACCTTTTCGATATAGAAAGATACTATTATCTGAGTAATCCCATCGAATTGTTCCATGTTCACCGATAATCTCTAATCTGTGTGATGGGGGATTTTGTAGATAATCTAAGTGAATGCTTCCTAATATCCCGTTTTTAAACCTAATGCCAATCTCGGCGATATCCTCTACTTCAAGTTCTAAATCGCTGACTTTCCCAGTAATCGCCCAAATCCCTTGAATATCTCCGATGATCCATCTTAGGTAATCTATCGGATGGCTTAGCGTTAAGGTTACCCCTCCACCTAGATCAGCTCGGGCGCTGTATCCTTTTCGATAATCTTCCCACGGGTGCCAACTTGGCAGATATTCGCCCCAATGCGCATGTATATATAATGGCTTGCCGATTGTTCCATCAATTAGAGTTTGACGAATGATGTTTAAGCTTGGGTGAAATCGGAATTGATAACCAACAAATACTTTGCCTCCCTTTTGACTGATGAGGTTCTTTAGATGATGAATACGGTCAAGGTTGTGAGAAATTGGTTTTTCAAGAAAGATGTGACAACCTGCTTCTGCTGCTGGAATAGCGACATTAAGATGTATAGAAGTTGGATTGGATATGATCACACCATCCGGTTGATGCTCTAAGGCTTTGTTTAGATCTGTTTCAATCGGGAATCTATCTAATTCGTCATCAGGAATAGAGCCATGGTGTGTTCGATACAATATAATATCATCTTGTCCTAGTTTTAGCAGATTGCTTAAGTGTCGACGACCAATTGATCCTAATCCGGCAATTAGAAGTTTCATAGAAATTAACTTATATTATCCATAATTGGGTTATGTTTAATCGTATCCCCATTCCTGAAGTGTATCTCCAGCAATTTGATGGAAGATTTCTTTATCTGCTTTCGTGAAGTAATTTCGCCAAGTACCTTGTTTACCTTTCTTAAGAGATTGCGCGATATCTTCAGCCTTTTCTTTTTGCCAATCTGCATCAGGGTTTTGAGTCATCTCCAATCGGACCGTTTCTGCAAGAGTCTTGTTTTCTTGCGTTAGGGATTCATTGGTTAAGAACTCCCAAGTTTTCACCATTTCTTGCCAAGTATTTTCAAGAACGATTTCGTATTGAAGAACGAGAAAATGTTTCCCAAAAAGCTGTATGCCTAATTTGATTGTCTCTTGAACATTTTGAGTCCAACGAGTAGCAGCTTGTTTAATTCCTTTATTTGTGAAAATTGATCGATCCCCATTCATGAAAGGATCTGAATTCTTTGCAAAATCTAAACGAATTTGATGGTCTTCTTTAGCTAAATATTCTGTTTTATCGATAAAAGACTGGAAGCGGTGTGATAAAACAGCATCTCTACCATCGCGGATTATGTAGATTAAACGTGCATCTGGATAGATTTTGTGCAACAACTCGACTGATTGCCCTCCTAATAAGTTGTTTGGACTTTTATCTCCGACGATATTCTTCCCTTCTTTGCGCGCATCGCGTTCGAGAATGAAATCACTGACCGCGCGCAACACAACTGAGGAAAGGTCTTTACCTCGATTCCAGCGAAAACTTGGACGTCTAAGCCATTCATCGATTGCTTGATCTTGTATGAGTGCTGTTAACAATGGCGGTCTGGTGAAAAAATGTGCTTGATAATTACAATGGATTTCAGGATGTAACCGAATCAGACGGGTAAGCAGGGTTGTTCCTGAGCGGGCATAACCAAAAATAAAGAATTTTTCCATTGGAAAAAAGTGTTTTGCTTCTTCAACTTCTTCATTTGTTATTTGTGGGATTTCTTTTGAAAAAACTAAATTTGGTTCTTTCCCCATCAATATTTTAGTGGCGTTAGAAATCCTGTTTCTTATTGAGCTATACATAAAGACAATAAACCACTATTACTTGTATATGGATTAAGATTTCAGAAAGCGTTGTATTTTCCGTCTTAGAGGCCATGTTCCTGCTCGAAAATATGATTTTGCTGAAATCTGCTTTGTCATTTTTTTCTCTACATATTTGAAATCAGATATGAATGGTTCAGTCATTATCTGAATGACTTCAGCGTCATCCTTGGATAGATTTTCTTTCCATCGAGCGATTGGGTTTGAACTGATCCCTTCGAATTGATTACTGAACATGGAATTTCCTTTCCAAGCGATATTCGCACGTGTTGGGATCAAGAGCTTTTCATCATAAGAAATGCCAAGAAAGTTAACAAGCTTATAAATAGTGTCTCGTCCATTTTCTGGTGAACTGGTCAGATCTTCATATTTTATGATGAAGTAATTTTCCGGTTTATATTTTTTTTGGTTATGGATTCCAATCGATGTGGAATGGCGCCAATTGTTAGCAAAGAATTCTGGCTTCCAGTCGGGGTGCTTCCGTCTATAGGAGGCATAATTGTCACGAGGATCTCTTATCACATGAATGCAGCGAGCCTTTTCCCACCAGTTGAATATTTGTTCAGAAAAGAATTCATTGTATGGAGATTTTTCTACCCAAAAGCGTGTATTTTTATTGAAAGATCTTCCAGCTTTACCAAACGCTAGAACTGCCGCGCTTAGGATATCTCCATCATGTTGATAATCTCGTTCAACATATTCGTGGAGATATTGGTTGATCATATTGAAGGAATATTGACTGTAATCTCGATCGGGGTAGTCTACTTGCTCAGGTTGTGGATTTCCTTTTTGCCATTTGAAGAAGTGAATAAGATGCTCCTCAGCGAATCTAAGCTTATTGTTTAGATCATATTCTTTTGTTTTAATCAAGAACTGCCTAAAGAACATGCTTTCTTCTGGGTAGACTATCAATTCGGGATGTGAATCTAAAATTGCCCTTACTAAGCTTGTGCCAGCTTTTGGATGCCCACAGATAAAAACCGGATGTTGGCGGACTTCTTGGAGATGGTCATAATAAACCTGTATGCTCATTGATATAGTATTTGAAAAAGACGATGATAGATTCTTGAAAGCGTTCTTCTACTACCTGGAATTCTTAACAACCAATGTTTTCTTCTTTTTGCTTGAGATGCAACTCGATTTACACTAAATTTACTACTATCCATGAGACCCAGGCTCTGGAGTTCTTTGATCAGGTCATCATTGAGTATATTGCCTATATGGCGAGTATATCTCTGAGCGGTTGATAACCTTAAATATCCAAGTTGGTCGATGGCTTCATCCAATTCCACCATTGCACCCATTAACTTGCCGCTCCAATCATTCGGGATTGCTTTTAGTATTACATCCTTTTTAGATATGAATTGGAAATGATTTGCAGAACCTATCGCTTTGATGGATTTCCCTTGTGTTTTTTCTGCTATTACCAAAACAATATCTTGGTGGTCTTTTGTCTCCAGTATGTGTTTTTCAGGATCGCGACCGGTACTAATAGCCCAATCGATTTCCCAATCATCAGGAATAGTGCGACTATTGGTTACATTAAAACCATTGGGTTGATCAGAGATCAACTTTTCCAGACTACTCTTCGCATGGTTTGAGGCATTGCGTACAGGTACACCGCTTACCATACCAACATTCGGGAACGCTTTTAGGATTTCTAATTGTGACTCTAACCAATTGGGATAAAAAAGGATATCATCATCGCTGAAAGCAATAATTTTCCCAGGCGCTGCACTAAAGATGATTTTGAAGGCATCAATTTTCCCGATATTCTTCTCGGATAGGATGAGATAATTGATATTTCCAATTTGCTTTTGTTCTAACAAATAATCAGTGACTTCCTCGCAACTTCCATTATCAAAAACTAATAGATCATAAGGGCTTGATGTATTTTTTTTTATACTTTCTATGACGATTTTTAGAATATCTAGCCGATTTTCAAAGTAACCAGAGATGTCTGGTATGTAACTTAATATAGCTACAGTTACGTCTGCGGGTCGATACCCTATTATTTTTCCACGTGCCGGGTTGATACCTACTCGCGCCATGTTGTTAGTCTATTTTCCTGCGAAGCTTTTTTAGGAGACGGGTGCAAGTACCTCGGAAGCCTCGCAAATTACCGGTATTAGGCATAATCCATCTTTCTATTTTTCTAATGAAACGCGGCAAGGATAAAGTAACTTTTTTTAATTGACCATTGTTTAATTGGTAATTAGCATCCAAGACCATATACATATATTTCATTCCACCCGCCATACCCATATTATCTTGACTCTCTTGGTGGTTGTAATGAGGCTTACCATCGGGTAAATGTCTGTAGTCATGGTTTTGATGAACGATCATGATATCTTTAGTAGCATCGATTACTTTCCATCCTTGGCTATAAGCATGATAGATCATCCAATTGTCCCATCCAGCTCGTCCGATTGCGAAATCTGGCAATTTGGAAAAGGCGAAACGAGGGTAAAGGAAGTAATCACTACCGGCGGGTCTATGCATCTTACCAGATTGCAGCACATCACTTCGCAATTCTTCCTGCCAGTTCTTAGAAAATGGAAGCAATTGAGTGATTTCCATATCCCAGCGTTGTCCAATTAATAAAAAAGGTTCAGATTTGTTTGATTCCGTCAGCTCTTTTGAAGGCTTTTTTATAGATTTAATTATCTTTCCTAATCCTTGAAGTATATCGTTCATCAAAATGATGTCAGCATTCACATAAACAAAGAACGGACTCTGACTTTCTTCTTCTGCAATCTTAAAGATGGAACTTATTATGGGAGTACCGGATTCGTTTCGATCGACTTTTTTGATCACCTGCACGTTATATTCTTCTGCAACTTCTATAAGACCATCTTCTTCACCAATTAATAAGACATCACATTCTGCCCCCAATTTTGTCCAGGATGCGATTGCATTTCTTTGGATAGTTGCAATATGAGGGTCGCTAAACGGTTTTGGAGTCGAAAAGATGGTCAAAAGCGTCATATATTAGAATATCTATTTTTCTTGTCTTTCATCAATTTGGCGATAGTCTTTATGTTTAACCTGAGAATTGATATTCTTGAGAGTGGGTTCTCTGTTAACAAGGTCAAGGATCTCTAACCAAGAGAATTTTTCTCGGTTGTCAAAAAAAGAAAAAATCTTTCGTATAAGCTCTAAATCTTCCTTTGTATCAACTGTCCATCGTAATGTGCCATAATCAATATCATGGTTGATGAGCAGATTCCGAAAACGTTCAGGGTTTTCATAGAAGAACGGCATTACATGTTCACGCTGATGGGTCGCAAATGCTTCTTGCCAAGCAGTCTCAAGAGCTTGAAAGGTGCAAACCTCGGTGTCTAAACCGATCGGAAAAGTCCGTCCCCATGGTGGGGGGAGCCGATTTGCTGCAAAATCATATGGAAATATTTCTTGTTCAATTTTTATTGGTTTTGGTGATAATTCTTGGAAGATCTCGGGATTTCCTTTCTCTACACCAAGGAAAGCGTTAACTGTAAGATCGATTACTTCAGGATCAATTAGAGGGCAGTCAGCTGTAATTCGAACGATAATCTCTGATTCATATTGTTTGGCTGCTTGATAATAACGATCTAACAGATCAAAGGCGCTTCCTCTATAGACAGTATACCCTTTGCTAAAACATAATTCAGCGATAGGGTCGTCTTCACGCTCAGAGGATGTTGCTATAATGATTTGATTGATTACCTTGGCTTGTTTTGTCCGTTCGACAACATGAACTAGCATGGGCTTTCCGTTGATATCTAGTAAGACTTTCCCGGGAAGACGACTGGAACCCATTCTCGCTTGGATAATCGCGACGGTTCGATAATCATTGCTCATTGCTGATAATCCTTCAATGCAATATCATAAGCTTTAAAAAGCATTAGAGAATTTTTAGTCCAGTCTGCACGTTTCTCCACCATGTATCGTGCTGTTCTGCCCATCTTATATAATTTTGTTGGTTTTTCTATCGCATTTAAGATCTTATCTGCTAAGGCATTCGCATCTGATTCAGGAAATAACCATCCATTATGATTTGGCATTATCCATTCGCGATTTCCGGGGATGTCGGATGCGATCACAGGTGTTCCGCAAGCCAATGCTTCTAATAATGAAATCGATGTTCCATCACTATGTGAAGCGGATACATAAAGATCAGCAGATTGATAGTAATTTGGGAGTTCATCAAACTCAATTTGTCCTGGAAATTCAACACGGTTTTTTTGAGATTCATTTCCTATTAGACCTGCATTCTTAAAGATCGTATATATCTGTTTAGATTGTGATCCGTTCCCTAACATAATTAAACGGATGTCTGGTCTTTTTTGGGCAGCAATGACAAAAGCTTTAGCAATCGTATCTACACCATAGATCGGTTCCCAACTTCGAGTTGATAATATAATAAATGGGGTCTGTTTTTTGGGGTCTCCTTTTTTGGGAGTAGAATTTTTCTGTAACGAGAAATGCTTTAGATTGATTCCCCAAGGGAAAATGATGATTCTCGACTTGGGCATGCCATAACGAATTGCTTTTTCAAAAAGCGTATAACAATCAGCTATTAGAACGGCGCTTTTTTTGAGCGTATATCGAGTTGCCAACCCCCAAAAAGGATTGCGTTTCGCGTCGATCAATAAATCATAACCCCATGACATGGTCACCAAGGGTTGAAAACCGGTTAACGCAACCAAGAGGGCAGTTCGTTGTATAGGGCCAGCTTGGATGAGGTCAGGTTTTATTGTATTGATGATTCTTTTAAGCTCGATTAAAAGACTATATCCATCCCATAGCTTGACTTGTAGTCTCTCTTGCTGCCATTCTACGATTTCTATTTCAGAAGGTAAGGAACGCTTTTCTAATGATGGGGTTTTCTTTTCAAGCTGTAAGTAATATATTTTATGAGGGCTCTTCGCTAATACGGAAAGAAAACGATAATCGTGTGATGTGTAATGGCGAGTGAAGTATAGTATTCGCATGATCGCGTTGATATTATTCGGTTGATTTAAATTCCTAGATCAGTCCATCTTAATTCTTTACCGAAGGGTATTTTGTTAAGAGCTTTTGTACCAATAACCTGATTTATGTATGGCGGTAAAATAGCTCCTAGCGAGGCAGGACGCAAGACATCGATCATTTCGCGAGTGAAAACCTCTCCTGCTTGAATGTCTCTAGCTGCACGTAGACAACGTCGTTGTAAGACAACAGTTTCTTTTTCATTATCTGCGACAACTTTGTCAGGAATTCCGAGAGCACGTTCAAGTTCACGTGTTCGTAGTACCATATCCTCCCATGTAGCTGGATTCATGGCGAACTTATGGTCAGGTCCAATGCGATTATTGTCATCCGTAAAATGTTTTTCCATAACTCGTGCCCCTAGTGTTACAGCTCCTAACACAGTGGCGTGACCAGGCGTGTGATCGGACAGTCCTAGAATAATATCTGGAAACATAGTGTGGTAGGTTTTTAAAACATTTAAGTGAATATGATCAAAATTCTCTAGACTGGCGGTGTAGTTGGTATTACATTGCATTAATACAAGTTGAGGATTTCTTGCCAGTATTGTATGCACTGCTCGCTGAACATCCGCTATGGTTGCTGCGCCAGTGGCAAGTAAGACGGGTTTTCCATAACTTGCCATTCTTTCGAGCGCTTCCAACCAGTCAATTTCACCAGATCCGATCTTATATGCTGGAACATAAGCGTCTAGCATATCAATAGCTTCGAAATCGTAAGGCGATGAAAAGTAATCAATCCCCACTTTGTCGCATTCCCCTTTAAGTATCGGAGTCCATTCAAAGGGTATTGAAGCATCGTTGTACACCTCAAAGACAGATTTTTTCCATGTGGCTTGATGGGAAACCTGACTTCCCATGGATTGGAATCCATAGTCTGAGACAATTTGAGGGGCGCGAAAGTTTTGAAATTTCGCGGCATCTGCGCCAGCATCTTTCGCTAATCTGATCAGTAATTTAGCTCGTTCTAAATCGCCATCATGATTTGCCGCGATGTCTGCGATGAAATAAGTGGGGTGTTTTTCTCCAATTTTGCGATTGCCAATTTGGATTTCCATCTGATACTCCTTATGTTTTTCTGGTTGTTAGCTTTAAATAATAAAAAGCTAAGAATGATAGGAGAGATAATTTCCAATTTGTAATTATCCTTTCAACTTCCTGAGTTTTTGAGGGTAATTTTCTTGAAATAAATAATAGAAATGATCAAGACCTTGGCTAATAGATGGGAGAGGAACTCCGATTGCTTTCTTTATTTTCTCTGTGCAAAGGGTTAATTTAGGTGACCGGGTGGCTGCTAAGCCTGCTTCGTTTACAGAGGTTGGTTTGATTAAATTGTGGTTTAATCCAAATTTTTTAGCGAGTTGTAACCCAAATTCATATTTACTCATACAATCACCGCTAACCACATGATATAGACCATGTAATTCTAAATCCAATATTCTCACGAAGATTCCTGCGAGATCATTTACTAGGATTGGACAAAAGAAGACATCCGTAAATCCCATGACCTTGTTTCCAGATGATAAATTATTGTAGAAGAATTCAGCTAAGCTACGTCTTCCATTGATACTCCAACCAAATAAATTCACTCTAGCGATAATTGCATCTGGGTTTGCTTCGTTTACCGATAACTCTCCTTCTAGCTTGCTTTTCGCATAAATGCTGAGAGGATTAGGCGTGTCTTCTTCTCGATATTGCCCTCGTCGACCATCGAAGACTGCATCAGTTGAGACATGTATCAGGCGCGCTCCGCCCCTGGCGACATATTTTGCCAGTTTATAAGGGACTTCGCTATTCAGTTGATATGCCCGTTTGGGTTCAGCCTCACAGGCATCTACATTCGCCAGAGCAGCGCAATGAATAACCCAATTAGGTTGAGTTTCTTCAATGATACGCTCCACGGCGCCGGAAGCCAGCAGATCGGCTTTGATCACCTGGAATACATCTGTATGAATGGATTGCGTTCCGACAACACCAATAACTTGATGCTTCTTTGCAATTTCTAGAGCTAAATTTATTCCAAGTAAGCCACTGGCGCCGGTAATTAAAACACGGTGTGGCTGCATTGCCTACCTCCGGTAAGGCTATGCTTTTTCTATTAATTCCTCCTCGAATGGTTTGATGATCTCCTGTATTTGTTCAAGCGTCAACCATTCGGGATTAGTCTCACTAGTATAACGGAAGCCTTCTGCTAGTGTGTTTCCTTTTTCTTGCCACTCATGCCCGAACCACAAGGCAGCAGTGGGTTGTACTACAAACATATTCTCTAATTCAACTGCAGAACGAGCTTCATCTTCATGGATCAAGACTTCGTGTAATTTTTCTCCTGGGCGGATTCCAATCACTTCCATTTCCGCATTTGGAGCAATCACCTTCGCTAGATCTACAATTCGTGTTGATGGAATCTTAGGAACAAAGACTTCTCCGCCATGCATTTGCTCGGTACACTGGATGACGAAACGCACACCTTGTTCAAGGGTTAGCCAAAAACGGGTCATCCTTTTATCTGTAATAGTAATTTTTCCATTCTTTCGTTGTTTAATGAAAAGCGGAATCACACTACCTCTGCTGCCAACCACATTACCATATCGAACACAACTAAAACGAGTAGAGCTTCCTGCTGCATAACTATTACTTTGTACGAACAGTTTTTCAGCCGCAAGTTTTGTTGTTCCATATAAGTTAACTGGATTTACAGATTTATCCGTGCTTAACGCCATTACCTTCTTGACGTTGCTATCCAAGGCTGCTTCAATAACATTACTGCTGCCTAAGATATTGGTCTTGATTGCCTCCATGGGATTATATTCACATGCAGGCACTTGTTTTAATGCAGCCGCATGGATCACGATATCAACGCCATTCATTGCGCGTCTCAATCTTAATTGATCGCGAACATCACCTATAAAATATCTCAAACTGGGGTGCTCGAAACCACTAGTTCGCATTTCATGTTGTTTGAGTTCATCGCGACTAAAGACAATCAACTTTTGAGGTTGATATTCAGCCAACATTATTTCAATGAATTTTTTTCCGAAAGAACCAGTTCCTCCGGTAACCATCACGACTTTGTCTTTCCAATCAGATTTTGTCAATCATACCTCCAGTTATTTTGTGATTACAATCAATGGATATTTTCCATTCTCACCAAAATAATGTGGATATTTCTCCTCTAGGGAGTATAAAAGTTTTAACCAGAATTTGCCACCCAATGATGGATGGATCAATGCTCTGAGAAAGCGAACACTAACACTTCGCCAGACGAGGATTTCTGTATTCATTAATGAACCAACTTCATTCTTTATCCATTGGACATCATGCCGGCTCGTGAATGTACCTTTGAGATTTTTGTTATCAGAGTGTTTGTTCTGCTTGATCCTTGTTGTATCTTTTGAATTTTCACTTTCGGTTTCTTGAATATTTCTTTGTGCTTTCTTTTCAAAGAAATGACGAACTCTTTGTGCTAAGCGTATCGCAGGATCAGAAGCGTTTAATAATTTTGAATCCTGCCATCCGTTGACAATTGTAGCTTTACTATTATTTGCTAAAACACGATATAGAGAAAGATAAGCTTGCAGATGTTCATCATCGGGTAGATGATGAATCGTATGTAGACTAACGATTCCCTCGAAGCCATTATCTTTAAAAGGTAGATTCGCAATATCACATACTACATATAATCCATGATCGCCAAGACGATTTCTCGCCTCCTCAAGCGCTGTATAAGATATATCTGCGCAGACTCGATACTGGTAATGTTCTGAATACTCTAAATATACTGGATATTGGACAGGTCCAGACCCGGCATCGAGAAGGTATTTCCCTTTTCTATTGAGAACTTTCGTTATTCTTTGGTGGCAACGAGTGATATATTCTCGAGATACAGGACGTAAATCTTCATACCGCGCATTCTGATAAATATCTTCTCCGACGAGCGTCCAACCGACACTATCATAAAATTGCTGGACTTCTTGTTTTATATCACTCATATTCTCAAATACCACCATTAGAATTCGCTGTCCATTTTCTCGGTTCACCAATAAGATAATCAAAAGTCTTACCGAACTGTTGCTTTCCTTCATCAGATAGAACGCGTTCGATTTGCCATTTTTCAACATCTTTCCAAAAATCAACTAAATGCCATGGAAACAGACTTGGGTATTCGAAGAAAAATCGATATGCATAATTCCATGCTTGTTCCACTTGATAACGTGACAGCGAAAGAGAGGTTGGATTCTTCATGAAATCATCTAATATTTCTTGATAGCTTTCCCAGCTATTAGGGTCAAAAGAGAACCCTTTTCCTCGATAATGGGTTTGTCCGACCGCTATCACCGGTATACCACTCATCGCCATTTCTAAACCAACGGTTGTTGTGTACACTAAACCAAGATCTGCTATATCTACTAAATCATATGTGTTAATTGTATCTTCAGCTTCGATAAGTTTAATATTTTCTGGAATAGGGTAAATAGTTTTTTTAACTAAATCTGAGACTGATGGGCCTTCTATAAACCTTTCCCCAGGGTGAATACGGATAATGAATTGTACTTCTTTTATCTTCGCAAAATATTTCACGGTGTAGATAAGCCATTCAGTCATATTTATACTGAAGACTTGTCTGCCTAAGGTTAGACTATCGCCAATAACGTTTGCAGCTAATAATATAATAGGTCGATTATCCAATCCTAATTTTTCTCGTACTAATTGACCTCCTTGACTAGGTGTGCCTTGCCACTTCCTGGAGAAATTTTCGAATAGATTTGCTTTTTGTCGAGCCTTAAAAAGTGATTTAATTTTGTTCCATTGGGTTTCATCTAATGGAGTCTCTTGAAATGTTTCCCATAAAGAATCGGTGTTCTGGAGCATTACTTCCTGATTTTTTGAAAGCCAGATCCTATCTCGTTGTTCTCCGAATTCATAGGTGATTACAGGTATATTTCGGGATTGTACAGCTTGAAATAGTGATCCCATCTCTAAGATACTACCATTGGGGATGATGAAAATATCAGGATATTGACTTTGGTTTAATGAATCTAGCCAAGCTAATATTGTCTTTGCTGCCTGAAGGTTTCTTGATAAACGGAAATGATACAGCTTAGATGCTTCTGAATTACTGTTCTGATCGAATTCTTCCACTTGCATTGTATATTGTGTATCTCTTACTGATACTTCTCCGATTGAAGTCATCAAAGAATCTGGGATTGTTTGCTTAGGCGTGGAAGGCATATCCAACAATGAAATCGGTTGGATCATTGGTTTAGCGATTTCAAGCACATTCTTGACATAAGTATTTTGGCGTCTTTGATCAAACTTGTTTAAAGGTTTTTGCCAATTTGCATAAGGAAGATAAATTAAGGTTACTTTATTTCCTTGTCCCGCTAAAGTCATTCCCATTATAGTAGTGTGTTCGACCCAGTAACGAAGCGTACTAAATAGAACAACATTCCTTTGGTGATTGGTATGATTTGATTTGAGAGCACCCGAAGCTTGTGCGCGCCAATCTGGTAGCGCTTTCTCAACTTTCTTGAGGGAGAATGCTTGATTGAGAGGTTTTCCACATTGTCGCAGATGCCAATATAGTTCTGCTGAATATGGGATATCTCCGAGAAAATTCTTTATTGTACTTTTGCTTATCATACGCAATTCAATGCCTGCAAAATTCCGCAAGCTTTATCTCCTGGCTCCATATAATGTCTCGTTTTCTATTTGCCAATCCAATTTGGGTCGAACTGGTCCCATACGTATCTCTGTCCATTGTGAACCTGGCGCATCGGTTGCATCAACTGTGAATGTTAATGCTTGTTCATCCTGAAAATACCGTTTTACACGATAGGAACTAGCATTTACTCCTAGAATATAACGACCTTCGTTTAGGAAGTCTGCAGGAATAGTACAGCGGCTGATATAATTGCCAGCTTGTCGTACAGAGAAATGATTGAACAGGTCTGTGTCATCGGTATCAAAGGAAGCCAACACATACTCGCCTCGCGCGGTTGTCAAATATACGCCAACTCTGAGACCTGTAATCGGCGCAATTAATGAATATTCGATTTCAACAGTAAAGGGTTTCGTAGAGCGTAGATTCTCCACAATTTGCCCTTGTGGATCCTTGACCCGCATAGCGGTGGGGTAAAAAGGTTTCGAGCTATCTGGGATGTCATGACTTTCCCATTTACGTTCACCAACTTGGGCTAGTCCTGATGACATATAATAGTCAACCGCTTCCGAGGATGGCGCTCGGAGGATCATTTGACCTTTGTCAAGCACGATGCTTTCTTGGGTAAGCCTAAGAATTGCCGACATATTATGACTGACAAACAATACCGTTCGTCCTTCTTGGGCAACATCACTCATCTTTCCCAAGCATTTCCTCTGAAATTCTGCATCTCCAACTGCAAGTACTTCATCAACAACAAGTATTTCTGGTTCTAAGTGTGCAGCTACAGCAAAGGCAAGGCGCAGATACATTCCGCTTGAATAACGTTTCACTGGTGTATCAATAAATTGTTCCACACCTGAGAAATCTACGATCTCATCAAATTTGGCTTGGATTTCGGATCTTTTCATTCCAAGAATTGCACCGTTAAGGTAGATATTCTCTCTCCCAGTCAATTCTGGATGAAAACCTGTACCGACCTCTAATAGCGAACCCACTCGACCATGTATTTCTACTTCTCCGGCACTGGGTTCAGTAACCCGTGAAAGAATTTTTAAAAGAGTACTTTTTCCAGCTCCATTTCTTCCGATGACACCAATGACTTGTCCTTTATTTATCGTGAAAGAAAGATCTTTCAATGCCCAAATGATTGATTGGTTTTTATTTGACTTTTCTCTAGCGATCACTCGTTGGAAAGGAGAGAATACAAAGTTAGTTAGAGATTCACGTAAGGTGTTATAACCTTGTCGGTAACTAACTCCTCCGAGCGTGGCCCCAATTTTATATTTCTTGCTAAGTTGATTGACTTGTATCGCTATTTCACTCATTAGACCATATCTGCAAATGTGCGTTCCATCCG
>Ga0172371_10001306_pt1 | contig 39398 bp, 43 predicted proteins | sample Lak12m_FD_114543 | JGI IMG/M metagenome (GOLD analysis project Ga0172371, IMG submission 114543) | Freshwater microbial communities from Kabuno Bay, South-Kivu, Congo - kab_022012_12m | ecosystem: Environmental > Aquatic > Freshwater > Lake | place: Democratic Republic of the Congo: South-Kivu... | reverse complement strand
TGTGAGTGTTCATGATCGCCGTGCATGATGTCCTCCTTGGGTTATCGGTTAGCCGCAGGAACTTTCCTTGTTCTCCTTTTCCAAGAGTACGGCACACTATTTTGGCTGTCAACGCTGTAATATAATTGTTTTTTGTGTGACACATTCCGTGACGGATTCCCTTGCACGCGTGTGCGATGTGGCATCTCCACGGTAGACGTTACAAATCCGACCTTGTCCCAGAAGCCGAGCGCGTTTGAGGGCGAAAACGCGTGTCCGTGCCGACTCGGCCGGCCCCCCTCTCTTGATCGAACGACGGTTTCTCCCGAAGCCTTCAGTGATTTCCGTCCGCACCAGCGTTGCTTCTCTCAGCAGATGGTCACGACTGATACCCATGCCCTTTCAAACAAGGAAGACCGGCAGGAACTGCACGGGCCTGATGGAGCGATTTGTGGCGCCCGAGGCATGAGCTATGGTGGAGCGCATTGAAAAGCATGGAGAACTTGAAGCTGAATCTCGAAGAAGGCTCAAAGTCCTTTTGGAGAAGTGCGCTCCACTATCAGTCGGCCATAACCATGGAATTCCGAGAAGTTGTGGATGATCGCCACGTGGAGGCCTTACTCAACGTCAACGAAGTCTCACTGGCTTTCCCGTATGTGAAGAGTGCCGCGAATCTCAATGAGCGGCATTGTAGGTTGGCGGTTCGCTGCCACCACAGACCTCGGAAGCAAGTCAGTGCCGTTTCGGCGTTGTTCTTCACAAGTTCACTTATTTGAAGGCGTTCCGGATCGAATGGGTGAGGACGTGCGGGACCGTCGACGATTTGTGGGGCAGAAAAAAGGCTTGTGTCTGGTGGCACGATATGAGATAAGGTGCTACTATGACATGCGGGTCGGAGGAATCCCTCCGGATTGGCGCCACTACGGGGCACAAGTCGGACGGAACCTCTCGGCCCCGGTCCGGCTTGGCCATGGTAAGAACAGGGGCATTGGAGGACCGCTCATGGACAGAATTCGAATCGGGCAGCCGCTCGTACGAGGAGTTCACGGGTACGAGGAGGGAGTCCATTACAACTACACCCGCGGCGGGCATGATCTCAGAATGGTGGTGAAGGAACCGCATCGGTCAGTGGTGGACGCCATTCAGAAACAACCGGCGTGGTTCGCTCTTGTGCGCAGGGAAGCCGCAGTATTCATCCTGTCACGATTCGGAAGCCTACCGTGGAAAGTAGCCCACTACAACTGGTGGATAAACCCGCCGCTCATGCGACCCGATCCCTGGAGTGATTTAATGAGGCTTAACGGTTCAGGCTTGTCCGCGAGCGTGTGCCTCGTCGATGCTACCGATGGAATTGTGGCCGCGTTGCGCTCCGTGAGACTCTCTCTCGAGTTGAGCCGCCTTTTCATTCAGATGGTTGAAATCCAGACGAGACCGCCATTCGATCCTTGGCGCTACCTGGAAGTGGTCGAGCAGACGTGCTCGGAGGGTTTCGAACCGGAGACCTTGTTAAGGGAAGCCGCCTGCCTGTGCGTGGTAGACCTGCCCCATTGGCATCTTTCCGGGGGAGCGTTGCCGGTTACCATTCAGTAGAACGATGCAGTTTCGGCAAGCCGGCAATGGCGTCCGCACTTGAATCGGTTACTTTCCTTTGTACGCCATTTCTTGAATACCGTCGTGGATTTTTCGCGAGGGAGATTGCTTCGTCGTTTCATTCTTCGCAATGACAGGCCCGTGACTTGTCATTGCGAGCGCAGCGAAGCTGTCTTATTCTGTTCACGCGTTACCGGCTGCGCCCTACTTGTGAAAAGGCGCGCTCACAATCTGATGGAGGATTCAGGTCGAAGGGTGGGGCGGACGGAGTCTCCAACGGACGTGGCGCCCGTTGCGCCATTCGCCGGGGCCGCGCCCCGATGCGCCGCCGCTAACGGCTCGTCCGGATCGCGTCAATGAAGACCGTGCAAGAGCGTGAACGCTCTGTGCCGTTATTCAGCGGTCTCGACGTGGGGTTTTCCCTTCATCAGTTGGTTGAAGCCCGCCTCAAAACTCAAAGGTGGTTCGTCGAGGGCGTTCCAGAGAATGATTTCCATCAGCTCACTCGGTTTCAACCCGTGATGTTTGCACGCTTCATGAAATGCCCGGAGCAATCCTGCATCAACCCTCACGGACATTCCCTGCCGTGTGCGTGCCGTCTCCCGAGCCGGTTCCGGTGGACGTTTGAAAACAGCAAGGGCCTTCATGGTCTCTGTCCTGTAGCGAAATCGCTGAAACTCTTCCTGGGCGGCCGACTCATGAAGATTGCATGAGTATGGATTGATACAAGTGCGCTTTCAACAAGACCATTCATTCCTGAGCCTTGCCGAGCCATTTCGCAGGCGCATCTCCGGAGAGAGCAAGTGAAGACCTGCGGCATGCTCGGCTACGCGGGATTGCAGGAGCAGCGGCAGTGCCACACAGCAGATTATCGTGGCACATCCTGAATTGCAAGCCTTTTGATCGTTGACGCAGTGAAGATACGTTGATAACGTCCGAAACACGATCGTCAACGTGAGAGGTGGCCCGATGTCGGACAAGAGAGCGGATTTGGCAGGACCGGGAATAGGGACCTATGCCGATCTGGAGAAGATTCTCCCCGAGGGCTACCGGACTCTCCTCGCGCCGAAAGAAACCCAAAGAGCCCTGTTTTCAGTCAAAGACTACGTCGAAGAGAATCTCTGCAGGGAATTGAACCTCATTCGAGTCACGGTGCCACTCATCGTGGACGCGGAGAGCGGCGTAAACGATATGCTCGACCGGGACGGATCGAGGACTCCGATTGAGTTTCACATTGCGAACGACCGGGATCAACATCCCGTAGACGCCCAAATTGTCCAGGCTGCGACCAAATGGAAGCGCATGGCGCTCAAGCAATTCGACATGAAGCCTGGCGAGGGGCTGATCACTGACATGCGCGCGGTTCGAAAGGACTACTTCCTGGACCATGACCACAGTGCCTATGTGGATCAGTGGGATTGGGAAATAGCCATTGACCGCGAGCAACGCAATCTCCGGTTCTTGAAATCGGTCGTCGACAAGATCTGGAAGGTGATCAAAAGCGCGGAAGCTCATGTCATGGAACATTTCCCACAACTGAGATCAGCCTCCTATCCGGATCTCCCTGACGAACTGACCTTTCTCCACGCCGAAGACGTCCTGGACCGATATCCGGACTTGCCGAGGAAGCAGCGCGAGACACAAATCCTTCAGACATATCCCGCCGTCTTCATTTGTGGAATCGGTTGGCCGCTTCAAGACGGACTCCCTCATGAATTGAGAGCGGCCGACTACGATGATTGGGCAGCCGAAACCCTGTCCGAAGACGGACGGCCGATGCACGGACTCAATGGGGACATTCTCGTCTGGAGCCCGGTTACGAGGCGACGCCACGAGATTATGTCCGGGGGCATTCGCGTAACGTCCGAGACCCTGATGAAACAGGTGGAAATGGCGGGCCGGCCGGAGAATCTCCAGTTCCCGTACCACCAGGCGATTCTGAACGACGAAATACCGTTGAGTATCGGTGGCGGCATCGGGCAGTCTCGGACCTTCATGCTCCTGCTCAAGAAGGCGCACCTCGGTGAGGTCAGCGTCTCCGTATGGCCGAAAATATTGCGGGAAATGTGCAGAAAGAAGAACATTCATATTCTGTAATCGTTCACCGCGGAGAGCGCAGAGGACGCAGAGAGTTCAGAAGAAATCCAATTTCTTCCGATTGGCTACGTGATGAAGTCCCCCGCAACATCCTGGATTCCGGGTTGGACGCGATGCAATTCTCCTTCTCTGGGGCAAGGACCGCGGCCGAGACTTCAAGAATTCTTACCTCTGCGTTCTCCGTGTTCTCCGGGGTGAGTTGTTCTTTCCCGCTGAACGGTTACCATATTCTTTAGCCATTCCCGGGGTCGGTTTTCCGGTAGTCTTGTCGGTTCATTTCCGCCTTGCTCTCCTGCCGCCTTTCCACTCATGTCCCGGTGAACGCTCGCCGTACGTCGCAACATTTCAGTTATAGTGGAGCGCCTTGAAAAGGATGGAAAACTTGAAGCTGAATCTCGAAAGAGGCTCACCGTTCTCTTGGAGAAGTGCGCTCCACTATCAGTCGGCCATAACCATGAGATTCCGACAAGTTGTGGGTGATCGCCACGCGGGAATCTTACTCAAAGTCAACGAAGTCTCACCGGCTTTCCCGTATGTGAAGAGTGCCGCGAATTTCAATGAGGGGCACTGTAGCAGGGCACTTTGGGCCTAATCTCATCTGCCGGGTCACCGCGACCCGTCGTGGTAAGATGTTAATACTATAAATAATTTTGCGTAGGCCCACGCCATGACCGGGCCGCTCCGACCCGTCATGCGCCGCCGGGTCGCCTCCGAGCCTCTTTCCTTTTCGCTGTAGGTTTAAGAATAGCAAGTTGATATTATTGGTGCTATGCCACAGAAAACCGAGAAAGTATCCGGTTGGCAGAATTCATGCATGAACTCTCGAATAGTGATAGGAACCCGGCACGATGCGCACTTGCGGCCGCGCTTCCCGCAACAGCGCGGCCGGTTTCGACGAGAAATGTGTCGATGAATCAGGAGGGCCACTTACATGAGCCCATGGAATCGCAGGAAGTGGCGGAGCGCCCGCCGGGCTGACGCCGAAGGAACCAACTTGGGAGAGGCGCCGCGTGGCCCGGGAGTGCCCGGTGATTCTCAGGGCCCGGGAAACGGCCACAGACTACAGGATTGTGGCCGGGATTCTCGAGATTCCTGTCCTCGGCTCGGCCCGGTGGAAACCGAGGTGGAATCGGTATGAATGGAGGAAGCCGTTCCGCACGCACGACGAGCTACCGCAGAGAGGAGCGGAGTGTCATGAGCCGCGACCAACGGCCCGGATCAATTGGGGAATCGGATGGGAGATCGGCGTTGAAGCTCTTCAGGGCGGGGAATGACGTTACCGAGACGATCGACCTGAACAGCCTGTTTCCGGGAACGCTGACCGAGTCAGGCTCGTTCGACCTCACGCGGATCAAGTATGCAACCTTCGAAAAATTGTTGGAAGCGATTTCGGTTCCCACGCTGTTGATATCGCCGACCCATTCGATCACCTTTGCCAATTCAGCCTTCGAAAAGGTCGCAACGCGCGGGTTCGATACGCGAACCGCCGCGTTTTCGGATCTGTTCACGAATCCGATGGAAGCCCGAAAAGCACAAGTATTGCTCGATGGTGTGTTTCGGGACAGGAAACCTGAGGTGCGAGAGACCGTTCTGGGGATCGGCGAGACCCGGATGTGGGCCCGAATTCACCTGCGCACCATCAGGATCGGCTCGGACCGGTTCGTCCTCGTCCAGATAGAGAACCTTACGGCACAGAAGCAACTGCTCGCGGTTCAAAAGTACAAGAAACTGGTCAACCTCTTTCCCATCGGTATTGTCGAACTGGGCATCCCTCGGCCTCTCGATTGTGGGGAACCGATTGACCGCCTGCTCGACGCAATCCTGAATGCCAAAGTGGTCGACGGCAACAACGAATTTGCGTCGATGTACGATCGCAGCGCCATAGGTGACCTCAAAGGGGTCCGGCTTGAAAGGCTCTTTCCTGCCGAGGGCAAGAGCAAGGCCCTGTACGAAGAATGGATCAAGTCGGGATTTCCGATCCGTTCCTTCGAGACCAAAGAGACCACTGCAACCGGAGACGTACGCTACTTCGAAAACATCCTGATCGGAAATGTGAACAATCGACGGTTCGTCGGGTTCTGGTGGCTCAAGAGAGACATCTCGGAAAAGAAAAGTCAGGAACAGGAAATCCTCAGGGCGCAAAAACTCCAATCACTGGGCATACTTGCCGGAGGGATTGCACACGATTTCAACAATCTTCTTACAGCGATCCTCGGAAACATCAGCCTCGCAAAAGACTATCTGTCCCCCTCGGAAAAGGCCTTCGAGAGAATGGTGGCCGCAACCAGAGCAGTGGAACGAGCGCAGCAATTGACCGCCCAACTGCTCACGTTCTCCCGAGGGGGGGCGCCGGTCAAGAGGAAGGCTTCCATGGGAGAATTGTTGAGGGATTCCGTGGAGTTTGTCCTTCGAGGTTCAAGTGTGCGCAGCGTCCTCTCCATTGCTGATGACCTGTGGCCGGTCGAGGTCGACGAAACCCAGATGCATCGCGTGATCCACAATCTGGTTTTGAACGCACTTCAAGCTATGCCTCAGGGCGGAGCAGTTCACGTGCGGGCGGAAAATCTCGCCTTGACCGGGAACCTTCCGCCTCCTCTGAATGAAGGACGGTACGTCAGAGTCGCAATCCGGGATTCCGGGGCGGGGATTGCGAGAGAAATCCTCGACAAGATCTTTGATCCCTATTTCACGACAAAGGAGAAAGGAACCGGACTGGGACTGGCAAGCGCATATTCAATCGTGAAGAACCACGGCGGGATGATGACCGTGAAATCGAGGATCGGCCTTGGCTCCATATTCTATTTTTATCTTCCTGCCGCGTCGGGAGTTTGCGAGGCCCGGGAGGAGAACCACGGGACGGAAGTGCGGCACAAGGCAAAGATTCTTGTCATGGATGATGACGAGCTGATCAGAGACCTCGTGACGGAGCTCCTGGGCGCCATGGGTTTCGAAGTATCTTTGGCACGAGACGGAGCCGAGGCAATCGCGGCGTACGTGAGAGAACGGCAGGTAGGGCGCCCCTTTGACGTCGTGGTCATGGACGTGACAATTCCGGGCGGCATGGGCGGCAAGGAGGCGATCCAGAAGCTCACGGCAATCGATCCGGGTGTAAAGGCCATCGTGTCGAGCGGATATTCCAACGATGCGGTCATGGCAGAGTACGAGAAGCACGGCTTCGTCGGGGTTCTTCCCAAACCCTACACACCAAATGAGATCGTCGAGCTCCTGGAAGCAGTTCTGTCACTGCCTGAAGAACAAGGCCGGGATTCATCGTGAGGTGTCATTTCACTCGACAGTGAGCATCTCCAAGCCGGTGGCCGAGTCCATCTTCCTCATCAGCCCGGTTCCGAGAACCTCGATGATGACCACCTCGCAGACTTTCCAGACGTGAAGACCAGTTCGTACGCAACCGGTTATAACCTCATCCTCCCTGCCGAGCGAAGCGTGCATGTGAAGGCTGGCTCTGCCGTCCGCACCGGGGAAGATGGTTCCGACCGCGGCAGCTTCATGAACCGCTGCTATCCGCTGCAGGATCGGTTCAATGGGAGTGGCTTCCACGCTTCTGGGCCCGGCCACTACCGTTCCCGATCCGATTCCGCCCAGGAGTGCGCACAAGGCGCCTTCGATCCGCTTCTCCGTTGCCAATTGCTCGATACAATCCGGTATCCTGTCGCCGTCCTCAAGTCGGAGTACGAATACCCTGCCTACGGTTCCTTCGGCTATTCTCATTGCTTTTCACCCTTCGCAAAGGACTTCACAGGTTGACCCGGACCGCCGCGCATGCCATAATTTAGCAACCGAACCGGCTCATCCGTATCGAGGAGATATTTCATGGAAACACTCCACCGACTGAGTCCCGTACTGGGGATAGTCCTGCTCCTCGGAGCCTTTGCGGCCGCGGTTGCCATGTTCGAGGTGCTGGGCCGTCGCAGCGGTTCCAAGAAGCTTCGGTCCCTCCACCGGGTGCTGGGATGGGTTTATGTCGCAGGGCTCGCCGCGTTTTTCATATTCATGTTTCCACGGGGAGCTGAGCTCGGCAAGTTCTCACCACAAGCCATGTTCCACGCGTACACCGCCCTGGCGCTCGTGCTGTTGGCCGCGGCAAAAGTGCTTGTCGCACGGAGATACAAGGCTTATGCCGGAGCGCTCCCTACGCTCGGCTTCGCAACCCTAGCGTGTACGTTCCTGGTGATCATGCTCACATCAGGCCAATGGGTCGCCCAGTTGATCGTCGGTGTCGGTGGTCACTCCCACTGATTCGACATCTTCTCTCGTATTCAAAAAGGGGTAATCGTTCACGCCGGATTGCCTGGGTCCCTCACCCCCAACCCCCTCTCCAAGTTTGGAGAGGGGGCTTCTGATGGCCCTTCCCCAAACTTGGGGAAGGGGTAGGGGATGGGGACAAAGGGCAAGGCGCTCACCGTCCGATTTGTGAGCAACGCCTGTGAACGGTGCCCCGTTCTTCTCGATCTACAGGCGGCCCCGATCCAATACCTTCCTGATGGCCGCCAGGATGTCCTTTGCATCATACGGCTTGGTGAGGAATCCCCGTGCTCGTCCCTCCTCCGTATCCAATGCGAGGCCGTTCGATGAATATCCGCTCGCAAGCAAGACCCTCACATTCGGGTCCATCCGTAAGAGCTCTTCGAGACACCGCTTCCCGCCCATTCCCGGCATGATCAGATCCAGGATGACCAGCGAAATTTCTTCTCTGTGACCGGCATATATCCCGAGAGCCTCCTCTCCGCTGCCGGCCGCGAGCACGCGGTATCCGCCCATCTGGATCAGTTCCTGTCCCAGCTCTCGGACACGATCGTCGTCGTCCACGAGGAGGACGGTCTCGCTTCCGAATGCCGGCATCTCGCGGGTGAACGCGGGATCCGCGACGAACTGACCGACGACTGCGGGAAGATAGATCTTGAACGATGTTCCCCGGCCGGGCTCGCTGTAACATCTGATGTACCCGGAGTGCTGGGAGACAAGGCCGTGGACCATGGCCAGGCCAAGGCCGGTGCCTTCTCCGTTGGTCTTCGTGGTGAAAAAGGGCTCGAAGATGCGATCGAGCACCTCGGGCTCCATTCCGGCTCCGGTGTCGGAGACGGTCAAGAGGACGTATTTCCCGGCCTTGGCGCCCAAGTGGGCCCGCAGCAAGGCATCGCTCAGCGACACATTGCTCGTTTCTATGAGGAGTTGCCCCCCGTCGGGCATGGCATGTTGGGCATTCACGGCAAGATTGAGCAACACCTGTTCGATCTGGGCGGGGTCGGCATCGATGACGTGGAGGGCCTTCGCCAGCACAAGTTTTATCTCGATCATCCGCGGCAGGGTTCTCCGGAGAAGTTTCTGTGCCTTTCTGATCTCGTCATTCAAATCGAGGGGCCGTGTGCGTGATTCAGCCTTCCTGCTGAAGGTCAGTATTCGCGAGACGAGATCGGCTCCGTCCAGCGCCGCATGTTGAATGACTTCCAGTTTCTTGCGGTCGGGATCTTCGGCTGCCTTCCTCATGAGCAGCAAATCGGTGTATCCGATGATGGCTTGGAGCAGGTTGTTGAAGTCGTGAGCAATACCACCGGCCAGCGTGCCGATGGCTTCCATCTTCTGCGCATGGAGCAACTGCTTCTGGAGCCGGATTTCCGCGGTTACGTCCCGCCCCACCATGACGTAGTTCGTGACCCGGCCGGCTTCGTCTTTGATCGGCGAGATGGTGGCGGTCTCCTCGTACAGGGTGCCGTCCTTCCGCCGATTGGTGAATCGCCCGCGCCAAATGGCTCCCCGCTTCACCGACTCCCATATTTCCTGGTAGAAGGCTCTGTCGTGTTTGTCGCTTCTCAGGATGCCGGGGGTTTTTCCGATGGCCTCGGGCACGCCGTAACCCGAAATCTTTTCGAACGCGGGGTTCACGTAGAGAATCGTCCCCTGCGGGTCTGTGATCATAATGGTTTCGCCCGCCTGTTCCACCGCGGCGAAAAGTCTCTTGAGCTGCTCATCGGACCTCTTGCGCTCGCTGATGTCTCGGGTGGCGCCGATGATGCCGATAATGGCGCCGGTGTCGTCGCGCAGGAAACGGGCCGATACTTCGGTCGACAGGGTGGTTCCGTCTTTTCGATATTGCTCAAGCTCAAGGGTTCTCACTCGGTTTGGATCGCCCTCAGGAGATGCCTGCAACGCGAGCTCGTCCTCGAGCACCTTCGAAACCAGTGCCAGCGACGCGGGAGTCATGAAGTCCGAAGGGCCTAACGATAGCCATTCACCGGACTTCCAGCCCTGGAGTCTCTCCGCGGACGGACTTATGTACGTAAGTCTCAGGTCCAGCCCCATGGTCCAGATCACGTCGGAACCGTTTTCGGCAAGAAGCCGATATTTTCGCTCACTCTCGCGCAGCGCCTCCACTGCTCGCTTGAAGTCGTCAATATCTTTTGTGACAGCGAGGAGATGGGGCTCTCCCTCGAGCATCATAAGCCCGGCCGAAATCAGGATCGACCTTGTTTCGCCGTCTTTTCGACGAAGCCTCGTCTCGAAATTCCGCACATGTCCGTGTTGCTCCAAGGCAGCGGCAAAAGGCGCCCGATCCGTCGTGTCCGCCCAGAAAGGTATATCGAGAGCGGATTTACCGAGAACCTCGTCTCGCGTATACCCGGTCAGGAACGTATAGCCACTATTCACATCAACGTAGACGCCGTCCTTGAGCCGACTGATGCTCAAAGCGTCCGGGCTTGTTTCCCAAGCCGTTCGATGTCGCTCCTCACTTTGACGTAACGCTTCGCGATCGCTCTTTCGTTGGGTGATGTCGACATCCATGCACACAAAGTAGCGCCCACCATCTCCCGAGGGAATAGCGAACATGGTAGCCAGAGAGAATCCTTCGGTTCCGTCCTTCCTCCTGAAGTGATACTCGGATGGTCCCAGAGCCCGATTCGTCCGCTCGATCTCTCCGATCGCCTTCATGAACTCAGCTGCTTCATCTGCGGTTTGGATGAGCTGGTCCAGCGTCTTGCCGACGGCCTCCTCGGCGGTCCAACCGAAGACGAGCTCCGACGCGCGATTCCAAAACAGCACCCGTCCCTGTTCGTCATACCATTGCACCGCCACATTCGGCGTGTTCTCAATGGTGGCACGCAGTCGCTCCTGGCTTTCGCGCAAAGCGGACTCGGCCTGCCGACGCTCTCTGACTTCCACCAAAAGCCTCTCATTGATGTCACGAAGTTGATTCGTTCGTTGCTGCACTCGTGCGTCCAGTTCTTCACGAGATTGCCGCAAGAGCTCTTCAGCCTCGACGTGCCGGGTCACGTCCCGAATCCACGAAAGGACAGCCGGACGTCCATCCCATGGTATTGAGGCAGAGAAAGATTCGACCCATTTCACATCTCCTCCTGACGTGATAATTCGGAAACGATGTCCTGGAGAAAAGTATTCGCCTCTTATTCTCTGCAGGTAGAGACGGGCCAACTCTGCCACATCTTCAGGGTGGGTCAATGCCGCGAAAGGCTTGGAAAGAAGATCTTCCTGAGAGTATCCTGTCAATTCCGATCCGGCTGAATTGACAAACTTCACGAGTCCGTCTTGGGTAATGCATATGGCTTCATTGGCTCTTTCAACCACCATCCGGTATTGCTCTTCGGTGAGCGCCGGTTCCGTCACCTGCTCGGTCACGTGCTCAGCGAGCTCGTCTCTCCCGCTTGGAAAACCGATTCGTGTCTTCGTCTTGACACGGCTCTCGTCGCCGGCGGTCTCATTGACCCGGTTCGGTTGTGAGGCGTCGCTCTCCCCTACGCTGCCAGCCGGAGGTGGAACCGGCTTCTGATGCGTCATTTCGCGGCACACGGCCACGACATGGCCTACAAACGCTTCACGATCGACAACAGGCGAATAGACTGTGTGAAACCGACGTGCTCCATCAGGCGTCGGGATGTCATAGACGACGGAAACTCTCTGCCTACTCTGGAAGACTTGCTTGAGAAAAGGTTCTATCTGATCCGCGGCAGCGCCGAAAATCTGGCGATCGGTTTTCCCGATGAGGTCTTGAGGTTGCCGACCCAACAGGGCTGCCAAGCCCTCGTCCGCGTGAGAGTATCTGAAAACCGAATCATAGACCGCCACGCCGGCCGCGGGGTCGAGCGGCTCATCGACAAGAATATCTTCCGATCGAGCCCGGAGCGAAGCGCACCTGGATTCGAGCTCTCCAACCTTGCGGCGAAGGGTCTCCAGCTCTTCAAGTAATGCGTCTGAGCTCATCGGTTGTTCCCGCATGAGATGGTCCTAAGCCCGAATCGGATGGACGTGAAATAGCTTGATCTCATACCAAAGCGCTTTCATGCGAGTAACACTGAGAGCGCTGTTCATTGGCGGTCCTGTCAGATCTCCTCCGCTACGGACGGCGGAGCCTGACTTCGCTTCGGAGACCCGCCAGGACTAGCTTCACCCATTGTCGCTTCTTTGACCGCGCATCGGTATCAGTGGTGACTCCTCCAACTTCCTACAATATCTTGAGAAACAGACGAAGTCAAAGGGTCTTTGTCCAGCCGGGATGAAGGGTGGGAGGTTGGTGGGACCGAGGTGGTGTGCGGGTCAGAGTAAGAAGATGCCGGGCCGAGCTTTTGCGGACGGAAGTGTCCTTACTCGATGGATGGACCATCGATGGGAATGGGGGTGGCGTAATCGTTCAGCGCGGATATGCAGAGGGCGTAGAGACTTGGAGCGACGATGCCCTCGGCGACCTCCGCGTTCTCTGCGGTGAGCCGTTTCCTGTGAAAGCAAGCGCAATTTTCAACGCGGGGCGCTATAGCATCAGGCGCCAGGGATCTTGATATTGGCCGGAGAGCGGGTGGTCGAATCGTGGCAAAATCACTGTCTCCCGGCTGAGCTCGGGAATTGGGCGAAGGCCTGCGGCCCGAGCCTGCACGACCCGGACCGCAGGACTGCTCTAAAGACAATCGGAACGGTTTATGGGCTGAATGGTCCCATCGTGGAACCGACGCCGTATTCAATGGCAGGCCCCGGAAAATATCCACGACCACGGACGTAGCTCGGACCGGACAGATACATTCTTCCGTCGTAGTAGCCCGGCGTATCCTGGTAGTAAAACGTGTCGTCGGTTAACGCAGCCGACTGGGAGGCTTCGAACGCTTCGGTCGGCACTTCTACGGCCGCCGGCGCTTCGGAAGGTTGACTACCGGCTGCTCCTGCGGGCCGTTCCCAGTCTCCGGCCGCGGTTCGCGGCGCCTTCAGATCGCTTTTGATCTGGCGCACAAACACCCAGCCACCCTTGTCCAGTTGGGCCCATCGACCGTCGTCGCTGAACACGCCGGTCAGATGCAGTTTGTCTCCTTCCTTGGCACAGGCGATGATTTCGCCGGATGTGGAAGCCTCGCTTCGGACTCTCAGACAGTTCTCCGGACGATCGACCCCAGACACCACGGCCTCTCCGCCCTTCTTATCCGGCGCTGTTTCGCCGGCCTTCATTTCGCCGGTGCTTCCCTGCGTCGGTCGGCTCATTGCCGGCTGGTCCACCGAGGAAGCTGCCGTCACGGGAGCCACGGAAACTGCCAGCATAAGAGCAAAGGCCGCGACGGCCACCACTGCCATATACGCTTTGGTTGTCATATGATTATGTCCTCCGTCTTCGGTATCAATTCTCTCTTCCCCAATTGGCAAGCCCCTATTGCAACCAATTTTATGCAGCAAGCTGCATAAGAGGATGATGAACACTGACCGGACCGGTGTCAAATCGCGAATGGCACGCGACCACTCAAGCCACGGTCTTCGCGGCGGTGCGGCCCTGGGTCCGAACCGTTTTGCCTCTGCTGACGAGAATTCGAGACGTAGCTCAAGAACCGGCGCTCCAGGCAGGAGAACGCACGGGACGTGTCCCGCAATCGGCGCCGGACACGTCCCGTTTCAATTGCGCCGAAACATCCGCTCCGTGCGGTGGCGGTTCCCTTGCCGTCCGCCTGTTCCGTCGGTTCATTCCTTTCTCTCTTCCTGAGCGCATCGACGATTTCTTGCTCCTTCCTCGGTGAACGCCGTTCCGAATCCTATGCTGCTCGCTTTCCAACAAAAGCCGGCGTCTCGCACACCTTTGGTTCGGTGGATTTGGCGTTCTCCACCCACTTGGCCACTTGCTTTTCCGAAGGAACGGTTCTGGTAAGGTTCTTGAGCTCCTTCACTTCTTTCATCGTTTCCGCAAGATGGGCCGGAATCCTGCGACTAAGCTCTTTCACCGTTAGCACACCGGACGCCGCCAGAAGTTCCGAATACTCGGGACCGATACCCGCCACACGCATGAGGTCGGCCATGTGGCTCCACTGGAGCAGTTGAATGCGCGAGATGCCGGAGATCTCCGAGACCCTACGCCTCCCTTCCGTGTCACAGCACATGTTGAGGAGGTCGCCCACGGTCCTGACATCGGCCTTCTCCAATTTCGCCGCATTCGCGTCTCCAATTCCCTCTATTTTTGAAACGTTGTAGCTCATCGCCTTATCTCCTTTCTCTGCGCCTAACGACGCGCTTTCGTCAGATGCAACCGTCGTCGAATACTGTCGAGCCATTTCGGGGGTGTCTCCCGAGCTTTCGACAGCAATGGAATCGAGCAAGAACCTGCCCGACCACCTGTTGAGAAAATGCATCACGAAGCGGCTCTTGGCAAAGAAAATCACGCCCTGCGCCTCTTCACAGGAAAGGCGGTTTACAGAGCCATGATGAGGGGAGTGAGGGGGGAGGAGATCGGGAATGGAATCGCCGGATGGAGGCGTTCGCTGCTGGAGCTGCGCGCAGAACTCAATGGCGGAGGGAGAGGGATTCGAACCCCCGGACCTTTCGGTCAACGATTTTCAAGACCGCCGCCTTAAACCGCTCGGCCATCCCTCCGCTGCGCGATAGCAAAAGCCTAGCCCAAGCACGAGGACCCTGTCAAGGCGGTGACCGACGGTGAGCACTCGGTATCGAGCCCCCAGGCTTCCAATCTCGCGAGTATCCGAGCCTGCACAACATGTCCCGTCCTGGCGCGGGCTTCATTGCCCCCCCGGAACGGTTTCCATGTGTCGTGAACCGGCTTCTTACCCGATGGCGACCCTCATGGAGAGTGGCTCGGTGTTCAATTCCACGGGCACGCCGATGGGGAGCGTGAGGTTCGGGACCTTATGCCCGTGAGGGTACCGGGAAATCACCGGCACAGGTCTGTATTCCGTGAGCTCGGTGACGATCCTCTCGGTCTCCTCGGACGGATCGGTTCCATCCGGGCCGACAAAATGCCCGAGCACGATGGCCGCGGCCTTGTTCAGCACCCCTGCGAGTCGCAACTGGGTCAGCATGCGATCGATTCGGTACGGCGGCTCGTGTACGTCTTCCAGCAGGAGTACGGCGTCGTTGAAATCAGGACAGTGCGAGCTTCCCAACAATGAGGTTACGAGCGACAAGCATCCGCCGAGAAAGATTCCCGAGGCTCGGCCGTGCCGAATGACTCGAATGCCGCAATCTTCAATAGGAATGAGGTTTCTGCCTGCAACCGGCTCTGTCAGCGCTCGCAGGAGCCATTCCTCGGAAAGTGAATCCAGACCCTCTCCCAGTTGTCCTGCCACCATCGGTCCGGCAAAGGTCGTCAAGCCGCAGTGTTTGAAGAGAGAGAGCTGGAGGGCCGTGATGTCGCTCATTCCGAGGAGGATCTTGGGGTCGGATTCCACTGCGCCGCGGTCAACCTCGTCAAGGAGTCTCATTACGCCGTATCCGCCCCGGGCAAAGAGAACCGCTCGCACCGCGGGATTGTTGAGCATGGAGTTCAAGTCCTCGCATCGCTGGCGGTCGGTCCCTGCAAGATAGGCGAGCCTCTGCTCCACATGGCGCCCGGTCAGGGTACGGAAGCCGTTGCTCTGAATCCGGGCGGTTCCTATTTGCAGGAAGCCGGGGTCGACGGGACTCGCGGGTGCGACGATCCCCACCGTATCTCCGGGTGACAGAGGATGAGGCACCAGGAGCGGCCTGCGTTGGATCGGGGTCGTTGCAGGGGCCATGACGTCCTTTCTTAAAAGCTTTCAGGCCAGCTCTTGGGCACAACGAAGTGTGAGAATGCTACGCTTGCACTCACGCATGGGGTGGCAACCACCAAGCGGCGACCGACAGGAGCCGCCAATATACTCGGAGTTCGCATGAAAGATGCCTGCGGGGGAGACTCTTTTGAAAAAAGGTCCTCCCCCGCCCCCCCTTCCAAAAACCTCAAATATATTGGCCCTTCGGGCACCATCGAGCCTGCCGCGCCGGCTCGGTGAAATTCGGAAACGGTGCTTCCGCACGGCCTTTTCATCCTTCGTTGGGGCTTGTTGCCATGACTGTTTTTGAAGAAGGCGCCTTCACGGAGGTTCTTCCGTCCGAATTGCCTGTACCCCACATCGATGCTACAATCAAGCCAGGAGGGACCCATGCCTGTCATTCTCCACGTGGAAGACGAGAGCTCCGTCAGGTTGCTGTATAAGGAAGTGTTCGAAGAGCTTGGTTATCAGGTTCTCCAGGTTTCCACCGCGGAAGAAGGTCTCCGGTTGTTGAAAGTCCAGCGTCCCGACGTCATTATCCTGGACCTCAAGATGCCGGGAATGGGAGGCCGAGCATTCCTGGAACGAATTCACCGCCTCAAGCTCAAGATCCCCGTGGTCGTGAGTACAGCGTACCCGTATTTCGAGTCGGATTCCGCCGCTCTCGGCGCTGACGCGTTCATCGTCAAATCCGGTGACATGACGGACCTGGTGGACAAGGTCGGCCAACTCGTCAAGTGATTTCAAACCCTTCCGCGGACTCCAGCCAGGGTTTTCCGTGAGTTGTGACCATGAGTGATTCCGGGCATACGACCGCTCAACCGGGCCACCGTGTATCATCGGAATGCCAGGGGTCGGGACCGGAGAGCGCCCTGGGAGGGTGTCTCAAGAACCTTGGGCTGACAGAAACGTGCCACAGATGCCCTCACCCCGACCCTCTCCCTCAGGGAGAGGGTCGGGGTGAGGGTGACAAAACAGAGCCGCGGCGCTCTCGTGCTACGTTTTTGAGTCTGTCTCGAGTCTTGCGACAGGCTCTTACGGGACCAGCCAATCCGCCATGGACTTGAGGGCCGACCGGGCGATTTCGGACCACAATATCAGAGCGATCACGTTGCACAGGAGGAGGGCGAATCCGCAGGCGAGACAGAAACGGGGGGAAGTCTTACTCAGGAGCCTCCAGGAGGCGAGGCCGATCAGCAGAGTCAGTATGTTGTGGCCGACGGAAAGAACCCAAAACGAGACTCCTTCCCCCAGCAATCGTCGCATCGGACCGGACAATCGATATGCCACCGAAGGCTCGTGCAGAGGTTGAGCCCAGATCATCACCTGTATATAGAGGATTGCGGTCATAAGAGCGGGAAACCAGCCGAACGATCCCAGCGAAAACCTTTCATCGGTGGTGCGGTCCGTCATGGGGTCGTCCCGTATGCTCGCTCTTTTGGGATGACAGTCGTGGCAGGAAAGCGCAAGAGCTCGAGCGTCCCGCAAGGGGGCGGCCCGGCCTCTGACTTCCGTCCCTGTCCTATTACCGGAATTCCTTTGGGCTGACAAGCTCTTGTAATGAAAAGACACGGTCCGGTGGGCCGGACAACCCTCGACTCCATCAACGTCGAAGGGACTGCACGGCACGCGCCAGCCGCTCATCGCTCCGAAGCAGGGCTCTCCGGTCCAACCTCCCATTGCGGTCGGCCTCCAGAAGTGAGTACATCATCCGATAGTATTGATCGGAATCCCAACTGATGAGAATCAGATCAACCCCTGCATTCAATGCGTCGATGCTCCCTTTGTCGATGCCGGAATTGCTGTAGTAAACGGCACGCATGCTGAAATCGTCGGTAATGAGCACGCCGTCATACTTCCAGTCGCCACGCAACAGGCAGCCGATCACCGCCGCGGAGAAGGAGGCGGGCCGCTCGGGATCCATGACTGTCAACCGCACATGGCCGAGCATGACAAAGGCTCCGCTGTTACGCATCAGGGTACGGAACGGCGCCCAGTCGCTCTCGGTTAATTCGCTGACGGAAGTCCCCAGTGTGGCCTGGCTGAGATGGGTGTCCTCGAACACCTTTCCCAGTCCCGGAAAATGCTTCAGGGTGCACCTCACACCGGCCTCTTCGAGCGCGGCGCAGTACCAGCCGGCCACCTCGGTGACGACCGCGGGATCGCCGGAAATGGCCCGTTCGAAGATGCGAGTGAAGTGATCGTTCGGATTAACGATCTTGTGGTTGATGTCCACTACCGGTGCGAAATTCAGGTTGACGCCGAGCTCTGCCAGTTGTCCGCCCTGTGTGCCCGCAAATTGCCTGACTGCGCTTTGAAGTCCCGCCGCGTCCGTATGACCTTCCACGAGCTTCGAGAGCGGTGGCAGACGGGGCAATGGAGGTGACAATCGTGATACCGAGCCCCCTTCCTGGTCCGTGGCAATCCAGAGAGGCGCCAAACCTTGTTTTCGGCGCTCATCTTGCAAAGATTGGACTTCTGCCTTGACTTCCGCGGCGCTCTTCCCGCGAACGTTGCGACCTGAAAGGAACACCCCCGCGACGCCGCGGAGCCTGACCAAATCACGGATTTCCGCCAGGTCACGGTACCCCACGATCACGTGTCTTCCCACCATTTCCAACCGGATGGGGTCAGCCCTGAGGACCTCGTGGCGATCCCAGCGAAAGTGACCTTCCAGCGCCAGCGTGGCGGTCAACGTCAGCGTGGCGGCCAGCAATCCGAGCCAACTGAGCGCCCTGAGCCCCCGTTGGTCAGCGCGGGAGGCACGGAGGGTCCAGGCTTGGCCGAGGATCAGGCCCAGCGGCACAACAGTCAATCCCACCAACGCCAGGGGACGGAACTCGGACAGCAGCGGGGATCGCCAGTCCAACGCGAGCGGCAGAAGTGCGAGGGACGCCAAGAGCTGCACGACTACGACAACGGGTTTCATGTTTCTCGCGGAATTGCCGGGAATCTTGCCGGGGGAATCCTTACGAAATCCCGTGGAAAACCGATGCCAGACCGACTACCACACTCGAAAGGTAGCCGCAAGAGGTGTGCGACCTCGCTCAATCAGGTGATGCCACGTATCGCGACATCGGGCCGGGGTCGACAGGTCGGTCGCAATTTGTTATAAATCGTGGATTCCCTGCGATGCGAGAACTTTGTTCAGGATTTCGCAAATGTGGTCACGTATTCCGGCCCCGTGTTACCCGACCGCGCTGAGAGGTCAACTTCGTCGGCCATCTTGGTGGGAGAGGCAAGATGCCTGTCCCACCGAAGCCCGGAAGGAAGCTTCGTTCCGAACGGTCAGCTCAACGGACGCCGAATATGCGACCGAACTTAGGAGATTTAGCACTGAGCGTAAAATCGGACCCGGAGAATTCCTTGCCGTTCGAAAAGCACTCTTACCGCTCCGGTTCCGGTCCATGAGGCATTTGATGAGGGCGTTGCTGATCAATCCGGTCTTTCCGGCTTCATTCCGGACCTTGCGCGATGACAGCTTCATCGGAAGCAAGGTCAACTCGATCGATCGCACGCTTGAAACGGAACGGAGGATCTTATGACCAGGAAGGCGACGAAAATCGCTCCTACATGTGCCACCTGTCCGAATGAAATGGCGAACATGCTCTGCATGTACGAGTCGGGCTCCAGCTATAAGGGATGCCCCACGGTGAGCCGCAAGGAGTTGTTGGCACGAGCCAACCAGGAATACGAAAAGCCGGAAACGAATCGTTTTGCTCAGGGCGCGTCCCTTCAGGAGGCCGCATGTTATGCGAATCGGCACGAGCGCCCCTACGTTATGCAGCCCACCAAGACCCGTATTGTCGAAATCTGTGAATTTGCGCACCGCATGGGGTACAAACGGTTGGGGCTCGTTTTCTGTGTTGGTCTGAAGAGCGAGGCCGCTGTCGTCGATGCCATCTTCAAGAAGAATGGTTTTGACGTGGTCTCGGTCTGCTGCAAGGCCGGAAGAACCTCGAAGGACCTCATTGGCATCGAAAATGAGGACAAGATCTTCCAGGATACGGACGAGGCAATGTGCAACCCCGTTTTTCAGGCAATCGTCCTGAATGAGGAGAAGACGGATCTGAATGTTCTCATGGGGCTTTGCGTGGGACACGATTCACTCTTCTTCAAACATGCCGAAGCATACACGACAGTCCTGGCCGTGAAGGATCGGGTGACCGGTCACAACCCGATGGCTGCAATCTATCTCCACCACACCTATTACAAGAGGTTGCTCGCCAAGCCGGTAGTGGATGAAGGAGAGGTGGGATCATGAAAACCGAGCCTGTATCCCTAGAGCGCTTGATCGCGGCCGTCAAGGCGCACCCTGAAATCTCCCGCGCGGGCATGATCCTCTGCCACAACGGAATCGTGAGGCAATCGGACCGTTCAGGCTTGAAACGCGTCGAAAGCCTCAAGGTGGTCCCGAATCGATCCGCGATCGAGGAGATCCGATCCTGGGCCGAATCTCAGCCGGGAATTGTGGCAGTAGCCATCGAGGCCCTGGAAGGGGAGTTTCGCGTCGGAGACGATCTGCTCTACGTGGTCGTGGCCGGTGATATTCGAGAGCACGTTTTTGACGTCATGCGAGAGACTGTGGAGCGGGTCAAGGCTCAAGGCGTAAGCAAGACCGAGATTTACGCCGAATGAAAGGCTCTGCGTGCCGCAGCGCTCACCGCGAGTTGGGAGCAAGCACCCGAAGGGAGAGCAAGGACCATCCGCAGATGACGCAAATATTTGAAGAGTGAAGCGAAGGCGAGAAGAAGAGGTCAGGCTTGATTTATGGGCACTCAAATGCCTCCAACGAGGTCATTTCAAATGAAGATATCGTTTTATCAATCAGGCGGCGTCGCGGGCTTGACTTTCGGTTGTGAAATAGATACCCGGTCGCTGCCGGGGGCTGAAGCCGCTGAGATCGAGAACCTGGTGAAAATCAGTGGTGTCCTGAAGCGCAAATTGACACTCTCAAGAATAGTAGCGTGTGACATTTTTTCCTACCGTATTTCAGTTAAGAGCAGTGAACTTACCTATCACGCCACCTTTGACGATTTCACGATTCCCGAAGGTGGTCGTCCTTTAGTCGATTATCTCAAGAAGCATGTACACATATGTCAAACCTGACCCCGTTCTCGGAAGGTCCGGACCTCCTGTCGCTGCGCGACCCGGACGTATAACGTCCGGGCCACCCAAAATTTTCGTATTCATCCGAAGCAATCTCTCGTGGACAAAAAAAGATCCGGCGCCGAACTATGAACAGCAGCACTCAGCCTTCCAATAGCTCGCTCGTCAAACAGATGAGCTCAACGGCCGCTCCCGCGGGTATGAATTCGACCCCTTCGGGGATCAAGACGAGTCCATCGGCCCTCGACATGGTGTGGAGCCGTCTCAACCTCTCGATGGGCGTCAGATGAATCGAGGAATCTCTCTTTTCCGCGCGGCAATGGATGACCTGAGTCCAGTCCGATTGTCCCGACACCTCCTTCTCCATAACTCCGGTGAGGTGCAAATACGGCGACCGCCGGTATCCGGCCGCCTGCATGACCGCGGGAAAGGCGAGCAGGAGAAAAGCGACCTCGTTTGAGGGCGGACCTCCGGGCAGGCAGAATATCGGTTTGCCTTTGAGAAAACCCATCCCCGCTGCCTTCCCCGGTCCTATCCTCACCCGATGAAAGATCTGATCCCATCCGAGGGAATCGAGAACTTTGACGATCAGGTCACGATCTCCCTTCCACGCGCCGCCCGACGTCAGGAGAATATCGGTCTCGGACATGAGGGATTCGACAGCGGCGGTCAGGTCGCCGAACGAATCACCCGCGCAGCGGACCAGAGTGCGAAAGCCCCGGGATTGCAGCCATGCCTGCTGAAGCGCGAGGTTGCTCGCGAAGAGTTTTCCGTCCTCCGGAGGAGTGCCGGGCAGTAGTACTTCGTTGCCGGTCGCGAGGAGCCCGACCGTCGGGCGCCGATAAACCGGGCAGCGTTCGACTCCACCCGCGACGACGAGGCTTACCATGGACGGCGTGAAAATATGCCCTTCGTGAACGAGGGTCTCTCCTCTCCGTATTTCAGCGCCGGTGAAGAGAATGTTTCTTCCCGGCTCCGCGCACGCCAGAGCACTGATTCGGCCATTCCCGGCCTCGGCAAATTCTTCGGCCAGCACCGCATCCGCGCCGGCGGGGATGGTCGCTCCGCTGAGGACCCGAACGGCCGAGCCTCTGGCGACCGTTGCGAGGCACGGATCGCCCGCGGCAACCAAACCGACCAGATTCAGCATGATAGGACGGGAGGGCGTCGCCGCGGCCACGTCCTCGGACACCACCGCATAGCCGTCCTTGAGGGACGCATCGCATGAAGGATAGTCAATCTGCGCGATTGCGTCTTTTCCGCAGACCCTGCCAACGAGCTCCGAGGTGGGAACGGTCTCCAGGCCCAACGGAGATATGCTTTGCCGTACCAAATCCCGTGCTTGCTCGAATCCGATGTCGTGCATGGCGCTCTCGTGGCGGCTGAACTGTCAGAGGGAGGGCTTCGCGTCAGAGATGACGCAGCAGTCCAGCTCTGAGTTTGCTTGGCTCGCCGCTGAGCTTACCAGCACGGAGGCAGCAACGCAAACAGGTCCTTAGTGCCCCGTCTTCTAAATTCGGTGCCGGATTCGGGTGCCACTGCCAAAAGGAATGTCCAAGTGTGAAGGGCGCTCGTTGGAGCGTGAATGACGGGCATGCGGGTAAAAGAGCTGGTCCCGGCAAGCCGCGGCCCCAAAGCCCCCGCGTTCCCCCCCATTCCTCAAAATGAGACGCGGCGGCTTTCAGGCTCGGCCCAGGCGCCCAACGGCAGCCCAATGCGGAACGAAAGTTGTGTGGTGGTGACTCCCCCCGCCAAGAAGCGCCGCCAAACAATAAGCAGGACGCGTGCCAACCGAAATCTGAAGCGACCGATGATTGATTCGCTGCTTGAGAGGCGGGTTCCGTACGCAGAATAGCTTCAGGGGCGAACGGGTGGTCGTTGAACTCCGCTGCGTTCGTGGGTGAAAAAAACTCACGGCAGAGCGCGGTTCAGACAAGTGTCGTCATATCAATGGGATGGAATATGGGTTTTGCACACGGATCGGGCCTGTCCGGCGGGACAAAGGCAGCTTTATCTACGGATGCCGAGGGACTTCATGTGATGAACGAGCGAATCGCGGGAAACACCGAGGTAAACCGCGGCATCCTTGATGTTGCCGCCGGTGCGCTCCAGACCTTCCATGACCAGGTATCGCTTTGCCTCGCGGAGCGCGTCGTGCATGGAGCCTCCTCGCCGGAAATGCACGGAAAACGACACCCCCTCCGGCCGGTACTGGTCTGCTGCCGTATTCCTCAGTATTCCGAGGTCCATCGGCGCGATTCGCTTTCTGTCGCCGAGAATAAGGGCGCGCTCCAACGTGTTCCGCAGCTCCCGGATGTTTCCCGGCCAATCGTAGCTTTGCAGGAGCGCCATTGCCTCGTCTTCCGCCACAGGCACTTCCGAGAGCCCCATCCGATGCGACAGCTCCGTGAGCAGCTCACCCACGATGAGCGGGATATCCTCCACGCGCTCCCTCAGCGGCGGGACTTGGATCGAGAAGACATTGAGCCGGTAATAGAGATCCCGGCGGAAGGTTCCGGCCTCGACATCCTTCTCCAGGTCACGATTCGTCGCAGCCACGATCCTCGTGTTCACCTGAATGGCTTTTTCCCCGCCCACGCGAGTGAAGGACTGTGTATCAAAGAAGGTCAGGAGCTTTGCCTGAAGCTCGAGGGAGAGCTCCCCCACCTCATTGAGGACGAGGGTTCCGCCTTCGGCCAGTTCCAGGAGACCCCGTTTGCGGCCCCGTGCCCCGGTGAAAGCCCCGGCCTCGTGTCCGAAGAGCTCCGAATCCGCCAGCGTGGGAGCGAGCGCTGCGCAGTTGATCGTGAAAAAGGGCCCAGGGGATCGTCCTGAATGACGGTGGAGATACTGGGCAAGATAGTCCTTCCCTACGCCGCTGGCGCCCAGGAACAGCACCACACTGTCGGTACTAGCCGCACGGCGAACGAGCTCGAGGGTCCTCTTCATCGCGCTTGACCCCGGCTCCGAGGATCGGATTTTTACACTCGAGGGCGCGGCCTTCCGTTCGGTGAGGTCTCGGGCAATGCCGCAGAGGCCGATGATGCGACCGGATGGATCCTTCATGGGGAATCGGACGAAGTTGAACACAAAGGGCCGTGCCGCGAACAGAAGATTCTGTTCGGTCTCGATGGTCTGCCCATGCAAGACGCGGGCTTCCAGGTTTGCGATGCGGGCGATCCATTCTCCCTGGAACAGTTCCGGGTCCGATTTCCCGATGATGTGCGCCGCGTCCGTCTCCAGCATCTCCAGCATGGCAGGGTTGACGTGCGTGTACCTCAATTCCGTATCCTTGATAAATATGCAATCCTCAGCGGTCTCAAAAACGGTCCGAAATCGCTCCTCACTTCTGCGCAAAGCCTCCTGTGCCTGCTCCCGCTCTTCGATCTCCATCTTGAGCTCTTCGTTCATCCTGAAGAGAACCAGAGTCCGCTCGTGCAGCTTGTCCTCGAGCTCTTCCAGGGAGCCCTCGATCCCGCGGCCAAGGAATTGGCAATCCGTCACGTCGCGGCAGAGGCCGAGCATGCCGACCGGTTCGCCCGCAGTGTTCCTCAGGAATGTTCCCGTGAGCTTGTGACGGCGGATGGACCCATCTCGGTGGTACCGTTCCACGGTGAGCGTCCGGGCCGGTTCATAGTCCCTTAAGCTCGTAGCCATCCGGAACCCATCGTCCAAAAACAGACGCCTGACAGCCTCCCGAGATGCAGGGGTGAGCGTTTCGAGGGAATTTGTTGCCGAGATTTCTTCCACGCTGTACCCGAGCACATCGGTAACCGAAGGGCTGACAAAAGTATACCGAAGGTCCAGGTCCGCGACCCACACATAGCCTCGAGTCATTTCCACGAGGGATTGCCGGAGTCGTTCGCTCTCGTCCAGGGTTCTCTCGAACCGGGAGATGAGAGACGCCTCGTCGGTCAGCGCGGATAGATCCCAGCTCGTTTCACCCTCGATGCCGGCCGGCCTCGGCAGACGTGCGTTCAGCCGTGCAATTGCCGCGCGCAATTCCTGGCTATATTCAAGGAGATGTTCTCTCGCTTCTTTTTGTTTGCTCACGGGGCCCCCGGTGAAGCGGATCGACATGAAGTGGGATCGATCGCGTGCCGCGATTCCGACGCAAATCGGCTTGCATTATATGAGAAATCCGCCGGGGATGCTATAGTGGAGCGCACAGCAAATAGCGGAAGGCTTCAACCAGCATATCGAGGAAGCACTACCGTCCCTTTGGACAAACGCGCTCCACTATCAGTCGGCCATAACCATGAGATTCCGAGGAGGTGTGGATGATCGCCATGCAGCGTCCTTGCTCAACGTCAACGAAGGCTCACTGGCTTTCCCGTATGTGAAGAGTGCCGCGAATTTCAATGAGCGGCACTCTATCGCGTTCGCACGCGGCAAACCATGAGCGACAGCCACTCATGAATGCCGTTGGCGAAACCGTCCGACCACATTTCCAAGGAGGAGTGGTATGTGCCGGCAGAGTTGTAACCGATCAGCGGGAATTAGGAATTCTCCGAAGAGGGCGCCGAGCGTGCAGAGATTTGGAGCGACGATTTCCTCAGAGTGATCCGCGGATTTCGCAGATGGCCGCAGATTAACGCGGGGAAGGCACAGATTCACAAGGGAGATTTCCTCTGCGACCTCTGCGTTCTCCGCGGTGAATCATTACGCGAAGTTGAAAGCGGTTCACGCGAGCCCGAGGTGCTCGATGAACACGAGGGAATTTATCTCAGCGCCCCGGAGATACCTGACAAAAGCCGACAGGGCCGCTTGGGCCTCGGCGAGGTGCTTGCGGCTGAACCTGAGCCTCTGAGCCAGTCGGCTGTCGGTCTCGAGGCCGCGGCGTATGACCGCGAGGGTATCGGGCGAGAGGAAGAGCTGCCTCTCCTCGGGCGATTCGACACACCCCGGATGACACGCTCCACCCGCGGCAGGCGAGAAAACGGCCTCTTCGCCGCCGCCGAGGGGCACACCGCACGCCGGGCAGATATCGAACCGAGGGGCGTACCCCAGCAGACCCAGGAGGCGGATCTCGTCCAGCACCAGTCGGAAGGGCTGCGGTTCGCCGCCGTTGAGAAGCTCGAGGAAGCGGAGCAGGAAATCGAAGACGTCGCTGTCGGCCTGACCTTCAGGCAGGAGGGCCGAGGCAAGCTCAAAGAAGTACGAGGCCCAAGCAATCCTGGCAATGTCCGATCTCAGGTCGAGGAAACCTTGCACCACCTGCGCGTCGTCTATCCAGACCAGGTCGTCACGTTTTCTCGCTCTCAAGGTGAGATCGACCAGCGCGAACGGTTCGAGGTGTCCCCCGAAGCGCACCCGGCTTCGCTTGGCGTTCTTGGCCACGCCGGTGAGCCACCCGAGGTCCCGGCTGAAGAAAACGACCAGCTCGTCAGCCTCGCTCCAATCCTGTTTTTTCAGAATGATCGATGTGATCAAGAATTTCCTCTACCGGTCGCTACGCAGCAGAAACAGGAAAAAGCTGCTCTTATACCAATTCGCGTTCAAAGAAGTGAAATAGGCGGGCACGGAGGCCCGCCGCTACCGTGTATTGGTGGGGCCGTCGTCCTTGCCGGCCGTTCTCATGTTACTTGTTCGAAAGCGCATTGGTATTACGCCTGCGTCTGGGTTGGCAAACACCAGACGGCGACCAACGGGAGCCGCCAATATATTGAGAGTTTTTGGAAGGGGGGTGCGGGGGGAGGACCTTTTTTCAAAAAGGTTTCCCCCCGCATTCCCTTTTTCAAGGATCTTCTTCATTGAAACGACGGGCCTGTGCCGTAGACCTGATTGCTTTCGATCCACTGTTTCTGAAATTCGACGAATGCCTTCACCTTGCCGGACGCTTCCTTGGAGACATCGTCCAAAGCTTGCAAAGCGGCCTTCTTCATCCTGGGGTTCTCCACGAGCACGATGCCTCCGGCTTCCTTCGTGGCCGATGCCCCTGCCGGAGCGCCTTTCAACGCCAGTATGAGCAGCGTGTTGATACCCCAGGGTTTGAAGACGATGTCCCCGGGACGGTTGGACGCATCGACGGCCGCCTTGAGCGACCCGTAATCAGCCATGTCGTCGAGACAGGCCAATGCGGTCTGAAGGAGGTCGAGACGTCGCGAGACGAGGTTGGCGAACGCGACTACCGGTTCCCGTCCGCCCGGATGATCCGAGCTCGCAACCCGAGCGAGCTCATGAGCACCTTGCTTTTCGAACGTCAGCCCCCAATTGGCGAACTGGAATCCACCAGGCTCGTTGAGGAACATCCTGCCGAAAGATATGACGCGGCGGTATACCGACTCGGCCTTCTTCTTGCTGCCATGCTTCTCGTCTGTTTTTCCGCGCTGGATGGCTGCCTGGACGTAATCTCTGAATATGTCCCAGGGGACAGGCTTGCGACGATCCTCGGGGCCGGCCCGAAAATCACCGTGGTAAATCTGGAGTAATCCTCCCTCCTCCCGAGAGGCTGCCCTCAGCAGAACATCTACGCCCGCGCCTGTCGGGTGGATTCCCTGCGCCCCTCTTTCCTTCGCATGTAACGATTCCAGCTCCTTGAAATCCTCAACGGCATTGCCTGGTTTCTGAGGTCCGATGAAAGCCAGATCTTCTTTTCCGGAGATTCCGATGCGGTCGAGGATCCGCAGCGAGGTCTCGAAGCGCGCGGCGATCTCTCGTTGCGCGGACGTGGGGTAATCAGCGTCGGACGTCACCGAATAGAAGATTGAAATCGGCCGCTCGAGCCACCACTGCTTCCCTTCCAAGACCCACATGAGCGTCATGTTAAGCTTCGAGGGGTCTGGGTAATCCGATCCCAAAGTCGGCCCTCGGAACACGAGCGTCGCCTGGAATCGCTCCGTGGTCTCGTCTTCGGACTTCATTCTCTTGTCCACGGTATAGCGTTCCAAGGACAACAGATTGCTCCGGTACCGTTTCACGAAGCTTTCTACGTCGGGGACCTTGAGCTCTTTGTCGGCGACGATGTCGGGCTGGAGAATCGTGAAAATCCCTTTGGCATCCTGCGCTACGAAGAGGGCGACGAAATCCCGCACCGCCTTGTCCGGCTCTTCCGGCCTGGAAAAAAGAGACCCGATGCCCAGCAGGCCGATCAGCGCAACTCCGAGAAGACAATTCCCGATGGACCGCTCTCTCGTCCGCGGTCTTCGCACGCCAGTGGCTCTGTCACCATTCGACGACACGTCGATCACGCGTAGACCCTTGAAATGGGCATGGGACGACAGTCCCCGCTGTAGGACGGCGGAACGAGGAGCTGAAGATCCACGTTCAGCCAGTGGTAGTCCGGGTTGAGATCTCGGAGCTTGCCATCCGCAGGGGGCCGCGAATGCTCGTTGTGAGAGTACATGACCTGGAAAATGCCAACGCCGAATTCACGGGTTGAGTCGATCAGGTAAGCCTTTCCGAAATCCGCCAGCGTCATGTTCGCTGAGGAAGCGAACTGCTTGATTTCCTCGTGGTCCATTCGTACGAGGCAGAATTTCGATATGCCGCGCTCCGAGAGGCGGATCAGGTTCCTGGCTTCGGCTGAGGAAATATAGACGGTTGAAATGAAATCGAATCTCGCCATGAATCGCGCAGCCACCAGCGCAGCGGTTCTCCTGCCTCCGACCGTGTGATGGAACCCGTAGAATTCATAGAGTTTTTGCTGGAGTGCTTCTCCGATCTTGTCACCTTTTTCATAGAGGTTTTTGGAGATATATCGCAGGTATTTGGCGAGATCTTCCGCTGCCGCGGCAACGGGCCAGTCCACCCGCACGTGAAAGTGGGAGATTCCGAACCGATAACGGGACCTTATAGTGGGATCTCGCTGCACCAGCAGGGCGTAGTCGGCCGTAAGAAGGCTTCTCAGCAGACTCGGAAACGCTGAATTCTCAAAGTAGCGCATCCGTTGCTGGAACACGTCTCTGAGATCGAAGACCCCGAGACTGGCGAGATTCTCCCGGGTGACCTTGTTCGAGTCGAAGAACCGTATGTGCGTCTTTGTTTCAGCCGGCAAGGTCTCTTCGTTGAAAATGATGATGAAGTGCTTGTGCTCGGGATATTCCGGGCCGATTATCCGGGCTCTCGGCTTGAGCTCTCTCATCTCCACGAACGGGTAAGGCTTGCCGGCTTCCTGGAATGCCTTGTACGATTCGATGAGAGACTCGGTGATGAGAATCGAATCCAATTCATCGCGAAGAAAGAAGTACAGACAGCGCCGGTACCGTTCATTCCATGCAATTTCGTTGCGTCCGAGAAAAGGCATTGAGCCTGTGTCCCCTCACCGATTCGCCTGGTAAAAAAGGAGCCCCGACCGAGTGCGACAGGTACCGTTTCGGTCGGATCTCCTCGGCTTCGCTTCCGTACCTCAGTAGAACCCGCTACATCCGGTCATGAATACCAGAGCCGGCGTCCTCTTGCAACAAGACATCAAAAGAGGTAACAAGAACTTCCGAAGATCAACGGGAAAGGTGCAGACCATGGTGGACCGCGAGCAGGACGAGAACTCCTCAGTCGAGCAGAACGAGACGGAAGAACGACAGGAAGATTTCGCCACTCTCTTCGAGGCGTCGATGGAAGAGCGGGACAGCCGCATCCAGCGAGACAGCAAGATAGAGGGCGTTATTGTATCCATCGGCGATGATTGGATCTTCCTGGACATCGGAGGCAAGAGCGAAGGAAGCATCGCGCGTGAAGAATTCATCGACAAGGAGGGAAACCTCACTGTTGGGGTAGGAGACCGCGTGACCGCCTATGTTCTCAACAACCGTGAGGGAGAAATCCTTCTCAGCGTCAAGATGACCGCCGCTGCCTCCGAGGAAGCCGTTCGGGGCGCATATTCCAGCGGCGTCCCCGTGGAAGGGAGCGTGTCGGCAGAGCGAAAAGGCGGGTACAGTGTAACCGTTCTCGGGAAGTCGGCGTTCTGTCCCTACTCGCAGATCGATCTGCACTCGGGGGGAAATCCGGAGGAATACGTCGGAAAGCGCTTCACGTTTCGCATCACCGAGTACTCGGAAAAGGGGAGAAATATAGTCGTCTCGCGCCGTGCCATCCTGGAAGAAGAACGGCAGCAGAAGGTAGCGGAGCTGAAGAAGACCCTCCGGCCCGGCGATGTGGTACGCGGGGCCGTCCAAAGGCTCACCCACTTCGGAGCATTCGTGGACATCGGCGGCATCGAGGGCCTCATTCCCATGTCGGAGTTGGCGTGGTGGCGCGTCGGAGATGTTTCGGAGATTTTAAGCGTCGGCGAGGAGGTGGCCGCGAAGATCCTGAATCTCGACTGGACAAGTAACAGGGTCTCTCTGAGCCTCAAGCAGACCCTCGATGATCCGTGGGCATCCGTGGCCGAACGATACGCGGAAGAGATCGTCCTTCCCGGAACGGTCACCAGGCTCATGAACTATGGGGCATTCGTTCAGTTGGAACCGGGAGTCGAGGGGCTCGTGCACGTTTCAAACCTGGGTATGGGCAGAAGGATCAACCACCCCCGCGAGGTTCTGAACGAAGGGGACGCCGTGGAAGTGCGCGTGCTGTCGGTGGACCCCCAGGGAAGGCGCATCGGCCTGGAGCTCATACCCGCGGGCGGGGTTGAGCCTGAGGAGGAAGTGCGGGAGCTCAAAGAGGGAGACATCCTTTTCGGCACCGTGGACTCAATCAAGGATTACGGCATATTCGTTGCCCTTCCCGGTCGCAAGTCCGGCCTCCTGCACATCTCCGAAATAGCGGAAGGCCGCGGAACCGACCTTCGGAGGCGATTCCCCCTCGGCTCGCAGGTCGAAGTGCAGATCCGGGCCATGGAGGCCGACACCGGCAAGATATCCCTCAGTACCAGGACCCTGAGTCTTCGCACCGAGGAATCGCAGTTCAAGTCCTTCGCTGATCAGAAAGGCGACCGCCCGTCCTTCGGCACCCTGGGGGACCTTCTCAAAGACAAACTCGGGAGGTAGCATTTCCGGAATTATCAATCTCGAGAAACTTGGAAAGGACTTCGGCGACCTGACGGCCCTCGCGGATCTCGACCTCGATATCGAGCCCGGAGAGCTCTTCGGCCTCCTCGGCCCCAACGGCGCGGGGAAGACCACCTTGATCTCGATACTTTCCACGATTCTCCCGGCCTCACGGGGCAGAGCCACGGTCTGCGGACACGATGTCCGCCGCGAACCGGATGCGGTGAGGCGCTCAATCGGGATCGTCTTTCAGGACCACACCCTCGATGACGAACTGACGGGCCAGGAGAACCTCGATTTCCATGGCCGGCTCTACGGGATGGATTCGCGGACCCGGAAGACGCGAATGGACGAGGTGCTTGACCTGGTGGATCTCCGTGACCGGCGGGGAGACCTCGTCAAGACCTATTCCGGGGGCATGCGGAGGCGCCTGGAAATCGCTCGAGGTCTCATGCACCGTCCGCAGGTTCTCTTTCTCGACGAACCGACTCTCGGGCTCGATCCGCAAACGCGGAGGCGGATCTGGAACTATATCAGCGGTCTCAAGCACTCCTTCGGCATGACCGTCATCCTTACCACCCACTACATGGATGAAGCGGACCAGCTCTGCTCCCGCGTCGCCATCATCGACCGCGGGCGGATCGTTGCTCTGGATACGCCCCAGGCATTGAAGGCAGCGCTCGGCGGCGACGCTGTCGATCTTGAGGCCGATGATTTTACTTCAGACTTCATCGACGAGCTCCGGGAGATTGAGGAAGTGCGCACGGTAGCGGAACAGGACGGGAAGTTGGCTCTCATGGTGACCAACGGCGAATCGTTCCTGCCGCGGGCGTTCGAGGCCGCGCAGCGTCACGGCGTCGAGATCGTCAGCGCGTCGGTGCGCAAACCGAACCTCGAGGACGTATTCATCAAGCTGACGGGGAGAGAAATCAGGGAGGAGACCGTGAAAGAGGCCAAGGATCGCATCCGCATCTTCATGAGAGGTTCACGGCGTTGAACTCTGCCGCGACGGTATACACACTCTGGCTCCGGGAGGTCAAGCGCTTCAGACGCAATAAGACCAGGCTCATTGGATCCATGGCAATGCCCGCGCTGTTTCTGATCGTTCTCGGGAGCGGATTCAGCGGGTTCTTTCGATACCGCAACGACGTGACCTACTTACAGTTCATCGGCCCCGGCATTGTAGCCATGTCTCTGCTGTTCTCGGCGATGTTCGGAGGCATGAACGTCCTGTGGGACAAGCAATTCGGTTTCCTGAAGGAGATACTCGTGGCGCCGGTGAGTCGCACCGCGATCATGGCGGGTAAGACGCTGGGAACCGTCACGACCTCCATGGTCAGAGGGCTCGTGTTCCTTGCAGGTTTGATGGGATGGGGCCTGGTGAAAACCGACGCTATGGGCCTTGTGCTGACGCTTGTATTCATGATCCTGATTTCCGCGGCCTTCGTAACGTTGGGCATCGCTTTCGCGTCCGTGATGAGCGATCCTCACTCGTTTCCGCTCATCATGAACTTTCTCATTATGCCGGTGTTCTTTCTTTCGGGCGCGATGTTTCCGCTCGACGGACTCCCGACGTGGCTGCAGGCCCTTACGTACGCCAATCCCTTAACTTACGGAGTGGACGGTCTGCGCTTTGCTCTCGGAGGACCGTACCATTTTTCGCCTGTACTCAATTTTGCGGTCCTCGTGGCATTCTGGATCGCTGCCACACTCGCGGGGGCCCTCTTGTTCAAGAGAATGTCGGTGTAGCATGATACCAGAGAAAGAAGAGAATTCACCGCAGAGGACGCGGAGACGGGAATGCCTGAAGTCTCAGCAAAATGTGGTTCCTGCGCCAAGGCGGGGTCACCGCATGGTATGCAACGCGGAAGCCCGCATGCAGGAAGGGGTAATCGTTCACCGCGAGTTCAAGAATCCTCACCCCCACCCCCCTCTCCAAGTCTGGAGAGGGGGCTTTTGATCCCCCTTCCCTAGACTTGGGGAAGGGGCTAGGGGATGGGGAGGCTCGGACAAGGCGCTCACTGTCTCATTCGTGGAACAATCCTCGTGATGCTTACCGCACGGGACTTCATCACATGACCGATCGTGAAGAAAACGATGTCTCTGCACTCTCTCTGCGTCCTCGGCGTTCTCTGCGGTGAACGATTCCCGATTTGATGCGAGAGATTTTTCTTTGCGACCTCAGTGTTCTCTGCGGTGAACCGTTTTCTCTGAAAGGTCAATCAACCGTCCACGTGGAGCACTATAGAAACCATGTCGTTGATTCTGGACAGTGTGCTTCCCGTATTCGCGTTGCTCGGGCTGGGCAGTCTCCTGCGCAGGCTCGGTCTCATCGACCTGGTTTTCATCCGAACCTCCGACCGACTGATCTACTACATCTTCTTTCCAGCTCTGCTCTTCTGGAAGATCGGCAAACCCGCGTCTGCCGCGTCCATCGATTGGACCGTCATTGTTGCGGCCATGCTCACGGTATTCAGCGTCTTCACCTTGAGCCTGGTCTATGCGAAAGTGACCGGAGCCCCGGATTACGAGGTCGGTTCCTTTTCACAGGGATGCTACCGGTTCAGCACGTACATCGGTATGGCCATCATTCTGGCGGCCTTCAAGGAGGAGGGGGTCAGGCAATTCGGTGTCATGATCGGATTCCTGATTCCGTTCATCAACGTGCTGGCCGTCACGAGCATGATCTGGTTTTCCCGCAGGATGAACGCCAATGGCGGCAACGTTCGGGTCATTCTCCGAGCAATGGTCTCGAACCCCCTCATTATCGCGTGCCTTGCCGGAATAGCCTATTCGCATCTGAGGACTCCGCTTCCCGGGCTCATCGACCATACGCTGGGTCTGATGTCGCTGTTGTCGCTGCCTCTGGCGCTTCTCTCGATCGGAGCCACCCTGACGGTCAGCGGGCTCGGCGGTCATTTGGGTAAGGCGTCTGTTGCTGCGCTGTTCAAACTGGTGGTAATGCCTGCGGTGGGATTGTGCTTCCTGCGGCTGTTCGGGGTTACGGGGATTGCGTTCACTATTGCCATGATCTACTTCGTGCTGCCGACCTCACCGCAAAACTACATACTGTCCGCGCAGCTCAACAGCGACCTCGATCTTGCCACCGCGGGAATTGTCATATCGACGGTGCTCTCGATGATCCCGCTGTCGCTGATGCTTGCGTTCTTGGGGCCGTGAGCGGATTATTCCGGAGGCAAGGGAAATGACGTTCTGGGGTTATGGAAGGGAGCATCGCCGAAGCGCATACTCGATCTTTCGGAGGAGAAACGCTCGGTGTCTGGACGAAAAAGGACTCATCGCGTAAGCGCGTATCTCATCTTCCTGATGAAGGACGCGCAGGAGTTGCAAGAAAAAGGTCAAACAGGGACCGAGACTTCATCGCTGAAATCCAACCTGCCTATGGCCGCCAACACCTCGCACCGCTCGCAGCCCCTTTCTTCCAATCCCTCACCAGCATCGTCTCTGCGGCCGTGTCTCGGCAAGGACATCACGCCTTCGTGGTTCCTCCTTGACAAGTTTGACAGTGTTCACCTGACTGATCTTCTCTCTACAGTTAAGATGTGAGGTGGGCTCTTTCGCGAAGAGCCCACTTTTTCGTTTCATCCCTCCAAATAGGCACTGATCGCACGTGAGACAAATTCAGAAAACGGTACCTCGCCCCTCTTGGCATCAATTTCCTCTATAAGGTTTACGGAAAGCGTCACTGCTTTAATTCTCGTGGTTCCCAAAAACAGCTCTGCCTCCGTGACCGGTTTTGCCTCAGTTCCCTTGTCTTCGACTCGTTCAGCGACTTCCAGCTTTCCAACCGGTTCATCGCAGAAATTCTCCATCAACACTCCAAACTCTTCGTCGGACAAAGAAAGGTGACTGAAACCCACCTTGGTTTCGCCCCCGGCCTCATCCCGGACCATATGGTCGATTTGCGCATGGCAGGTAATGCGTTTGCTCCGATTGTCCAAGAGCATCCTCAGTTTCACGTTGCTTCCTTCTTTCAGACTGATGTTGCTCCCGGCGTGGAGGTCAATCATTGAAGGGGCTTCTATACCGTACTCGTGTGCCCGCAAGGAATTGATAATGGGAGGAGTAAGCGCGAACCGGCAATAAACCGGGCCATTGACGTGTTTGTATTCCATCTCGGCACTCCTTTCCCTCGGTATGCCTGCACTGAGTAATAAGCCGAATCCTTGCTCGGTGTATTCGAGGGAGGGTCTTCTTCCCATCCGGTTGAACCGCGGCCCCTTATTCTGGAGCACCCTCCTCCGGTGCCGCGGGATCGTTTCCTTGGACCCAGAAGAGGCAGGGGCCGTCCCTTTTCGTGCCGGAACAACCATATGGCGATCCTGACCCTCCCGGAACGCCGCATCATCCATGCATATCGATTAGTCTCTGTCCGAGCTGTCGAGCGAGAGTCAAATAGAACTTCCTGCCGCTACGTTCGTGGTTTTCGAATACCTTCTCAAGATCTGTCTTGTGTATTTTCAGCAGCTTGGTGGGAGTCATACAAGTCGCTTCCGCGGTATAGTTAAGGTTACCGACGACGCTCGACCATCCGAACGCTTCTCCGAGATTCTGCACCACGTATTCTTTGTGATTCGTCTTTCCAATGCTAATTCGTACGCGCCCATCCAGAAGGAGGTAAAAGTCGTTCGCAGGATCTCCGGGGGCAAACAGCCGAGTCCCTGCGTCGTAAAGCTCTTCCACGGCAATCTCAGAAATCTCGTGAATTGCCTCCTGCCTCATATCCTTGAAGAAGTCGCTTTTTGTTGGAAACATGACGATCTCCTTTCTGTTGAGAGAAATTAGGGAGTTGCACGACGCGGCCCTTGCATCCATCCGCTTGAACTGCTACCGGATCTATCATGCGAGCCTTGCGATTTCGAGGACTCTCAGCGTGGGTCCGGTTTGCCGAGTGGTTGACTTGGACCCGAAAAGGTCACCGAATGATTCGCCAGAGTGCTCTCGGACCAAAACGTTCGTCACGTTTTTCAAGCAGTCTCCATTGTTCTGTTTCCCAGTGTACATTGTCGAATCCCGCAGGTCAAGCGAAATCCCCAAGGGTGGAACCTCAGCGAACCGGCCGGGAGGTGGTGATGTGAAAGGATTCGTCCACTCGCGCCATCGGTCGCCGCCTCTACGCATCCGTTCCCGGCACACCGTGCTGAGGTAGGCCCACGTCACCGTAATTTGAAATCTGGCGCGTAGCCAGAGGCAGGCCACCAGCATCGTGCCGAGGACAAAAATGAACCGCATGGACGAGTCATCTTGACTGTGATGGGAGTTTCCCGATGCCTATTTGATCGGATGTGTAGCGACGGCGAGGCAAGGCCCGGCCATCTATCATTTCCCGGGACATCCGGTGGAAGCAACAACGGCTTGTCTGGCTCGTAAGGTTTGATACCAATGCGCTTTCATACGAGTAACACTGTGAACCGAGTTAACTGCCGATTCTGGCAGATCTCCTCCGCTGCGGACGGCGGAGCCTGTCTTCGCTTCGGAGACCCGCCAGGCCCGGCTTCACCTATTGTCACTTCTTTGACCGCGCATTGGTATGAATCATTGGCGGTCATGGATATCCTGTATACAGACGGGCTGCGCAAATGTGAAGCGTTCAGCGACAGGTTCCTGCCTGATGCAGCGAGGGGCGTAGCAAAGGCTACGCCCCTTGGGGAAAGCCGTCAACATTAACGCAGTTTGACTCAAGCTCTCGCGTCGAATCCCATAGTATTTTCTTTTGGAAATCGACCTTCCGATCAGTTCCTATTCCGCCGTCGGCTACATCGGCGCCCGCAACGTCCGTGCGGCGAGGAAAAGGTTGTCAATCATGTTTCTCGGGTGGCAGACAACACATCTGCCCATTTGAAACTGCTGTTGAGTATGGCATGTGGCACAGGTTTCCATCGGGTGCACCGAGGATTGCCCGAGAAGAGTCCCATGCGCGATGTCCCGGTGGCACTGCACGCAATCAATCTTGTGGGCCATGTGCGCTGCGTGATTCACGTGGTGGCCGGCTTGCTTGACTACGATGTCACCCGGCTTGTGGCACTCTTCGCACGATCTTGTAAAGACTTTTGCGCCAAGAATTGCGCCCTGGTGCCCTCCGGTGACCCGTTCGAACACGTAGCGCGCGCCGTTCATGTGCGCTTTGAACTCACCGATGATTCCCGGTTCTGAATGGCAATTGATGCAGTCGGCTTTTGCATGCACGGACCTGGCGTGAGTTGACCTCTCCCACGCGACGTACCGAGTCTGCATGATCTTGCAACTGGCACAGAAGCTCGATTGTTTCGAGTAAACCGCCATTCCCCCAGCAGTTACCAGACCGATAAAGACCACAATCCCAACGACGACCATCGCGGCAAAGGTTTTCATTATTGCCATGTGATCACCTCTCTCACTGGGTCAACATGCTCGCTCCGGCCGACTTCAGGAGAAGCTTCTTTCCGTCATCCAGGGCCTTTTGCAAGTCTTCCGGCTTCTGGTTCTTGTGAGAATGACAATGGTTGCAGGAATTTGGTTGATTGGCAGGGTCGCCGCCTCCCAGTTCCATGGTCACCCTCGGAGGGATGGTCCGGAACCGGTGAGTCCGCTCGTCTCCGCGGGTAGCGCTCTGCCCTGTGGGGGGCATGTGGCAACCGATGCAATCCGAATGCTGGGGCGCGCCCGCGATGGGTGCGTGGCCTCTCACCGGGTCAGTGCTGACATTTCCGTGGCAACTGAGGCAGAGGTTGTTCGGATTCATGGTGGTGGCAAACTTGGTCTTGGCCTCGTGGACACTGTGACAGATCTTGCAACTGATTCCTGCCTTGGCGTGGGCGCTCTCTCGCCACTCGGGATATTGCTGGCGATGCATCTTGACATGGCCGCTGGGCCACCATGCTGATTTGTCCGATTTTTCCACGACTTTGAAGTGCTGCGGCCCCAGGTAATCTCCCACCCTGAAGCCTACGGGGAAATCCCATTTCTTGTCAGGGCTCTTGCCACGAGTGTGGCACTGTCCGCATACGTCGGACGCGGCCTTGAAGGGCAAGCTCGCTGGATTGACGATGGTCTTGGATTTATCTTCCAGCCTCGAATCAATGTGGTTGCTCGCCGGACCGTGGCACGCTTCGCATCCCACGCTCAGCTCGGCCCACTTGAGGGTTTCCTTATCAAAGCCCACTACGTGGCAATATCCGCATTTCGCTCTCCAGTCAGCCGTTTTCCAGCCTTTCGGATTGTAGGGCGACCAGTTCTCGGTTTCAAAGTTCCATTGGGCTACGCGTACCCTCCAGTCCTTATCGATGTAACGTTGCTTCCACTGGACGCCATGGGTGAGAATGGCGTCCTCCGGGGTGAAGTCGACGAGAGGATCTGAAGTAATGAAATCGCCTTGGACTGCTCGAGGATTCTTCTTAGTATCCTGCATCACTTTGGAGTGAAGCGTGTTGCGAAAGGTCAGAGCGATCCTGCTATGGCATTCGGCGCACTTCTCCGATCCCACGTATTTGGGAGGACCCATCTTGGAGAGAGGTACTCCTTTTTCGCACGAAAGAAGGGCCATGCCGGCAAGAGCGCAGAGGCCCAAACAAAGCGCGAATACAATCCAACGAGGTCTCACGATCAATCCTCCTCTCTGGGAAATTCTTGGGTGGATAGGGTTTTCTCAATGTCGTAAGGTACATCGTTACTGTGCCGCTCATTGAAATTCGCGGCGCCCTTCACCTACGGGAAAGCCAGTGAGACTTCGTTGACGTTGAGTAAGATCCCCGCGTGGCGATCATGCACAACTTCTCGGAATCTCATGGTTATGGCCGACTGATCGTGGAGCGCGCTTCTCCACAAGGACGTTGAGCCTTTTTCGAGATTCAGCTTCAAGTTTTCCATCCTTTTCAATGCGCTCCACTATAACCTCTGAACCATGTTCAGCGGGTCTCGGGCTTCTCGAACATCTCCATGAGCACTATTCCTCCGTCTTCGCCGTACAGCCAAAGAGAGACATCCATCCGGCCCTGAATTTTCCAGATGGATCGGTAGTATGCGCGCCCTCTGGTGAGCCAATCATGGCGATCAGTGGGCTTCGGTGCCTTCATGTCAACGAAGTCGAGCGTCGGCGGCCCAAAGAGTTGTTTGAGCCGGTCTTTTTCTTTGTTGTACAGGAGCACCAGGTTGTCTGCGGTTGGCTCACGAGGTGGAATTTGAAACGAGATGACGATTTTGATCAACCGATCGTTCGCGAAGTGGACGCGGACCTCCTGGACCCCTTCCAGTAATTCCAGCGGCCGCGGGGCGGCAAATTCCCCAGGGCCCGTTTCAGTTATGGAAATCCCTCTTTTGTTGAAGAGCTCGCGAACATTGGCAGCGCTCGCGCCGAGCCGAATTCCAAGAATCTCCGGGTCTGGTTGGGAGGCAACCACGCTCGTGTTGGAAGCGATTGAGAGCAGGATGACGAGGGCGGCCGACAACTGCCGGGAAAGAATCCTCGGAGTGAAACGCCCTAATATACCAATACTGAGAGGCATTTTGGGCACACTTCAACGGACCGGCACGGGCCGTCCGTCACGTCAAGGTCGCGACATGAAGAATTTTTCAATAGGGAGGCAATTCATCGCACAATTCAACCCCTATTGCGCCAACCAGCAGCACGCGCTTCATATGGTTCCATCATAAACTCGTCGTGTTCGGATGGCAAGAGGTTTCC
>Ga0172371_10001303_pt1 | contig 39463 bp, 33 predicted proteins | sample Lak12m_FD_114543 | JGI IMG/M metagenome (GOLD analysis project Ga0172371, IMG submission 114543) | Freshwater microbial communities from Kabuno Bay, South-Kivu, Congo - kab_022012_12m | ecosystem: Environmental > Aquatic > Freshwater > Lake | place: Democratic Republic of the Congo: South-Kivu... | reverse complement strand
GATACTCATGACAAGCATGTCCCTTCCGGCCATAATGCCCCCCTTCTCCAGGGTAAATTACAGCCTCAGAATAGGACATTTCTACTTTGGTACTTTAGGACATTCTCATTTTGGCGGGACAGAATTTTTATTGGGGGGTGTATTCGGGGAGGATTTCTTGGAGTTTGGCTTTGATTGCGGGGATGTCAAAGGTGTCGGCGATGCAAATAAGCTCGTCGATCTGTTTGGGCAACTTGTCATTGTTATTGACTTTGTCGGATGTGAGAACCATAATCTTTTCGTGGAGTGTCGGAACAATTCCTTCACCATCCGTAATCAACTCTTCGTGGAGTTTCTCACCGGGCCTCAGGCCTGTGAAAACGATCTCGATATCCTTCTCAGGCTCAAAGCCATTGAATCGGATCATGTCTTTCGCAAGATCCACTATCTGTATCGCCTCTCCCATCTTGAGGATAAAGATCTCGCGCCCTTCTCCCATCGCCCCGGCCTGCAAGATCAACTGAGCCGCTTCGGGGATGCTCATAAAGTAGCGGGTGATCGCCGGATGGGTCACAGTGACCGGCCCCCCCTGGAGAATCTGTTGCTGAAAGAGAGGGATCACCGAACCTGAACTACCGACAACATTCCCAAATCGGACGGAAATGAAGCGAGTCTTTGAATTCCTGTTGCTGGAACAAGCCATCATTTCACAGATGCGCTTGGTCGCTCCCATGACATTGGTCGGCCGCACTGCTTTATCTGAAGAAACCAGAACAAATTTATCGACTCCGACTTTGATTGAACAAGCTATCACATTCTTCATAGCTAATACGTTATTGTTCACGGCCTCCCAAGGATTCAGTTCCTGCATCGGCACATGCTTGTAAGCGGCAGCATGAAAAACAACATCTGGTCGGAAATGTTCGAATGCCCGGCTGGTCGTGTTAAAATTGCTGAGGTCAACTAAGCAAACCTCCAACCCAATCGCCTTGAATCTTTCCTGACACTCCATCTCTGCTTTGTAGAGGTTATACTCGCTGAAATCGAGAAGTGCGACTGCCTCGGGCTTAAATCGGCTGATCTGCCTGACAAGCTCCGATCCAATCGATCCGCCGGCACCGGTAATCAGGATCCGCTTGCCCAAAAGGTATTTCTTGATTTCCTCTTCATCGAGCCGTACCTCTTCCCGGCCGATGATGTCCGTCATCGATACCTCGCGGATCAGTTTCAGAGAAACCCGGCCGTCGATGAGCTCCCCCAAAGGTGGCATTGTCTTGAAGGGCTTCCCGGAACCTTCGCAGATCTCCACGATCCTCCGCATCTGGGCGCCGGTTGCCGATGGGGCGCAGATCAGGATCTCGTCATAATCAACTTTGACTTCCTTAATCTGATCTATCCGGCCCAACACCGGCACCCCGTGGATCTCCCTACTCAATTTTGCTCTATCGTCATCAAGAAATCCGATGGGAAACATACGGATTAATGCGTTGTCCATTAGCTCGCGAATCACATGCTCCCCGGTGTTGCCAGCGCCGATCAGTAGAATCCGTTTGCCTCTCATGTCATTTTTCCCAAATACTGAAAGAAAAGCCGTTTGCCTTTGGGAGAGATAGAGGCGTACTGCCAGACGTATGCCGGCTATGAAAAACAACGTCAGCAGGAAGTCTAGAATAAAAACAGACCGAGGGAACCCGAGGAAGCCATAAAAGAAGAGAATAATCAAAATAACGCTAATCGAAGAAATAGTCACGGCCTTGATAACGTTCAAAAAGTCTACAAGACTTGTGTATCGCCACATTCCGCGGTAAAGATTGAAATAAAAGAAATGCATCTCCTTCACTGCCACAACCCCAAAAATCGTATTCTTCAGCGCAGGAAGATTTTCCGCGGGTATTTCCCATTCAAAACGAATCAGATAGGATAACCAGTAGGCAAACGACACCAGCACGATATCAAACAAGAACATAAACCAGAAATTCCTGTTTCTGATGAGATTTATCATTTCTTATCTTATCCTTTTACCGTCCAAGTCGTTCGATGCGCCGGCAAGCTTCATTAAGCACCTTGTCTTCCTTGGCAAAACAGAATCGGGCCAGATTTTCTCCGTTGTCATCGTGATAGAAGGCTTCGCCCGGCACACAGGCAACACCCGTTTCCTGAAGCAGATACATAGCCCGCTCTTTACTGTTTTTTCCCGGTAACCGGCTGATATCGGCTAGGACATAATAGGCTCCATCGGGAATGTTTGGTTGAAGTTTTGCCCGGGTAAGTGCATCACAGATCCTGTCTCGCTTTTTTAAATATATTTTAGAGAGTCCTATATAATACTCGAACTTCAATTCCCTCAATCCTTTAGCAACACCGGCTTGCAGTGGCGCCGGTGCGCATACATATACGAGATCACTGAAGAAACCAATCGCCGTCGTCCAGCGTGCATCACAAATACAATAACCGATGCGCCAGCCGGTGATGCTGAATGTCTTAGACAAACCTGAAATCGTTATTGTTCTTTCCTTCATCCCTGGAAATGTTGCCGGAGGAATATGGCGGCATTCTCCGTAAAGGAAATGCTCATAGATTTCATCTGTAAAGACAAAAAGATCATTTTTATTTACAAAAGTTGCAAGGAGATCAAGCTCCTCTCTCGAAAACACCTTTCCCGAAGGGTTTGCAGGCGTGTTGATCATGATGCCCCGCGTCTGTGGAGTTACGACCTTCTCAAGGTCCTCAAGAGAAAATGTCCACCCGGGAAGTTTCATGCGGACATAAACAGGGACGGCCTGCGTCGCCACCAACGTTTGGATATGATACCCATAGAACGGCTCGAAAAGAATCACCTCATCACCCGGATTCAAAAGGGCTAAACAAGCGCAGTAAAAGGCACCTGTGGCCCCCCCGCTGACGATGATCTCATTTTCCGGATCTAGCTCCATCCCGTAAAATTGCTTCTGCTTTACAGCAATTGCTTCGCGCAGCTCAATCAATCCGGCGTAATGGGTGTAGGTGTTGATCCCCGTATCCATTGCTTCACGGACACCAACCCTCAAGGCCAGAGGAACCTCGGTATCGCACACGCCTTGAGACAGATTAATTCCGCAAACCCGGTCGCATTCGATGGACATGTTACGGATCTCAGACTGCATGACCCATTCATGCCGGTCGCTTAAGAATAAACCCATAAACTCCTCACATCATATAGTCGGACGGAAGCGCTTTAGCTCCAATCCAATCTCATTATTCATTTTCCATAAAACATCTTCACTACCTTAATCACATAATCAACTTCACTATCTTCGATCTCCACGTTCATTGGCAGTGAGCAAACCTCACGGCTCAAGGCTTCTGTCTCCGGGAAACCCCTGTTTATGAGCTTCAGAGCTTCATGCTTGTAAAATGGCTTTCTGAACTGCGTGAGAACCTCAATACCGTTGGCCTTAAGAAACTCAGAAAAATCGTTTCCCTGTTTGGCTCGGACAGTGTAATTCTGGTAAACATGATCTCGGCAGAGATCATTATAATGAGGCAACAGAAGTTCCGGTAGATTGGAAAGGGAAGTCCGGTACTTCTCGGCAATGGCTTTGCGCCGCAAAATCCATTGCGGTAGATAGCGAAGCTTCACATCCAGAAAAGCCGCCTGCATGTTATCCAGAAGGCAGGTAAAACCGTGTCCATGGTATTCACCTGTATCACGATCCTCGCCGTTGTAACGCATCCTCGTAGCAAACAAAGCTACATCCGGATCGTTGGTCGTAATCGCACCACCATCGCCGTATCCCCCCAAAATTTTAAAAGGATAGAAGCTCCAGCAGCCCGTCAACCCCCAGGCACCCGCCATTTTTCTTTCGCCCGTTCTGCTAATCATACTCGCCCCAAGGCTTTGACAAGCATCTTCCACAACGAACATTTTATACTTTTCAGCGATTTTCATGATCCGTTCCATGTCTGCCATATACCCACTCAAATGGACCGGAATAATTCCTCTGGTTCGAGGTGTAATAGCCTCCTCGATCTTGTCACAATCGATGTTAAAATCCTTGCCTACATCAACAAGAACCGGTGTTGCACCGGCATTCACCACTGCGGAACAAGTAGCTACAAATGTATGCGCCGGCACAATGACCTCATCGCCGCGACCGACACCCGCTGCTCGTAAAGAAATATGAAGCGCATCATAGCCGCTGTTGAGACCCACCGTATACTTCGTCCCCACAAACTTTGCCAGATTCTCTTCGAATCCTTTCAATTGACCACGATTAATCAGATCACCTTTGGACATGATTTCAAAATAGGCTGCATCCAGCTCATCCTTAAGCATCCGATATACTTTTGCCGGCTCAACAAATCTGATCCTTTTTGTCATAATACCTTGTATTCCTTATCTTGTTATTTTTTGGATTGCTCGAACGATATCTTCCGAACTTTGGTAGTAGGCGTCTTCCAAATTTCTGTTGGCCGGCGCGGGACAATCCGGCAAAGCGATCCGTTGAATGGGCTCCTTCAAAGCATCAAAAGCATTTTCCGCTACTAACGCGGCTATTTCAGAAGAGACACTAAAGGACTTCCACCCGACGTCGGCGACGACGACCTTCCCTGTTTTTCGAACAGAATTAAAAATCATTTCACGATCCAGAGGTTTAACGGTCCTCAAATCGATGACTTCTACATCTATATCCTCTAGAGCAAGTGCTTCAGCCGCTTTCATCGCCCCTTGAACCATCACTGAAACAGCGATAACCGTGACATCTTTCCCTTCTCTACGGATATATCCTTTTCCAATCTCCACCGTATAAATTTTTTCAGGAACTGGATCTTCAACCCGATACAACAATCGCTCATCCACAAAGACCACAGGATTCGGATCTTCAATGGCGGCAATCATCAAACCTTTAGCGTCATAGGCCGTGGATGGCATAACCACTTTGAGCCCGGGAATATTGGCAAAAAGTCCATGGATAGCCTGCGAGTGCTGAGCCGCCTGTTCACCTCTTCGATTGATGATACCCCAGAAGACAACCGGCACGGATGCCTTGCCGCCATTCATATAATGCCAGTTTGCCGCCTGGTTGATGATGGGATCCATGGCAAAAAACATGAAATCAAGCCGGGGGTGCACGACAACCGCTTTCATTCCTGCTATCGCCGCCCCTACCGCCGCGCCCGTAATTCCATTTTCGGAAACCGGCGTATCGATAACGCGATCCTTCCCAAACCGTTCCAAAAGACCTTGGGTAGTATTCCCCACATACCAGGGACTCTTAACGCCTTGTCCGATGAGAAACACTGATGGATCCATCTCCATCATCTGGTGAAGCGCTTCATTAATCGCCAAACTGTACTGGAGTTTTCTATGCAAAGACATATTTCAGCAGATCCTCTTTACTGGGGGTTGGACTCTTTATTGCATAATTCAGAGCTTCACTGATCTCAGAAGCAACATCCTCCCGAATGCTTATCGCTATATTCTCATCGATGAATTGATGTTTCAGGAGGTATCTTTCAAACCTTATAATCGGGTCTTTTTGAACCCATGCATCTATTTCATCCTTGGGCCGTATATCGGTATGGTTACCTTGAATATTATCATCCGGACCCACATGTCCTCTGAAGCGATACGTCATAAACTCTACAAATATAGGTCCGTTCCCTTTTCTGCAGTGATCAATCGATTTTTTACTTATTTCAAAGACCTGAAGCACATCATTGCCGTCCACCAAATGACATTCTATATTAAAATATTCTGCAATTTTGTATATCGGCTTGTCCACCCGGCATTCTCTGATAGGCATGTGGGTCGCATAGAGGTTGTTCTCGCAGGCAAATATAACAGGAAGTTTTTTAAGGGCTGCAAAATTGATGGATTCATAAAGAACACCTTCTCCAGCGGCCCCATCGCCGAAGAAAGTAACTGCTACCCGGCCGTCCTTGCGAATGACTGAAGCCAAGGCAGCGCCAACTGCAAGTGAGATCGTTCCTGCTACAATCGGGGCTGATCCCATCATCCCGACATCCGGATCAATCAAGTGCATCGAGCCCCCACGACCACGAGAGCAACCTGATTCTCTGCAATAGATTTCCGCTATCATTGCCTTAAGAGAGCCACCCTTTGCCAGATAATGGCCATGAGATCGATGGCAGCCAAATATATAATCCTCTTTCATAAGGTTGGCACAAAGTCCAGTTGCGATTGCCTCTTGTCCACTGTATAGATGACATGGTGTATTTATATCACCATTCAAAATAGGTTCCACCAAACTTTCTTCAGCGTATCGAATACGCACCATGGTCCGATATAAAGCTTCAAGCAGATCATTTGAGTATTGCATTAGATCTCCTTTTATCTCCCTAACTCCCCCGGCATCATCAGGAGTGGGGTATACGCAGTTCAATCGCCCTTGGGTGATTCACCTTCCGATAAGTCATGAAAGATATACTCTTAACGGGAACAATGAGACCTCTCTTTAATCAGTTTACAGAGTTATGATTCATGCGAAGGCAAAACCGATGTCCATTTTGAGGCATTTTTTCGACATGTACTTTTGAGCTTGGTTCCAGCTACAGACTAAGTCATAGCAAGCGTGTAAGTCCATTCCGCACCCTTACGAATGGGTGCCAAAATGGGATCAACTATTCATGATTTTTCTAGTCAAACATTCTATAAAAGGCCAATCCTTTTCTTCAAGGTGCCAGCCTATAGACTTCACGTTGTTAACGACTTGATCCTCAGACTTTGCCCCGACAATGACGGAAGTCACGTAAGGGGAATCCAGAACCCAGCGCAATGCGATCTGCGCGCATGATTGATTGTAGCGTTGCCCTAGTTCTCTCATTCTCTCAATTATACCGAGGTTGTACGCAAGCCGATCGCCCTGAAAATTGGCATCGGCGGAGCGCGTATCATTTATGCCAAAATTTGATTTTTCATCGTATTTGCCGGTAAAGAGCCCTCTCATTAGGGCGCCGTAAATGATCGTTCCCATGTGGTGTGTTTGGAAACAGTTTTTGAGCAGGGACTCGTTTTCTCTCTGAATCACATTCATCCTCGCCTGAATGGAAATGATTTCACCCGCCCTCCGCGCCTCTTCGACCAGATGCATGGGAAAATTGGTGCACCCTATGTATCGCAGCTTTCCCGCATCCCGGCACTTCAGCAGCGCCTCCATGGTATCCGCGATTGGCGTCTTCTGATCGTGAAAGTGTATCTGATAAAGCGGAATGCAGTCTATGTTCAAACGGCGCAGGCTTTCCTCAAGTGCCCCCACGACCCTGCCCGGGCTGCTGTCTTTGTAAATCCTTCCGTCTTCGTCCCAATGGACGCCAAACTTCGTGGCGATGACCGCATCGCGCCGGCGTTCTCCGAGGGCTTCGGCCAGCACGGTTTCGGAGCGGCCGAAACCGTACACGCCGGCCGTGTCGAAGAAATTGACGCCCAGATCGAGCGCCCTGTGAATCGCCCTGATGGACTGGCTGTCCTCTACAACGCCGTACCCATGCCCCCCTATCGCCCAGCACCCGAAGCCAATCCTGGAAATCACAAGGTCCGACGTCCCTAACTTCGCATATTCCATTTAATTTTCAGCATCCCCAGAAATGTCATGAGCAGGATCTTCAAATCGATGAGGAGATTATTCTCCTTCGCATATTTCATCCGCAGCCTGTTCTTGTCCGGCTCAATCTCCAGCCGGTATTTCTCATCTACATCCATATCACCCAGAATATTATCCAGATCGATGTACTTGATGGATGCGTAATCCGTAAGTCCAGGCCTCACCGATAGGATAATGCGTTCCTGTTTTGTGTAAAGTTTTGTATAGTGTTCCACCTGCGGCCTCGGTCCGACAAAGCTCATCTCGCCCCGCAGGATATTGAACAACTGGGGCAATTCGTCAAGTTTGTGCTTGCGGAGTAAGCGGCCGCTTTTCGTCAGCCGCGGATCGTTTTCCGCTGTTGAATATCCGCCCAACGCTTCCGCATTGTGCACCATAGTCCTGAACTTGAAAATACAGAATGGTCTCCCATGGAGGCCCGTCCTGACACCTCGATAGAAAATCGGACCCGGGCTCGAAGCGCGCACGATGAGAGCGACGATCGCCAATACGGGCCCCAGCAGTATGAGCAGGATCAGTCCGAAAACAATATCAAAAACTCGTTTGATCATCACCCACGCGGCGGTGCGGACGCGACGCATCTCCCCCGAAGCTGTCCGCTATTCAACGATCGCGATTTCCTCCCAGTCGCTCAATGTCACGTCCACCTTCCATCCGTCCGACTCCCTGTTAATAACATGCGCTCCGCCTTTCAGGCAACCTTTCATGTCAAAGAACAGCACCGTCGGTTTTCTTTCCTGAGGCCACGAAAATTGCCCCGAAACAGCGGTAATGATCCTTTCTTTCCCTTCTACGAAGCCCTTGCCGAGACGAATCGGCGTGATCGGAAACATGTGGTTGATGGGACCGTACTCGCCGCTTCCTTTGCCCTTTTCTGGAATTTCTGTATTGAAACAGTAATAGAGCAAACCATGCCGGAGGAAGACAACGATCGTCTTCATAACGTACCTGGCATAGTCATCCGCCGTTGCGCCGCCCCAATACCAGGGTCTTTCTCCGAGCGCAATGGGGCTTCCAAGCTGCCCCTTGGCCAGATAGGCGTAATACGATGGTTCCCGATTGGCTTTGAGCGATAACGCATTGTATCCTCTGGCTCCCTCCAGAAACCGATAGATGAGCTTGGTTTGCATTTCCTTTGCGGCAGCATGGGTATTGGCCACTACGATTTTCCCCTTGGACAGGATCGTATCGACCAGCTTTGCTCTCGCTTCGATCCCAGCCAGTGACCCGTCGGTATACCCTCTCATGATCTCACCCGTATTCTCATCGATGTCGGCGGTGGTGCCGTCCGGTTTTTCGTAACTATACCTCTGCATCCCGTCGAATGCCATGCTGAACTGGTCGATGTAGACGCCGTCAAGGCCCACGTCGTCAGTGACAAATTGCGCCTGCTCCATCAAATCCCGAAACCGGCTGTTGCCGACGGCGCTGTAGACCGCTATGGCTCTCTTGAACGGCGGATCACCCATTTCCCCCTTCACTTCATCCCTCATCTGGCCGAAGTATTCCAGAACGTGCCGACCTCTCTCCGTCACGATCAGACTATCCTTGTAAGGGAGATCCGCCTTTCTTATGAGGTCAGACTCCTCCTCAGACGACTCGGATATCCCGCCCTTCATTTTTTTGCCGCGCGCAAGATCACTCAGCCGCTTTTCGAGATCGTCTGGCAAAGCGACCAGGTTATGCTCGATGCAGCCGAGAACCTTGACTGAAGGATCCGCATCCTTTATCGTCCGAAAAGCATCCTGCATCAGCGATTTATAGTCTGCACGAGTCAGAAATTCTCCAGCTGCAAAGTTGAAATTCGTATAATCGAGCCATGGAGTCAAAGCGATGATGCCCGCTTTTTTCCTCTGGAAATAAGCCTTGAGACGGACCTGATCCCTGATAAGTTCCCGGTTGAGAACCACATCAAAAAAATCAAACGGGCCGCGGATTGCGAAGTTCGTACCCCAATCCGCGCGAATCCGGTTGATCAGAGCAAAATAATCGGACGATGCGGCCAGCGGATAGATATCCCACTGGAACGTGCGGCTCCCATTCTTCTCCAGGCTGAATTTTCGCAGCCCAAACTTCACGCGGTTTCCAAACACTGCGGAATCCATATAAAGCTGAAGGCGAAACAGGCTGTCCCGCACGGCAATGCCCAGACTGCTTGCGGACCGCCCGACATACACCGTCGGATTCTCGGCCGTCTGCGACACCTCCTTTGTGCGCCCCACAAGCCGGTTTATGAAGTTGCGGATACCGGACTTGTAATATCCCCCCAAAAACAAGGTGTCGAAAATTGACGTTCCCAGCACGGTATGTTCGATCCGAATTCCCACCGGACCGTTTCTCCTGTTCTGAATGCTTTCCGTCACTTCGATTCTGTGATCCTTGATCCTCACGACCCTCAGGATCGAATAGTCTGCAAAAATCGCCTCCACACGGCCTTCTGTTTCAGAGATGCGCCGTATGCCGATAGCGGGATCGCCGTCCCCCCGCTCTTCTGCAAGTCTGTGAAAGCCGATTCGGACGCCGGGATGCGAAAAGGCGCTCTCGATTGTGTAGCGCTCCCCGCCCGTTTCAACGGAAAACGCTCCTCCTACCAATATCGATATTGAAAAAGCATCCCCTTTGAGTACGGCAGCAGATTTCTGCAGTCGGTCGTCCGATGGGAAACCGCAGGATAGCGTTGCAGTGAGCAAGCTGCACAATAAGAGGACTCGGCAGGCCGGCCTGCAGCGGATGGAAAGTCTTCTCCGGTTTTCGAGCATCAAGGGATCGCCCCAGTGTCCAGCTTTGCCTCAATCATGGCCCCGTATTTTACCCAGTTTGAATCATCCCACATTTCTGGAGATATTCTTGTGACCTCGATCTTCCCTCGTACGCCGCATTTTTCGAAAAGAGACAGATAATTATGAATCCAATGGCCATAATGATAGTGATGGTCTGCCCCGGCGGCGCCCGCCATATTCCATTCGTTGAGTATGACCGCCTTCCTTGCGATGCGCACCATGTGCCCGACAATGTCCTTCACCTTGTCGGGACCGATATACATCAGCATCGCATCGGAAAACACGACGTCCATGCTTCGGTCGCCGAAACGCTCCAGACTGTCGGCCCTGCCTGCCTCAAGAAATACATTCGATATCCCCATCTCCGTCAGGTATTTGCGGCCTTCCTCGACTGCTTTGACATTAATATCAATACCGTGGAGATCCGCTTCTTTGCATCGGTCGGACAGCAGAAGCAGATTCGGTCCCGCATTGCAGCCGACTTCCAGCACTCTTCTGAGAGGCGAATGCGAGAGGATCTTTCCCATAAGAACAATGCGGTGAGGATGTTTGGACGATTCCAGGTATTTCTGAGGCGAATTGGCGTTATCTTCCCTGCGCTCCCTCCTCCAGATCCATTCCTGAACGATTGTTCCCAATATATGCTTCTCCGCTACGCAGCGAAATCCGTAATAGGCATTTTGAAGAAGCCGGTAAAGAAAGGGCCATTTTCTGAGAGTGGCTTTCAGCATCGGTCACCTTGTATTCTGATCGCCTGCACTACGCCTTGACTGGTAGGGAAAACCGTATCACGGATATCCATGCCAGTCTGTTGAGATAGGGTATCGCCAGCAGCACCCGATCCGCGGCTTCAAGGAGGGACAGCATCGGTTTGAAGAATCCCGTTTTCCGAAAAGGAACTACCGCGAGGACGGCCAGGTGAAACATGCGGAAATCGATTTGCGCAAAGCATGATCGACCGCGCAGTATTTCCGGAACACCCAAAATGTGCTCGACTTCCCACTGCGTCCGCAAATGGGGTGTGCGTTTGCGGTACCGGTGTATCAGAGGATTGTGCCGCATCGCCTCCGTGCAAATCAACTCGCCGTCGCTTTTCAGTATGCGGTTGAGTTCCTTGAAAGCCGCTGATAATTCGAGATGGTGCAGCGCACCGTATTCGTGAATCAGATCAAAGGTCCCTTCGGGGAAGGTTGTGTTCTCCGCGTCCATGACGAAAAAATCACATCGGTCCGAAACGCCGCGCTTCCCCGCGAGTTCTCTTGCATTCTCGACAGCAACGGGACTGATATCTATACCCGTTACATGCCCCGCGCCGCGCACCGCCATTTCGACGGCTATTTCGCCGTTTCCGCAGCAGTAATCCAGCGCCCTCGCGCCCTTGATATTCCGAAAGAGAATCCTGTCACGATATTCGAAACTCGACCGGGTGATGCTGTAGAATTTCATATTGCTGAAATACGCATCATAGCGGTCTGCATCTTCTATGGTCCCGGTCACGCACCGGTCCGGCGGAGAATCCGTGTAGTACTCGAAGGATTTTACAATCGAGCGGCGTCGGTCGGAATGCTCAGCTTCCAAACGTTTTCTTTCTTCCATCCGATTCACCCTTCAGTCATGACGTCTTTCGCGGATCGCATCGAAAAGCATGGCTTCGTAGCGTCTGGCCAGGACCTTGATATCGAGCTGATTTTCGGCGTAGGCGCGGCTTCTTGATCCGATCTTTTTCCGTTCCCTGGGATGCATATGAAAAAAACGCAGAATCGCTTCCGCCATCCGTTCCGGATCTTCGGATGAAATGGAAAGGCCCCCTCCGGATTCTTTTACCGGGTCGTTGGGCGCTTTCCCGGCAAAGATGATCGGGCGGCCGGATGCCAGATAGTCGTAAATCTTGTTGGAATTAATGCCGAATTGATATACGGGCATGTCCTTCACGCTTGAGATCAGAAGATCCGCCCGAAGTTGAAACTCAGGAACGTTCTTCTTCGGAACAGGCTCGTGAAAGGCGACATTCGTCAATTTCATCCTTTCCGCCTCCGCAACACATGCCGCTCTGCCCTCTCCCTGGCCCGCAATGACGAACTCGATGCCACCGCTATCGTTCCTTGACAGGATGGAGGCGGCCTTTATGATCGTCATCACGTCATGGGCCGTTGAGAAACCGCCGATATACATCACACGCAATTTCCCTGCCTCGCCGCCGTCATAGGGCGGGAGACCTGCAAAGCGGTCCAGGTTGATTCCATTCGGGAGCCAGACAACTTTCCGAGGATCCTGACCGCTGTCCCGCACGTGTTCGCCCGTTAGCGGCAGCACGGCAGAAATTCGCGCGGCTCTCGCATAGAGATATTTCTCCATCATGCGCAATACAAAATAGATGACGTTTTTCTTCCCGAAATATCCCAGATCCACAAGCGCCTGCGGCCATATATCGCGCACTTCAAAAATGAAAACCGACTTCTTTCTTTTTGACAACAGATAGGCGGACAACCCTGTCAGGAGCGGCACGGAAGGGCCGATGACAATATCCGGCGGTGCAAGCCGCCCCCCGATCCTCTGTATCTGAACGGCGTTCGATACCATGTTGGCCCCGCGGCGCCAGCCGTTGCCCACGTACGGGATCGTCTTCATCCATATCACGCGGAGCGGGCCATACAGTTCCAACCGCCATTCTTCATTCTTCGCGAGTCTTTCCTTATGCGTAAAATGGCAGTAACTGTTCGTGAACATGGTGACGCTGTGGCCCAGCCTGCAGAGTTCCATCGCGTAATCGTAGGTCCGCGACGAAAACCCTTCCGGCTGATCGTATGCCGATATGTACCATATGTTCAAAGGGGGTCTTTCCGTTCCCGGCATTTCTTAATCCGTCCTTCTCGGCGGAATCAGGTCATTCGCGGTTGGCCGACCCGCTCGGCCTCTTTCGCAGGCGGGCAAGCTCATGGTAGATCTTCTCCATCTTGGCCATTTCGGTGCCGTAGTTGTTCCTTTCGACAATGGCCTCTCTGTTGACCCTGCCGAATGCCTCCCTTGCCTCTCCGTTCTCGATAAGATGGATGATCTTCTCGGCCAGCGTCGCCGGGTCGCCCGTGGGCACCACGAACCCTCCCCGGCCATCCTGAACCCAGAGTCGGTTTTCTCCGCTGTCCGTAACGACAACCGGGAGGCCGCATGCCATGGCCTCCGCGGTGCTCGCCGCGATTCCCGCATCCGAAAGCGACGTCGATACGTATACATTCATCGAGGCGAACAGCGCCGGCAGCTGCTCGTTCGGGATAGGGCCGGGAAAAGATATGCTGTCTTCCAGTCCGAGCGACCTTACCATCTCCTTCAGAAAACCCTCCTGCGGTCCGGTTCCCGCAAGAATGAACCGTGCGGAAGGCACTCTTTTCACGACGATGGATGCAGCTTCGATCAAAGACTTCAGATCATAGACAGGGTGGAAACTCCTCAGGCTGATGATCTTCGGCCGCTCCGCGTCTCTCCAATCTCCGGACTGAAACCCGCCCCTGCCAGCGGGACGGAATCTCTCCGTGTCAATTCCAAAGTAGATAATTTCCATGGCTCTTCGATCTATCCCAAGACGCTCCATGGCGGCGACCATGTGGTGCGCATCGCACGTAACGAGACTTGCCCTTCTCAGCGCATAACGGACCAGGTGTCTCTTCCACCATGATGCGGAGGCATTCAGCACGTCCGACCCCCATGCGGTGGCGACATACGGGCGGAATCCGCACAGTGCCCCCACCACCCCGTAAAGCGCGACCGAATGTACGTGGAGGACGTCCGGTTGCCGGGTCTTCATGATCGCACGCAGCTTCAGAGCGGCGTGGGGAGCGCCTGCGGAACCAAGCGGTACCACAATCTTCCGGATATCGACACCCTCTATTTTATTGACCGTCACGGGATGCAGAGACGCCCAGATGATCTCGTGCCCTTTGTCGGCAAAGTACTTGATCCATCGATAACTGTGAACGCTGTTCGCCGGCGCCAGAAAGCACAGTTTCATGAATGTGCCGCCTTGCGCTCCTGGTTGATCAGTTGCTCAATGATCCCGTTCGGCATGATCAACAAATACAGGAGCACAACATCGCAGATATTGTTGTTGAAGTGCCACATGTAGGCCAGAAAAATCACCGCCAGAAATATCCATGTGCCGGATGTCCTGCTCCGCAGGACCTTCAAACCCATGAAGATAAAATTGAGCGTATAGAGCATGATGCCAATGATCCCTGTATCGATGAGAAGGGCGGAAAACGCCGTCGTCCTGAATAACGTAATATCGTCTGCCGTATCGTCGCGTGTTTCCTTATGGCCCGGAATCAGGAATCTCTGTTCCGGGAGATAAAGCTTATGGAGCTCTTGTATATGCGGAAGAATGGTGTAGCGGTGCGAATAGATACCGTCTCCCACCATGAATGTCTTGGGATTGTCAAGTAGTCGATGCATACTGGCTTCGAACTGCAGTTTTCTGGTCACGTCGCTCTTGCCTGGAGACCAAAGAGCTTGTGTGCTCTCAAAAGTGCCATAGAAGAATTCTCCCAATCTCTCCAGCGGTTGAGGAATATAGCTCATGTAAACAACACCGAATATGGATATCACTAGTGCAACTCTTGTGAGCCCGATCTTCTTAATGGATGCGAAGAATATAAAAAAAATGACAACCCAAGAAATACGAGAGTCATAGTAAAATGCCGTTATCATCATCAGCATTATTGAAATGACTGCTAGAACCCGAACTCCGACTGAATCCTCTCTGATGCCAAACGCAGCAACAGGCATAGCCAGTAATGTAGGAAAGACAGCAATGGCAGACCCTGACCAAAGAAATCCTTCTTTCATGAATTGATCCATAAAACGGCCCAGCTTCGGGACACCAAACCAGTACTCCAATGCCATACCGTGCAAAAGATACCCGATGTAATAGAGGGTCGTTGTCATCAGAACAAGCACGAAGAATGATCGTTTCTCAGGGAAGGGAAAGCGTTGTTCTTTGCCGATTACGAGCAGCAACATTCCAAGCATGAGATAGAATAGTGACCATCTGATAATTCTTAGGTCGTTATTGATTGCGATACCGACAAACGATTCAATGAAAATATAGCCGATCCAGATCAGAAAACACACCATACGGTCATTCACAGATCTGAAGAGATTGCCGGGTATCCCCCCAGCCAGAGCACCAAGAATAACAGCACCCATGATCAATTCATCCCAAAAAAAATAGCCAAAAAGGCGTGGCCCGGTTCCGAGAATGCTGCCGATGATGAGAATCGGCCAGAACCATCGCGGTCTTTTCGCAACTGAAACCGCCACAATCATGCCCAACACGGCAGCAGCTAAGATTTCAATGAATATTTGCATATGTGAGGATGCAACAAGATATGCGATGGTTCTCCGACACCAGAGATGATCGCCGCCACGGCGGTTTCCGTGTCAGGAATGTCTTCCGTGACCTATGAAGAAGTAGTCCCCATCTGCTGCCTGGGCGCCAGAACCGTCGATCGCATTTCTTAGACGGAAACCATTTCTCTGCAGTATCGGACAACGAATCACCCTTTGAAAAGACCGATGACGCTTCGCTTCTCTTCGCGGCTTAGCGCTACAACGAAATAAACGCAGCAAAAAAGAATGGACGCAATTCCCCCTTTCAGGAACAGGTCCTGGAAACCGCCGATATCAAGGAAGACACTCTTAAAGGGAATGACAAGGACGACGGACACAATACCCGTCAGGAGCGGCGGCAGCAAGGCGGACAGCAGGTAATCTCTTATCTTCAACTGAGCGTATTCAAAGACGCACCCGTGCATCACCCAGAAACTTGTAAGAACATGCGAGGCGATCATGGCCAGCACAATACCCGGAAGTCCTACGTTGCTTAACAGCGCTATAGAGAGTCCAAGGTTCAGGACGGCATTTCCCATTTCGGAATAGGTCACCCATCTATTTTTCCCTATGCCCTGCAGGAGGGCGATGGCCGGCGTTCCCAATGCGTGAAAAACATTCATCGCCACGAGCAGCAGCAAGACGGGGACGCCCGCGAAGCCGGGTCGCCCCACCCACAAGGTGATGAAGGCTTCGCCCCAGAAGGACAGTAGAGCCGCTGCGAATATTGCTATGGCAAAGGTGATCTTCACCGTTTTCAGGTAGATTGCTCTTAACGTCCTTATATCCTTCAGCGCGTGGGCTTCCGCAAATTTGGGGAGCATGCTCGTGGAGATGATGGAGAAGAGGTAGGTGGCGTAAAAGCAGAGTTTGAACGTGATGTCGTACGGTGTGACTTGAGAAACTCCCAGGATGATACCGATCAAGATGGGCCCGGTATAATACAGCACTCTGCCCGTCAGGCTGAGTACGAAGGTGCGGATGCTGAAGGGGGCGATTTCCCTGAGCGTACGCAACGTGGCCAGTCTCCAGGTGAACGTCAGACCGTATTTGCCTCGCTTGATGAAGTACAGGTAAAGATAGATCAGCGCTGCGCTGCTTACAATTGACGCGGCTGCCAGACCTACAATTCCGAAGCCGAATTCCAGAAAGAGAATTACGAAGCATGCGTTTGTCAGAAGTTGGATGATGCTCGATGCTTTCCAAATATCCACCCTTTGAAACCCGTAGAGAATATTGCCGAAAACCCCCGCAACCATCATCAGCGCAACATTCGCGCTCATGACGATGAACGCCGTTTCTGCCGACGCGCTGAGTTCCGCAGGGATATCAAAAATGTTATTGATGAAGCAGACGAGGATCACAGAGGCTAGAAGGACCAGGAGGGCTATCGCTCCGAATATCAGGAGTGTTGTCGAAGCCATCGCGCTTATCTCGCCCTGCCGTTCGACCGCCCTGTACTCCGCGGTATACTTTGCGACGGCGGTATTCAATCCGAAATCAAATAGAACAAAATACAACATGATGGAGCTGAAGGCGGACCACACGCCGTATCCCGCCTGACCGAGATGCGTGAGTATGAAAGGGGTCAACGCAAAGTTCAGCGTAAAGGCGACAATAAGCTGGCCGTAGTTGATGAATATACCCCGGAGAAAGACCCTTTTTTCGACCATGACGAAGTTCTTGGATCGGCGTTAGGATTTTGAAGTGTCGACTCTCTGCGAGTAAGGATACCGACTGCAGCGCCGGAACGCGCGAAGCATGAACGGGAAACAGGACTGAAGATGAAGAAGATCGATCACGAGGCTGGCATAATATCTCATCGCAAGCGGAGAAAAGCTGCTTCCGCCATATTTCTTGCTTACGAGATACGTGTTCCGGTAGACCCTCTTGCGCGCATCGAATGTCTGCGGATTGAACGCACTTTCATGTATCATCGACCTGGACAACACCTTCTCGATGCCGTGAATTCGGAATTGCCTGGCGATCCTTAACATGACGTCGAAATCATCTCCGGAGGCATCCAGCCATCCGATGGAATCCATCACTTCTCGTCTGTAGAATGCGGACGTTGTACTGATGTGCCGAGCGGTATTCGCAAATTCTCTGTAATCAAACTCTTCAACCTCGTGATGATATGCAATTTCCTGCTGCGCATCGACAAAATCGCAGTTCCCGTGCACAAAATGTGCTTCCGGGTGTTCGCAAAAAAAGCGGACAACCGTTTCGACAGCGTCGGGCAGGTAGCGATCATCGTATCCGATAGCTCCGAAGATGTTGCCACTCGCCATCTTAAGCCCTTTATTCCAAGCGTCGCCCGGACCCCTGTCAGGCTCAGACACAAAGACAATTCGGTCCGGATATCGTTCTCGGTATTTCGACAGAAGTTCGACCGTTCCATCCGTTGAGCCCCCGTCCACAAAAAGATGTTCTATACGAGAATACGTCTGCATGAGGACGCTCTGAATGCATCCTTCGAGATAATCGATGGCATTGAATGTCGGTGTTACGATGCTTACGAGGACATCGGTGTGCTTCTCCACGAACACCTCTCCTATCCGGCCTCGGTGATCTTCCTTTCTGCAATTCGATACAGATAGGCCCCCTTCTTGTTACCGTACCAGACAACCTCCCTGCACCAGGATTCCCATGACGGCCAGGCGCTGGTCTCTCTGTCGATGATGTGACGGTAGTCGCGGCTCTTCAGAGGAACTGCAATCCCTTTCAGGGCTGATGTGTACAACTCCCAAATGTTGTGTCTAAGCGTCACGGCGGCATTCTCCTTCTGAAAAGGCTTCTTCAAAAGGACGTGGTTTAGAATCACCGCATCGTGGAGCGGAGCCTCTGCTGCTTCTCCATTTCCGTCAAGAGAAAGGCGCTTCATCAAATGCTCCGCTTCGGCATAAAACTGGTCGAGTTCGCCTTGGGTACAAAGCCTGATAAACATCAACTCATCCGCAGGCCACCAAAGATTCAGCCATTCCCCTGACCGGCAAAATTCCGCGCCGCCATTCTGCAGGTCTACCGCTTTTTCAAAGAAGAATTGCCGAATCCGGAAAAGAACGGGGTAATCTTCACCGACATTCGCAAAGGCTTCAAGAAGCGCGCGATAACTCGCGGAAAAACATTGATGTAACAGGACAAAAGGTATTTGGAGCAATTTGTCGAAATAGAGCAAAGAAGTGATCCATCCAAAGACCCTCACGCGAACCCACTCTTCCTTTGTCATTGAACTTGTGCCGACGACCAATTCCTGGGTCTCTTCCACTTCTTCTTCATCCAATAGGCTCCCGTGCGCGTTGATGATCTTCGTTTTGACAATCGCAAATCCATATCTTTTCTGATACTGCTCATCTCCCATGTCCGAATTTGGAAGGATGGAAAGATTGTTAAACTGGATCCTGTGATGCTGCCCGCTTTCTATCACAGAGGACGCTCCATCAACAAAAGATTCATACGTCTCGGAGGGCAATCCCAGAATGAGGTCTGTAAACGTCTCAATATTGTCCGCCGAGAATTTTTTCTGCAATTCCTTGAAGTGTCGGATGGAAATGTTCGACCGCTTAATGTGCGATAACGTTTCCCGGTTCAGTGACTGCAAAGCAAGAGCCACGCCCTTGTTCAGCCCGGCTTCGGACATTATCTTTTCGATCGCGTAAACGCGGTCGGACGAATTTTTTGTGTTCTGCACTGAGAGGGCTTTCGGAAATCCCTTGGTCTTCTTATTGGCCGAAAAATATTTTACAAATTCGATGTCCCGCGGGAGCATTCCAAAATTTGCATCGCAGCAGAACACGAATTCGATCCTGTTGTTGCTGAACCAGTCGATTTCCCGATAAAGTCTTTCGAGATCGAAGGCGAGCACCTTGCTTCTTGCGGCAGCCCCCCAGTCGCAGTACGCACAGGTGAATGGACACCCCCTGTTTGTCTCCCACAAGGCAATCCATTCCTCCTGAGGATACGCCTTCATGAGCGGCGCAAAAACGCCGCTTAAATAAGGAGATGGAATCGAATCAATGCAACCGATTCTTTCAACTGAAGGGGTAAGAATCATCGCGCCATGATCGTCAAGAAAACCGATCCCGGGGATCGCCCGCCAATCTCCCGCAGCAAAATTTTCAAGAATCGACAGAGAGACCGCCTCGCCTTCACCGGGCACGACAATGTCCACAAAGGGATGGGCCGCAAGAAATTCCCGTAATCTTCGAGACGGCACCTGAGGCCCGCCAAAGACGTTCACCACCTCCGGATTCAATTGTTTGAGTTGTTCGGCAATCTTCAGCGAGAGTCCCATGTTCCACACATAAGCGCTGAAGAAAACGATCTGCGCATTCTTGAGCCGCTCTACCGCGGGCGCAACGTGAATCCTTTTGTAGAGTGGAAGAAGGAATTCCACCGGCAATGTCGCAGGAAGATGCTTCTGTATGTACGCCTGAATCAATCCGACTGAATAGGGTAGATAATTTTGGTTCGCGAAGCTGTTATTGATCTGAACGAGACCAATGACGATATGATTTCTCATGAACGCACCTGCACAGCGTAATGGGCTTGTTTGCCTTTCTCATACACGAAAGGGATGGATTACTCTGATCGTTTCCCCGCGGGAATAAAAAAAACTGACGAAGAATATATTTCTCGGATGAGGGAGATTTCTTCTGCAGAAAGGCAATCAAGATCGCTCGCTGCCGTATTCTCTTCAACATGATTGCAGTGTGTCATGCCCGGTATGGTCGTGCAAATCCCGCTGAAAGCAAGGCAGAATTTCAAGGCGAAGCATGTTGCGCTCCACCCGCGCGCTGTATAGAGAACCTTAAACTTGTCCATGGCGCCGGCCCACAGGTTTCTTTGATCCCTTGACCAGTACGCACGGTGGTCGTCAGGCCCGAATTTCGTGTCGTGATCGATGCTCCCGCTTAAGAAACCGAAAGAAAGCGGTGTTCTTGCTATCAGGGCGGTATCTCGTATCCGAGCTTCTTGAAGCAATCCGCAATCGATAAGACGCTGATCTATGATATTGAAATTCACCTGCAACGTTTCAAACAGGTTGACGGAAAGGGCGCGGAGCCCCTCATCGGGGGAACGCACGGAGACTCCGATGACTCGGACTTTTCCTGACTGCTTCAAATTCGCAAGCGTCTTGAGCGTTTCATCGTTGCTCCATACATCCGAAGTCGGACTGTGAAGTTGATACACATCAATATAATCCGTCTGCAATCTCCTCAGACTGCCCTCGACGCTTTCACAAATGTGTCCGACGGAGAAATCCTGCGTCATGCTGGTGCCTTTATAAGAGATAATTCCCGCCTTCGATGCGATAACGATTTTGTCTCTCACATCCTTCAGGGTCGCACCGATGATCCTTTCACTGCGGCCGGCGCCATAGGCATCCGCTGTGTCGAAAAAATTTATCCCTTTCTCAAAAGAAAGCCGCAAGGCTCGCGAGGATTCGGAATCGTCGATGGGCCCATAGGCGTCTCCGCCTATCCCCCATGCGCCGAAGCCTATCTCGGAAACCTTCAGTCCCGTCCTGCCCAGTTTACGATATTTCAATTCAAGTCTCTGATTTCATTTTTCAGCTTGCTGGAAACCCTCAACAAAGAGGGATTCGTCTCATAGGTATCGACAAACCACTGTATGGTCTTCTCAAGTCCTGTCCGGAAAGGTGTGTAGCAAAACCCGGACATTCCAACGAACATGGAATTATCCGTGCTCTTCTTCTGAATGCCCTGCGGCTTTGTCGGATCAAATTCTATCCGCCCTTTGTCGATACCCATGATTTCAGCAATCATATGGGCAATCTCTTTAACGGAATGTTCTTCCGTACTGCCGATGTTCAGTACCTGCTCGTCATCATAATGAAAAAAACTCCACATATAAGCCCGTGCGATATCTTTTGAATATGTATACTCCCTTAATGGCGACCCGTCTCCCCAGATAACGATTTTTGATTCATTATTTCTGTTCTCATAGAATCTGCGTATCAACGCGGGAAGCATCGATGCATCCTCGTAATTGAAGCTGTCATGCTCCCCGAATATCCCGTTGGGGATCAAGCCAATGACATTCATCTCGTATTCGGTGCGATACGCTTTGATGGAAATGTCCACAAGCCTTTTTGCAAATGCATAGCTCGCATTGGAGGGATGCGGATAGCCTTCGTGAATGGCACCCTCTCGGAGCGGATTCGGGGCATTTGCGGGGTACATTCCCGAACTCAGAGTCATGATGGTCTTTTTTACCTTGAAGCTTCTTGCGGCCTCCAACACGTTCAGGGTCATCAATACATTGTCGCGAAGAAGCGTCGCAGGATGGTTAATGCTAAGCCCGACGCCGCCGCTGAGCGCCGCAAGATGAACGATCGCATCTGGCCTGCATCGCTCCACAAATTGCAGGGTCTCTCTGGCTTTCGTCAGGTCGCAGTCTTTAAAGCTGATTGGAAAGAATTGACATTTCGGGTAGTCATTTTGCAGAGAGCAAAGAGCGCTGCCAACAAGAGCAGTCCCTCCGGTAACAAGTATTCTCGTTCTGTCTTTGATAAACAGTTTCCCCTATGATCCTTTTCGCATTTCGTTAATCGCGTTGACGATGCTTTCCTCGTCAATACCGTTCAACTTGTGCAGATATTCCCTGGATCCCAGTTCGAAAACATGCCTTTCGCCGAAGCCCATTCTTTTTATTTCGCCGCTGTCGTTGCTCCGAATGCCCGATATCAGACTGTCAAGCCCGCCTCCATCGATAAAGCCCTCTTCAAGGGTTATGAGTTTCCGATACTTCTTCAAAGTATTGCGTAGTGCGTCCTCGTTGAGCGGCTTCAGCACAAATACATCGACAACCCCAAGCTCGACATTTTTCTCACCCAGTTTCTCTGCAATCTTCAACGCCTTGTGAGTCATATAACCAGTCGAAACGATGCCAATGCCGTCTTTGCCTCTCCTCAATTCGCAAAAACCATCTTCAAAATTGACTTCATCGCCCTTGTAGATCCCTGCTACCGCTTTCCCCTCCAGACGGAGATATTTCGGTTTGTGTACTGTCAGAGTATGATCAACAAATTTCTCCACCAGCGTGCAATCGCTGGGGACGAAGGTCGTAAAATTCGGAAGGAGCCTCATGAGCGTCAGATCTTCAAGACAATGGTGGGTTGGCCCGGATACATTATAGCTCAAGCCGGCGCTGACGCCGATGAGATTCACGTTAAGGGGCTTTGTTTGAGCCATAAGTGACAAGTTCGTGCGTATCTGCTCATAACAGCGCATCGTAATGAAAGCCGACACTGCATAAGCATACACGATGAATCCTTCCAGGGCGAATCCTGTAGCGACATTTATCAAATTTTGTTCCGCAATTCCCACATTGATAAACCGGTCGCTAAATTTCTCCTTCAGCTTGTCCAGCGCAGGGGCCCCAAAATCCGCGGATAGGAATATGATCCTCTCGTCACCATGCATTCTGGTGAAGATGTTCTCAATCAACACATTTCTCATAATCCTTGGCTGCTGCATTTCAATTTCCTATTAGCTCATCGATCTCGTCGCTCCTCAGCGACTTTATGTGGCAGAGCGAGTCGCCTTCCAATTGAGGCACGCCCTTGCCTTTCACTGTATTGGCGATCATGACCTTGGGACAGGAGCTTTCGTCATCCTTCAGCTTCTTCAGTCCGGCATATACCTCGGTGATGTCGTGCCCATCTACGACATCGACTTTCCAGCGGAAGGCTTCGAATTTTTCGTTCAAAGGATCCAGATCCAAGACTTTTTTGCAGTAATCCAACATGCAGATCTTGTTATAATCGATAACCAGAACGAGATTGTCGATCTTATGGTGCCCGGCAAACATGATGGCCTCCCATACGGAACCTTCATACAACTCGCCGTCACCCATCAGGACAAACACCTTTGAGCCGTTCTTCTTCCTCTTCAACGCAAGGGCGGAACCGCAAGCGACCCCAAGCCCCTGACCGAGCGATCCGTTGATCGTCTCAACACCCGGAATCATCGTGTCTGGAATTCCCCCCAAGAAAGATCCCTCGCTGCAAACCTTACTCAATGAACCTCGATCGAAGAAACCGAGATCGGCCAGAATGGGATACATCGACACCGCTCCATGTCCCTTGCTGATAATGAACCGATCTCTATGGTCCCATTGCAGATCGTCATTCTTGAAGGCCAGAATCCCACCATAGTACAGTGAAACGAATACTTCGATGTCCGACAGTGAGGATGCAAGCCGCGTCTCCGGGGCAATCCTATGTATCTTCAATGTTTCTTGTCTGACCCAGCGGACTCTGTCAAGGAGATACTGAATCTTATCGCTCTCGTCTTTCATTCAGCTACCCGTTCTTTCTCCGTTCTCCCGATACCATTTGTACGTTGTCCGCAGGCCGTCTTCGATGGACGTCGAAGGCTTCCATCCCAATTGAAAAATTCTCGAACTGTCCAGAAGTTTTTGGTAAGGACCGTCAGGCTTCGATATATCCCATTTGATTTTTCCACTGTACCCTACTTCTCCTGCTATCAGATCGGCCAGCTCGCTGATGGAAAGATCGCCCCCCGTACCGACGTTATAATGTGTGTTCTCAAGTTTCTCTGCGTTCTGCACCATGAAGATCGATGCCTCAGCCACATCCTCGGAAAAAATGAATTCTCTTCGAGGCTTACCGCTTCCCCAAAGCGTCACTTCCTCCAATCCCAGTCCTTTGGCCTCATGGAATCTTTTTATCAGGGCGGAAAATACGTGGGAATGTTCAATGCTGAAGTGGTCGTTTGGACCATAGAGGGTGTTCGGAATGAGACAGATGAACCGATTCGTCTGGTACTGAATATTGTAAGCCTTGGATGCAAGAATGCCGCTCAACTTAGCTGCGGCATAGGCCTCGCTCGTTTCTTCCAGCGATCCTTTCAGAAGGAATGACTCTTGAATAGGCTGTATTGAGTCTTTTGGATATGTACAGGAGGATCCGTAATAAACAACGTGTTTTGCTTCATATCTATTGGAAGCTTCGAAAACAATATTCTGAATCATCGAGTTTTCGTATAGAAACGATGCCGGATAGGTGCTGCACATTCGGATATTACCGGCGCGTCCCGCAGCCATAAATACGATTTCGGGTCTTTCTTCTCTAAAAAAATCGTCTACGGCTCTCTTGTCAGTCAGCTCCATTTCCTGATGGGAACGCGTCACAATGTTCTTGCAGCCAGACTCCGTCAGCTTTTTCATTAGTGCCGACCCAAGAAGCCCCTTGTGCCCCGCTACGAATATTTTGGAATTTTTCAATATTCTCATTTTGCCGTCGAAGGATTACATCGTTTTTCCGATACAAGATCACCTACCGCGCTATCCACTTTGAGCTCTTTGAACGGATCGATGGGATTTCTTCTACGCTCCTCATCCAGGTCTGGGTGGTTGTCGCGAGGATCGTAAAATATGACTTGGCTTCCGGCATTCTCAAACTGAAACGGGACATAGATCAGTTTACTGAAGGCGGCGATAATTTTTTTCTGCGCGTCCGGTGGCGCGAAAAGGAGCATGAATCCGCCTCCGCCTGCGCCAAGAAGTTTGCCTCCAATAGCTCCGAGTTTCAGCGCCCGATTGTATAAGTCATCCACGCCTTCGTTTGTCACCTGAGTGCTGAGGCTCTTCTTTATACACCAAGCCTCGTGCAGCAGTTTCCCGAAAAAAACGATATCGGCAGAACCTTTCAGGATTGAAACGGCGTCCCCGACAAGCCTTTGAAATTCAATCAGCTGCCGCCCGCGCGACTGGATATTATTTACATAGCTTTCGGCCACATGCGCCGCCGTGCGTTTTATTCCTGTATAGAACAACATCATGTGCGCGTTCAGCTCAGCGACTCTTGATCTGTCAATCGTGATCGGTATTACGGATATCTCCCCACTCTGCGGGAAAACAATCCGATTGAGCCCTCCGTAGGCAGCCAAGACCTGATCCTGTGATCCGACCGTCTCCTTCATGACTTGCTGTTCAAGGTGGATACTCTCTTTCGCAAGTCGATGCTTATCGATCATCTGGCCTTCAAGAGAGTATAGGGCATGCAGCAGGCCAACCACGAACGATGAGCTCGAACCTATGCCGCTGCGCGCCGGGAGGTCGCCGTCATGATGAATTTCCACCCCTCTGTGAATATTTAGAAAGCGCAGTCCCTCACGCACGGCAGGGTGCTGAATTTCATCGACCGAAGAGCAATTCTCTATCTTCGAATAGACGATCCTGATTCTATGCTCAAAAAACGGCGGCAAATAGCGACACGTCAAGTAACAGTACTTATCTATCGTTGTTGCGAACACCTCTCCGCCGTTCTTCAGGTACCATTCCGGATAATCTGTGCCTCCTCCAAAGAAGGAGATTCGATAAGGGGTTCGGGTGATGATCATAATTTCTTGAAAAGCAGATCCGCTTTCGCGTAGTCATCGGGCGTCCCGATGTCTAAAAAAGTACCCTCATTCGTGAAGCCGCAGAATTTCTTTCCAATTAAGGACGGGAGAGTTTCTCTCTCTAAAGAGACAAAACGACCCTGCGGAATCGATGCAATGATATCCCGGTCCAAGAAATAGACTCCTGCATTAATCCATCCCCGTCCCGTAAAGGCACCTTTTTCTTCAAATGCCAGGATAGCATTCCGTTCGTCGATTTTGACGCGGCCATATCTACCCGTGTTGCTGACGGAAGTCAAGGTAATTGACGCAACTGAGCTATTTTGCTCATGGAAATACCAAAACTGCCGCAAATCACAAGCGCAGTAGGAATCTCCGTTCATGACCAGAACGGTTTCGGAATTCATCAAGTTCAGCGCATTGCGGAGCGCGCCGCCGGTGCCCAGAGGTTCATACTCATACGAATAGCGCAGAGACAGATTTCCGTAAGACGGACCCATTTCCGCTTCTATGTATTTTCCCATGTATCCTACGCAGAGGATGATATCTTTCAAGCCTGCGGCGTTGAGCTGATCCAAGATGTAGGATAAAAAGGGCCTTCCATGAATCAAGGCCATCGCCTTGGGGCGATCGCTTACAATAGGCTTCAATCGGGATCCCAAGCCGCCAACGAGGATCGCCGTGCTGATATCCTTCAATCGCAATGCCATGGCGCTGAGAGTGATCAGACGTTCTTGAACAGATTTTTCCCGAGCATGCCGTAGCCCTTTAACAATTCTTTGATTCCGAAATCAATGGATTTCTTCGCCTCAAAGCCGGCCTCCCGCAGACGCTGATTCGAAACAATGTAATTCCGCTTATCCGGATCACTGCCTACTTCTGAACAATGTACTAAGAAATTCGGCACGTATTCCTTTACTTTTAGTGCCAACTGCTCTTTGGACAGATTCGCCGCATCAAGACCCACATTGTACGGCAACCCCTTCATCTTGTCCATATTCTTGATGCAGTAGCAGAAACAATCCGCCACATCGCGAACATGGATGTAGTTACGCTTGAAGTCCTTCTCATAAATGACGATATAGCCGTCCGTGATTGCCGCATAAACGAAGTGATTGACGAGAAGATCGAGGCGCATGCGCGGCGACATGCCAAAGACGGTGGCCAATCTCAGGGTAATCGTATTGGCGCTGTTCAGCAGATCCTGTTCCGCTTCCACTTTCGTCCGTCCGTAAAGAGTGATCGGATCGAGCGGAGTCTCCTCCGTACAGTAAACGTCCCCGGACTTGGTGCCGTAGCCGCTGTTCGTCGTGGGATAGACGATCCATTGCGAACGGCTTCGCAGGCGGTTTATCATTTTTATCGCATCGAGGTTGATGGATGTGGCCGCCCACGGATCCCTGTCGCACGCGGGCGCCCCCACGATGGCCGCCAGGGGGATGATCACATCCGGATTCCGGAGCAGTTGCTTGAGGATTCTTTCGTCCCTCACGTCTCCCCTCACGAAATCGAATCTTTCGTGAGCGCAAAGGTGAAAAAGGAAACCCTGCCCATACAGAAGATTGTCAAGGACCGTCACATGATATCCATCTCTCAATAAATGCTCGCAAAGAATTGACCCCAGATAGCCCGCTCCGCCCGTTACCAGTACCCTCTTCTCCATGCAAATGACCTCCCGCTATTTTTCTATTTTTCCGCCGCGTCTCCACCGCGGACGATCAGTTCAGTCAATACTGAGAACGGCAAAATGCCTGTTCTCATATGATACTGTCAAATCGCTGCCTTCTTTCATCTTGCTTTTCATCAAGACAAAATAATGAACGCCGTAGCGTCTGCTCAGTTCCATTCTCCAATCGTCACCGGCATCATAGTATCGGGTCTGGATCGCCTGGCTCAAATTCGCGAATTTCTCAATCCTCGGCGTTTCGAGGTACGGATTCAGGGGGATCGAAAACTCCCTGAATCTTTTCAGCCCCTCCTGGTAGGTCTGAGCGTTGTTGCTATTGGCCCAGTTGAAAAGCCAGGACCGAAGGTCTCCGAACGAGCTTCTCTGCGAATAATCCCTCCAGCCGTAGTAAATGGTCGGATCAACCATGAAGAGATCGCTCCCGTTCGTATGCTCCTTCGCCCACATCTGAACCTGTTTGTAACTGCGCGCTAGCGCCAGATAGTCCTTGTCTGAACGAAAATAGTGCAGCCATCCGATCGCAGTCAGCGCAAAAACAACGAGAAATCCCGTGACGAAGATCCTGCGCGACAGCAGCTTATCGAGACTCATAAGTACAAGAATCAATAGAATTCCGAGGTGAAAAATCAGCAGGATAGGAATGGACCTTACGGTAGCAGCGTAGTCTCCGATATATTGTCGCAGGGAAGAATAGCCGATGCTGACGCCTGTCAGTATGTAGGATGGGATATAAGCGTAATTTTCTATCCTGAATACAACATAGGATATAAGCAGAATGACAATTCCTGCATAAAAGCCGGCCACACTCAGATCCCGGATGCCGCGGGCGCGATCCGTCAGGAGAGCCGGAAATACGGCGGCCGACAGGAATAATGACGGAACCAGAGGGAAGGCGCCGGGGATAAAGCTGAAAGGAGAAATCAACAAAACCGATGCCGCGATCTTCCGCCACAACGAGCCGCTCTCCAGTTCGGTCCAGAGCCCGTTGACAACATAGATCATCCCGATAAAGACAACCAGCTCATTTGCCCTGTGCAGGTGCAGCTTGATGAGCGTCGGATGAATCTTCCATACGGAAAAGAGACCCCGAGGATGACCAAGATCATCATGGACAGCATCCCTGCCATCAGCTTTCGATCCATATCCCGCAGAGGATTCAATCCTCTGAAATAGAACAACAACAGCAGCCAAAATGACAGAAACTTCAGAAATACGACCTGATAACGCCCTGTAAAAATTCCAAACTCGACAGGATACCAGTGAAAACTGTTCAGCATTGTCAGTTTAATCCACGTTTCCTTGGGTATGCTGCCGCCGGAAAAACTGCTGACTTCGAATGTGGAAAACACCCAGAGGAAAGCGACCGCTGAAAACAGAATTCCTCCCACCAACCAGCCTGAACGCGCTGACTTCGACGGTTCGACGGCAAGCATCGCGCCTACGAACAGACATGCCGTCAATCCCATGACTGGATGGATAATAAAGGCGCACGTGAGGAGCGCCCAAGCAAATAGATACCTACTCTTCAGAGCCATGACGATTGCGAAGATTCGAAGTGCATCGGCCACGTTATTATATTTCCCGACAAAATATGGCTGAGCCCATAAGGCCAGGTTCATATATCTGGCATAACTGGCAATGACAAGAATGACGGCAAGAACAGGCACAGCCGGGTGCGAATTCGGAAATATCTTGCGACTCAGGACAAATACGGCCCCGGCCAACAATAGGATTTCAAATCCCATGATGAACGGAAGGAGCGATTCGGGTTTGATGCCGAGATAGTTGTAAGCGAGTAAATAGATGTGCATGAAGGCGGAGCTTTTGAGATTTTCGACCCCGCTGGGAAAATCGCGTGTAAAATTGACAGGATTGGATATTTGATACACCCAGTGAACAGGCGAGAATCCCTGCCAGGCTATTTCCAAATCAATGTTGTCCGCATAAGTCCACCAAACGAAGAGGCAGAATAAAGGCAGGAATAAGTATAGCCACTTGGCAGATGACTCATGAAAAGACAATGACTTCATGAATGCTTCTTCTCCGCTGTCCGTGTTCGCCTCGCCTTCGGAGAATGCCGCTGCTGAGGATGGCAACGGCCCCCGACCGCAGTTTCAACAACGGCGGCAGCCCGTTTTTTGTGGTGCAGGAATCTGCTTGCGCATGGGCGTCATTATTTGCGTTCATTCTGGCCAGCCGCTGTATTGCCAGAACGGAAAGACAGATAACTGCGGAGCAGGTTGTATTGAGCAGGCCTGTCTTGTTTTAATTTGCGAAAATACTCAACCAAGAGGATGGCAAAGGCGGCAAGAACGATTGAGGCAAATGCCATGAGAAGAATAATCATTTTTCCGCTCGTGCTTCTCGCCGGGGGAAGAGGCTTTTTCATCTTCTCGTATTTCTGAGTAAAACCACCGTCTATCCTGTCTTCGATCTCCTTGATCTTGTATTTGATGTGGCCTATCTGCTTGGCATCCGGTTTCCAGGGCTGGAAGGGGTAATCGATGACGGAAAATCCATAGAGCTTGTCATTCAATCTTATCTGCGCATATTTGAGCTGTATGATCTCGGATGACAGAGCGTGCTTCACCTGTACATCGGACTCGAGCCTCAACTGACCATTCAGGAGATCTAGTTTCGCTTTGATGCCATTCTTGTCCCTCTCCCGCAAATACTCGCTCAATCCCGTCAAATAGCAATTGAGAATTCTTTGCGGAATGTCCGGATGGTCAGAAAGGTAGCCAAATGCGATATAGTTTCCGCTGACGAATAATCCCAAGTTAGGCTTCAGCAGATTGTACGTGTCTCTCCGGGACGGAGGCGGGGAGGTCTTCCATTTGCGAGCCCCTTCATCCCACAGATCAGGATACAAGATGGAATATATTTCTGTATTTTCAAGCAGTTCTATAGATTTATTCACTCTGTTGAGGATTGTAAATACCTTTTCGACCGGCAAGGCATACGGCTCGATCAGACATTCCGAATAGTAAAGATTCTGGGCCGCCGGCTCTTCCACCGATGCGATCTTCTCGGAACCTCTGTTCGAGACAACGACGAACAGTATTGTGACGCTCATGGTAATGATAACAACAGAAAGAGCCAGCCGCTTGTACTTCAGAAAAGTGATGATGAAATCCAGTATGGAGATGTCATCGTTCTTTTCACTACTGCCGTTCCGGCTTTTGTCCAAACTATTCATTGTTCACCTCCTCAATCAGATGCTTAAAGTGCGTAGACTGTGCGCAGTCATATAGGAATCCCCAAGAAATAATCACTGTACGATCAGCCGAGAAAACCGGCTGTAAAGCGGTAAGGGCATGTGCCGAATCAGCTTTTTAACCAAAACATAGACAGGGGCGTTGTGGTCGCGTTCTCTGATCCTGCCGAAATATGCAACCTCAATCGGGTGTTTGACACCGAGCCACTTCATCTTATATTGTATCAGGCTCTCCTGATAAGGGGAATCCGCACCAAAGTCAAAGAGCTTGAAATTCTGTCCGATGCAGTAACGAATGACCTCGTGAATCATCAGGTCGTTGGCCTTCATCTTCATTCCCAGTGCGTCACTTGCTGAATACGCGTCGATTGCGGTTCGGCGGTTGTGAAGAAGGATAAGAGAGGCGACAACACGGTCACCGTTGCGGACGCTGAATACTTTCATTTGCGACGGGTGCATATGCCGCAGATAGGACTCAAAGAGGCGAAACGGATAAACCGGCACCCCAAGTTCTTTCCTCCTGGCTGAAAAGAGGCGATAGAAGGCCCGGAGGACTCCGGGCAGATCATCCGTCTCGACGGTCCAGGTCAGGCCGCTGGAGAGGGCATTCTTGACTTTGCCGCGGACCTTGAAACCAACGGCCTGCACGAAAGACTCCGCCGTGTACCGTGAAAGATCGACGGTAACATTGATCAGACGATGATGATAGGTTCCCAGCGAACCGCCCCGGAAATTTCTCCAGCAGAAGCCCCGGAAGCGTCCTTCCCGCACAAGTTGTTTGGTTTCTGCGATAAGCCGCTGCAACACCTCGTCGTCTTCATAGAGAGGCCCGCCTTTGTCCCGCCAGGGAACCGACTCCAGGATTCCGTGGCGGCACCACTGCGGAACGAATCCAACCACCTCCCCGGAAGAACGCAAAGCGGCGAGGCTAAGATTTACATAGCGAAAAACATCGTCGATGACGCGATTGAATTCGAGCGTATGATAAGGAAGAGACCTGTCTTGAGTGCTATCAAGAAAGACCCGCAGGGAAGCAATTTCTTTGCGATCAAGGGAAACCAGGGGTTTGACACTGATTAAGGAAGACACCTACTGCCCCTCTCTCCGCAAGACCGATGCAGGATCGCTATTCCGCGTAATTCCGGAGAGGTATTCGATGAGATATCGATATCCGCTGCTCCAACCGTAATCCTCACTGAAGACATGCTGATGCCAGACCACGGATCCGACGCCGCGTACAGCCCGGATTTCGTTCACCCATCGCCGAATTTCCGCTTTTCTTTCCCCTTCGTTCAGTTGCCGGTAATCGTAGAGATGGGAATCCATGAGGACCATTGGGAAAGCTGTTATGGAAAGGGGGCTTTTACGACCGTCCTGAAGCGGCTGGAAGCCTAAGGCTGCTCCATTGCGGAACCCCGGTCTGTCGTTGAATCCCAGCGTGAAGTCCCTCTCCATCCCCGCCTTCTCCTGGGCGGCCCACGTTCGATCCCATGAAAACCTGAGCCAGTGCTGCCGGCAGGTCTTGACTTCCGCCTGTAATGCCGACTCCAGCCGATTGCGCTCTCCGGCAATGGCCTCGGGTTTGTCCCAGGCACGAAAGGACGGGTGAAGCCCAATCGTCCATCCTCTCATGACCAGACGACGAAGGCGGTCTGTGAGAATCCGTTCATCCACGTTGTATGCCGGGTCCATGAGGAGATCAACGGGCGAACGCCTCCAGCCACCATTCCCTCCGTAAAAAAGAAACATGCTCTTGACGGCCGCAGACTCCTCGATGCGCATGATCTCTTCAAAGCGCCAGTAGCTGGCGGGAGAAATAAAGAAACGACAGGCTGCCCGCATCTCGTTGAATGCATCCCGCAGCTTCCCCAATGCCAGACAGCTCAGTGTATTGAAACATCGAAAGGCAGACTGTTTGATCCGGATGGCTGCAGTTTTTTGGATGGCGTCCACATCATGTGTAAGAAGGACTTCGGGTTCCGGCAATCCCCCGAACAGCCTCCGTTCGTCTTCATTCGCAAGTACGGCCGCCCAGCGCCGGAGAAAAAGGGCGATCCGGTTCACCCAGGCCCGTTCCCACAACCGGGCGTCCCAGCCCCGTAACCTCAAGGAATAGGAGTGAATCGAGCCGCGGGCCGCCTCGAAAGACCGCTCCGCCATGCCCTGCAAATACCAGCGGATGACTCCAAACCAGTCCGTCCTTTCCCATTCGGATCCCGAATCCGCCGCAATGAAACGGGATGGAACCAGAAGCCCCCCGTCTGCAGCGCAGTCGCACGCCCAGGGCGGGAGGTCGATCATTTGAACGGGCGGCGGCAGCGCTTCGCGGTCGTCTTCTGCAGAGTTCGGGATCGGCAGACCGGCGATGAGTTCAGAGTTGCAACGCCAGTACCTTGTCAGCGCCTGACATTCTCTGACTGCGGCTGAATTCCGAATCTGCATGGTTTCATCTCTCGGCAAGGTCATATCCCGCGGACTTCAGGAGGCTGTGCGCATGCAATCAGCTCATCGCCAGTCGGACACCCAAGCGGTCCCTGGTCGTTCTGATCCAGGCTTCGAGAGAAAGAAGCGCCCACACCCTATGGGTCTGGATTTCGTCGAGTGGCCGTATATGTCGCCTATGCGACACGAGATAGTCCTTCACGACCCGCTCCAGAAACCGGGGACGGAAAAGAGAAGAAAGGGGGGATGCTCCATCCAGAAGCCTTTCCTGCATCCAGCCTCTCAGCGCATTGCGAAGCCAGTGTGACAGAGGCGTCGGAAAGCCGCGCTTGGGCTGACAATAAAGGATCCCCGGCAATTCCCCCTGCATGGCTCCTTTCGGAATTGCCTTCAGAAGATTGTCGTGAAGTTTTTGATCCAAGGATATGGAAAGGGCCTCCTCCACCAATTCATTGTCGCACAGGGGCGTGCGGGACTCCAGCGAGTGGGCCATGGAAATCTTGTCTTCAACAACGAAAAGTCCGGGTAGGTAGGTGCGGAGATAGACTCTCATCAGTCTTCGGTACGGATCCGCGTCTCCGCCCAGTAGATTGTCCATCGCCGCTTCCGGCCGGAAGTTTTTCACCAAGTCGTAGACGTCGGTCTTAAGGCTTTCTTTGAGCATCCCTTCGGGGAAAATGACGGGAAGCGCGTAAGCCGACCGGCCACCTCGAAGATTCCCCCGTAGAAAATAGATGAGGTGCGGCCATTCGGTCATCCTGACGTTCAGAAGGGCGCCCAAGGCCTTTTGTCCGCCTTTTTTCCGCTGCTCGCACATGTGGACAATCTTGAAGACGGGGTACCCGGCAAATAATTCATCCCCTCCGTGACCCGTCAGGATAACTTTATGGGTCCTTGCAGCCTCCCTCGCCACCACATACTGGGAAAAGGATCCCATGCCCATTCGGGGTCCATCGAGTGCGAAAATAATGTCGTCCATGTGACGGACGAGATCTTCCGGACCCATCTCGACGACATGGTGGTGTGACCCGATGCGGGCGGAAACGGCATTTGCACCCTCGGTTTCGTCATACCATCCCCCCATATGAAAAGTACCCGTGTAGGTGGACAGGGGGTGGTCCATCTGGCGGCTGGCCAGCGTGCAGACCGTGGAAGAATCGAATCCGCTGCTAAGATACGCTGCAAAACCGACATCGCTCATCAAATGGCGCTTCACAGCGCGTTCCGCTACGCTGCGGTAGCGGTTGCATGTGTCCCGAAAATCCACATCAGCGCACTTCGGAAAAACAGGCTGCCAATAATCACTCTTCTTGAGGGTCCCGTTCTCCCAGATGAGGAGTTGCCCCGGCTCGACCATGCCGATTTTCCGATGCAGCGTGGTTCGACCGAAGGTGTTCTCGTAGGTGAGATATTGCGCCAGGCCTTCCGGATCGATGCCCGTTGAGATTTGCCGGCAGGAGAGCAAGGCCTTGATTTCCGAGGCAAAAGCCAGCTTTCCGGGAGATTCATGGATATAAAGCGGCTTGATGCCAAGCCTATCCCTCGCCAGCAGTAGCCGCTTCCGACGTCTGTCCCAGAGCGCGAAAGCGAACATGCCGTTGATCCGCGGAAGGAAACCTTCCGCTTCTTCTTCGTACAGGTGAAGAAGCACCTCGTTATCGCTCCTGGATGCGAAACAATGCCCTGCGGCTTCCAGTTCTCGTCTCAGTTCTCGGCTGTTGTAAATCTCCCCGTTGGCTGCAAGTAAAAGCGACCGGTCTTCGTTCATCATCGGTTGATTGCCGGCGGGAGAGAGGTCGACGATCGCGAGCCGGGTGTGGCCCAGAGCGATGCCATCGCCTGTCCAAGATCCCGTGTGGTCTGGCCCACGGTGCCGGAGCCGTTGAATCATCTCGCGAAGACTGTCCTCCGGCTGGCTGTACCCTGCAAATCCGCAGATGCCGCACATTATTTTTTGCTGTCGAGCTCCTTTATTGATTTGCTGATTCGCGAAAAGGCGCTGAAAAGTTCGCGATAGTGATAATTGTTCTGTTTGGCGATAAAGACAATGGAAAGAACTGAAACAGCAGCAGCAGACAGAGGCCCCAGACGGAATAGGAAATCGCGGCTTCCTGGATGTGCATCCGCAGAGCGAGGTAATACTTTATCAAACCCGTCGCCGGAGCCATCTGGGACAGGAAATATACGTATCCCTTGACCAGCATGATGCTCACGACAGAAACTATGAATCCGAGAAATACAATAGGCATCATGGAAAGAAGACTCGGCCTGAAGAGAAAATTGAAGAATAGATGCCGGGAAGCCATGCTGAAAAATGATTTCGCAGACATCCCCTTCTTCCCCGCCGTACGCTTCGCGGACTTCCATCGGAGTTGAGCCGGAATCTCGACGATCCGGAATCCGAGCATGCTTGCCTTGTTGATGATCTCCAGATGAATATCCTTGTCATCGCTGAACAGTTCCAGCATGTCGACGACCTCTTTTTTGTAGGAACGGACGACACACGTGAGGGTTTTCAGACCGTGTCTCGACAGGGACCGGGAAAGCAGCCAGTTGCCGAGGCGGGAGATTGCGGCGCGCTTCCATGGCACATTCACAACGCTCCCGTCTGCGTGGTACGCGGAGGCAAGGACGACATCCGCTTCATTGTTCTCAAGCGGCAGAAGCAATCTGGCGATGTGGTCGGGACTGTAAGATAGGTCCGCATCCAGTGTCACGATGAACCTGCCTGCCGCCTCGGCAAAACCTGTGCGAAGCGCCTTTCCCCGTCCATAATTGCCCGAATGGCGGCAGACCGTAAGATAGGACCTCTCCGCCGCAAGATGCTGAAGCACTTCTCCGGTCTGATCCGTGCTGCCGTCATCCACAACGATGATTTCGAATTCTTTTCCGCGCCCCAGGAGCCGGAAGAGGTATTCCGCGACTTCCGTGACGTGACTCGCGATGACCGCTTCCTCGTTGTATGCAGGAATAATGACGGAAAGATACGGTTGCCTCGTTTCAATGGTCACAGGATGCTCCTTCATTATGCACATAATACTCTACGAGCTCAGCCCCAGTCACATTCTCTTCATTTTGGGCAGGCCTCCAGAAAATTCAAACCCGACTGGACTTCGGCATGAAGAAAAGAGCGGGCAATACGGTCAAGAGCATGATCAACCTGAAGATCAAGAGCAGGGCTGTGTAGCCGGCTATGCTTGAGCCCTGGGCAAGGATTTCGGCCAGCCGCGCATAGGCAATCTCTCCGATGCCCAATCCCTGAGGGGTCAAGGGCAGCGTGTTGATGAGAAAGGTCATTGTCCCGGCCACCGCATGTCCGGCTAGACTCAGTCCCCCCACTCCCATGACCATGTCCAAGAGCTTCAGAAGAACCAGGTCCTTCGCCTGGGCCGCGAACGATATCAGCATCGCCGCACCGAGGACACGGCGATTTCCCGCGTAATCAGCAAGAGCGGCGACAGCTTCAATCAGTTTCTCCCCGATCTTTCCGCCCTTGCGTCCGCTTCTCATGTATCGAAGCAGGCGGGGCGCGATCAGACCTATCAGCAGAAGGAAAGATATTCCTCCAAGAAGAAACATCGTGATCAGGACGACCTCATAACGCAGCAGCCCGGCGTCAAATACTTTCCGGTAATATACCGCGCAGGCTAGGAGCCCGACGCCCAGTAAACCGAGAATCCCGCAGATCCTGTCTACGACGACCGAGCATGAATATCGTAAGAACCCATTCGGAGCGATATTTTCGCATAGAAGAATTCGGGTGACGTCTCCTCCAACCGCGCCGGGCAGGAGCATTGCGGCGAAGGCCGAGAAATACGAAACACGAAAAATATCGAAATAGCTTATATGTATGCCCTGACCATGCAAGAGAAGCCACCATCGCCAAACCACAAGCGGCATGGTTAGCCAAGCAAACGCCACGAGTCCCAGCAGTACCCAGGGCCTCCCCCATAGGCTCCCCAAGGGGCCAAAGTCGATTACTCCATCATGGAAAAGGACCGCCAGCAAGCCAAATGCTACCAGGTACTTCAGCGCAATCTTGAGGCTGCCACGCGAACGAAAAAAATCCCGGGGAGTTTTCTCCTGGATGTCGCCTTTCACTCTTTCATCCAAACAGACCAGTCAACGCCTGCGCTCTGTCGCAGGCTCGCGCTCTCCGCTCGCGCCTGAACTGCCTGCGGTCCTCGATCCGACAATTTGATACCTCCATCCGGACTTCAGTCATTCTCATCCCGGACCTTCCCCAACAGCCGCATGGCAAACAGGCGAAGGGAATGCTCAATCAGGAAATCGGCGTTATTGTTCCTGAGCCTGTACATGAGGATTGGTTTGTATAGTTCTGTGAGATAGACGAGCAGGCTGAGTAATCCGAATCCGGAGCCGGTCTTCTGCTTCACGTAGGCCCTCTTGTGATCAATGACCATCCCCGCTATCTGGAGCAGCCGGATATACTTGCTGATTCTCGGCGTGTACCACGGGTGCTCGATTTTGTCAGCATCCAGAGAGTCTATGCCCGCCCAGTCCTCCAGGCGACCAGGGAGCTTGAGACTGTAATTCTTTACCGCGATTTCCGTCATGGCCGCGCCGGGGTACGGTTTCCAGTCTCCCGCCGAACCGATGAAACAATTGGGATTATCATCGGCCAGGGTCAGCATCAGCGCCTTGGTTTTCAGCAAATCATCATAGGTCTCCCCCGGAGTGCCGCAGAGGATGTTGTAGTGTGGCCTGAAGTTCGGATAGCGGGCCAATTTCCTGCTTACCCTGAGGACCTGTTCGACTGTTATGCCCTTGTTCATCCTCTGCAGGGTTTCGTCGGAGCCGGATTCCACTCCGATGGCCATGATTTCAACATTCGCCCGGTTCATGAGTTCCAGAAAATCGTCATCCATGCGGTCCAGTTCGCTGATCCTCGCTCCGCGGAAGTCGATCTTGAGGCGTTCATGGAATCCCTTCTCAATGAACCTATTGAAGAAAGAGCGCATTCTCTCCAGGTCTACAAAAGAATCATCATCATATATCTGCAACCGCTGGAAATCGTACTGGGACAGGAGATAGCCGATGTGCTCAATAACCTGTTCCAAATCAAGTGGAATCCACTTCTTGCCCTTGATTTTGTCGTAGACTTTTGGAGACATGCAGAAGGCACAATTGTAAGGGCAACCCACTGCGGTATAGATGGGGAAAATGGATTCGCTGCCCTGGAGCCTGTTATACCGATGAAGATCACCCTCCACTAATTGGTAAGGTATCCACCGATAGTCAAGGATCTCAAATTGACAAGTCGTACGGTTGAGAATGATGCGATCTTCCTTCTTGAAGCCGAGACCGACTATGTCCTCCAGTTTCGGCCCGCAGCCTTTCAGAGCAGCAATCAACTGGGCAAGGGCTTCTGATCCCCAATCTCGAATTATGAAATCGACATAGGGATTTGCAAGGGTCTGCTCCGGCAGAATCGTGGGATGAGGCCCGCCCCACACGACGGGAACCCTGTAAGTATCCCGAACGTACTTGGAGATCTCCAATGAGGTCGTGATCGGGTATCCGGTCATCACGGACAGGCCCACAAGAGAACAGCCTGCTTTTATGATGCCGTCGAGCTTTTCCTTCCATTGTCTTGGGTACAGGCGGCAATCCAGGACCCTGACTCTATATCCGACCTTCACGGAGTGCGCCGCGGCATAGAGAAGGCTGAGCGGAATGTCGCGCAGAACCGTATCCTGACTTCCCAGCTGTGGATAAACCAAGATAGCGTCTATTTCGTTATAAGCGGCACGGTCCATGATTCTAAATGAACTACGGTGATGATACTTTGTTAAAATATCTCCAGTCAGACATGGTTCTTACATCGGGATATAGATTGGAATGAATACCACCAGTGAACTGGTGGTATCATGAGGCCCCCCTAAAAGGGGGGTCCCAGGCCAACCACCATAATATGTTTATCTAAAGATCCGTACTCTCTTGCTGGATATCCATTTGCTCCT
>Ga0172371_10001302_pt1 | contig 39464 bp, 41 predicted proteins | sample Lak12m_FD_114543 | JGI IMG/M metagenome (GOLD analysis project Ga0172371, IMG submission 114543) | Freshwater microbial communities from Kabuno Bay, South-Kivu, Congo - kab_022012_12m | ecosystem: Environmental > Aquatic > Freshwater > Lake | place: Democratic Republic of the Congo: South-Kivu... | reverse complement strand
TCGAGCCATGGGGTACGACGTGAGCCAGGCGGCGAGCGAGGCTCGCGAAGCAGAGTCGGTCTTCGACTTGTGAGCGCGGGACTCTGGTGTCTCGTCAATCCCTGACGCGAGACGGTGCTCAGGGATGACAGTACGTCGCCCTCGTCATCGGTGTTGTGCGGGGCGCACAATGCGGCGGCGGGAGACAACAACGACCTGCCAACATCGCTCTGGAGTTGCCCCGTCTATACGACTGTCGACATCGAGGGTCGCAAGACCGTCTAGGAGATGGCAGCGTCGTCACCCGGTCGGACCCCAACGTGCACCGGACCCGAGAAGGGTTCCCCAGAGAGTGCGAATGGAAGCGTGGCTGTGGCCTTGGTTCTATGCGGGAGAGCTGACAGAGAAGAAGAGGAAGGAGGAAGGAGAACCGTCATGATCACTCTTGACATAGGCCGGCCCTCTCATGGAAGACTGCTTCCTTGCCCGGGCAGCCACTTGATATCCGATAGTTTTCGTCCGTCGCCGCGTGGGCTGTCCGGCCGTCGGGGGTTTCGCGGGTCCTCCGCTTGCCGGCTGGGTGTTCGACGAATCCGGGAGTTATAGGACGGCTTGGCTCCTGTTGGGTGCACTCATGATGATCGGAGTCGTCGGTGTGCTTTCGGCGCCACCGCTCAGACTGCTGAACACCGCTTCGGAGAGTGAGAAGGAGGACCAGGAGGAGGTGAGTTTCGCAAAGTGAGACTTGACCTCATCGGGAGGAAGAATGGGAACGGGGCCACTTTTGTGACCCCGTTCCGTCTTGCGAGTGCGGTCAAATCGGTCAGATGGCGGACAGGGTCACTTGATCCAAGTCGTTGCCGAGGCGGTGGAGCCTAAGGCATCGTCGGAAAGTGTCGCCACATTCGTGATATTCGAGCCATGGGGCGCGTTGCGGTTGATGGTCACCGAGAACTGCATGGTCTTGGTCTGGTTCGGACCGAGAGTCCCCGCCCACTCGATGCTGTTCGTTGCGGCCTTGTAGCAGCTGCCGCTCTTGTACCTGGTGTTCGCAGGAATCGGGTCGCTGACCTTGAAAGACTGCGTCGCGGGAGTGAGATTCCGTACCTTGAGTTCGTACTTCAGGGTTCCTCCCGGGCCGGTCCTGGTTAGGTTGACTTTCTTTTCCAGGCTCACCAGCGAGGTGCCGTTCCAGACCGCGATCTTGCCCCAGCTTCCGTTCTGGGCCTTGTCGAGCACCGCGATGTTGATGCCGTACTGCACGCCATCGTCGCCGGGGTTGCCCGAGCCGAGGATGGTGCCGCCGATGTCATATCCGTAGAGATCCGTTGCGGCGGTCTTGTCGCCCCACGTGATCTTGGTCGTATAGCTGTCCTTCGCCGGCACGACAAGGCCGGCCGGAGCATCCCACCAATACAGCCCGCCGTCCGCAAACCTATACCGCAGACCGGGATAGTAGCCCAACGAGTCGTGGAACTGCGACACCGCTGGGAGGGGCGCGAAGGTCTTGGTCTCCAGAATGCCGCCTGCCGCGTTCGACCGACGCGCGGTGAACGGCGTGGTGCTCTGCAGGGTGAACGCTGCGTTACCCGGTTGGGCGCGAGAGTTCAGCCGCAGATGAGCGTCGGTCGTGCCCATACCCTCCCACTCCAGGGGCCAATAGTGGCTGTCGACCAAGAGCAGCGCGTGTTTCGGGCCCCAGCTGGGAGCATCGTATATGGAGTCGTAGAGGGTGTAGTCGAAATCGTACGCCCCGTTTCGCAGCCACAGCAGCATGCCGGGCACGGTGTACGGGGTGCGATCGACCTCCCACTCAGTGGTCGCATCGTTGCTGTAGATCGTCGTGTACGGGTACACGAGGCCTCGGTCGAAGCCGCTCAGATTGCGCCATTCGGCCATGTAGTACATGGGATACGTCCTGGTCAACGGCACGATCTCGAAGTAGTTGGTCGTCCAGCCGTTCGGCGGATTCTCCACATCGTCCGAGAAGAGCGTGGTCGCCCCGTCGGCCAGTTTGAAGTCGTCCGCCCACCAACCTGCCCACTGGACGCCGACATCACTGGTGTAGTGCAGGCGCAGGGTGATCGTCGCGCCGGCGTAGGCCGTCAGGTCGAAGCGCAAGGTGCCCTGACCTTCGCCATTCAGGCCCAGGCTGCCCATGCCGTCGTCGACGAAGATGCCATCCATGTCGGGTAGCTTGGTCCAGGTGGTGCCGCCATCGTTGGAGACCTCGAAGTAGCCGTAGTCGTAGTCCTGCTCGAAGCTCCAGTAGCTGGCGAACGAGAAGATCGGGGCCGTGGTCCCTGTGAGGTCAAAGTCGTGGGCCAGGTAGAAGTCCGCCAGATCGGCTCGGTCGGACCACCAGGCTTGTCCTGTGCCCAGCGGATTGTCTGTGTTGATGACCTGGTCGGGCAGGTTGATCTTGACGCCCTGCTCGGTGCCGCTCGGGCGAAGCGAGAGCTGGCCGACCTTGGCGGTGGTCAGCTTGGTGGTGTAGTCGAGCTCGACCGGGTTGGCCCAGCCGACCAGATAGCGGAAGTACAGGGGGAACGGAGCGGGCTGCATGCCGCCCAATATGCCGTTCCACGACCCTGCTTCCATGATCGTCCAGTTGGAGGGTGATGCTTGGGCGTCGGTGGTGTAGATGTCGGGCAGGCCGAAGGCTGCATGGCCGAACTCCTCGGCGATGACGCCCACGTCAAGGTTCTCCGGGTCCATGCTGTATTCGCGCACGTAGATGTCGCGGTCCGGGGAGCCGGGCGCGCCCTGGGGACTGGCCAAGTAGCCCGAGGGAAAATCGATGGCGGACGCGTGCGACCAGATGGCGAAGTCACCCTGCTGGCCACCGCCCGACTCCTGCCCCATGCCGGCATGGATGACGGTGAAGTTGTCCACGACGCCGTCGCCGTTGCCGTCATAGTCCTGCCAGGGGAAGTTCGGGTCGTCGGCGTTGATCGCATCCACGACCTCCCGCACGAGGTCCGCGGCGCGCACGTTGTGGTTGCTGCCGGTTTCATTGTCGGCGCCGTACCAACCTTCGGAGTGCGCCGCCTGCAGCCACCTAGGATACACCTCGCCTTTGGGGACGAATTGACCCTCGGATTGCTCCAGGTAGTAGTTGGCCATCGTACTGCCGCGCAGGTCCACGGTACCGAGGTTGGGATGCTGGACGACGACGCCGGCAGTGGGTCCCACGCCGAAGTACAGTTCGTTGTACAGCGTAGGGGTGGCGTCCTGGTACCAGATGGTGTTGTTGTCGCGTGGACCGGGCGCGGGGATCTGGTTGTGGAGCGGGCCGGTGGTGGTCACCAAAGGACCCCCCGGGTCGCCCGGGTCGAAGGTATCGGCGTTGGGGAACTCCACCGGCACGGCCAGACTCATGATCTGGGGCGCGGCCGGGGGGGCGGGCTGGCCGGCGCGCTCGTTCATCAGCAACTTCCGCAGCTCGCCCGGGTTCGGGGTGGTGGGATTGCGTTTGGCCCATTCCTGCCGGAACACCTGGATAGCCTGGGCTCTCGCGTCGGGATTGGCCAGGGGGATGCCCTGGTCTTCTAGAAGCAGGTCGATCTGTTCGTCACTCGGCGCCCGGTAGTGGACGGTCCACTTGGAAGCGCTGAACATACCGAGCGATTTCACTGCCAGGCCGGTATCCGCCGGTACCGCCGCCGTGGAGGGCGTCAAGCACGCCACTACGAGCAGCGCCAGCGCCAACAACAACAACTTAAGCTTCACTACTGCACCTCCCTGCAACATCCTCGTTTGCCGGTAAGGAACATCATGTTTGAACGACTGAAGTGATCGCGGTCCAGGCGAACCTCCTTTGTCCGGCGTCTCGCGGACCCTCGCTTATCCAGGCCTTCGGCCCATGCTTCTCGTCTCTGCTCATGCATAAGACCTCACTGAGGAGGCGCCTGAGTCCGAGACGTAAGGCGTTGCTCCAACCGACCGTATCTCGATTGCGGTGAATTCGCAAGACGTCGAGACCCTGGGCGGCGAACCGCGCATGGGCCGACGCCCTCCATAGCGCCTTCCAGGGCAGGGAGATCACCAACCGATACTATCGCGATCCGGCCGAGGTACGGAGTGTCTGCCCGACCTTGAAGTCCATGTGCCTGAGATCGCCCGCCGACACACGCTACGCGCGAAGCACCCGGACGCCGTGCTCGGGGATACGGCGGAGAGCATGGGTGAGTCGCGGATCGCGTGCGGGCGGCGGTGTCGCCTCGGGCGATCCCGGCGTTCGGAGAGCCAATGCAACAACGAGTCGTGCAGGAAGTCGACAGGAATGGTGCCCATGAACGGGGGCAGCGCTTCTCTAAGAAGGATCGTGCGTCCGGGCGCGAGATTCGGCCTCCATCTACTCTGGCCACGGGCTCGGCGGACCTTGGGGTTCGGGCTCGACTCGGCATTCGGTAGAGCCTGAGGAGTCGATGTGCCGGAGACGACTACGGCTCGGGGCGGAGAGCGCGCCGAGCATCTTCCCGCGGACACCATCGACAACGTTGATCGGCCAACCACGGGGATTCCGAGCCCGCGGCGGATGTTGCGCGCCAACAGTTCGGAATCTCTGTGTGTCTGGGCACCGCCACGACAGCATCCGTTGCACGGTTCATCCAGAGCGAATGGGAGCATCCTTCACTTTGAGCACGCAGCCGTGAAGTCGCAGATGCCGCAGCACGCTGCTCCGCTGAACCGAGTCAAGGGGTTACGCTGCACCGCAAATCTCGACCGTGATCGTCTCGCGCTCGGCGTCGGGCGGTGCACAGCGCAGCCCATCCTCCTGGCGGTCTTCCAAGATGAGCACGGTGGCCTCCGCAAGGCTTCTGCGCGCCCGCTCCTTGGTTGGACCTTGCCCGTTCGCCCTGGGCACTTCCAGGCAATAGGGGATATACCAATTGCCATCGCGACCATAGATGGCTGTAAACTCGCCGTGCATGAGGCTCTCCATGCTGCCCTCGCTGGAATAGCCCGTGGAATCCACCACGGGGATCGCCCCCGGGCCAGACATGGGCATATTGCCGGCGCCCGCACACGCCTGACAAGCGCGACTGAACGGCTGCCACGGTCCTGCCACCGTGGTCGGTCGGCGGTTCAGGATCAATACACCATTGGTCGTATGATGGCGGGGAGTCAAGTCGAGGGGGGTCTGCTGGGCGCGCGTCGGTCGGTGCACCTGCGCTAGACTATGGACATTGGCTGGACAATCTGCAGGCCAACCGAATCGCCCAGAGACTGATGAAGGGGTTCACATCGTATCTGCCTCCGAGATCTCCATCGACCCGCGAGTGATGCGGGGCAAGCCCGTTATCCATGGCACCCATCTCGCGGTGGAGTTCGTTCTGCGGAAGCTCGGCGAAGGCGCGACGGAATCCGACCTTCTTGATGCGTTTGCACATCTGACGAGCGACGACATCCACGCCGCCTTGGCCCACGCCGCGGACACGCTTGCGCATGAGGAGTCTTGCGTCCTGAAGACGACCGCGACTCGCGCGGGTAGGGCTCCATGCGTTTTCTCGCTAACGAAAGCCGCGGCCATGCGCCCGCGGGCCAAGTGGCGGAGCAGCCGGTGGTGTTGGCGGCGGCGCTCGACGGTTCGGAGTCGCAGGGCGGCGCACCTGCGACTTCCTCCCCGGCAGCCTGCGGGAGCGAGGTCATCGAGCGGATACGAACGGCTGCCACCGACCTGGAACAGAGCTTCGGAGTCGCCTCTCTCACTCTGTTCGGCTCGGCGGGGCGCGATGAACTTGGACCCGGGAGCGACGTCGACATCCTGGTGGACTTCATCGGAGGGTCTGACTTCAACCGGTATTTCGGCGTGAAGTTCCATCTTGAGGACCCTCTCTGTTGCCCAGTTGACCTCGCCACCGGCCCGATGTTGGGGCCTCGCTTACTCGAGAGTATCGCGGAGGATCTGTTCTATGTCACGTGACCCCATCGACGCGCGCCATCCTTGCCCGCGCATATTCAGCCATCGATTCTGACATTGTCTGGTCGGCGTAGGTGCGCCCGTCAACTCAGTTCCCGGCGAGCCCGCAGGAAGGTGAACGAATCTGCCCTGCAAGCGTGCCGCGTCTGCTGATCGACTGGTACCGCTCCTACGGCCGCGGCTTTCCGTGGCGCTCGACCACTGACCCCTTCCGAGTTCTCATGGCAGTCTTCATGCTCCAACGGACCGGGGTCTCGCAGGTCATGAACGTCTACGATCAGTTCATCCAGCGGTATCCGGATCTCGCGTCAATCATCGAGGGCAGCGCGGAGGAACTCTCGCGCGTGCTTCGGCCGCTCGGTCGGGTTGACCGATGGCCCGTGCTCAAGGCGTTGGCGGTCACCCTAGTCAAAGAACATGGCGGTGACATTCCCGATGACCTCGCGTCCTTGGATGCTCTTCCGGGGGTAGGCCAGTACTCGGCCAGAGCCGTCCTGTGTTTGGCGTTCGGGAAGCCCCGGATCATGCTCGATCCGAACTCCTATCGGCTGCTGTCCAGGGCCTGCGGGATCGTTACCAACAAGGCTCGTCCCCATGCTGACGTCGGTCTGATAGAACGACTCGACGCCGTCGTTCCGCACGATGACCCACGGGCATTCAACCTCGCTCTGTTGGATGTCGGCTCGACCATCTGTCGCAACAAAGCGCCGATACACGAGTCTTGTCCGTTGCGCAAGGTGTGTCGATTCTGGGTCGAATCGGCAAAGACCCCACAATCTGTCCGCGTCCTTCGGTAAGATGTCACCAACGATGGAGCGACCGACATTCATAGATCTCTTTTCCGGGGCGGGAGGATTGGCCTGTGGCTTCGAGAGGGCCGGCTTTCGCTCGGTGTGGGCGGTGGAGATCGATGCTGATGCGGCGGCTACCTATGAAGCGAACTTCGGCCATACCGTTTTCTCTGGGCCGATCGAGGAGGTCCACGATGTTCCCGTGTATGCGGATCTTGTTGTGGGGGGCCCTCCCTGTCAGGGGTTCTCACCCTTGGGAAAGATGTCTCCTCGCCCCGCGCACGATGAGATGAACCAACTCTGGCGACAGTATCTGCGAGTCGTCGAGATGGTTCAGCCGAGAGTATTCGTCGTTGAGAACGTGCCCGAGTTCATCCGGTCGGCCGAAGCTCAACGCATGATGACTTTGGCTGGGGAATGGGGCTACGAGGTCATCTCCGGGGTACTCAACGCGTACCATTTTGGGGTCCCTCAGAAGCGCCGTCGAGGCATCATCATAGCCTCTCGCGCGGGGCGACCGCGATTCCCCGACCACGACGATCATCGAGCCACCGTAAGGGATGCTATCGGCGATCTTCCGTTGTGGCCGACAGATCGGGATTGGCATCTGTCCAGGAGCCCCCGCCCGGAGTCGATCGAGCGCTACCGGCAGGTCCCTCCCGGCGGTAATCGCTTCGACCTTATGAGAAACCGCCCGGACATCACGCCCAAGTGCTGGCTCAACAAGCCGACCGGCTCGACGGATGTCTTCGGTCGTCTGGAATGGGACAAGCCTGCTCTCACCATCCGCACGGAGTTCTTCAAGCCGGAGAAGGGTCGCTATCTGCATCCGGAAGCCGACCGACCGATCACGCATCGCGAGGCCATGAGGCTTCAGACGTTTCCCGACGATTTCGTCTGGGTCGGTTCGAAGATCTCGGTGGCCCGCCAGGTGGGTAACGCGGTTCCTCCAGAACTGGCCAAGGCCGTCGCGACTTCGGTGAAGACTCTTCTGCACTCGCCGGTCTCGGTGCGCGAATCCGCCGCCTAGTTGTCGCAAGGAGGTCATGATGGCCGCTCCATTTGCCAGAGAGATTCTGGGGTGGCGGGGGAGCAACCCGAACAACGCGGACAAGGATAGTTCGGCGAGCGTCCGGATCGGCACCCGAATCCTCGAGCAACTTCAGGTGACGGACCAATCCCTACTCAAGCCGCAAGAACTGGGCAGTCGACTGGAAGTCGAAGTCGAGCGCTATGTCGCACGGGAACTCCCGCTCGCGGACGAACGGCGACAGTGGTCGGTCTCCAGACGGAAGGTAGTCAGCGACTTCGAACAGTATCGCCACCTGGCCATGCTGGACGTGCTGGTCGCCGCGGACAAGACCGGCACCCTTGAGGTTGCCACCGGGGGAGACTACCTGGTAACTCCCGACGTCACCGTCGGCGTCGCACTGCCGGATGGACGGCTGTTCCTTCACGCCGCGATTTCCTGCAAATGGACGATCCGCTCAGATCGGGTACAGAACATACGTCATGAAGGCGTGATTCTGACCCGTCACCGCCGCGGGCGACAGCCGCACATCGTCACCGTCACCGCGGAGCCGTTGCCGTCACGTCTTGCCGCGATCGCCAGGGGCACGGGGGAGGTCGACTGCGTTTACCACGTGGCGTTCGACGAGTTGGTCATTGCGACCGAGGCGCAGGAGGATCCCGACCAGCGCAGGATTCTGGATGTTCTCATTGCGCAGGAGCGTCTGATGCGGTTCGAGGAACTCGTGGCGACGCTGCTGTTGTAGGTCGAGACCTGAGCCTGCGCTTGAGGTCCGAACCCTCGGGCGAAATCAGCCTACTCGCCGCGTCTCCAGCTCTCTGCACTCAACTCATCGAGATCGCGTGCGTGGGCCTGTGCCGAGGTCCCCGCCCGTCTTTATCCCCACGAGCGCGCTGTGTAGGTGCTCGGCGAGTACCGAGCCGATCGCCTGGATGGCGTCGTGCCGGTCGAGTCGCTCCTCCAGGAGTCGATCCAGCGTTTGAGCCGCCGATAGCTCGTCGCCGAGGGCGATCTGCGTCTCGACGACGGCGTGAATCACAGCGTGAACTGTGGCATTCGGCAACTGCGCCCCGGCCCGGCGGTGATGGTCAGGAGTGCATGACGGTGGCTGAACTCGTCGCGAAGTTGAGGGACGTGTTTCTGAGCCTCTCGGCGGGGACAGAATGCGTACATCCATCAATCGAGGCTCCGAGAAGGGAGCGATCATGTCGAGCATACTGGTGTGGGCAGACATTCCGGTCACGGACATGGACCGGGCCATGAAGTTCTACAGCGCCGTACTTCAAACCGAACTACTTCAGCCGTTCCCCGGACAGCCGGTGGCCGTACCGCCGCCGGACATGGGTCCGGTGGCCTTCGACCTCGTCATGAGCACCGACCACAGGCCGAACGCGACGGATGGGACCAGGATCTACCTGAGCGCGATGGGCGACATCCATGGCATGGCGAAGCGGGTGGAGAAAGCCGGAGGACAGATCGTCATGCCGCCCACCGATATGGGCGAGATGGTGGGTACCATCGCCTCCTTCATCGACTCGGAGGGCAACCAGATCGGCATCCAGCAGCCCGGCCAGAGCTAGCGGTGGCATGAAGACAAGGGTGGGTATTCCTGCGCCGCTCCTCGAGCAGGTCAAGGCGGTCGCGGTGGACTTTGCACCTTCTCTTCTGCCCAGCGAATTGGATGCATGGTGATAAAATGCGAATACGTATTCATATCACATGCGGCACTCTCGACGGGGGCAAGGCGGTGGCGTGTGCAGGTGAAAGGAGTCTGTGGATGCGTGTGACCGAACGAGGACAGGTGACCATCCCGAAGAGCATCCGTGACCGCTTCGGTTTTGAGCCGGAGACCGAAGTCGAGTTTGTCGTGAGCGAAGGCGCCGTCTTGCTCATGCATCGCGGCGGCGCGCGTAGGCAGGCTGTGCGGCAACTCTATGGGCGGAAGAGTTTCGCCGCCTCCACCGACGAACTCATGAAGCTTCTCCGAGAGTGAAGGAGTGGTTGGTGGACACCAACGTCATCCTCGACGTCCTTGGTGCGGATCCCGAGTTCGGAGAACGATCTCGGCTCGTTCTCGAGGAAGCTGCGGTGACGGGCGCGCTCGTCATCAACCCGGTGATCTTTGCTGAGGTGGGAGCGTTGTTCGATTCCATCGAGGAACTCGATGAGCTTGTGCCCGAGAGCCTGTTCCGGCGTGACGGGATCCCGTGGGAGGCGGCGTTTCTCGCGGGTCGGGCTCTCAGTGTGTACCGGCGGGCCGGTGGTCCCCGGGAACGCATTCTGGCGGACTTCATGATCGGAGCGCATGCGGCTGTTGCGGGCTTCGGTCTGATTGCCAGGGATCGCGGCTACGGGCAGCACTTTCAGATCGAGGTGCTCGACCCAGGTGAGTTCTCTCCGCCCACCACGACGTAGATGCCGTACGGAAAGTGCCATGCCGGCCGACACAGCAAGATTGACCGTCCGTCTGGCTGCGCGGTGCGCTCCCGGCCACTCGCCCCTTCCCGGGCCGGGACGCGGTTCGGGAAGAGACGGCGTCGCGGCTGGCGGAGGAGCAGTAGATGACCGTGGGGTGCCTGCCGGTGCCGAGGCGTCTCACCCCACCTTCTTCGGAATAGCCGCCGTCCCCGCCCCGGGTGGTCGCTGGCGCCCGTCGGCGGTGCCCGTCCGGTAGACCTCCGGTTCCCGGCCCACCCGGGTCTGCTTGCGCTCGGCCACCAGAAGCGTGTGCTCGGCCAAAGTGGGCCGCTCCACGATCTGACCCAGCCGCGCCGGCCGCCGTCCTGACCTGTCGTCGGCGCCGCCTGCGCCGCCTACAGCTACGGTGACCGCATCTGCCCGCCGCCCCGTCTTGGCCAGCACCTCCTCGAGATCACGGATCTCCTCCACTACGATGGCCAGGCCCCGCTTGCGATTGTTCTGCAGGCGGCCGCGAACGAGGAAGTAGGTGGCTCGAGCGACCACCGGGGCGGCCCGGGCGAGCTTCGACTCGAAAAGCACACACTCGAAGAGGCCGTAGGCGTCCTCCAGGGTCAGGAACATGGTGCGGCGGCCGGAGCGCATCCAGGGGTTCTGGGCCCGCTCGTAGACCCCGGCCACCAGCACGGGCACCTCGTCGCCGAGGCCGGGGAGTTCGTAGCTCATCGTGACGCCGAGCCGCCGGAGTTCTTCCTCGTAGAGTTCCAGCGGGTGGCAGGTCACGGTGAGTCCGAGAAGTTCGAGTTCCATGCGCACCTTGTCTTCTACCGACCACTCTCGTTCGAGGCCGGCCCGCTCCGGCGGGGCGAGGAAGGCCCGCAGTTGCCCGCGCCGCCCGGCGCCCGCTTTGGCCAGGGCGTCCAGGCGGTCGTGCAGCAGGGGTAGCCGCCAGAGGAGTTCGGTGCGGTCGGGCTCGAGAGAGTCGAAGGCCCCCACTCGGATCAGGTTCTCGGCCACCGGGTACTCGACGCGGGTGCGCAGATAGAAGTCTTCGAAGCTGGCGAAGGGGGCGTAGCGGCGCTCGGCTTCGATGGCCTTGAGGGCGCGCTCCGACATCTGCTTCAGGTAGCGCAGACCCACGCGGAGCGCCCGTCCGGCTCCGGGCGCCAGGGCGCCCGCGGGGGCCAGGCAGGCGTCGGGGGCCACACCCGCGCGGGCCCGGGCCCGGTGCGCACGGGGGAGGACCAGATCGCCGGGGTGGGTGCCGTCGGGCAGGGGGGCGGCCTGCATGGCGGCGGTGCCCGCGCCGCCAACGTCCCCGCCGTGTGCGGAGGCGTCGACATTGGCTGGACGCGCAGCGCCGGACCAGTGATATAAATGCAGAGTCTGCCCGTCGCCTACCGGGAGGCTTGTATGCCCTGGCTGTTCCTCGTGCTCGCCGGATTGTTCGAGGTCGGGTTCGCGGTCTCTCTCAAGCTGACCGACGGTTTCACTCGGCCGGTACCGATCCTGGTCTTCGCTTTCTTTGCCGTCGGCAGTTTCGTCCTGTTCAACGTGGCGCTGCGCTCGTTGCCCGTCGGCACCGCCTATGCCGTGTGGACGGGGATCGGCACGGCCGGGGCGGCCGCTGTGGGCATCCTGTTCATGGGGGATCCTCTCAGCTGGCTGCGGATCGTGTCCATCAGCGCGATCGTCTTCGGTGTCGTGGGTCTCAACCTGGCCGGATCGGCCCTGCGTTAGGCGACCCGCCACCGGGTGATCCGCCACCGGGTGATCCGCCACTGGACGGCCGCCGCCCTCCCCGTGTACGGCCTCGAGTTCGGCGAGATCGTCGGGGGTGAGGCCCCAAGCGTGGGCGGCCGTCCAGGCCAGGGTGAAGGGATCGTAGGCGGAGGTGCCATCGGGGGTGGTGGCCCAGGGGTCGGGGGGGTCGGCGTCCTCCACGGTGAAACCCCGGCCGGAGAGGTTGATGTCGAGAGGGCGCACCGCGAGGCCGAAGCGGCGGGCGTCGTTCAGCACCGTGCGCGGCGTGTAGAAGCCCATGGGCTGGTTGTTCTGCACGGCGCAGAGGAACTCTGCCGGGTAGTGGGCCTTGAGGTAGGCGGTGGCGTAGCTGATTACGGCGAAGCAGACCGAGTGGCTCTTGTTGAAGCCGTAGGCGGCAAAACCCTCCAGTTGGCGGAAGACCTCCCGGGCGGCGTCCTCCGGGACGCCGCGGGCCACAGCGTGGTGCACGAAGGTCGCGCCGATCTTGGCCATCTCCTCCCGGCTCTTGTCGCGGGTCATGGCGCGGCGCAGGGAGTCGGCCTCGGCCGGGCTGAAGCCCGCCACCAACTGGGCCACCCGCAGCACCTGCTCCTGGTAGAGGATGACCCCGTAGGTGTCGCCCAGAGCTTCGGCCATGGCGGGGTGGGGCAGGCTGACCTTCTCGTAACCCCAGCGGCGGTCGACGAAGGGACCGATCATCTCGGCCTCCAGGGGTCCCGGGCGGTAGAGGGCGATGGCGGCGATGATGTCGTCGAAGGTCTCTTCCTGCAGGCGGGTGGCGAGGTTGCGTTGCCCGGCGGACTCCAGTTGGAAGAGGCCGATCGACCCTCCGTTGGAGATGATCTCGTAGGCGGGCTGATCGTTGGGGGCCAGGGCGTAGGGGTCGATCTTCCGGCCGGTGCGCTGCCGGATGAGGTGCACCGTCTCTGAGACGGCGGAGTGGGTGCGCAGGCCGAGGATGTCCATCTTGACCAGGCCCAGGTCGGCCACGTCGTCCTTGTTGAACTGGATCACCACCACTCCTTTGGCCGCCCACTGCAAGGGTGCGTAATAGGTGATGGGCCGGTCGGCGATGACGAACCCCCCCAGGTGTGTGCCCAGGTGAAGGGGATAGCCGTCGAGGCGTTCCACCAGGTCGAGCAGGGGACCGTAGCGGGACTCGTCTTGCAGGAGGCTGTCGGCCAACTCGGGCCACTCTCCGGCCAGATAGTCGCGCATCTTGCCGGCGTCGCCGTGGCGGGGCACGTTCTTGGCAAGGGCGTTGATCTCAGTGGGCGCGAAACCCACCGCTTCAGCCACGATGCGCACCGCCGTGCGCGGACTCATGGTGTTGACGTTGGCCACCACGGCTACGTTGTCTTCGCCGAAGGTATCGTAGATGTGGCCGATGACCTCGTCGCGACGGGTACTGCAGAAGTCCACGTCGATGTCGGGCATCTCCCGGCGGTTGGGGTTGAGGAAGCGTTCAAAAAGGAGGTTGTGGCGGATGGGCTCCGACGCGGTGATATCGAGCACGTGGCAGACCAGGGAGTTGCCCGCCGACCCCCGTCCCGAGCAGGCGATGCCCCGGGCCCGCGCCCAGCGAACGATGTCGTGTACCACCAGGAAGTAGTGAGCGAAACCCATCTGCTCGATCATGGCCAGTTCGTGGTCGAGGAGCTCTATCGCCCGGGGCGGCACCGGCCGGTAGAAACGCTCGACGCCTCGGAAGCAGCGCTTGGTCAGCAGTGAGTAGGCGGTTTCGGCCGCCGGGATGGCCACCTCGGGGAAGTGATAGGTGCCGAGCTGCAGGTCGACCCGGCAGCGGGCGGCGATCTCGGCCGGAGTGTCCAGGGGGGAGCGAAGAAGGAGAGGTGGGTCCGCCTCTGCCGCCATCCCTGTGCCGACTCCAGCCCCCAGGTTGCCTGCTGCTCCCCCACCTATCGATTCTGCAATACCTGTTGCATAAGTATAACAATGCAATTCAAGCAGGGGCTGCAGCTCAGCCTCAAGCTCGGCTCGAGTCCGTAGACAACGCACGCCGGGAGCGGATCTTGGATAGCCGGAGAGGGGTTGATCGCGCCCGGCGGCGCGGCAGATCAGGTGCAGATTGCGATCTCCGGGCCGGGCGTAGTGGGCGTCGGTGGTGAGTACGGCAGGGAGGCCGCACTCCCGGGCCAGGTGCAGGAGTCGATCGCAGTAGGCTGGGCAGGAGAGGGCCCAGGGGGCGCCGTCGGGGTGGAAGCCCACGTCGTAGTCGGCAGGATTCAAACGTTGGGGATGGCCTTGCGGCAGGTCGAGGCGGTCGGTGGGGCGAGGTGGCAGGCGTCGTGCCGGCCTGCGCCCGCCGGGGTCGCGGGGCGCCCGTGAGGCGCCGCCGAGGCTGCCACGCACCGCCGGATGGATGTAGCCGCCGCCGCGGGTCGCGGGGTGGCCGTCGTCGCGGAAGTGGCGCAGTCGGCCGTCATCTCCGCGTTGCTTGTAGTAGACGGCGCCGCCGTCCTGACCGGCTTCGGCCTCTCGGTGGGGTTCGTAGCCGAAGTGTTGCAGCTCGACGTAGAGGTGACCGGAGCCGAATATCTCGCGCAGGGTGCTGAGGACGGCCCGGGCTTCCATCGTGCGATCAGCGTCGATCAGGCGACCTACCTGCCCCTGGCGGCAACCGGTGAGGCAGATGACTCCTCCGTGGTGCTCTCGTAGCCGGGCCGCGGTGACGGTGGGAGGGCGGTCGCGCTCGGGCACGGCCAGGTGGGCCGCTGAGACCAGACGGCAGAGATTGGCGTAGCCCTCGCGCGTCTCGGCGAGGAGCACCAGGTGGTAGGGACCATCGGTGCCTTCCGGAGACGCGTTGGGGTCGGAGTGCGTAACGTCGCCGCCCGCCTGCCGGCCGCCTCCCTCCGCGCGGGCTTCGCCCACCGACGTGACGGGCCCAGCGGGCACCTCGGCCAACAGAGACCGCACACAGACCTCGACCCCAAAGAGCGCCTGAATGCCTCGCTTGGCGCAGGCCTTGGCGAAGCGCACGGCCCCGTAGAGGCCGTCGTGGTCGGTGAGGGCCAGGGCGGGCTGGCCGAGTTCGGCCGCTCGGTCGACCAGTTCGCCGATGCGGCTGCCCCCGTCAAGGAAGCTGAAGTTCGAGTGGACGTGCAGGTGTACGAAACTTGGGCAGACGGAGCCGGCGCTCATGAGCGAGTCGATAGAGAGGCAAGAAATATTGCATACATTATAAAATGCACTATTTAGTGCTCCAGATGTATGAACGTATGTTCGTGCCACTACTGTAACGAGACCCTCGGACGGAAAGGGGGTGACACCAATATATACGAACATTTGTTCGTACACAAGACCCTTGACATTCTGTTCGATCGGATGCCTACTAGGCAGGTAGGAAACCCAGGAGAGAGGGGGCATCCATGGGGCGGCTGATTCGACGACCGTGTAGCGACGGTACTCAACGCGCCTTGGTCGTGCGCGTGCTATGCGCGACGATCCTGCTGGTTGCCGCTCTTGGAGCCGGCGCCCTCCGGCCGGCGCCCACGTCGGCCGCCGTTGGTCCCGTTGCGCAGGCCTTCAGCCCGCCCGCGGGCGCGACCGACATCTCTCCGCTGTTGCCGATCTGGGTCAAGTTCTCGACGCCCATTGACGCGGCGACGCTGACCGCCGACACGTTCTACCTCACACCGCTCGGGAGCTCCACCAAAGTGCCTGCAACGCTGACCTATATTGCGGCCCAGAAACGGGCCACGCTCGTCCCTACGACCCTGCTCTCCAACGGCGTCACCTATCGGGCGACGGTAACCGCCGGCATCAAGGACACGGACGGCAATCCGGCGCAGTCGGCGTGGGATTGGACCTTCACCATTGCGGCGGCCACGCCCCCCGATACGTTCGTGGACATGCACCCGGGAGATCCCTACTACACCGCCATCCAGAGTCTGTACGAAGCCGGCATAGTCTCTGGTGACGACGGTCCGCTCGGCCTGGAATTCCGTCCGAACAACCCGGTGTGGCGGCAGCAGTTCGCCAAGATGGTCTGCGGGGTGCTCGATCTCACCGTGATCGAGGGCATGACCTCGCCCTTCACCGACCTGGAAGCCAACAACCCCACGAAACTCTACCCCAATGAGTACGTGGCCGCGGCCTACGCCAACGGCATCACCACCGGCACCACGGCCACCACCTTCGGCCCCTATCTGGATATCAGCCGGGCCCAGGTGGTCACCATGGTGGTGCGGGCGCTGGAGGCGCGTGACCCCTCCCTCCTGTCCCCACCGCCCGTCGGTTTCATCGGCGCGTGGGGTGTCTCGTTCAGCCCCGTCCACGGTCCGAATGCCCGCATCGCCGAGGCGAACGGTCTGCTCGACGGACTGCCGCTGGCCGGCGCGGCCAACGATCCCTGGGCGCCCATGCCCCGCGGTGAAGTGGCACAGGTGCTCTGGAACGCGTTGCAGAAGTTGACGCCCTAAGATCCTGATTAGGCCTTGGGTGTCGGCACGGGTCCCCTCAGTCGACGGTCACTTCGAGAGTGAAGGTCTCAAGCGGTGGGGTATCGTTCTCCCATGGGCGCTGGTAGGCCAGGTCGATCGTGGATGTGCCGGGCTCGGCACCCACGAAGGTGAAGGTGAAGGTACCGCCCGCTCCCACCACGGTGCTTCCACCCGCGGCGTCCTGCGTGTAGACGGGCTCGCCCTGTGACCGCACGACCGGCTCGCCGGACGTCTTGATTTCCCAGGTGTAGCCCGTGGTCTGATTGCCTTCCAGAGTCACTTCGAGAACCTGGTCGCGCTTGAGTTCTACCGACCCTCCATCGGCATCCTTTCCCACCGCGAGCGGACCGGGGTTGGGTTCCGATCCGCAGGCCGTCAGGGCGACGACGAGGGTCAAGCCTGTCGCGACGAGCAGGATACGTCTCGACCACTGCTTCATCGTATTCTCCCTGCTTCCGTGACCGCTAGTCATGTCTGAGACGGCAGGCATGCGGCGGCGGTTCCGACCGGGAATCGGCCGACGTGGGAATCGGTTCGGCTTCACTCCTTCTCCAGGAACTTGAGCAGAGCCTGGTTGAACTGCTCCGGCTGCTCGATGTTGGATAGGTGCGACGCCGACTCGATCACCACGAGCTCGGCTCCCGGGATACGTTCCTGGATGCTCCGGGCGGCTTCGGGCGGGGTCCCCGGGTCCTCAGCGCCGACGAGGACGAGGGTGGGGAGCCGGAGGACCGGCAGACGCTCGAGCAGGTCGAGATGCTTGATTGCCTCTGCACAGCCGGCGTAGCCCTCGACGGGCGTGGCACGGATCATGTCACGCACGGCGTCGAGCATGGGCGGATGGGCACCGATGAAACCCGGGGTGAACCAGCGTGCGAGGGTCGGCTCCACGTGCGCCTCCATGCCGGCGGTTCGGGCCGTCTCGACGCGTTCGTCCCACAGGGGCCACGCCTCCCGCGAGGTAGCCCCCGCAGTGTCGGACAGAACCACGCTGCTCAGCAGTTCCGGGTGTGCAAGCGCCAGGGTCTGGGCGATCATCCCGCCCATGGAGAGGCCTACGAAGTGGGTGCGTTCGATGCCGACCGCCGCCAGCAGGGCATGCGCGTCCTCCGCCAGTGCATCCAAGGAGTAGGGGCCGGTGGGCGCGTCGGTGCCGCCATGGCCCCGGGTGTCGTAGCGCAGCACCCGGAAGCGGGGGAGCAGGGCGGCCATTTGTGGCTGCCACATGCCGAGGTCGGTGGCAAGGGAGTGGCTGAGGGTCACTGCGGGTGCGTCCGGAGGGCCGTCCAGCTCGTACCGGACGCCGATGCCGTTCACCGTGATGTTTGCCATGCGAGCCTCCGTTCGTCGAACCTGTCGGTCTCTGCCGCTCCGGCCGTGTCTACACGATACCGTTCGAAGCGCGCCGTGTCGCGCGCAACTCATGTTCTCGCGCTGCAGGACCGATAGCCCTCAGAAGGGCCGTTGTGCTTTGAAAGGGGTGGGTCTCATGCAGGAATGGGACTCGATCAAGATGGTGAAGTGCGCCGATTGTGGGCGTCTAGTGGTGGAAGGAGCCACGTGCCGTGTGTGCGGCGATTCCGGAGCGGCGCAGACGGGAGGAGTTTTGCGCCGGGGCTCCACTGATGGGGACTCTTGGGCGCCGGCCGCGTATCACGCGGCGGCCCCGGTGGTAGCCGGGACGCACCGGTCCAAGGGGAGGGCGCCCTCGGTGCCCTTCATTCTGGGGGGCGCCGGGCTCCTGAGTCTTGTCGGACTGTTCGTCGTGTACGCCTTCTTCTGGTCGGGAGCCGGCGGAGCCACGCCCTCGCCTCGCGAGCAGATATACGTCGCCGATCTCGCCAAGGCGCAGATCGCCATCCAGCAGGCCGGGCGGGAGTTCATGTTCGTGCAGAACTCCCCGGCCGACGTCGTATCCGGGTCGGCGGAATCGGCGGTGCAGGCGGCCTCCGCTGTGGAACAGGTCGCGGCTGCTTGGAAGGACAGGGAGTCGCCCTCGGACGGCTTCGCCCAGGAACACACCCGAGTGACCGCGAGTCTGCAGGAGTTGGCCGCGGCGGCGGTAGAGGTACGAGAAGGACTCCAGGGTGGAGATGCCGGCCGGGCTTCGGACGGCGCCGCCCGCTTCCTGGCGCACCAGTCAGAGTTCACCGCCGCCGCGAACACCCTGTTCGAACGCACGGCCGGAGCCGGTTCCTGATCCCGAGGCACGGGGTCACTCCATCTTGGTCACTCCATACCGCAGGCCGGTCTTCAGTTTCTCGGGTGACGTCCGGTTGGGGTCGCCGATGTAGATCTCATGGTGCCGGCCGGTGATCTCGTAGCCTTGTTCGGCGGCGAAAGCGATGAGGCGTTCGGTCGTGGCCGGTTCAGCGCTGTACGGCCCGATGTGCATGATCTGTACGCTCGTGCCCTCGGCGAAGACGCGGATCTGGACCTCGCCGAGTAGCGGGCCGCCTTTTCCTCTGGCGGCCGCCTCAGCGCGCACCTCCTCGACGAAGTCGGGGGGTACCTGGTCGAGCAGCATGATTTGCAGCGTCCAGGCCATCTTTTCTGGACCGTCCTCGGCGGTCAGGGGGCCGCCGTCCACGTTCCAGTAGAGCCCTTCGGAGGCCATGACGGGATAATCCAGGTCAAGGCGTTTCTTGGCGGCGAAGCGGACCGAATAGGCCATGGTGAATAGGGCCTGCATAGCGGCTTGAAAGCTCTCTCCACCCGGTTGACCGGCGCCGTCGATCGCGAGGAAACGCATCGTCGGCACCTCGACCAGAGAGGCCTTTTTTGCGCTGGGAACGTAGAGATACTTGAGATCCTTGCGCAGATCGAGTGCGGTGATCATACCCTCATCTCCTCGCCTTCGCCGTGGAAGTATCTGCCGCCGCGGTCGCGCGCGGGGCGTCCGACCGACCCGGTGTCGATGTACCCCGATCGTGGGGTTTGAGTCTTGCGCGCCCGTGTCGACAGTTCGAAGCGGCGGCGATCATGCTGGACGGACTCTCTGAACGGTTCCTGGGGTTGGGACTGTCCGCCTTGCGGGCTCTATCGCCCGAGTCGTGCATGGTCTTGTTGAGTATGGGCGGTGAGCCGGACACGGAACGTCTCTGGATCGCGTCCGAGATTCTTCGCGCCGTGCGGTCGCTCGACGAAGAGCGGTGTGGGCGGTGAGTGTGACGTTCCCCTTGCATACCCTTCTCCTCCCGGGGTAGCCTTAGTATCTTCGTGCCTATGTCCCGGCGGCTGGTGATGCGGTGCCGCAGGTACGGGGAGCACAGGGTGTCCAATGACGAGGGGAGATCATGGATCGCGCCGACCTTGATTTCGCGAACCTGCCGTTCGCGTATCAGAAGACTGATGCCAACATCCGCTACTGGTTCCGCGACGGAGCCTGGTCGGAAGGAGAGCTTACCGCCGACGAGTACCTCAACCTCCACATGGCTGCAGTGTGTCTGCACTACGGTCAGGAGATCTTTGAAGGGCTCAAAGTGTTCGAGCGTCCCGACGGGCGCATCCAGACCTTTCGGCTGAGGGACAACGCCTTCCGGCTGCAACGCTCCGCCCGCAAGCTCTTGATGGAACCGGTGCCCGCCGATGTCTTCTGCGAAGGTGTGCGGCGCGTGGTCCTGGCCAACCGTCGCTTCGTGCCTCCCTTCGGCTGCGGGGCCAGCCTGTACGTGCGCCCGTACGAGATCGGCGTGGGCGCGGAGGTGGGTGTGAAACCGAGCCGCGAGTACCTGTTCCTGGTGTTCGTGACGCCCGTTGGGCCCTACTACAAGGCCGGGTTCAAGCCGGTTCGACTCCTGGTTGAAGAAGAGATCGACCGCGCCGCCCCCGGCGGCGTGGGCGACATCAAGGCGGGAGGCAACTACGCCGCCGGGATGCGGGCTACCATCAAAGCCAAGGAGAACGGGTACTCCGAGGTGCTGTACCTCGATGTCCGCGAGAAGGAGTTCATAGACGAATCCGGTTCATCGAACTTCTTCGCCATCAAGGGCAACACCTTCGTGACTCCGGCGAGTCCCTCCATCCTGGGCAGTATCACCAACCAGAGTGTGCAGCAGATCGCCCGGGACATGGGTCTGTCGGTGGAGCAGCGCCCGGTCTCGGTGTCTGAACTACCCACGTTCCAGGAAGCGGGTGCGCTCGGCACTGCGGCGGCCGTCACGCCGGTGGAAGCCATCACCTACCGCAACACCGACTACGTCTACGGCCGCCCTGGTCAGGCCGGTCCGATCACGACGGAACTTTACCGGCGGCTCACCGGCATCCAGAGCGGCGAACTCGACGATCCGTACGGGTGGACCGAGGTGATCGTCGAGAGCTAGATGCACCGCGGGCGGGCCGGCGCGGATGCGCACGGGCCCGACCAGGCCGGTACTGTCGTGGGCGGTCGCGTGGTAGGGTGATGCTACGAAGGGAGTAGTCCGCGCCGCTTTCTGGCGGCGCAGGGGAGATCGTCAACACGGCCCAGGGCCCGGTTTGGAATGACGCATCGCGCGCGTCCACTGCGGACGCGGCGGCTGAGGCTTCATTGTGAAACGGGCCGTAGAGCCCGGTCCCTCACCTCCACGCGCGAGGCGGACGAGACTTCGACCGGTGATCCTGGCCGAGGTGTCGCACGCTGTTTCGCGACTTCCCGGCCGGTACATGCGAGGAGTCTCCTATGGTGCGTGGGTGGCATGTCAAGGTGGGCACCGCGCTCGGGGTCGCCGCCCCCAGCCTGATCGTGCGGCTCAGTGGCACGCACGTCGACCCGTTGCCCTCGGTGCTGTTGTTCGGCGCGGGCGTGGTTGCGTCGGCCTTCCTGCTGGCTTGGGCGGCGGAAGCCGCCGAAGCCGATGTCTCCGCCAGCCTCGCGGTGGCCGTGTTGGCCTTCATCGCGGTGTTGCCCGAGTACGCCGTAGACCTGTATTTCGCGTACGTCTCGGGCAGCCGCCCGGAGTTCGAACATTACGCGGCGGCCAACATGACCGGAAGCAACCGACTGCTCCTTGGCCTGGGCTGGCCGCTGATGGTGCTGGTGTTCGTGGTCGCTTCGCGCCGGGCGGGTGGGAACGCCACAGGGATCTGCTTGGAGCCGCGTCGGCGTGTCGAACTCGGCTTCCTGGCGGTTGCAGGCGTGTACGCGTTCCTCATCCCCCTGACGAGACGCCTCAGTCTCGTGGACTCCGTCGTGCTGTTGACCATGTTCGCTCTGTATATACGCACGGTGGCTCGGCAACCGCGGTCGGAGCCCGAGTTCGCCGGCGTGGCTGCAGATCTGGCCACGCTCCCCGAGACCCGGCGCCGGTTGGTCGTCTCGGGCATGTTCCTGGCGGCGGCGGTGGTGATCTTGAGCGCCGCTGAGCCTTTTGCGGATGGCCTGATAGCGACAGGCGAGCAGTTCGGCGTCGACGAGTTCCTGCTTGTCCAGTGGCTGGCTCCGCTGGCCTCGGAGGCTCCCGAGTTCATCGTGGCTGCCCTCTGGGCGGCCCGACTCAAGGGCGACGCGGCCATGGGTACCCTCCTGTCGTCGAAGGTCAACCAATGGACCCTGCTCGTGGGCACGATTCCTGTCGCTCACGCCCTTGGCGGTGGAGGGTTCAGCTTGGGTCTTGACGGACGGCAGAGGGAGGAGTTCCTTCTCACCGCAGCCCAGACGGTACTCGGATTGGCGATGCTGGCGAATTTGGAGTTCAATCTGAAAGAGGCGGGATTACTGTTCGGGCTGTTTGCGATACAGTTCTTCTTTCCTCAAATGCAGGTGAGGTTGGGATTCGCCGCACTCTACCTGGTGGTTGCGGCGGTGATCCTGTTGAGAGAGAGGGCTCAGGTGCGCCATATCGCGGCTGGTCTGAGACCGAGTCGTATGAGACGTCCATAACCGGGCCGCGGTGGCCGGCATCGCACCCCGAGAGTAAGGAGCAGATGGTGAAGAAACCAAGGCTCGAGGGCTCCTTCGTAGCCCTCATAACGCCGTTCAACCACGACGGATCCGTGGACTACGCGGGCTTTAGCACGTGGATCGACTTCCATCACGAGCACGGCACCAGCGCGTTGCTGATCATGGGTTCCACGGGGGAAGTGTCGCTTCTGTCGTGGGAGGAACGAAGACGCATCATCCACGAGACCGTGAAGTACAAGAAGCCGGGGATGCCCCTCTACTTCGGCTGCACCGGCAACAACACCGAGACGACCATCGATCTGGTCCATCATGCCGCGCACGAGGGTGCCGATGGTGCCATCATCACGGTGCCGGCGTACATCTGCGCGCCGGTTGAAGACGCTGTGCGCTTCTATCTGGATGTGGCCGACGCCGCCGAGATCCCCATCGGCATCTACAACAACCCCACCCGTGTGAAGACCGACCTCACCGCAGCCGCGATCATCCGCCTGGCCGAGCACCCGAACATCGTTATCCTGAAGGAGTCGACCTCTCGGGTCACCCAGATCGCCGAACTCGCCGCGTCCAAGGCCGCCGGCGCCGCCAACCTCTCCTTGATGTGCTGCGACTCGCCCAATCTCGGCCTGGTGATTCCCGTGATGGCCCTGGGCGGTCAGGGAACGGCCAATATGACCGGCAACATAGCGCCCCGAGAGTTGGCCACCATCTCCACTCCCTGGACCTCCTTCGCCGATGCCCAGGCCTGCCGCGAAACCTACCTGCGCCTCCTGCCCTTGTTCTTCTTCACCTACTCGGTGGTGAACCCGGTGGCGGTGAAGTCGCTCGCCCGGGCGCTGGGTATGCCGGCGGGCGATCTGCGGGCTCCGTATCGGGCGCTCGAAGGCCCGGCCCTAGAGGTGGGGTTGCGTGCGGTGCGCGAGCTGGGCTTGGCTGGATCGTATGGGTATCAATTGCCGTCTTAGGGAAGTATCCCGGTAGCATACACGGGAGCGTCGCGGCCGCGGAGCCGCGGAGAAAGCCGACGTATCATGAGTGAGAGCACTGAAAGCACCCCCGCTCGGGTCGAGCGGAGCGAAGAAGAGTGGCGGCGTATCCTGACTCCCGAACAGTACCGCGTCGCCAGAGAGCAGGGCACCGAGTCGCCGTTCACCGGGAAGTATTGGGATGAACACCGACCAGGCATCTACCACTGTGTCGCCTGCGGGCAGGATCTGTTCAGTTCCGAAGCCAAGTTCGATTCGGGCAGTGGTTGGCCCAGTTTCAGCCGGCCGATCGCCCAGCACGTGGTGGAGGCACACGCCGACCGTAGCCACGGGATGACCCGTACCGAGGTGGTCTGCAGCCGCTGTGGTTCTCATCTGGGGCACGTGTTTCCCGACGGCCCCGCACCGACCGGCCTGCGCTACTGCATGAACTCCGCGTCGTTGGATTTGGCGGCGATCGAAGCCCGTGGGGAACTGGATGACGACGATACCACCGAGGAGTCACGATGAACCTCCGCCGCGCACGGGCGGCGCAATCGGAGTCGACCTCTGACTCTGCGCGCCTGCTGCCCCCGATAGACTTGGCCGCTCCCGCTCAGTTCGAGACGGCCACCTTCGCCATGGGCTGATTCTGGGGCCCAGACGCCCAGTTTGGGGCGTTGGACGGCGTCATCCGCACGCGCGTGGGCTACGCGGGAGGCGAGAAGCTGAACCCCACCTACCACGACCTCGGCGACCACAGCGAGACCCTCCAGGTGGATTTCGACCCCGGCCGCACTTCGTTCGAGGAGCTTCTCGATCTGTTCTGGCGGGCGCACGATCCCACGCACGCGTCGCTGTGGACCCAGTACAAGACGGTCTTGTTCTTCGCCGACCCGCAGCAGGAGCGGGTTGCCATGGCTTCGCGCGACCGGTTGGAGGCGGCGCTCGGCCGGCCGGTCCGCACGGAGATCCGGCCTCTGGGTACCTTCTATCAGGCGGAGGACTACCATCAGAAGTACCGGCTGCGTCATGTGAAGGAGCTGATGACCGAATTCCGGGCGATGTATCCGGCTGAGGCCGACTTCATCCGCTCGACCTCTGCCGCGCGGGTCAACGGATATCTCGATGGACGGGGTACTCTGCCTCAGCTGGAGCGAGAGCTGGACAGCCTGGGGCTGTCTGTGGGCAGCGCGGCCGGACTGCGGCAATACGTGGCCAAACGCAACTGGTGGACGGCGTAGGAGTGGGCGCGGACGCGCCTCGGCCGTCCGCACCGTCGGTGGACGAGAGCCCTCCGAGCCGACTCTCCGCCGCCAATGGCCCGGGCCTTTGGCTCCGGGCCGTGCACGTCGACACCACCGGCTTTCCGCGACGTGACTGCTACCCCTATGACCTGCCTTGGCTCGGCGACGGCCGCCGCCTCGAGTTTCGGGGATCGGTGACGTTCTTCGTGGGAGAGAACGGGGCAGGTAAGTCGACGTTGCTGGAAGCGATCGCGCGGCGCAGCGGCACGCATCTGTGGCATCGGTCGAAGAGGCACGTCGCCCACCACAACCCGCACGAGACCGCTTTGGCCGACCATCTGCAGCTCGAGTGGACCGCCGGCTCGGTGCCGGGCGGGTTCTTCAGTGCCGAGACCTTTCGCGACCGGGCCGACTTTCTCGACGACGTGTCTCTGGTCGATCCCGGACAGATGAAGTACTACGGCGGCCGCACCCTGACCGACCAATCTCACGGAGAAGGCCTACTTACCTACTTCGGCGGGCGCTATCGCTAGCGGGGGATCTACTTCATCGATGAACCGGAGTCGGCGCTGTCTCCGCGCAGCCAAGTGGGGTTCCTACGCCTACTCTCCGAATACAGCGCCGGCGGGCACGCCCAGTTCCTGATCGCCACGCACTCTCCGATCTTGATGGCATTGCCGGGAGCTCAGATCCAGCTCTTCTCGCACGGCGAGGTGCGGGAAGTCTCCTACCGGGAGACCGACCACTACCGACTCTACCGGGACTTCATCCTCGACCCCGAGGCCTTCTTGGACGGCCCTGGGAACTGAAACACGTGCCGGAGGCGCCGGGTGGATGACGTCATCGAGGTCGAGCACCTATGCAAGAGCTACGGCGAGACCGTCGCCGTAGCCGACGTGTCGTTCAACGTCGCGCGTGGTGAGATATTCGGTCTGCTCGGCCGGAACGGCGCCGGCAAGACCACGAGCGTGGAGTGCATCCAGGGTCTGCGTCGGCCGGATGCGGGCGAACTGCGGGTCCTCGACCTCGACCCGCAGCGCCAGACCCATGAGCTTCGTCGGCGCATAGGCTGTCAGCTCCAAGAGTCGGCCCTGCCGGATCGCATGAAAGTGTGGGAGGCGCTCGACCTCTTCTCGTCCCTCGTCCCGGGGAAGCGCGATTGGCGACGATTGCTTGACGAGTGGGGCCTGGGGGACAAGGCTAAGGAGGCTTTTCGAAATCCTAGACGCCCAGGAGTTCGGCCAGGTCGTCGAGGCCGACCTCCAGCAGCGCGTCTTGGCTCGGGAGGCCATCTGGGCGGAGCCGTCGAAGAGCATAGAACTCGCGCAGCATGAGGCTCATGTCCGGAGTACTGCCGGCTGTGGGGCCCTCCTCGAGCGCTGTGACCAGGAGCGGAGGCAGCTGATCGTCGGCGGCCCGGGCTCCGAAGAGGTGTGAGAGTCCCCGTTTCATGTACCAGACCCGCCGGCCGACCTCGGTCACCTCGTCCAGGTCGTAGTCGAACCCGGTGACGTGGTTCACCATGGCGACGGCCTGGGTGGCGGACAGCACCATGCCGCCCAGGTTACAGAAGCCCGCGCAGCTCGAGAAGAAGGTGCCGTAGTCTTGGCTGGCCGCGTGCAGGGCCGCTTTCCCCGCGCTGGTCATCCCGTCCACCGGCTCGGCCAGGGCCTCGATCTCGGGCAGATACATGCCGCCACTCTCCACCCAGTAGCCCACTCCTGACATGTGGCACGCTCCCCGGGGGGAGACGGCGTAGGCGAGGCCCATGCCGTGGAACGCCCGGGCGTCGTGGAAAGGCGCCTCCAGGCCTTTCACGGTGGTGAGGCAGTCCGCCGCGGCCCCGCCCACCCGGGCGGCCGCCAGCGCGCTCCCTTCGCCGAGGAGGGCGCCTAACCCCTCGCGCCGGGCGATGCGCTCCACCATCTCTACTGTGCCCGCCCCGTCACCCCAGTCCGGGCAGGTGTCTCCGTAGTCGGAGGGATCGAGTATCCCAGCGTCACGACAGGTCATGGCCCAGGCGAGGGTCGCGCCACACGAGATGGTGTCGAGGCCCAGGCGGTTGCAGGCGTCGTTGGCTCGGGCGACAGCCTCGATGTCGCTGTTAAGGCATAGGCTGCCCAGAGAGACCAGGGTCTCGTATTCCGGGCCCGGGCCCCGCGGGAACGCGAACGGCCCCGAGGAGATCTCCACTTCCCGCTTGCAGCGCACTCCGCAGGCGAAGCAGGTGCGCGCCCGCGGGGCGAGTTTGCGCTCGTAGGTGAGGGGCCCGAGGTCGTCGAAGCGATCCCACACAGCCTGCGACCAGTTGCGCATGGGGACGTCACCCATGACGGCGCCGATGTCCCACTGGGTGGGGGTGCCAAAGGCTCTCAGCGCCTCGATGACGATGCTTTCGCGGTAGACCTCCTCGAGTTCTGCCCGCAGGACGGCGAGGCGATCGGGGTGGGCCGGGGCGAGGCGCCGACTGCCCCGCACGTAGATCGCCTTCAGGCGCTTGGCTCCCCACACAGCGCCCATGCCGGTCCGTCCGGCCACGTGCCCCTGGTGATTGACGAGGCACGCGAAACGCACCAGGTTCTCCCCTGCGGGCCCGATGGAGAGTACCTGGCCCGGGCGCCGCGAGCCGCGGGCCGGCTGGTGCCCGCCCAACTCGGCCGGCGTCTGGGCGGCGGTGACCAGCGCCTGCTCCGTCGCATACGTGTCGAGCCCCCAGAGCGCGGCGGCGTCGCGCAACTCGCCGCGGCCGTCCTCGATGTGCAGGTACACCGGTCGGGAGGACGCGCCGGTGATGACCAGCCCGTCATAGCCGGCCGCCTTGAGCTCCGCGCCGAAGAAGCCACCCACGTTGGCCTCTCCCCAGAGGCCGGTGAGCGGGGAACGGGCACCCACAGTCCAGCGCGCGACGGCGTGCATCGGCGCCCCCGTCAACGGGCCGGCCATGAGGACGAAGGGGTTGTCGGGCCCCACTGGATCGGGAAAACCGTTCCGGCGGCGGTCCGGACCGTCGAACGCGGGGGCCAGTTGCTCGAGGAAGAAGCGCGTACCGAAGCCCAGGCCTCCCAGGTAGCGGCGGGCGAAGCCTGCGTCCAGGGGTTCCGAGCGGATCTCGCCCCTCGACAGGTCGACGAAGAGAAAGGCTCCCGCATACCCGCCGGGGTGGGTCACGGCGCTGCGGGCTCCCACTCCGACCTCGGGCTAGTAGATGATGTACTTCTCGAAGCCATTGTCACGGAGGTATTCCGGATATAAAGCGTAGGTCGGCTTGATGGCCGGGAGGAGCTGCAGGATCTTGGGCACGGGGCCCTTGGCGATCATCTGCCGGCGGGTCAGGGCCTGCATGAGATTCACTTTCCCGAACCAGAACCGATGGGCTATCTCGGCCTTCATCTTCATGTCCACAACGGCTTTCGTCGTCGTGTCGCCCGGCCGGACGTCGAGGGAGTCGCCCGAGCAGTCGACTACGATGACCACATCCGGATCGCTGTACGTGAAGCGTATGATCAACCGGGAATCAAGCAGCGGCCGGGCGATCTCGGGCCGCGAGGCCACGAGGCGGAAGAAACCGGACAGCATCCCTTCGAACTCCTTGGAGCTTCGAAACAATCCCACTGTTCCTCCTCGTGCTGGTCGGTGGCAGGCCGGTGAAGAGTGACGTTTTGTCGCCGGGGCGCCCTGGCGGCCAAGGCTTCGTCTTCATGAGCCTCCTAACAAGGCGCGCCTCAGTAGGCGCGCTCGAGCTCCGTGAGTATTTCCTCGGCCACGACTTCGCGCGGATTGTAGAAGCTCGTGCCGTCCGTGACTGTAGCTGCTGCGATGTCGGGCAGACCTTCCGCGGGTACGCCCACGTCACGTAGCCGCAGCGGCAGGGCCCCTAGATCGTGGAGTCGCCCGGTCAGCGCGCGGACAGCGGCGATCACGGCTTCGGCGGCCGGCAGGGTGGCGGGTCCCGGTGTCTCTATGCCCATGATCGGGGCCAATGCGGCGAGCTTCTCGTGGGATACGGGCAGGTTGTACTCGAGGCCGTAGGGAAGAAGGATGGCGTTGGCCACCCCATGAGCCACACCGCACAGGCCGCCGGCAGCGTGCGCCATGCCGTGCACGCACCCCACCATGGCGTGCGAAAAGGCCATGCCGGCCAACGATGAAGCTACCAGCAATCCACCCCGGGCCTCTGGGTCGTCTCCCTCCGTCACCGCGCGCTCCACGTTCCGCAGGATAAGTTCGACGGCCTTCTCCGCCAAGCCGTCCGTGACCGGTGACGCTTGAGGGCTCACCCACGCCTCCAGCGCGTGGGTCAGAGCGTCCATGGCGGTGGACGCGGTCAGACCGGGGGGAAGACTCGAGGTGAGTTCCGGATCGAGCACCGCCAGGTCCGGCATGAGGGCGGGGGCGGAGAAGGCCAGTTTCGTGTGGCTGCGGGCGTCGTAGATAACGGCGACGCTGGTCACTTCGCTGCCGGTGCCGGCGGTGGTGGGGATGACCACCAGCGGCCGCAGCGGTCCGTCGATGGTGCCGCTTCCCGAGTAGTCATCTACCAGGTCGCCGCCGAGCGTCAGCAGGACGTCGGCCATCTTCGCGGTGTCGATGACGCTCCCACCGCCCACCGCCACGAATGCCTCGGCGCCGCATGCCGCTGCCAGGGCGGCGCAGGCTTCGACGGTGCCCACTTCCGAGTTGGGGGGCACGTCGAGGAACCGACCGACCACTTCGCAACCTGCGGTACGCATGCCGTTGAGTACACAGTCCAGGATGCCGAGATCGGCCACTACGGCGTCCGACACGGCCAGGTAGCGAACGGCCGGCACTTGGGCCAGCTCGGCCTGCAGATCGCCGGCCAGGCCGGGGCCGTAGACCACGCGGGTGGGCATCCTGAACTCGAAGAAGTCCGGCAGCATCCTGGCCTCCTTGCTGGGCGTGCGGCGATCAGCCGGCGTGTTCGGTGATGAAGCGGGCCACCACGCCGGCAACGTCGTCGTGCACATCCTTGAGCGTCCGACCCGATGAACGGGGCACTTCGAACGAGTGTCCTCCATCTTCCACCAGGTGCAGAGTGCCGGGCACGTCGAGCTCCGCGATCATGGGTCTCAATAGATCAAGGTCGCAGAAGGGATCGCGCGTGCCCTCTACGAAAAGGCTGGGCACATCGACGCGGCGAAGAGGCCCGAGTCTCAGCCGGTCCTTGCGGCCCGGCGCGTGAAGCGGATATCCCAGAAGCACCAGGCCGGAGGCCAGCAATCCCTCGCCCTCGTGATGGCGCGAGACCATTTCGGCCGCCACGCGGGCCCCGAGGGACTTGCCTCCCAGGAATACAGAGCCCGGCGGGCACACTTCGTCGTCCACGAGCACGTCATGGGCGCGGCGGAAGGCGCCTTCGAGCACGGGGGAAGCATCTGGTGTGGACGAACCGCGTTCCATGTAGGGGAAGTTGAAGCGAAGCACGCTCGCGGTGCCGGCCTCGGCCAAGTAGGCGGCGACCGCGGCCAACAACGGGTGGCTCAGGTCATTGTTCGCGCCGTGAGCGAGCACCAACCCGGGCGTCACTCCCGGCCGGCAGGTCTCGGGCAGCGTGAGAATCCCGGCGACCTCGCCGCCGTCCACTTTGATGCGGACAACCCGTTCGATCATGGTCGCGACCTCCTCGGGTCGGGGGTGATATCAGCTTATCATGGTCGGCTGGAGACTCGCGGTATGGTACAACAAGGGGGCGCGGACGTGCGTCCGTGACGGAGCCGGACTTGGGACACGCAACCTGGAAAGGACGCCGTGGAAAGGATCATCGCAAATCTGGACAAGGTCAAACTGAAGCTGGATGAAGCCTTCTTCTACCTCGACGAGATCGAGGAGTTGATCCAGGAGGATGCCATCGAGGGCGAAGCGGGCGAGAAGGTGGGGCAGGCGGGCGAACGCTTGGCGACCGAGTTGTCGGCGCTCAGCACCCGCGTCATCGAATTGCAGCAGATCTTGGTGGCTCTGCGGGAGCAGGGCGAATCGGAGGATGTGGGCTAGGAAGGCTGCCGAAGAGCGAAGCCGCGGCCCCCAGAACGCACCGTCCGGTTCGATATGGCGTCGCGCTCTGATGACAAAGCGTCACTCCTGAGCCGCCTGCTAGAATAGTAGCCCGGCTTGAAGTGGCCGGCGCCGACCCCACGCACCATCCTACGCAAGGAGTATCCACGCATGGCACGAGGCAAGGCAGTCGCGCTGCTTTCTGGGGGGCTCGACAGCCGCTTGGCCGTGAAGCTGTTGGTCGACCAGGACATCGAGGTCGCGGCCATCAACTTCGTCACGCCGTTCTGCACGTGCACGTCGCACGGGTGCCGCTCGGAGGCGCGCGCCGCCGCGTCGCAGCTGGGCGTGCCTCTGAAGGTGGTCAACAACTCAGAGGCGCTGGTGGAGGCGGTACGTCACCCCCGCCACGGTCACGGTCGGGGACTCAACCCCTGTCTGGACTGCCGCATCCTGAGCTTCACACGGGCGGCCGAGTACATGCAGGAGATCGGCGCCACCTTCCTGGTCACCGGTGAAGTGGTGGGCCAGAGGCCCATGTCCCAGCGGCGGGCGGCCATGGAGATCATCGAGGAAGAGGCCGGCTTGGTCGGCCGGGTGTTACGGCCGTTGTCGGCACAGCATCTGCCCCCCACTGAGCCTGAACTGTCCGGGTTGGTCGATCGTGAACGGTTGCTGGGCATCGTGGGGCGGGGCCGGCGCGAGCAGATGGACCTCGCGGCCGAGATGGGCATCAACGACTACCCGTGCCCCGCGGGCGGATGTCTCCTCACCGACCCCGTGTTCGCGGCGCGGCTCGGCGTGCTGCTCGACGAGTTCCCCGAGGCGAGTATGCCCCAGGTGACTCTGATGAAGGCGGGTCGGCACTTCCGTTCGTCCACGGGCCAGTGGATCATCATCCCGCGCGACGATCTGGAGAACCGCAGGCTCTTCAATCTGCGTCACGCCCTCGTTGCCGTGCTCGAGGCCACCGAAGTGGGCGGGCCGCAGGGCGGCGTCCTGGCCGTCGCTCCTGCCCTCGACGAGACACTGCATGAAACGGCGGCGCTGGTGGCGCGCTATGGGCAGGGCCGCGAGCGGGAGTCGGTTGACGTGCGCGTATATGCCCCAGACGAGTCGTGGGAGTACGTGCTCCAGGCCTCGCCGGCGGAGGGCGCAGCCCTCGCCGAGCGGCTCGACCCTATCGGCGGCGAGAAGGTCCCCTTGTAGAGATCCTGGGGCGGGCGGGGGTCTTGGCCGGCACGGTCCTCGACCTGCAGATTGCGTCGATCAGAGCCACGCCACGGTCAGGACTATGGAGCCCGTACCCGCATACGAGGACATGGTCGACCGGCTCTAGACGTGATCGTGGCGGGGCGACAGCAGGTGCCGCAGGAGTGGGGGCCGCGGTCGGTCGACCGCCGGCTACAGCTCCGCCCGCCGCAGGGCCCGGTAGGCCCCCAGGACGCAGAGTACGGACAACGCAACGTTCAGGGCGGCGCTGACGAGGGCCGACCCCGGCACGGGCACCGACGGCATCCCCGATGCTCCGATGACCGCGGTTCCTGCCGCCGTGGCTCCGTATGGTCCGTACAGGCCCAGGGGTTTCCAGACATAGCCCAGCAACCCGAGCAGGAACAGCGGCACGACGCTCAACCCCGCCGCCGCCGCCGGACTGCGCACCAGGGCTGAGAACAGCGTGGTCCACGAGAACACCAGCAGGACGTAGGTGACATAGAGCCCGGTGGCGGCCGCCATGGCTCCGTAGTCGGGCCGACCCAGCAGGAGAAGGGTGTAGAGGACGGCCACCACGCAGCCCAGCAGGAACGAGATGAGCACGTAGATGCCGTTGACCGCCCATCGCGCCCACAGAAAATCGAGGCGCGAGACAGGCTTGACGAACAGCATGGCCAGGGTGCCGTCTTTGCGTTCCCCGGCGACGATGCCCATGTAGACCACGATGACGGCCAGCAATCCCATTTGGCGGGATAGCTCGAGGTACTGCGCGAGCCCGTCCGCGGGGCCGAACTCGGGTAACTGCATGTCGAACTGCTGACCTCCGGCGTTCTTCAAGATCAGCGGCAGCGCCCGTATGACCGCCGGTCCGAGAATCCCGAACACCAGGAAGAGCGCGGGCAGGATGATGAAGCGAAACGTGCGCCGGAGTTCCAGGATCTCCTTGCCCACTAAGACTCTCATCGCGTCTCGTCCCGATAGGCCCGCAGCGCGTCGCCCCCGGTCTCCGGCGGTGCGTCATCGAGGCCGGTCTGCGCGCCCCGAGGACCGTCGTCGGGGGGCGCCTCGCCGCGCACGAGATGGATGAAGACGTCCTCCAGGGTAGGGGTGACCGTGGCGAATTCCACCAGATGTGCCTCGGTCTCGGCCACCAGCCCGGGAATGCGCAGTTGTGCCGCCTCGGGGTCGGCCACCAGGATCCGGAGGCCACCTCCTTCGCCCACGATCTCCCGCAGCCACGGTTCGCCGCGCAGCCGGGTCGCGACGCGTTCCCGTTCCTGCAGTCCGGCCACTTCGAGGTGGAACACCGGCTGTGCATAGCGAAGCAGGAGTTCCTCCAGCGGCGCTTCGGCGAGCAGGCGGCCTTCCTGCAGGATACCGACCCAGGTAGATACGCGCTGAACATCGTCGAGCACGTGCGATGACATGACGATGGTGGCCTCTCCCCGCAGGGAGGCGATGAGGTCAAGGATCTCTTTCCGTCCGATAGGGTCGAGGGCCGAGGCGGGCTCATCGAGCAGCAGCACTTCGGGCTTCCCCATCAGCGCCTGGGCGATGCCGAGTCTCTGGCGCATTCCCCGGGAGAAGCCGCGGATGCGGTCCTTCCGCCGACCCGCCAGATCGACGATCTTGAGAAGCTCATCGGCACGACGCTTCGCCTCAGCGGTTTCCGCGCCGAACAGCCGCCCGACGAACACCAGGGACTCCACGGCCGTCATCCACGGGTAGAACGACGGCTCTTCCGCCAGGAAGCCCACCTTGCGCCGCAGACTGAGGCTCGACGTGCCCGAACCCACCGGCTCGCCGGCCACCGTGGCCCGGCCCGCTGTGGGTGCGAGCAGACCGGCCAACATCTTCAGGGTGGTGGTCTTGCCGGCGCCGTTCGGCCCGAGGAAGCCGTAGACCTCACCCCTGGGCACGCCCAGAGTCAGGTGGTCGACCGCCCGGAACCCGTCGAAGTCGCGCGTGAGCCCGTCGAGCTCGATGGCGTTCACGCTTCGCGGCCCCAGGCGAGGTACAGGATGGGTCCGATGAACTCGAAGATCAAGATGACAAGCACCCAGACGATCTTGCTCCCTCCCTTGACGCGCTCGCGTTTCACGAGATCGACCAACGCCCACACGATGAGCCCGACTTGGATGAGCAGCAGGGGGATCACTACCGCAAGAACGAGGCTGTTCACGCATCCTCCCTTTCCGTTGACCCACTATACTACCCGTGCATTTGCCGGATTCGAACCGCTATGGAAGGAATCGTGTGGAGAAGACGATCACCTATTTCGAGCATCGGGGTCGCGCCAACTCAGAGCGGGTATTGGAACTCGTCAACAGGCGGGCGGCCGAACTTGGTATCACCGAGGTGGTTGTGCCGTCGACTGGGGGAAGCACCGGTCTCACGGCGGTCGAGACACTGGTGGGGTTGCAGGTAGTCGTGGTGACCCACTCCACCGGCTTCAGCGAACCGGGACGCCAGGAGATCCCGCCCGACGTGATCGATGATCTTCATTCGAGGGGAGCCAAGGTGCTCACCACCACGCACGCGTTCGGGGGAGTGGGTCGCTCCGTGAGGAAGAAGTTCGGTACCTGGGGCATCGAGGAACTCATGGCGCAGACTCTGAAGCGATTCGGTGAAGGAGTCAAAGTGGCCGTCGAGGTCAGCATCATGGCCGCCGATGCCGGCCTGGTCTCACCTCACCGGGAGATCATCGCCTGCGGGGGCACGGGGCATGGGCTCGACACCGCCCTCGTGCTGCGGCCGACGCACGCGCAGGACTTCTTTGACCTTGAGGTGCTCGAGATCATCTGCAAGCCGCGGACGCCGTAGCCCGCCCCGGCGGCCGGGCGGCTGCTGAAGCTCGCCCATCGCGTACCGATGGCGAAGCGCCACTTCTCAGCAGCCGTCTATCGCTCGAGTGGGTCCAGGAACCGACGCCGGAGAAGGTCGAGCGCGGTCTGCGCCGTCCGGGCCCGGATCTCTTCTCGCGTCCGGAACATGGTGAAGCTGCGTACCACCACGCCGTCGCCGGTCGCCGTCCCCACGTAGACCAGGCCCACGGGTTTTTCGGACGTGCCGCCGCCGGGACCCGCGATGCCGGTGGTCGAGATCGCGCAGTCGGTCCCCAATCGCTCGCACGCGCCGACCGCCATCGCGGCGGCGACTTCTTCGCTGACGGCTCCGTGGGTCTCGAGCAGAGCAGGTTCCACCCCGAGAAGTGCCGTCTTCAGCGGGTTGCTGTACGCGACGACTCCGCCCAGGAAGTAGTCACTGCTGCCGGGCGTGTCGGTGAGTCGCTTCGCGACCAGGCCGCCGGTGCATGACTCCGCGGTCGCCAGGGTCAGGCCTCTGTCGCGGAGGAGCCCTCCCACGACGGCGGCCAAGTCGGCGTCGCCCGTTCCGTATATCTTGGTGCCGAGCAGGTCGCGCACCTGTTCTTCGATCTGGGCCAGCATGGCATGTGCCTCAGCCGTTGGCTGGGCGCGGAGGATGAGCGTCAGTCCGTCCAAGGCCGCCCGGGTGCCGATGTCTACGCCGTGTCCCCGCCAGGGGATCCCGCCGAGCAATTCGGCCAGCGTTGATTCGCCTATGCCGTAAACCCGCAGCCGGCGCACGACGACCCCCTCCACCGGTCGTCCGTTCTTTGTCTTGACCTCCCGCAGCCGCGATGTGAGCAAGGGCGCGATCGTCTCAGTCCACATCGCCACGAGTTCTCGCGGCACGCCGGGCAGAGCCGCGACCAGGGTGTCCCCCGTTATGAGCCAGAAACCGGGGGCCGTGCCGCTGAAGGGGATCGGTACCGCCCCCTCGGGGATCAGCGCCTGTTTGCGGTTGCTGTCACCCATGTGGAGATCGAGTTCTACGAAGCGGGCCTGAATCTGCGCGAGAAGTTCATCGTGGTGCTCAAGGGGTCGCCCGAGCGCCGAGGCGACCGCCTCCCGGGTGAGGTCGTCCTCGGTGGGTCCCAGGCCGCCGCTGATGATCACGGCGTCGGGTCGTCTGATGAGCGCCGCCTGCAGCGCCGCCGCGATGGCATCCAGGTCGTCGGTGACGGACAGAGCGTGTGTGGCGAACAGGCCTGCGTCCAGCAGGGCCTCACCCAGGAATGCCTGGTTCGTATTGACGATATCGCCCCTGAGGAGTTCGTCGCCCGTGAATATCAGCTCCGCGGTGCCGTGCATCCGTCATCCACCTCGTGGTCGGCTCGACTCCCTGCTCCCTCGCACGTCCAGGCAGCTCCGGGTCGCTTCACAGTGGTTACAGCCACCTGTATGATACTTCACGTTTCGCTCTAACCCGTCCCGCGCAGGCAGGGAGGAGTCCCGGCCCAACTATCCAGGGGAGATCATGTCACGAGAACGTCCAGATAGGGCTGTAACGACTGCCGCCGTTGACGCTGTTGTCTTCGGCCCGGACGGGCTCGTGCCGTGCGTCGTACAGGAGTGGACCACCGGCGAGGTGCTGATGCTCGCCTACATGAACCGGGAGTCTCTCGACAAGAGCCTGGAGACCGGCACCACCTGGTTCTGGAGCCGCTCTCGGGGGGCGCTGTGGAACAAGGGCGAGACGTCCGGCCATCTGCAGCACGTGCGCGAACTGCGTTACGACTGCGACGGCGACACCGTGTTGGCGCTGGTGGAACAGGTCGGTCCCGCGTGCCACACGGGGGATCGCACCTGCTTCGACCACGGGCTGATTCAGTCGACCCCCGACACCGGCCCGCTGTTCTTGACGGTATGCGATCTCTTCCGGACCATCCAAGATCGGAGACGCTCGGCCCCCGAGGGTTCGTACACCGCGAAGCTGTTCGCCGGCGGTGTTACCCGCATCGGGGGGAAGGTGGAGGAAGAAGCCCGCGAAGTCGTGGAAGCGGCGGCCGAGGGCGATGTCGACCACACGGTGTATGAGGCGGGGGACGTGGTGTACCACCTGCTGGTGTTGCTGGCGGAAATGGACATCGAGCTTCCGTGGCTCTGGCGGGAACTCGAACGGCGCAAGGGGTAGGTGCCGCCCTGCGCGTCTTGGTGATCGATAACTATGACTCCTTCACCTACAACCTGGTGCAGTACCTGGGGGAGATCTCTCGGGGGGAAGTGCTGGTGTTCCGCAATGATGCCATCACCATAGACGGCATCCGGGGGGAGCACCCCACGCACGTGGTCGTCTCGCCGGGTCCCTGCACGCCGAACGAGGCCGGCATCAGTCTACAGGTGGTATCCGAGCTGGCCGGCGAGGTTCCGATACTCGGAGTCTGTTTGGGCCACCAGTCCATCGGGCAGGCATTCGGCGCCCAGGTGACGCGGGGGGATGCGCCCGTTCACGGCAAGACTTCGTCGGTATTCCACGATGGCAAGACCATCTTCGCGGGACTCCCCGACCCGTTCATCGCCACTCGCTATCACTCACTGGTCGTCCGAGACCTTCCCGACGTGCTTGAACTCTCTGCGTGGACCGACGACGGGGTGGTGATGGGCGTTCGTCACCGGCGCTACGTGGTGGAGGGTGTCCAGTTCCATCCCGAGAGCATCCTGACCGAACCCGGCAAGGACCTGTTGCGCAACTTTCTTCAGACCCGGGAGGCCCGCCGTTCCGATTGAAGGTGGGCCTACGTGGGAAGACTCCAGCCCGTCTGCCCCCGCGAGGCGCAACCGTTCGAACCGAATAAGGAGGCGGGACGATGATCAAGTCCATCCTGGTGGCTGTCGACGCGTCGCCATACGCCGACGCTGCGCGCTCCCACGCTGTGGCGCTGGCGAAGCAGTACGATGCCCGCGTCGTGGGTGTGCATGTGCTCGACGTGCGACTCCTCGAGATGCCGCCGTACCTCGACTACACCTACGAAGGTATACCGCTCACCCCGATGCCCCTCGAGATCCTCGAGGGCTTCCGCTCAAAAGGCGACCGCGCCTTGACTCAGTTCCGGGAGGCGGTGGAAGCGACCGGCGTTCCGGTGGACGCGCTGATGGAAGAAGGAGTGCCCGCGGACACGATCGCCGACCTGGCCGATGAGCACGACCTGGTCATCATGGGGAAGAGGGGCGAACACGCCCGCTGGGGTACTGACACGCTTGGTTCCATCGCCGAAGGGGTCGTCCGCAGGGCTACCACGCCGGTACTCTTGACCGAGGAGAAACCCGTCGAGGTGCACAGCCTGCTGGTGCTCTTCGACGGGAGTCGCCCGGCGCACCTCGCATTGAAGATGGGCGCCGATGTGGCTTCTCACTGCGGAGCCTCCGTACGCGTGCTCACCGCCGGAGATGATTTGGGTCAGGCCGGCACGGTGCAGGAGGAAGCGCGCACCTACTTGGAAGCCTTCACGCTGCCTGTGACCTGGCGGGTGGAGGAGGGTGAGGTAGTGATGGCGACCCTGGCCGACCTGGAGGAAGAGCCCGTCGACCTGGTCGTCATGGGCACCAGAGGTCACTCCTTCCTGCGCCGCCTGGTGATGGGGAGCACGTCAGAACAACTCATGCGAGACGTTGCTGTGCCGGTCCTGCTGACCCCGTGAACGGTCCGCGCGGTGCCGGACCGCCTACGCGATGATGCCTTGGGCCTCCAGGCGATCCTTGAGGGTCTGCGGCCGCACGCCGTACAGGGTGGACAGGTACGCGAGGTCGTCCTTGCGTATGGTGAGTATCTCCCGCGTCGGGTCACCCCGAAGGGTCCGCAGGAACGCGAGGTAGTTCTCGAGGGGTCGCCGCTCTTCGGGGCTCAAGCGGTCGAGATGGGTGAGGTTGATGCGCAGCGGTCGATTCCGGCTGAGGTCGGCGTAGACATCAGCGGAGTCGTCCACGTCGAGGAGCGAAGGCGCGGAGATGCCGTAGATCTCGGCCAGTTCGAGAAGCCGCTCCAGGCTGAGACTCCGCTTTCCCCGCTCGTATGCGCTCAGCGTCGACACCACGAAGGAGCCGCCTGACCGATCACACACTTCTTGAAGACTGAGATTACGCTCTTGCCTGATGCGGCGGAGACGTTCACCTACCAGGTCGACGTACCGCCGCGATCTGCCGTCTTCTGTGTGCATCATAGTGTCAGCCTACCAACTGTCCCAGGTAGAGTCCAGTGATCTTTCTACGAGGGTTTTTCGACGCGGCCGCGGCCGTCCCTTCAAGTTGGCCTAGGTGCTGCGCGGTGCGCGAGGAAGGCGAATGCCGAAGGCGGGAATCGAACCCGCACGAGGTGTGAGCCTCACTGGAGTTTGAGTCCAGCGCGTCTGCCAATTCCGCCACTTCGGCATGGTATCGGAGCGGTGCGGAGTCGATTATAGTCGAGGTGTCGCCTAAGGGGAACACAGTTGCGGAGACATGGGGGCACACGGCTCCCCGGTTCGTCTTCGGCTTCCGGATGTGGAAGTGTCTCGCTATTGACTCGTTCAGCCGGCGCGGGTAATCTGTGGGCGGTCAACCTCTCTGCATGTCTAGACAGATGACGGGATCGACGGAGGGGTAGTGAAGTGCCGGTCTGGGTGGCAATCTCTGGTCGTTGACGCGGCTGTCGGCGGGCGTCTGGCCACCTGCTCCGCACGGCGCTCGTGGCCGGTGTGTGCGTGACGTCGGAGGCGTGTCTTGCACGAAACAGAACTCCTCGAAGCCGCCAAGGCGGCCGTGGTCGCCGCCGATGAGGACCGAGCCAAGGCGGTGGCGGAAGAAGCCGTCACCATCCTCGAAGCGCATCTGCCCGCCGAGCAGCAGGAGAAGAAGGCGGGCGTGGCCGTGCTCGGCACCATCGAGGGCGACGTGCATGACATCGGCAAGGGCATCGTGGCCACCCTCATGCGGG
>Ga0172371_10001298_pt1 | contig 39510 bp, 37 predicted proteins | sample Lak12m_FD_114543 | JGI IMG/M metagenome (GOLD analysis project Ga0172371, IMG submission 114543) | Freshwater microbial communities from Kabuno Bay, South-Kivu, Congo - kab_022012_12m | ecosystem: Environmental > Aquatic > Freshwater > Lake | place: Democratic Republic of the Congo: South-Kivu... | reverse complement strand
TTGGCGATGAAGATGCTGCGGGCGAAACTCCAATCGCTGAAGCAAGCCGAGCAAGACGAGAAAATCGGCGCCGAACGGAAACTGAAAGTCGGCACCGGCGAACGTTCCGAAAAAATCAGAACATACAATTATCCGCAAAATCGCGTGACCGACCACCGGATCGGTTTCACGATTCAAAAACTCGACCGTGTCATCGAAGGCGACCTTGAGGAAATCGTCGAAGCGCTCATCCACTTCGACCAGCAGCAGAAACTATTGGGCGCGTCATGATGACGATCGAACAGACTTACCATTTAACGAAAAAACAAAGGGCCCTGGGTGACACGGCCCTTAAAATTTTATTGTGCCACGCGAATGGTTTCGCCACTTTCAATGAAATGTTCATCCATTGGAACGACAACATGGCGAATCGTGAAAAATTTGACGAGTGCGTGGCCAGAGTTGAATCCGGCGAACCGGTCCAGTATGTGATTAACCAAGCGTATTTCCTTTCTCGGCCTTATTATGTCGACGAAAGCGTTTTGATCCCGCGTCCGGAAACGGAAGAAATGGTGACCATGGCCATCGCGGCATTGAAAGACAGAACCGATTGCCGCCTTGTCGATCTGGGGACGGGTTCCGGATGCATCGCCATCAGTCTCAAACTAGCGTTTCCGCAATTTGAAGTTTTGGCGAGCGACATCTCGACGCGGGCAATCGAAGTCGCCAAGCGCAACGCCGATTTTCATGAAGTTGCCATAACAATCCACCAAGGCGACTGGCTCCTTCCGTTGATTGAAAAGAACGTCATGGTCGACGTCATCATCAGCAATCCGCCCTACATCGCCAGCCGGCATACCGTCGCTCCAGACGTATGCGAATACGAACCGCATTTGGCCTTGTTTGCAAAAGACGGCGTCGAACATCATCGACGCATCATCAATCAAGCGGCCTCGGTATTAAGGCCTCATGGCATCCTCATGTTGGAAATCGATGAAGATCAGGGCGACTTGCTGGCACAATTGGCGACAAAGTCGTTTGAAGGTGCTAAAATTGAAATTAGCAAGGATTTGCAGGGGAAAAACCGCTTTTTAACGGTGACATTGCCATGATGAAAACTCAGATATTCACTTATAAAGACATAACGAAAGCCGCATCGATATTGCAACAAGGCGGTTTAATTGCCTTTCCGACCGAAACCGTTTATGGTCTCGGCGTCATTTATGATAACAAAACCTCTTTTGACCGTTTGGTCGAAGTTAAAAGGCGCCGCCCGGACAAACCGTTCACGCTCATGTGCGCCGGCATCAACGACATTGCCGATTATGCCATCGTCAGCGAAAAGACCATGACGATCATCAATAATTTTCTACCCGGACCATTGACGATCATTTTGCCGATCAAGCCGAACTTGCCTGAATGGGTCGATTTGAAAACAGGTTCCATCGGCATTCGCGTCAGCAGTCTACAATCGCTTCAGTTATTATTGGTTAAAGTCGGGAAACCGTTACTGGTCCCAAGCGCCAACCGCGCCGATGAAAAACCGGCTTTAAGCGGTGAAGAAGCTCTGGCGATATTCGACGGTACGATCGAAGGAGTGATCATGGGCACCGTCAGCGGCGGCGAGCCTTCGACGATAATCGAAGTATCGCCCAATGACGTCATCACGCTCAGGCGGCCTGGCCCGATTTCATTCGAGAAGATAATCAAGACAGCGGAGGGCAGATGATGAAAATAGTCGTTGCCAGCGATCATGGCGGATTTGTTTACAAGCAAGCGATCATCGACCACGTTGCCACCCTTGGTCATGAAACGGTCGACGGCGGCACTTACGATAACGGCTCCTGCCATTATCCGACTTATGCCTTATCAGCGGGCGAACTCGTCTCTGGCAAGAAAGCCGACTTTGGCATCCTAATTTGCAACAGCGGCATCGGCATTTCGATCGCCGCCAATAAAGTCAAAGGGGTCCGCTGCGGGGTCGGATATAACGATCGGGTGACCGAACTGATGCGCCGCGACAATAACGCCAACATGATTTCCTTTGGAGCCCATTTCATGGATTTGCCCGACGTGCTCCGCCGCGTCGACATCTTCTTGAGCACGCCTTTCGACGGCGGACGTCACGCGACCAGGGTCGACATCATCAAAGATTACGAAGACAAGCACTTCATTAAATAACCATTAGGCGATTCGGGAATCTATTAAGCAATATGGATTCCCTTTTTATTTGCCCGCGCTGCGGCAATCGCGCGATTGAAAAAATCGGATATATCGGCAAGAAACCTTATTGTCGGGCATGCGTCGCCTTCAACGGAGAAGAAGCTGAGGATGATTTTCATGACGAAGCGGATACCTTCCTTGACATCGACTATGCGCTTAGCAAAGATCAGCGATTGCTGTCAGAGCGAATCGTCGCCGCGTGCGAAAAAGGCATCGACACCCTGATTCACGCAGTCACCGGAGCCGGCAAGACGGAACTCGTGTTCGCGGCGATCCAAAAAGCGGTGCTATCCGGCAAACATGTCGGCTTCGCGATACCGCGTCGCGATGTCGTCATTGAACTCGGACATCGGTTCAGCCGTGCCTTTCCCCATCTTGAAGTGACTAGCGTGTACGGTGGCCATCACGAGCGGTTAACCGGTCACCTTGTCGTGCTGACGACGCATCAGATATTTCGCTATGTCGACTATTTCGACCTTTTAATCGTCGATGAATACGACGCGTTCCCATATCATGGTAACATCGTCTTGGAAGCGTTATTGAAACGAAGCCGGCGCGGAGTCTTGATTGCCTTGACGGCGACGCCGACTCCGGCGATGCTGGAGCAATTCGGAACGCCTGGGCATCAGATTCTCAAACTGTGGACGCGATATCACAACCACCCGCTTCCGGTTCCGAAAATAACGATTCGGTGGTCGCTATGGAAGCTGGATTGGCTGATCGACCGCATTAATTATTACCGACGGGCCGAGCGGCCTTTGATCGTATTCGTCCCGACGATTGCCATCGGAACGTCATTGTTCAAAATAATTCGGCTATTCACCCGCGACGGAGCGTTAGCCCATTCGAAGATCGACGGACGGGCGGACATCGTCGACGCGTTCAAAAAGGGACGATATCGCTTTTTAATCAGCACTTCGATCCTTGAACGCGGCATCACGCTCACCAATCTTCAAGTAATCATCTATGATGCCCATCATGAATTGTTCGACGAAGGAACACTGATTCAAATGGCGGGTCGCGTCGGAAGGCGAAAGTCGGCGCCCACCGGGGACGTCCGTTTTCTTGCCACAAGATCGACCAAGGCGATGAAAGGAGCCATCGCGGAAATCGAGTATGCCAACACCCATTTGTAAAATTTGCATGCAACCGTTCGGAGTCGATAGCCTGGCTTCGTTATTCGATAAACATCTATGCGTGTGTGCGTCCTGCTACGGTTCATTCAATCCCAAATGGACCAAGCACAAACTTGACGGGACGCCCGTGTTGGCGTTATACGATTACGATGAGTTCATTAAGGAAAAACTGTTTCTTCTTAAAGGATGTCATGACTATGAACTCGCGCCGATATTCATCGACCGCCATAAGCGGTTGCTGCGTTATATTTATAAAAGATGTACCATAGTTCCGATTCCGAGCTGGCATGAAGACGATGCCCGGCGTGGCTATAACCACGTGGAAGCGATATTCGCACCGCTGCTATTACCGATGCGGCGGTTACTTGAAAAAAGCGAACCGTACAAGCAATCCGATCGTAGTTATTCGCAACGTGACCAAATCAAAAACGTGATGCGGCTACAGGAAAATGAAGACATCTCCGGCAAGGACATCCTCATCGTCGACGATGTCATGACATCGGGATCTTCGGTGCGGGCGGCACTCGGACTACTCAAACCTTTAAAGCCTCGCCGCATCAGGGTTCTTGTCATCGCGCGGACGATTGCTCCCGAAACCTCTAGGTGACGCGCATAAGTAATTGGATTATCATATCTAATAAGTTAAAATATTAAATTGGATTTGAAAGGAGAATCGGACATTGGGATTTCTCGATAAATTACTGCGCATTGATGCCCGAGCCTTAAAAAAACTCGAAAAGCAAGCGGCACAAGTCCTCGCCTATGAGAAGACGATGACGACCTACACAGACGAAGAACTTCGGTCAAAGACCGATTATTTCCGGCAGCAGTTAAAAGAAGGCAAGACTCTTAACGACATTAAACCCGAGGCGTTCGCGGTTGCCCGCGAAGCCGCGAAACGGACTTTGGGCGAATTTCCGTTCCCGGTCCAAATCATGGGCGCGATGGCGCTTCATGAAGGCGATGTCGCCGAAATGAAAACCGGCGAAGGCAAAACGCTGACGGCGACGATGGCGGTTTACCTCAACGCATTGAAAGGCGCCGGCGTCCACGTGGTCACCGTCAACGAATATCTGGCCGCCCGCGACGCCGAATGGATGGGACAGATCTACCGTTTTCTCGGTCTTAGCGTCGGCGTCAACCTGCGCGAAAAGACCACGAGCGAAAAACAGCAGGCGTATCTATGCGACATTATCTACACCACGAACTCCGAAGTCGGGTTTGACTATCTGCGCGACAACATGGCCAGCCGCGTCCAAGACCGCGTGCTAAGACCGCTGGATTTTGCCATCGTTGACGAAGCCGACTCGATCCTGATCGACGAATCGCGGACGCCGCTGATCATCTCCGGAGGCGCCAAAGCCACGGCCAGCCAATATAACATCGCCGACCGCTTCGTCAAAACCTTGCGCCGCGAGAAACACTTCACCGTCGACGTCAAGACCAAGACATGCAATTTGACCGATGACGGCAACAACATGGCCGAGCGGATGTTCGGCGTCAAGAACCTCTATCTTCCCGAATATAACGATCTGGTCCACCGGATCCACCAGGCGCTCAAAGCCAACTACATCATGCAGCGCGACGTCGAATACATGGTCGACAACGAACGGCAGATCCAATTGATCGACCAATTCACCGGCCGTATCCTTAAGGGCCGCGAATACAGCGACGGTCTCCATCAAGCCATCCAAGCCAAGGAAGGTGTCGAAATCAAGCAGGAAACGGTCACTTTGGCGACAATCACCTATCAAAACTTCTTCAGGTTGTATAAAAAGCTCGCCGGCATGACCGGAACCGCCAAGACGGAAGAGGAAGAATTCCGCAAGATTTATAACATGCGCGTGGTAGTTATTCCGACTAACCGCCCCATCGCCCGCATCGACGCGATCGATTTGGTTTATGCCAACAAGCAAGCCAAGCTGAAAGCATTGATCGGCGAAGTCAAGGAACGCCACGAGAAGGGGCAACCGATTCTTATCGGCACGCCTTCGGTGGAAGCGTCCGAAGAGATGGATCTACTATTGAGAAACGAAGGGCTCAAGCACGAAGTGCTTAATGCCAAGAACCACTCCCGCGAAGCCGAAATCATCAAACATGCCGGAGAAAAAGGCATGATCACCATCGCCACCAACATGGCCGGCCGCGGTACCGACATCAAAATTAACGACGAAGTAAAAAAACTCGGCGGTCTATGCGTGTTTGGGACCGAACGGCACGAAGCGCGCCGCATCGACAACCAGCTGCGCGGCCGCAGCGGCCGTCAAGGCGACCTCGGCTATTCGCGTTTCTACGTCAGTCTTGACGATGAATTGATGATCCGGTTCGGCAGCGATGCCCTTCGTAACGTCTTTTCGAAACTCGGCGACGATGCGATCGAAAACTCGCTTGTGATGAAATCGATCACTTCGGCCCAGAAGCGCATCGAAGGACAAAACTTCGACGCCCGCAAAAACTTGCTTGATTATGACGATGTATTGGCCAAACAGCGGGCCGTCACCTATAAGAAACGCGACGACATACTTTATGCCAACGAAATCAACTACCTGATTCAGGAATTCTTTGATTTGTCGGGTGCGTTTTTAGCCGCCAAGGCCGTCGGCGCCGACGATCGGAGTCAAACGGTCCAAGGCGATTTATTGAAGAAGGAAGTCGAACCGCGCTTCTTGCCCGAAGGCACGATTAAGCCGGCCGCCTATGAAGAATCGCCCTTGAGCGAAGTAGCCGAGGATTTGTCGATTCTGATGCTGAACCACTACAAGAAACGGCGCGCCGAATGGCCAAGCGAAATCGCCAATCAAGTCGAACGGCAGATATCGCTCCGCTCGATTGACCGCAACTGGACCAAACATATCGACACGATGGAACACCTGCGCGAAGGCATCCACCTGCGCAGTTATGCCAATACCAACCCATTGCAAGACTATGTCAATGAAGGTTATGACCTGTTCAAAGAATGCAACGACACGATTGCCGTCGAAGTGATTTTGAATCTGCTCAACGCCAAAATCGAAGTCCGGCGCCAGGAAGCGGCCCCGAACCCGACACCAACCCCGGACACCCCGCGAGGTGACGCGTAATGGAAATCAGCCTATTGAAGACGGAGTTAAATGGCTTAGCGCCCTTAGTGCAGCAAGTCAGTGACTCCCTTTGACCTCGACAAGATAAGAAAAGCCATCGCCGCCGACCAGGCATTGATGAACGATGACAATTTTTGGTCTGACTCGAAAACGGCAAAACTAGTCACGACGCGATTGAAGGATAACGAACGATTGCTGCAGCGCGTCACTTATATTTTCGAAACGTTCAAAACATTACCGGAAATCATCGAGATGGCGGAACTGGACGATTCGATTCTGGCCGAAGCCAACGATGAGTTTTCCACTTTGAAAAAAGAAGTCGAAGACATGCGCCTCGAACTGTTGTTCGCCCATGAATTCGATTCCCTTAACGCGATTATCGAAATCCATCCCGGAGCGGGCGGCACCGAATCGACCGACTGGGCCAACATGCTCTACCGGATGTACGTCCGCTGGGCCGAACAGAAGCAATTCGAAATGGAGCTGGTCGACCTGATTCCCGGTGACGAAGCCGGCATCAAAAGCGTGACGATGATCATCCGCGGCCATCATTCATATGGACTTTTGAAAAGTGAAAAAGGCGTTCATCGCCTCGTAAGGATTTCGCCTTTCGACGCCAACGGACGACGGCATACTTCATTTGCCTCGGTGGGCGTCACACCCGAATTCGACGACACGATCGACATCCAAATCGCCGATAAGGACATTAAAGTCGACACCTATCGCAGCGGCGGCGCCGGCGGACAAAACGTCAACAAGGTTGAAACCGCGGTACGGATTACCCACATCCCGACCGGTATCGTCACCTCAAGTCAATCGGCGCGCTCGCAGCTTCAGAATCGAACCTTGGCCATAAATATGCTCAAGGCCAAACTATATGAGATGCATGAACAGGAAAAGCAGGCGGCGATGGATAAAATCGTCGGCGAGCAGAAAAACATCGAATGGGGCAGCCAAATCCGTTCGTACGTTTTCTGTCCCTATACGATGGTGAAAGATCATCGCACCGATTATCAGACCGGCGATGTCTACGCCGTTATGGATGGGCAACTTGACGGTTTCATGTACGCCTATCTCGAAAGCGAGGCGAAGAAGCATGGCTAAATTCAAATCATTGTCGAAAAAAGAACGTTGGAACATGATCAAAAGTTGGCTGTTCATCGCCCTGGGCAGCATCATCATCGCCGTCAGCACCGGCATTTTCCTCGTGCCCGGCAACATCATCAACGGCGGCCTTTCGGGTATCGCCATCATCTTGAAGGCGACGTGGAACATTCCCGTCGACTTGACCGTCGGCGTTTTGTCCGTGTTTCTGTTCGGCATCGGTTTACTGGTGCTCGGATGGAAGTTCTCGATCAATACGTTGATTGCCACGATCGTTTATCCGATTTCGCTGACGATCGTAATGCGGCTTGTACCTTACAATCCGATTGGATTCGACTTGAATAACGACGTCCATCTATTATTGGCCGGCATCTTCGGCGGGGCCTTGTTGGGCCTTGGCGTGGCGATTACGTTCCTATTCGGCGGATCGACCGGCGGCGTCGACGTCTTGTATTTCATCATGAAGAAATACTTTGACGTCAAGCAGTCGATCACGGCGTTTCTGATCGACGCCATCATCATCTTATCGGGCATGTTCGCCATCGGCATCATCAGCGGCATGTATGGCATCATCTCCTCGTTCATCTCGGCGATGGTCATCGAAATGGTGTTCATCGGCCTGTCTTCGTCATTCCTGGCGACGATCATTTCCACCAAGTGGGAAGAAATCAACAAATTCATCCAGGAGGACATGGAACGCGGTTCGACGATCATCCCCGTCAAGGGCGGTTACATCGGCACCCCATACCAGATGATCCAAGTGGCTTTCGACCGCAAGGAATTGGCCAAACTCAAGGAAGTCGTCGCTTTGATCGACCCCAAGGCGTTTGCCATCTTCACCAACGTCAAATCGATCAACGGCTACGGATTCGAACCGTTCCCGCTATCGTTAAAACGGCATCCGACCCGCCGCAAGAAAGACCATGACGGACCAAAAGTTTCAACTTAAGACTCCCTTCAAGCCCACGGGCGACCAGCCGACCGCCATAAAGGAGTTGGTTTCCGGGCTTGGCGAAGGCAAACGGCTCCAAGTTCTTTTGGGCGCCACCGGCACCGGCAAGACCTTTACGATTGCCAACGTGATCGAAAAGGTGCAACGGCCGGCGTTGGTCCTCGTCCATAACAAGACGCTGGCCGGGCAGTTATACGGCGAGTTTAAGGAACTATTCCCGAACAACCGCGTCGAATATTTCGTCAGTAACTTCGATTTCTACCAACCGGAAGCCTATTTGCCAAAGTCGGACACCTATATCGAAAAAAGCGCCTTGATGAACGAAGAAATCGAAATGCTCCGCACGAGCGCGGTCAACTCGCTCATCGAGCGGCGCGACACGATTATCGTCGCCTCGGTCGCCTCCATCTATGGATTAACCGACCCGAACGAATATCAAAAACTCGTTTTCTTCATCCGCGTCGGGGAAACGATCGATCGCAAGAAATTCTTTAAAGCCTTGATTGACGGCCAGTATAAACGAAACAACCTCGATTTGGCCCCCGGAACTTTCCGCGTCCGCGGCGACGTGATTGAAATCGTCCCGGCGAATACCGAAGACGTCGCCATCAAGATCGATACCTTCGGCGACGAGATCGAGAAAATCGCTCTTGTCGACATCTTGACGGGCGAAGTGCGCCACACCTACTCTATTTATTACATCTTCCCCGCCTACACGCACGCTTCCACCCATCAGCGCGTCATGGATGCTTGCCACACGATTGCTCTTGAACTGATGGATCGTTTGTCATATTTTAACGCCAATAACAAACTGCTCGAAGCGCAACGGCTTGAGATGCGGACCAAGCAGGACATCGAATCGATGCAGGAATTCGGCACCTGCCCCGGCATTGAAAACTATACCCGCCACATCGACAAGCGCGAACCGGGCAGCCGCCCGTTTTGCCTGATCGACTATTTCCCAAAGGATTTCCTTTTGGTCATTGATGAGTCGCACGTCACTTTCCCGCAACTGCGCGGTATGTATAACGGCGACCGGTCCCGCAAGGAAACGCTGGTCGAATTTGGTTTCCGGCTCCCGTCGGCTTTGGACAACAGACCACTAAGGTTTGACGAATTCGAGACGTTGATGCCGCAGGTTATTTGCACTTCCGCCACCCCCGGCGACTATGAACTCGGCCGGACCAATGGGGAAGTCGTCGAGCAAATCATCCGTCCGACCGGACTGGTCGATCCGTCGATTTCGATTCGACCAAGCATTGGCCAAATCGACGATATGATCAACGAAATCAACAAACGTGTCGCTAACCACGAACGGACGATGATCGTCACCTTGACGATCCGGATGGCGGAAGATTTGACCTCATTCTTAAAGCACCGCAACATCAAAGTCGTCTATATGCATAACGAAACCAAAACGCTCGAACGGACCGAGATCATCTATCAGCTGCGCAAAGGAAAATACGACGTCTTGGTCGGCATCAACCTGCTGCGCGAAGGTTTGGACATACCCGAGGTATCCCTCATCGCCATCTTGGACGCCGACAAAGAAGGATTCTTGCGTTCGACCAGATCGTTAATCCAGGTGATCGGCCGCGCCGCCCGTAACGTCAACGGAGCGGTCATCATGTATGCCGACCGCATGACCGATTCAATGAAGGCGGCCATCGAGGAAACGAACCGCAGACGGGCAATCCAAGAAAAATACAATGACGATAATGGCATCGTGCCGACAACCATCGTCAAGGATATCCAGCGGCCGATGAAGGCCATCGACGACCAGATCGGCGAAGTCGTCGCCCAAGTCGGCAAGGCTTCCCGCAGCGAAATCGAACGCCGCGTCAAGGATTTGGAGAAACAAATGCGCGAAGCGGCCAAGCAGTTCGACTTCGAAACGGCGGCTAAATTACGCGATTTGATGTTCGAGTTGAAATCAGAATATAAACTATAGTGTTAGTTGACATAACGGAAACTATTAACATTTCGTTATCCGACCATAATGGGAAAATAAGCAATTTTCATATTCTTTCATTTTTTAGCATCGGCAAATCTATTGTCTAATTGTCTTTTGTGGCAATATTGATGCAAAGCTTTTTCTTTTATTTCAACAACTGTCAACCGTGAGGGATAAATATGAGTTTTATTGAGCGCTTCTTTGGCTACTTCAGTGATTTTCCCGGCGATCCGCCCAGCCAGATTTGGGATGGGTTAGGCCAAGGCGCGTTTGAAGATTGGCGCCATTTTGCCTGGATGGCTTTGGTGATTCTGTTATCCGTAACGGGCTATCAGTTTGCCAAACATCGACCAAAAGCGGCCAAAATCGTTTTGTTCTCATTCGCGATCTCCTTATTCGTGGTCCGGCTTGTCCATCAGACTTATCGCGGGATCGCCGGCGTTGAAGTTCCATGGTTTTCCGCTTTCCCATGGCACATGTGCACGGTATTGACGTTTGTCTTGCCCGTTGTCATCGTCTTTGACATCAAACCTCTGAAACAGGCCGTCTACGTGCTGTCGATCATGGGCGGCATCATCACGGTCTTGGTCGGTGATTATTTCGTCGACCTGTTTTTGCCATTTTCGGCCGTTGAAGGAATCAGCGCCCATACATTGCTGATCGTGCTCCCGTTCATGGAGATGGGCTTGGGAAGATTTTCTCTTAAAATCGAAAAATTCTGGCAGGTTCTCATCGGAACTTTCGTTTTCATGGGTTGGGCGACGCTGGCAAACGAAGTGATATTCAAAGGCTATGACCCCAATTACATGTACCTCCGTCACAATGGTCTTCCGGGCGATCTTGGCGGAGATGTCTACTTCCTAGTCTATATCGGCATTTATCTTCTTTTCGCGGCAGCCATCTACGGCATTCCCATGCTTTACGGCAAATGGTCCTTCAAGAAAAAACATCCGACGATTGCCTATTCAAACAAATAACGGCATCGTTTCGTCTTGTTTGGCGCTTAACGAATATCGAGCGTCATAACGGTTTTGCTTTAAAATTTGTTTTTACATGGTAAAATAAACACTGCTATAAAATAGCATTTATCGACGGAGGCTAATCAATCTATGGGCGCATTGGACATCATCTTCCTAATCGTGGCGATCATCGTCATCATCCTGTCATTGCTGCAAGGCGGCAAATCGGAAGGCGCTTCGGGCGCCATCACCGGCAGCGGCATGAATATTTTCGTGAAGACAAAGGAACGCGGTTCCGAACTTTTCATTTCTTGGCTTACCTTCGGCTTTGCCGTCGTATTCTTCATATTGGCGTTATTGGTCAACGCCTTGGCCGCCGGCGCCTAAGTACCCGATCCAACCGACTTTTTTAAGAGCCTTATGGCTCTTTTTTTATGCCGATGGTGCGATGGCCGTGTGTTATAATTCAAGCAAGTCAGGAGGCCGCCATGGACATTCGCACTTACACCGCCTTAAAAAAACAGGAGCTCAAACGTCTGGCTTCAGGCGCGATGCCCCGTCCCCATTTGGTTATCATTCAGGCTAACGACGACCCGGCCTCGGATTCCTATATTCGCGGTAAATTGTCCGACTGCGCCGAGGTCGGCTTTTTGGCTACGCACGTCAAATTGCCGCCGACGGTCAGCCAAGCCGCTTTGCTTGACACGGTCAAACGGTATAACGAAGACGAAACGGTAACCGGATTGATCGTCCAGATGCCGCTGCCGAAGCAAATTGACGAAAACGCCGTCAAATTAGCCGTCGATCCCTCAAAAGACGTCGATGGCTTCCATCCGCTCAGTCAACTGAAAACCTGCACCCCCAAGGGCATCATTGATTATCTCAAACATCTCGGTTTCGATTTCAAAGGCAAAAACGCCGTCGTGATTGGCCGCTCAAACATCGTCGGAAAACCGATGGCGGCCATGCTCACTTCCGAATCGGCCAACGTGACCGTCCTTCATTCCAAAACCACCCCCGAAGACATGAATTTCTACCTTGCCCACGCCGACTTGATATGCGTCGCCGTCGGAAAGAAATGGTTCATATCCGACCAAATCCTAAAGCCGAGCGCGTACATCGTCGACGTCGGCATCAACCGCGAAGGCGATAAGATATATGGCGATGTGCAACCGGATCGCCCCGTCGCCATGCAAACCCCGGTACCCGGCGGCGTCGGATTGTTGACTCGCTTGGCGTTGATAACCAATGTATGGGAGGCCTACAACCGTGGAGTTTAGAATCGACGGCACCGAAGTCTACGGACTCGAGAAAGCCATCAAAGCCAGCGGCAACCCGATGCGCACGATCATCGAAACGAGCCCGATCGACGAAAAAGACATCAACCGCGCCTATCGCCTTGGTCAAACCCATAGCGGCGAAGGTCACGATAACTTCCTCAAAGGCATCATCGTCCAGATGAACGTGACGGCGCCCCTTTATTGGTGGAAACAAGCCCAGCGTTACCATTGGTTCGATTTCGTGTCCAGCCAATCGACCATGCACTGTCTGTTAAAGTATTCGACTAAGGATCAATGCGTCGGCGATACCCATCCGGAAATCATCGCGATAATTGACCGTCTCGTGGCCGAATACCAACAGCTTCCCGACATCGACGAAAGCAAAAAAACGAAATGGCGGCAAATCGTCGCTTCATTACCGTCAGGCTTTTGCCTCGGGGCGACGATGACGACCAATTACCAGCAGTTGAAGACGATGTATTTCCAAAGGAAAAACCACAAATTGTCCGAATGGCGCACCTTCTGCGAATGGGCGGAAACGCTGCCGCGCTTCAAGGAATTGACCGATTATCAAAAAGAAACCAGCTTATAAAAAGCTGGTTATTTTTTCGTGAAGTCGATATCGATATAGTCGGGGTCGTCGGTGGACCTCGTTTTGATCAAGGCGATGCCCAGTAGGTTATTGATTCCGATGTAGATGGCGACCCCGCCGATGATGCGGGCAATCGTATCCCCGGCATCCCCCAGTCGCGAGAAGACGATGGCGCTTCCCAACAAGGTGATGATGCCGATCAGCATCCGGATGAGCCAACCATCGAAATGATCGCGTTCCAATAACGCCCGGCTGACGAGGGCAATCCCGATCACGAGCAAACCGATGGCCACGATGAGGCCAAGCGACGTCTTGACCCAATTGACCGGGATGAGCACGAGGGCGATGCCGGAGGCGATGAAGGCGATGCCGCCGACGAGTTGATACATTCTTTCACGGATGTCCTTGGGAGTTTTGGCGTATTCCCAGATGAGGACCGCCCCGTTGACGATGATGCCCCCTCCGATTAGATAACTCATGAAGTTATAGACGACCGACGGCCAAATCAAAGCGGCCGCCCCGAATAAAATCAGGGCGACGGCAATGATGATTTTGGCTATTTTCCGGTTTTTCATGGCGTTTGGGTTCCTCGGGTGGCGCTGAAAGACGACTAGTAATATAATTAACGCATATAAGGAGTTTAACATATGAAAAAGTCGCAATTGAAGAAATACGCCAAATTGGTCGTCAAAATGGGCGCCAATGTCAGGAAAGGACAACCGGTCGTCATCAATGCCGGACTCGATCAGCCGGAGTTCGTCACCATGGTCGTCGAACAAGCCTACAAGGCCGGCGCCAGCCGCGTTACCGTCGATTGGGCGCATCAGCCGCTGACCCGCCTCAACGTCACTTACATGACTGACGAAGAATTGGCCAAGATGCCCGAATGGGCTATATCCAGAATGAAACACTACGCGGAGACGCTGCCGGCGATGATTCACATCATGAGCGCCGATCCCGATGGCCTTAAAGGCATCGACCAAAAGAAGATGAGCGCCGCCCAACGAAAAACATATCCCATTATCAAACCAATCCGCGACAGCATGGAGAATAAATACCAATGGACCATTATCGCCGTTCCAGGCAAAGCCTGGGCCCGTAAAGTGTTCCCCAACCTTTCGCCCAAGAAAGCCGTCGCCGCGTTATGGGATGCGATTTTACAGTGCACCCGCGTCACCGCCAATCCGATCAAGGCATGGAAAGACCATAATGCCGACATCAAGGTGCGGTACGATTACCTTAACGCTCTCCATCTCGACCATCTCCATATAACGACCAAAGAAGGATCCGATTTCACCGTCGGATTGATTCCGGAGGCCGAATGGCTCGGCGGCGGGGAAACGACCACACGCGGCGTGTTCTTCAACCCGAACATGCCGACCGAAGAAGTTTTCATCACCCCCGACAAACGCCGGACCTCGGGCAAAATCGTCGCCACGATGCCGCTTAGTTTCAAAGGCGAAGTCATCGATAATTTCTCGCTTGAATTCAAAGACGGCAAAGTCACCGATATCCATGGACCCGACAACGCGATTGCCTTATTGAAAGAACTCGTGGCCATGGACGAAGGTTCCTCGATGCTTGGCGAAGTCGCCCTCGTTCCGTTTGAGTCGCCGATCAGGCAATCGGGCGTGTTGTTCTACAATACCCTGTTTGATGAAAACGCCGCCTGCCACGTCGCCTTGGGACGCGGGTTCAGCAACCTGATCAAGGGCTTCGACAAATTGACCCAAGCAGATTTCAAGGCCATGGGCGTCAATGAATCGATGATGCACGTCGACTTCATGATCGGCAGCCGTTCAACCAACATCGTCGGCTTTACCAAAGACGGCAAAAAGATACAAATCTTCAAGGACGGCAACTGGGCATTCTAAGGTAAAAGTCTCAAGTATTTACTTGAGATGTGATATCATGTTTCAACACGGCTTAACGGCTCACGGATAGGAACCCAATCAATGAAAAGAATCAAAATGTTACCACTGACGGCGATGGCCGTATTGCTCTTAAGCGGATGCAGTCTCTCGTTTGATATATCGCTTCCGTTTGACACCAGCACGAGCACGACCTCGCAGCCGACCTCGGTCATCCCCAGCGCCGGCTATTATAAGCCGACATCGTACACGATCACCCAAAACCAGTATAAGTTGGCATCCCAGCAATTCAGTCTGCCGGCCTCCGGCACTAGAAAGATGCTGGTCATTCCGGTGTCGTTTTCCGATGCGCGCTGCTCGGCTCCCGTGTGCGCCAGCCGCATATCCGATCTCGAAAAGACATTCTTCGGAGCGACCGCGGACACCAGTTGGGAATCGGTGGCCAGCTTCTACAACAAATCTAGTTACGGCAAATTGACCTTGACCGGAATCGTCACTCCGTTTTATGAATCCCCGATGAGTATGGAGGATTTCGCCACCATGACGCGGACGACGGGCGATTATCCAGACAATTTCGACCCGACTTGGCACATGGTGGAACAAGCCGTTGCCTGGTATAAAACCTATAGCGGTTCCAACCTGACCCAATACGATACCGACGGTGACGGCTTCATCGATGCCGTCTGGCTCGTCTATAACAACCCTAACGCCCTCAACGCCGTCTATAGCGAAGCCGGCGAAGACGTTTATTGGGCCTATACTTATTGGGATTACGATAACTGGAACTATTCCAACATGAGCAGCCCGGTTGCGATGACTTATGCCTGGGCTTCCTACGACTTCATGTATGAAGGATATGGATCATCGGGCATCGATGCCCACACCTATATCCATGAGACCGGACACGTGCTGGGACTCGACGATTATTATTCCTACGGCGATGACGATTGGGGCCCGGCGGGCGCCATCGATATGATGGACTATAACATCGTCGACCATAACGCCTATAGTAAATTCCTGCTCGGCTGGGCCGACCCCTACGTGGTCGACGGAACGGCCACGACGACCCAGATTACGCTCAATCCGTTCGAATCGAGCGGCGATTTCATCATCATCAACAACAGCTGGAACGGCTCGGTCTTCGATGAGTATCTGATGCTTGAATTCTATACTCCGACCGGACTCAACCAGAAGGATTCCTTGCCCGGAGGATATCCCGGCAATAACGTGCGCGCCTTTACTGAAGCCGGAATTAAGATTTACCACGTCGACGCGCGTATCGGAGCCTACAATGGTTCGCTAGACATTTTCATAGGCTATGTCGACACGGTTTATCTAAATTCGTATTTCCCCTATCTTGCCCACAGCAATACGGGTGAATTTAGCGAAAACGAAAACTATCGGCTCTTGCATCTATTGGAAGCCGGCGGCGTCAACACTTTCAAAAACTCGGGAGCGATTGCCACGAACGCCACCTTGTTCCAACAAGGCGATTCGTTCAGCCCGACCGCGTTTGCTTCCTTCTTCAATCAGCCCAACGCAAAATTCAACGATAACACCGTGATTGGCTACTCAATCGCCGTGACTTCGATGAGCAGCTCCCAAACGACCGTCACCATTACGAAACTCTAGTCATTAAAAAGGTGCCCCAGTCATTCCAAGGCACCTTTTGTTTTGCAATTGATTGGTTAACGCACTAGGTGGCGAGATATTTTTCCAGTTCCCAAGGCGTAATCAGCTTGCGGTATTCGTCCCATTCGAGCTCTTTGGCGTACGTGTACTTGTTGAACGTATGTTCTCCAAGCGTCTCGAGCATCAGCGGGTCGAGTTTCAATTCCTTGATCGCGTCTTTGAGGTTTTCGGGCAGGTTGGGGATTCCTTGGGCTTCGCGCTGTTCCCGGGTCAATGAAAAGATGTTGTCATATACCGGCGGATGCGTTTCATTTGAAGGATTATTTATGCCTTCGAGTCCCGCCATGAGGATGGCGGCTAAAGCCAGATACGGATTGGCCATCGGGTCGACGTTGCGGATTTCGGTGCGCGTGCTGGCGCCGCGGACGGCGGGCACGCGGATCATCGCGCTGCGGTTGGCGTCGCTCCAGCAGGCATAGCACGGCGCTTCATAGCCGGGAATCAAGCGTTTGTAGGAATTGACGGTCGGATTGGTCAAAGCGGAAAATCCGCGCGAGTGTTTTAGAATCCCGGTCATCCATTTGCGTGCCATCAGCGACAGCTTCATCGGATCGTTTTCGTCATAGAAGAGGTTATTGCCTTCGGCGTCACTTAGCGAGCAGTTGGTATGCATGCCGCTGCCGCTGATCGAGGCAACCGGTTTAGCCATGAACGTCGCGAATAGGTTATGGCGTCTGGCGATGACTTTCACCAGCTGCTTGAACGTTTGCACGTTATCGCAAGCCGACAAGACGTCAGCAAAGAGGAAGTTTATTTCATGCTGCCCTTGGGCCACTTCGTGGTGACTTGTCTGAACGACAAAGCCCAGCCGTTCCATCTCGAGGGCGATGTCGCGCCGCGTGTATTCGGCCCCATCAAGGGGCGCCATGTCGAAGTAACTGCCGAAATCGTTCGGCAATGTCGTTTTGGGGTGGCCATGTTCGTCTAACCGGAACAGGAAGAATTCGGGTTCGAAGCCGATGTTTAGATTGGCAATGCCCATTTCGTTCATCTTTTTGATCGCCCGCTTTAATATTAAACGGGGATCGCCTTGGAACGGTTTTCCATATGGAGTGTAGACATCGCAGATGAGACGGGCGACTTTGCCGTAGGCCATGTCTTCAAACGTCAAGATAAGCCAGGTGTCCAGATCGGGCCGCAGATACATGTCGGCCTCCTTGATGCGGACGAAGCCTTCGATTGAGGAACCGTCAAACATGATCTTGCCGCTTAAAGCGTCTTCGAGCCTGGAAGCGGGTATTTCCACGGCCTTGATGGTGCCTAACATGTCGGTGAATTGCAACCGAATGAATCGAACCCCTTCGTCTTGGGCAATTTGAATTATGTCCTTTTTCGTGTAATGATTTACGTTCATATTCCGCTCCTTGTAATAAAATCAATTATCGATATTTTGGAATTGAAATCAATATGTTTTACTTAGAAAATAAAAAACCACGTTTGGAACGCGATTATTTTTAGCTACAAAAAGAAGTATCAACAAGTTTAAGTCTTGTTAAGTCATCTTCCGTGACCGGACCCGGTGTCGGACATATGGTCATTGTGATGGTCGCTCATCCATTGGTCGATGTCGCTGCCCCAACCGCTGCCACGCCGATCGTCATCATGCTTATGATCGCTGCGACGGTTGTCATAGCTGCTGCGGTAGTTGTCGGCCTGGCCGGAAAAATCGACGTAATTGCTGAAATCGGCCAGGTCCATATTCTCATCTTCGTAAGCGATGCCGTAGATGAGTTCCGCTTTGAAATAATAACGGAGTTCGGCTTCGATGTTGGCTTTTAGCCGCACTTGATAGGCGGCATCTTCTCCCGATAGGCGATAAACGATGGCATTTCCCTTGGCATATGATTTGATATAGCCGGCTTCACGTGACAGGCGCGCTAACGATAGGACCAATTCGACGGGACTTTTCTTCATGGTGTTTTCAAGTCCAAGGCCGACCGCGAGCATTTTGGCGGAATCGTTTTCGGCATAGATGGCATTATTCTTATTCTCGTCGAGCGGCAGGGTTTTGCCGTAGCGGTCTATTTTGAAGGAGAATATCGGGGTATCCTCTTCGTTGGGAAGATACTTGATTGCTGGCAGGTATATCGCTCCTTCGCCGGGATCTTCCTCGACCGCAGGGATGATTTTCAGTTTGATTGAGGTTTCGGCGGAGGCGACGATGGGACCGTTGATGAAAGTCGGTATCAGCAAGACGGCGATCACTAAAAAAGTCATCGCCGTGCTAAACGTGGCGATTTTGCCAAACGGCCAGCGCCACCGCGGCTTCGCTTTTTGGGGTTCGAGTCCGATTTCGCGGTAGACGTTAGCCAAAACGTCGGGCATGACCCGATTGGCTTCGCGTTGCAGTTTCTCTTTGATGCGGCGTTCGTCTATCACTGATCGGCTCCTTCCTTCAGGTATTGCTGCATTTTCTTGATGGCGACTTGGTATTTCCAAGTGACGGTGCCCAACGGGAGATTCAGCATCTCGGCTATTTCGCGGTGTTTGTACTCGCCGATGGTGTATAAGAAGAGGATGTTTTGTTCATCTGGTGCAAGAATCTTTTTGGCGATGTCGATCGTCGGGGTTTCCCAGTTGGGCTTCTCGACGATGGAACCGGCCCGTTCGTGCCGGGCGTCGAAATCGACTGGTTCGTCATGCTGGCGTTTCTTGATGACGTTATAGGCGTGGTTTCTGGCAATCGTGAACAACCAGTTGAGGCCGCTGGTGCCCGGTTCGTAGCTGCCGATGGCGCGGTAGGCGCTGACGTAGGTCTCCTGCATGATGTCCTCGGCCAGCTGGTAGTCGCTGATGACCGGGAGGATGAAGGCGAAAACGGCGCGGCTCGTCAAATCATATAACGAGGCCAGCCCTTCTTGGTCGCCGTTTTGGATACGGACTATCGCCCTATCGATTTCGTTTCTCATTTTGATTGCTTTATTCTAGCACCTTGAGAACGGAAATGCTCGGGCTGGTCTTATAGAATAAACACTCATAACCGTTCATTTATTGGCATTATTCAATTGCCAGGATATCACGGTAGGCGATGATGTGGCATTCGCACTCGATTCGCTTCTGAAATGGTTCGATTTTTTTAATGGTATCGGTGCACGTTTTGATGAACCCGTCGTCGAAATAAGTGATTGTCAAAAGTTCTCCGTGATAGTTCAAGAGCCGTTCTTCGATCAAGGCGGCCTGGTCGGAACTTATCAAAGGACGCACGACTTTCTTTTTATCGTGCATCATGCGGGCCATCGTGCCTTTTTGTTCGATCAGCGAAGCGTAAGGAGCCCACTTTTTCATGCCGCGGTCGTTCATTGCCGGTGCCCTCCGATGAGCCGGTGGCGCTCGATCGTCGTCGAATGTTTCAGCAAGGCGGTGCTCTTCATCACGGCGTTACGGCCGTAGCGGAACTTGATTTCGTCAAGGGCGCGCTGCAGGCGGCGCTTTTTGTCTTGCTCTTCCGGATCGATGAATAAGTCGATCTGTTCATATAATAACGGTGTCAACTTTCCAAACGAGAAGGAGACGTTGCGGATCGTGCGTTTTGGGTCGACGTATTTGGCATATAGCGTCAGCAAGGCCTCGACGAGGATGTCGCCGTCGTCGGTCGGGTGCATTAAGGCCATCTGGTGGGAAAATCCGCCCGGATCGCTATAGCCGACGAATAACGACACAAGTCCGGTCAAACGTCCTTCAAGTCGGAGCCGCATGCACAAATCGTCGCACATTTCGCGTATGACCAGCGGAATCTGGTCGCTACGGTAATCATGATAAAGGACCTGACCCATGCTGAGACTGGGACTCTCGGGTCGGTATTTCTCGCGTATTTTCGATTCGTCGATGCCGTTGGCGTGGTTCCAAAGCTGGACGCCCATGACCCCGAAGCACATTGAAAGCGTTTCTTTGGGGAAAGCGGCTAAATCGCCGATGGACATGATGCCCATGTTGTTGAGTTTGGCCTCAAGCCGCGTCGAGATGCCCCACATCTCCGATACCGGAGAAAGGGGCCACAGTTTCGTCTTGATGTCTTCCAGCGTCCACTCGGCGATGCCGTCGGGCGTCTTCTTGGCCTCGATGTCGAGGGCCGACTTGGCGATGAAATTGTTCGGTCCGATGCCGGCGGTGGCGAATAGACCTAGTTTCTTGTTGATCGTGTCGATGATGCGCCTGACCAACTGGCGCGGAGTCATTTTGTACATTTCTAGGTACGGTCCTAGATTAAGAAACGCCTCGTCGATGCTGTAAACGTGGATGTCGTCTTCGCCGACGAAGTCGAGCATGATCGAGATCACATCGGCCGATTTCTTAAGGTATAGCCCCATGCGCGGAGTCGCGAAGATGATGTCGTGCCGTTTCGGCAGTTCGAACACGCGGCAGCGCGAAGGGACGCCCCTGGCTTTTAGATACGGAGTGACCGACAGCACGATCGTGCCCGTCCCGCGCGATTTGTCGGCGACGACTAGCGGGGTCGTAAACGGGTCGAGGTGCCGTTCGACGCATTCGACGGCAGCGTAAAAAGCCTTCAAATCGATGACCGCAACTACTTGGTTGGTCATGACGCATCACTTCCTTCGCTACCGTTTGTGCTATCATTATATGCCGTAAAAATATTATTTTTAAGTCTTGATTTTACCTCGTGGTTGTACTTGCCCGATGGCTACATCAAAAGCGGATTTCATGATAAAATTAAATAACGTTCCGGGAGGCTCTTTATGGATTATTGGCCCATCTATCTCATTTTGGGAATTCTGGCCGCGGTGATAATCGGCGGCTTCGTTTTCATATTCGTCATCATTAGGAAGCAGAACACGGCGGCGCTGTCGCACCAAGACTATGCCGAAATCGGCAAACTGCAGGCCAAGATGGACAACCTGGAAACCACGATGCCAGGCATCGTCCAAAAAACGATTGGCGAGTCTCAACTCGACTATTTGCGGCAGCAGATGGAAGTGCAGCGCAAATTGGCCGAAGAAATCAGCAAGAATTTCAAGGAAATCACCGCCAACGTCAACGAGAGTATCACCGCCGGCTTCAAATCGACGCAGGATACGGTGGCCGAAGTGAACAAGCAGCTCGGCTCGATCGGCAAGACGCAGGAAACGCTGGCCAGCGTGTCGGGCGAGGTCAATAGCCTCCGGCGTGTCCTTGAAGGCAACCAAACGCGCGGACGATTTGGGGAGATTACCCTTGAAACGATCGTCAGAAGCGTATTTGGCGACGAAGTCAAAGACATATACGCGTTTCAGAAGGACATAAAGACGGAAGATGGCACGGTCACCCCGGACGCCACAATATACTTACCGGAACCGGATAAGCGGCTATGTATCGATTCAAAGTTCCCTTTAGCCAGCTACCGCGATTTACTAGACGATGTCAACCAAAAGGATCTGCTAAAGAAGTTCGGAACCGAAATGCGGCTGCACATCGCCAAGATCAAGAGCAGTTACATCATTCATAACGAGACGGCCCCCTATGCCTTGATGTTCATTCCCAGCGACGGCGTGTTCGCCTATCTCCACAGCAGCATGTTCGACATCGTCGAAGCCGCTTACCGCGATAACGTCATCATCGTGTCCCCATCGACGCTGCAGCCGATCTTAACCACTGTCAACATGCTCCGAATGGATCGTAAACGCGCCGAAAACATCCAGCAATTGAATATTAAAATCGAAAAACTGCGCTCGGAATTCACCAAGTTCAGCGAGGCCTGGCTCAGGGCTTCACGCAGTATTCGCCAGACGTTAGGCACTTTTGATGCCATAGACACGCGCACGCGCGTATTAATACGTACATTCGATAGCATCACCGCCTCCGAAGATGAAATTGCCGAGGTTGCAAATATTGATATAGACGACAATATGCAATAGCATAATAATCAATTGTTATCTTTGGTCTTTTAATAGGAGACTTATTATGGTTCAAGCAGCGATAGTTCAACAGATTCTCGGGGCGATATTCGGTTTTCAGTACTTGGTTGACATCATCATCGGTATCTTCTTGCTGTCGGCCTTTTTCATCGGCGTCAAACGCGGTATCTGGCGTTCTTTGTGGCGCTTGATCTTCGTTGTTTTGGTGCTCGTCCTCGTCAACATATTCGCGTTGCCGGCTTTAACCGATTTCATCGACACCGGCGTATGGACCTTGACCGGCATGTCGCTGACGCTGGAACTGCCGCCAGCGCCCGCCCAAACATCCACTTCGCTTCACTCGATTATCTTCGGCTTCCGCGATTACGCCGATGCCGTTGGCAATTTACCATTAGCATCGATTTTCCGTGACGACGACTTTATGATGGCGTTCAGTCTTGCCCTGGCCCGCACAATCGGCTGGATCATCGTCGTCTTAGTGACGATGCTCGTTTCCTGGATCGTCTCCGGTCTATTCTGGCTTATCATTTGGGGACCCCTCCTCAAGTCAGTCAAGAATAAGAAGGTCGGTTTCCTCGGCGGTTTATTAGGAGCCGCGCAAGGATACATCTACGCCTTGGTTTTAGCAATTTCCTTCAGTCCGATCGCCGGCGCCTTGGCTGCGATTGAAAACCCGGCCGAACCGCCATACGCATTTGGCGACATCGTCCCGTTGGCGGCCGGCGGCTTACTGCCGGAGAATTCGCTTATCCTAAGTATCACCGATGTCAAGAACCCGTTTGGAATGTTCACCGGCATCGCCAGTTTCGAACATGAAGGCACCCCATACAGCGTATTTACCGTCTTCATCCAATTTGTTCAGGAAACGGGCACCGACGCCTGATACCGCTTTCAAAAAAATAATGACATCAAAGGCCACAAAATTGTGGCCTTTTATTGTACATTATATGTATATGACTACTTTTACTGCGAAGCGATATTAGGTTAAAATCAAAACGTGAAGCGTTCCGCGACCACCATAAGGCGTATGACGCTGACGGCTATCTTATTGGCATTGCTGATAGCCGGGCAGTTTTTGCTTAGCCTCATCGGGGCACCCCTGTCGCAATATTTCGTCGGTACCTGGGTCAATCTGATCATCGCCACGACGGCTTTAGTCATCGGTTGGCCATATGCGTTATCGCTAGCGTTATTATCGCCATTCGTGGCGTTTTTTCTTGGTTTGGCACCGCCATTCATCGAAATCACGCCTTTCATCGCTTTGGGTAACGGAATATTCGCGATGCTGATGCATCTATCCGGAAAAATCAAATCGCCGGCGCGTTTCAGGATTCCGATATCGCTATTCGGAGTCGCGGTATCGGCATTTGCCAAAGCCGGCTTCATGTATGTGACCATCGTCTTGCTGATATTGCCGACGTTGCCATTATCGGCTCCGCAGATGGCGATATACGGCGCCGTATTTTCACTAAATCAATTGCCGACCGCCCTAATAGGCGGCGGCTTGGCGATTGCCGTCAGCTGGCCGCTTAAACAGGCATTAGCCCAGCGCCAAGGAGGACATAAATAAAACCATTATCAGCCCACGCCAAATCGCGACTTGACGAAATCATTACCAGCTATTCGAACATGAAGACGCCCTTGATGATGATTTTGAGCGACTTCCAAAAGGAGTTCGGATACGTGCCGCTCGAGGTGCAGGAAATCATCTCCAAACGGCTCGATATTCCCGTGGCCGAGATTTACGGCATCGTCACTTTCTATTCGATGTTCTCGCTCAAGCCAAAAGGAAAATATGTCATTGGTGTCTGCCTGGGAACAGCTTGCTATGTCCAAGCGGCGACGCAGATTGCCAATCGGCTTGAAGAGATATTGGGAATCAAACCGGGACAAACCACCAATGACGGTCTATTTACGATTGACGTGCTCCGCTGTTTGGGCGCCTGCGCCTTAGCGCCGGTGATGGTCATCAACGGAACGATCTTCTCGCGGGTAAAAGTCAAGGAACTGCAAAGCATCATCGACGATTACGTCCGCAAGGAGGCCGGCGACAATGAGACCATGCACTGATATCGCTTCATTACGGCAGCAACTGGCGGAAGCCAAAGTTTCTTACCAAAATCTACTATATTCCGGCGCGAAAGTCGTCTTCATCTGCGGCGACACCGGCTGCGTCGCCAACAAATCCGCGCTTGTGAAAGAAAAATTCGACGAACTGGTCAAAGCCGAAGGCTTGGAAGATAAAATCAAGATTCTTTATGCCGGCTGTTTCGGGCTATGTTCGCAAGGCCCATTCGTGAAAGTATATCCGGAAGGAACGTTCTATCGCTTGGTGAAACCGAGCGACGTCACCCTGATATTCGAAAAAGATCTCAAAGGTCATGGCGTCGTCGATTCGCTTCTATTCAAAGATCCGCTCACCAATCAAACATATACGCAGCAAAAAGACGTGCCGTTCTATCAAAAGCAGAAAGCGATCGCCTTGGCCGATTTTTCCACGATCGAACCCGATAGCATAGACCAATACATGGGCATCGGCGGCTACGAAGCTTTTACCAGGATGATGGAAACGATGACGCCTGAAGACGTCATCAACGTCGCCCTCGATTCCGGACTGCGCGGCCGGGGCGGCGGCGGTTATCCCACCGGCGTCAAATGGCGGTATGCCCGCATGCAAAACGACCCGGAAAAGTATCTCATCTGTAACTTGGATGAAGGCGACCCCGGCGCGTTCATGGACCGGGCCATCGCCGAACGGACTCCGCACATCATCCTTGAAGGAATGATGATCGCCGCTTACGGAATCGGCGCCATCCGCGGCTTCATCTATGTCCGTGCCGAATATCCGATGGCGTCTAAACGTCTTCAAAGCTCGATTGAATTGCTCCGGGAGTTACATTTATTGGGAAACAATATCCTCGGTACATCTTTCTCGTTTGACATCGAGATACGTGTAGGCGCCGGCGCGTTCGTGTGCGGCGAAGAAACGGCTTTGATGGCCTCGATCGAAGGAAAACGCGGCATGCCGAGATCGAAACCGCCTTTCCCGGCGGTCAAGGGACTGTGGGGCCACCCGACCATTATCAATAACGTCGAGACGTTTGCCAACCTGCCCTACATATTCCGCGAAGGCGGACTGGCTTCATATAAAGCAATCGGAACCGAAAAATCCAAGGGCACGAAAGTGTTCTCCTTGGCCGGCAAAGTCAAAAACGTCGGCCTGGTCGAAGTGCCGATGGGCACGACGCTGCGCGAACTTATTTTCGACATCGGCGGCGGCATCGAGAAGAACAAGAAATTCAAGGCGATTCAAACCGGAGGTCCATCTGGCGGATGTCTGGTTGAGGAAGACTTAGACACCCCGATCGATTTTGACAATCTGATTGCCAAAGGTTCGATGATGGGATCCGGGGGCGCCATCGTCATGGACGAAGACAACTGCATGGTCGACGTCGCCCGGTTCTATCTTGAGTTCATCTGCGACGAAAGTTGCGGAAAATGCAGCCCATGCCGCATCGGCACGATGCGCATGAAGGAAATACTCGACAAGATTGCCGCGGGCACCGCAGTCATGGCCGATTTGGACACCTTGAAGGAATTGGCGCTATTCATCAAAGACGCTTCGCTATGCGGATTGGGTCAATCGGCCCCGAATCCGGTTCTGTCGACGTTAGCCAAATTCCATGACGAATACAAAGCCCACGTGATCGACAAGACGTGTCCGGCCAAAGTATGCAAGGACTTAACCAAGTACTATATCGATCCCGACGCGTGCAAGAAATGCGGCATCTGCGCCAGCCATTGCCCGGTCAACTGCATCACCGGCGTCCGCGGCAAAGAGCCGTTTAAAATCGACCAAGCGATATGCATCAAATGCGGCACGTGCTTGTCAAGCTGCCCGTTTGACGTCATCAGGAAGGTATAGGTGACCAATATGGAAATGATCACTGTAAAATTCGACGGGCAGGAATACCAAGTCCCGCGCTTCGTTACCATTCTTGAAGCGGCCCGGAGCGTCGGTTTCGACATTCCAACGCTGTGCCATTACAAGGATTTGGTGGAAACGGGCGCTTGCCGCGTGTGTTTGGTCGAAGTCAAAGGCATGCGGGCGCTGACGACATCGTGCACGACGCCGGTCCATGAAGGCATGGAAATCAATCTGCACTCGCCGCGTGTCTTAAGAGCGCGGCGCCATAGCGTCGAACTGATCTTGTCAAACCATGTCAACGACTGTCTCCACTGCAGCGCCAACGGACGCTGCGAACTCCAGAAAGCCGCCGAGAAGTGCGGCATCCGCGAAATCCCCTTCGAAGGCAAGATGACGACGCCTTCGATCGACCGCTTGTCGCCAAGCATCAGACGCAACAGCAGCAAATGCATACTATGCGGCCGCTGCGTCGAAGTATGCAAACAGAAACAAGGCATTGGCATTCTTGACTTCATCCATCGCGGTTTTGAAACCGTGATCGGTCCGGCTGAAAACCGGTCATTGACCCAAGTTCCGTGCATCTACTGCGGCCAATGCGTCAACGTGTGCCCGACGGGTGCCTTATATGTTCATGAAGAAGTCCACCGCATCCAAAAAGCCCAGGTCGACGGCAAGCACGTCATCGTCCAGGTAGCACCGGCGGTCCGTGCTTCGCTGGGCGAAGAATTCGATTTGCCAATCGGAACTCGGGTAACCGGGAAAATGTGCACGGCACTGAAACGATTGGGGTTTGAGCGGGTTTATGACACCAATTTCACCGCCGACTTGACGGTCATGGAAGAAGGAACCGAGCTGCTTGGGCGTCTTAAAAAGCACCTTAAAGGCGAGCCGGTATCTTTACCGATGATCACGTCATGTTCGCCGGGATGGGTCAATTACGCCGAATATAACTATCACGATCAGCTCGATCATCTATCGACGTGCAAATCGCCCCAGATGATGATGGGTGCCTTGGTCAAATCTTATTATGCCCAGAAGAACAATCTCCGTCCGGAAGACATCTTCATGGTGTCGGTGATGCCGTGCACCGCCAAGAAATACGAAAAAACGCGTCCAGAGATGAAACACGAAACCTATGCCGACGTCGATGCCGTCATCACCACGCGCGAACTAGGCGACTACATCAAGTCGTGCGGTATCGATTTTCTGAGTTTGCCCGATGGCGAGTTCGACACCGACTTACTAGGAGAGTATAGCGGCGCCGGTGCTTTGTTCGGCGTGTCCGGCGGTGTCACCGAGGCTGCGTTGAGAACCGTCTATGCCTTGACGCAGGGCTATGAATACGGCAAAGTCGTCTTCGAATCGGTCCGCGGCCTAAAAGGCATCAAAGAGGCGACGATTCCGCTAAAGAATATCATCATCGACGGCAAGCCTTCGGGCATTAATCTCGATCTCAAAATCGCCGTCGTCAGTTCGACCAAGAACGCCAAGATCATGATGGAACAGGTCAAAGCGGGCACGAGTCCGTACCATTTCATCGAAATCATGGGTTGCCCCGGCGGATGCATCAACGGCGGTGGCCAATCGTTTATCAAACCGGGTTTATTGACCTTCCAAGAAAAAATCACCATGAACGACCTGTTGATGAAACGGGCTAAAGCCGTCTATGAAGAAGATGCTTCCAGGCCAATCAGAAGCGCCCATTTAAATCCGCTGATACAAAGCATCTATCGCGAGTTCCTGGGCCATCCCAATAGCGAACTGGCCCACGAGTTGCTCCATACGCACTATCATCCCAGAACGCCGTTTCCCAACCTCGACGACAAATAAAACAACGAGGTGGTCAATTAACATCAGCAATGATATGATAATTTTTGGAATTGCCAAAAATCAGTTTGTTATTGATTAATAACAAGGGAGCGAACCAATGAACAAGAAAATGCTTTCAGCGGCGGCGATGGTCACCACATTGCTGCTTTCGGGCTGCGGCGGACGACCGAGTTACGAGATATTCGACTGGACGCCTACTTACGGAAGCGGCCGCAACACCGAAGCATACAGCGATTATGACCGAAGCTACGATGAAGACAGCTTCAAAATCAAGCCGATTGCGGCATTGCAGGGAACGAAGCGCCAAGATTTCATGATGGGCGTCGACGCCTCGATGGTCCGGCAAGTCATCGACTCCGGCGGCAAATATTACAATCTTGAAGGCGTTGAGCAAGACGTGTTCCAAATCATGGCCTTAAGCGGCGTCAATTATCTGCGCGTCCGCATCTGGAACGATCCGTTTAGCCCGATCGGCATCCAAGGCGGCGGCGGGCTCGATTTGGAAACGGCTTATTGGATTGCCCAAAAAGCGCGCATGGTCAACATGAAAATCATTCTTGACCTCCATTATAGCGACACCTGGGCCGATCCGGAAAACCAGGAAAAACCCTATGATTGGGAACTGCTCAATTTCACCGAACTGACCGCGGCGGTAAAAACTTTCACTTACGATGCGGTCATGTATTTCAAAAACCGCGGCATCACGCCCTACATGATCCAAATCGGCAATGAAATCAATAACGGGATGATCTTTCCCGACGGCAAACTCGTCTAGAACGATCCGACTTCCTATGACCGACTGGCCACGCTTCTCAAAGCGGGGATTTCGGGCGCCAAGGAGGCCGATGAGTACATCGACACGATCATCCATCTCGCCGACGGCGGCAAATGGCCGATTTTCGACGCTTTCTTCACCAACATGACCGACCGCGAGGTCCCCTTTGACGTCATCGGCGTGTCCTTCTATCCGTTCTATCACGGGACGCTGGACATGCTGAAGAACAACCTCGAAAACCTCGTTAGCAAATTTAACAAACCCGTCTTCGTCGCCGAAGCTTCCAATGGTTATACCTATCGTGAAAATGATAACGCCGCCCACATCTTCGGCACCAACCAAGAGGAAAAAGGCGGGTATCTGGCGACGATCCAAGGACAGGCCACAAGCGTGCGCGACATCATCGAAGTCGTCGCCAATGTCCCGAATAACAAAGGTCTTGGCATCATCTACTGGGAACCGGCGTGGCTACCGGTGGCCGGGGCCGGGTGGGCCGGCGCCGGTACTAAGGCGACTTGGTCCAACCAAGCTTTATTCACCTATGGCGGAAAAGCCCTGCCTTCCCTTAACGTGTTCAAAGACGTGCGCGGAAATCAAGAAGTTACCGTCAGCATCATCGGACTCAAGGATGATGACATATCGATCAACCTCAACATCGCAAGCCAGGTAGATTCCGAATCAAAGATGCCGACCCAGGTAATCGCCCTGACCGACGTCGATTCTTACGTTTACGTCGACGTCGAGTGGAACACATCGCAGCAGAACACCGCCGAGAATAACGTCGGTTTGCATACGGTTACCGGCACCGTCACTTACGGACAAGAAGAGTGGGAAGTTACCGCATCGGTCCGTTCAATCCAAAACTATATCGTCAATCCGGGTTTCGAACTCGACAAGACGGGCGCCAACGACGAACCGGTCCGCGCTCCTTGGCAGATGGAAAGCACCACCGCGACCAATGTCGGCAAAGTGCAAACCAACAAGGATTTCCGCACCGGGACCAACAACTTCAACTTCTATCACACGGCTGCGTTCAACTTCAATTTATACCAGTACATTTCATCGATACCGGAAGGGACATATACGCTTTCGGTCTATGCGATGGGCGAATCGAACACCAAGATCACCGAACTGTATCTATACGCCGAGCAATACGGCGGACCGAAACTGACGCAGACGATCAGCGTTTCGGGTTGGGCAAGCGGGTATGCCCAATTCACGATTCCCAATTTCGTGATCTCCTCGGGCACGATCCGCATCGGCGTCTATGGAAGTTTCCCCGTCAGCACCTGGGGTCACATCGACGACTTCGAATTGACGAAGGTCGCCTGAAGGAGCGTTTATGAAACGAAAACATCTGATTCCGTTGGCTTTCGTTGCTATGTTTGCCTTAAGCGGGTGCACCCGTCCGGACACCTCGGAAACCGGTAGCGACATCACGCTTACGATCTGGGAAGACAACAAGAACATCGAACTGGTGACCAGCGTCGCCGAGGAGTTCGCCCGCTACTACGCCTACAGTTATCCTAACGCCGCCAAACTCAAGTTCGAGATTGTACCTCATAGTGAGAAATCCTCGATCGAAGACCTCGTCTTGGACGGGCCGGCCGGCATCGGACCCAACGTCGTCGCCTTTGTCCACGACACGCTTGGAGTCGCCGTCGGCGGTAACCACCTGTCCGTTAACACGATGGGCGAAAAAGTCCGCAATACCCATATCGACTCGGCCTATCAGGCCGCTTCGCTCAACGGAAAGACTTACGGATATCCGATCACGTCGGAATCCCAAATCCTCATTTATTGCAAAAGCAAGATAAACAGCCTTCAGGCCGAAAATCTCGAAACGATTCTCGATGGCGGCTCCGCCAATGCCAAGTTGGTGTGGGACTTACTGGAAGGTTATTATTCATTCGCCTTGCTCAACGACGCGCTTTTGTATGGCGAAGACGGCGAAACGACTTCGGGAGTCAAATCGAGCTACCTGAACTTTGCGACCCCGCAAGCAGTCAGCAACGTCGCCTACATGCATCAAAACTATCGCGGCAATGCCAATCTGATTATCCCCGGACTGTCGAGCGGAACGACCGATATCGAAGGCTTGAATATGTTCCTCGCCGGCGATTGCGACGCCATCATCGTCGCCCCGTATTTCTGGGCTTCGGCCAAGGAAGCGTTCGGGAGCGATGTGGCGATGGCCCCGCTGCCGAAAGTCAATGGTCAATCATTACGACCGTTTTCGGGCTATAAGCTTTATGGCGTTTCCCGTTATTCCAAATATCCTGCTCTCGCTCAAGAACTTGCTGATTTTCTGACCTCCGACTGGGCACAGGCGCTTAGACTCCGCGATAAGACGTTATTGCCGACAGAGCATTTTTTGGCCGACAATCTGGATGGATCGGTGCTTGAAGTCGCCCATTGGCGCAACCTCGACTCCCTCAAGGTGACCATCAGCCAAAGCGTGCTTCTCGAAGCGGCCATCTTCAAGACTTCGCTCCAGCAATCGATCACGATGCCGAAGATCGAACGTTTCTCGGCGTTTTGGCTCGCCTACGCCAATAACATGACCTCGCTGTGGCAGGACAACAATCTGACTAACTTGGAAATCGAAACATACTTGAATAACATCACGACCAACATGTAACTATGACCCAAGGTGGATTTTTCGCCCGTTTCTGGTTTAAGTTCACGCGACCGTTCGTTTACCTGACGAAGTACCGCGGTATTTTCTCGTCCGCCTCGAAACGAGGTAAAGCGGCTATTATCATGTCCACCATCTGTTTTGGCCTGGGTGACATCTTGATCAACCGCTGGATCAAGCCGTTGGTAAAAGTACTTTTAATGATTCTATTTGTCTATTACATGGCGGCCGTCGGCTACCGCTTCTTAAACGGCAGTCTTGTTTTTTCCGGACTGAACATGGCGTTTTACCACATCGTGATAACCATCGGTTTCGTCTATGCCCATTTATACGGTCTATTTAAGACTTTGTCTTACGTCGAAACGAAAAACTTTGTCACGCCCGCTTGGTTCATCAAACTGAAAGGACATGTGGCGCTATGGCTCAAGGCCAAACGCGATTACAGCCGGTTGTGGAAGGAATCCCCATTCGTTGACCGCTTGGCGCTATTATCGCCGTTCGTTGCCATGGGTTTATACCAAATCTTCCGGAAGCGACCAATTAAGGGCTTGCTCTTATTGGCCATCGAAGCCTCGTTCATCGTCTACATGTTAATGACCGGAATCTACGACATCGTCGATTTCTTCCTCCTGAATACCGAATTCCGGCCTTCGACCTTAAATCTGGTTTATGGATTTGTCGCGTTTGTGATCATCGCCGTGTTCTTGGTGGTCTATATCCGCAACATCAAGATGGTCACCATTTACGTCAAAGACAAACTGTACAAGATCAAGCCGATGTTGGCCGAACTAAAAGAATTAACCGACCATCGGTTATATGTCTCCTTGCTGACGGTGCCCGTCATCGGCGTGCTCATATTCACGATCGTGCCGCTTTTATTCATGATTTCGATTGCCTTCACGGGTTACCAAGGTGCTAGTCTTAATTTCGAATGGACGGGATTGGCCAGCTTCGGCAACCTGATTTTGGTCCAAGATAACCTATCAACGCTTCTTTCGGTGATCAGGTGGACGCTCATCTGGGCCTTCTTCGCCACCTTCACCAATTATTTCGGCGGGATCCTTTTAGCTTCGCTCATCAATAAGAAGATCATCAAACTGAAAAAGCTGTGGCGCACCATCTTCATCATCACGATGGCGACCCCGCAGTTCGTATCATTGCTCATCATGTACCAAATGTTCGGGACCCAAGGACCGATCAACCAGTTTTTGATCAACATCGGCCTGATTGACACCGGTATCAACTTTTGGGGCGTGCAGTGGCAGGCGCGCTTATTGGTTATCTTGGTCAACATGTGGATCGGCATCCCGTACCTCATGGTCTTGACTTCGGGCATCTTGATGAACATTCCCAAAGATCTATACGAAGCGGCTACCGTCGACGGCGCCAGCCGCACGCAGCAGTTTTTCAAGATCACGATGCCGTACATGCTTTACGTGACCGGCCCGTTACTGGTAACCGGATTCATCAGCAACATCAATAACTTCAACGTCATCTACCTATTGACCCAGGGGCGGCCTTACGGCGTCGGGCTGATCAACGCCGGAGGGACCGACATCCTGATAACTTGGCTCTATCAGCTGACGCGGACGCACCGGATGTATAACATGTCGGCTGCCATCGGCATCATTATCTTCATCATGTCGGCGACGTTCTCATTGCTCGTATACCGCCAGACGGCTTCCTATAAGCGGGAAGGAGAACTCCGATGAAGCGGAAACTCCTCCTCGAATCGATCATTAGCCACGCGGCAATCATCGTGCTATGTTTCGTGTGGATGCTGCCGATCATTTGGGTCATTCTGACATCGTTTAGGGCAACCCCGGGCGTCGCTTCGCCGACGTTCGTTCCCCAATCGTTCACACTTCAAAATTACATCACGCTGTTCTTCCCGACCGGCGCCCAGGCTTATTACATCATGTTCGGACGCTGGATGCTGAATACCGTTGGGGTCGCCTTGCTTAACATGGTCGCTTCGACCCTATTCATCCTATGCACGGCTTATGCCTTATCAAGATTCCGCTTCAAGACCAGAAAGACGATTCTTAACGTCGCCTTGGTGTTAGGCATGTTCCCTGGTTTCATGGCGATGATAGCCGTCTATTTGATTTTGAATATGCTGGGATTGATCAATCAGCCATTGGCCTTGTTCATCGTTTATTCGGCTACTTCCGCGCTCGGATTCTATGTATCGAAAGGGTATTTTGAAACGATTCCGATCGACCTGGACGAAGCGGCCATGATCGACGGGGCAAGCCAGTTCCAGATCTTCACAAAAATCATTCTTCCACTGACGAAACCTATCGTCGTCTATACGGCTTTGACGTCGTTTATGACGCCATGGATGGACTTTATCCTCGCCAGCATGATATTAAGGACGCCGGAACAGAAGACGGTCGCCGTCGGTCTCTATGGGATGATTATGGAAAACGCCGATTTGTTCAACAACTTCACGGTGTTCGCGGCCGGATGCGTCATCGTCGCCTTCCCAATCGTGCTGATGTACGTCTTATTACAACGCTTTATCATCGAAGGAATATCCGCGGGAGCGGTGAAAGGATAGTCATATGAAGAAGAGATTTATGTTTTTAGGGGCGCTACTGGCGACCACCCTAGCCGGCTGCGGAGGCACTAAGGCCACGCTCTCGGTAGAAGACATCGCGCTTACCGTCGGCGAAACGGTGGAAATCGCTTATACCCTGGATCCGCTGGGGTTATTCGCCCAAACATCACTCGAAATAGTTAGTTCAACGCCAGCTGATGCCGTTTCGATTGATGGCATGATGGTTCATGGATTGAAAGCCGGTTCTGCCAGCTTAAAAGCCACGGCCGAAAACATGGCCGGAGCGTCGACCAAGTTCAAAGCGACGGATACATTCACGGTGACAATAAATCCAATCGTGGCGCCCGAAGGCGAATTCATCCTTAACGGCGGATTCGAGTACGGATTGAACGCTTGGACGTTCGACACTGGAAAAACATATCAGACCGAAGTCGTCGATAACTATCCTCATGGCGGCGAATATGCCCTGAACCTTTGGCTGGACGAAGACGCCGATTCCACCAGTGATGCCATGGACATGACGATGAGTCAGGAAGCCGAACTAACTGGCGGCACCTACCTATTCTCATTATGGTATCAAGGCACGGCCAACAGCATCGAAATGACCGTCAAAGACGGAACGACGGACATCGTCACCGAAATCTATAGCGGTTTTGACTATAAACCGGTTCCCGATCACCAAGGTTATGTGAATGTCGGAGTCGAATTCACACTAGCAAGCGCCAAAACGATTGCCGCAAACGTTCACGTTTTGGGCGATGTTGGCTTCTGGGGTTACATCGACGATGTGTCGCTTAAGGTCGGCACGATTGCCGATTTGCTGGTTGCCCCGGCTAATGTCGAGACGCTATATCGCAACCATATAGAAAACGGCGGGTTTGCCACCAATGAAGGCTGGACCGTCGAGATTACTGGAACGGCCGCAAGCAAACAAGCCAACTTCACTAACGGCAAATTGCGGATATGGACGACGGGAGCGGCCACTTTACGAATCTATCGCTCGGTCGAGGTGACCGCGAACACCTTTAATTTGTGCGTCTATCTTAACGGAGGCGTGTTCGGTTCCGGCGAATACATGGCCGACATATCCAATGCTTATGTGTCGCAAGATGAAACCGTCCATGAGTTGGACATCGAACCATCCGGTTGGAACGACGGACTCCTTACCCGCATCGAGAAAAGCGGCATCGTCTTGAACGAGGGAACCGTCGAAGTCGGCGTCCACATCAACTTCACAGGCGGCACCAATAACTGGGTCGATCTCGACGACTTCACGATGTGGAGTTATAACATTCAAGCATAAGCAGAAAAAAAGGTCTTGTACCCAATGTGATTCAAGACCTTTTCATTTGCTCGTTAGACTAATTTTTTGCGTAGATAACCAGATAGATAGTCAACGAAGAGGACCATGATGACGATCGCCAATAGCACGGTGCCGGCCATTTCCCAAGCCGGATCGGCCGTGTTCGTCAACGCCAGCGACAGCGGCAAGCCGATGCCGCCGGCGCCGACGAGACCGAATATCGTTGCCGAACGTAGATTGATATCGAAGCGGTATAAAGTCACCGATGTCAATTCCGGCATGATGTTTGGCAAAATGCCATAACGGACTTTCTGCCAGACGTTAGCGCCGACCGAATCGAGCGCTTCGAGCGAACTGCGATCCATATTGTCGATCGACTCGGCGAACAGTTTCCCGAGCATGCCAATCGAGTGGATGCCGATCGTGAAGATGACCGTCAGCGGCGTCATTCCGAGACCTTTGACCAAGATGAACGCCAATATGAGTTCCGGGAATACCCGAATCAGAACGAGAATCGTCTCGCCGACTTTCGCCCAGCGTTTACCGACGACGTTCACGGAAGCCAAAAAGCCGAACGGCAGCGCCAATATGGCGCCGATCAAGGTGCCGAACAACGTCATCGCGATTGTTTCGAGCATCTTGAAGACGATACCATCGTCGAAACTGGCCCCTTCGCCATAGCCGAAGAAATAACCCCAGTTGATGTCGACGATCTCATTGATCATCGTATTGAATTTAGTGCCGGCTTGGGCGAGGCTGATCAAGTTGATTTCCGATCCGACAAACGAGTAAATCAGTAATCCGACGATGATAACCGTCAGAATAATGTTGGCAATCCAAGTACGCGGACGCTTGTTGAACACCGTTTGAACGTGTTCGTTCATTGAAGCTTCCTCCGCACGAAGTTTGACAATAACTGGATTACGAGCACGAGGGCGAACATGACGATGATCGTCGCCCCGACGCGGTCATAGTTATACAGGACGTTGTCCTTGATGACGCTGCCAAGACCGCCGGCGCCGACATAACCAAGCATGGCCGAGGCGCGGATGTTGATTTCGAATATGTAGATCGTGTAGCTGATATATATCGGCGCGATTTGAGTGAAAACGGAATACCGGAACGCCCCGACTTTATTGGCGCCGACCGATTCCAAAGCCTCAAACGGGCTCATGTCGACGGTTTCTATCGCTTCATAAAGCATTTTGCCCATGATGCCGAACGAGAATAAGGCAATGGCGGCGATACCTGGAAGAATGCCAAAACCGACGAGGGCGACCGCAAGCGCCGTCCACATTAATGTGGGAATCGTTCGCATGATGTTAAGAAAGAACTTGACCGGCATCGACAGCCACTTGGCTTTGACGATGTTAGAGGAAGAGATGATAGCGACGGGAACGGCCAAAACGCATCCGATAAGGGTGCCGGCAAACGTCATCTGCAGGGTATCGGCGACTTCGTCTCCGAGGGTCAGCATGAACCCGAAATAATCGCCCCAGGTGCGGGTACCTTTGGGCGTGAACATCTTTCGAAGAATCACGACTAATTCGGAAAAATTGACGTTGCTCCAGTCAATCGGAATCACGAAAGCCATCGCCACGCATAGGGCGATGAACATGGGTACGACGATCCAAAAACGGTTGAACGGTTTTTTGACCGATTTTCCGTTAGGCAAGGTATAGACTTGCATCATTCGACTCCCAGAATCTCGTTATGGGCAAGCGAACGGCCGTAAATCTTGCCGAGGATGTCGTCGTTGACTTCGGCGCTGGATCCGTCGAACACGACAACGCCATCGCGGATGCCGATGATCCGTTTGGCGTATTTGACGGCTAGGTCGACGTGGTGCATGTTGGCGACGATGGTAATTCCAAAATCGCGATTAATTTTGGAAAAATCATTCATCACTTGGACGGTGGTAATCGGATCGAGGGAAGCGACCGGCTCGTCGGCCAGGATCACTTTTGGCTTCTGGGCTAAAGAACGGGCGAGAGCGACTCGTTGCTGCTGGCCGCCGGACAATTGGTCGGCGCGCGTAAAGGCCTTTTCAAGTATGCCCATCGTGTCTAGCGCTTCTAGCGCCATGATCTTGTCTTCTTTAGGAAAGATGCCAAACAGCGTCTTGAACGTCGAATGATAGGCGACGCGACCCGTTAGAACGTTATTAAAGACGGACATCCGTTTGACGAGGTTGAATGATTGGAAGATCATCCCGATACCGCGGCGCAGCATCCGTAATTGCTTCCCTTTAAGCTGGCCGACGTCGACACCGTCGACCAGCAATTGTCCTGACGTGATCGCGTGCATTTTATTGATCGAGCGCAGCAATGTCGATTTGCCGGCACCCGATAAGCCGATTATGGCTACGAATTCACCATCTTCGATCGTCAAATTGACGCCTTTGAGGGCCTGGACACCGTTCGGATAAGTTTTAACGACGTCAACGAATTTGATCATGATGGTGCTTCCTTAAGGATTTTTACAGATTGTCGCGTTTGAAAATATAGACTTCGCGTTCGCCGTCATAGTCGGAATCTTGAGCGACTTTGTAACCGGTGTGGTTATAAATCGACATCGCTTGTAAACCGAATTCGGTTTCGATGATTTCCATGAAGGCGGTTTGGATGGCGGCTTTTAGTTCCGCGCTCAGCGAAGTGACGGCCGAGATGGTGTCGTTGTAGATACCATTCGACAGATCGACGACGCGCAGGTCGCGGTAGATGTTTTGACCTTCGACGGCGTTATAGGCATCGAATGCCGTGGTGCCCGACCGGGCATCCAAGAATGCGAAGGCGGCGTCAGTGGTGCCGTTAACCATGGCTGAGATCTGGGCTTGGTGGCCGCCGGAAATCTGCATGGCCTTGACTTGATCGGCCCCGGGGGTCTCGGTGGTGAAACTCAGTCCATGTTGGTTCAGCAACACGGCCGGATAGACATAACCGGAACCGGATGATTGTGATCCGACGGCAACGGTCTTGCCTTCAAGATCATCGACGGATTGAATCGTCGAATCGTTTTTGACGATCAGCATCGAGCAATAGGAAGTTACTTTGGCGGTCGCGTGGAGTTCGCCGTTATAAGTGGCGGAGTTCACGTTGGCCAATATCGTGGCTTTGTCGGTGATTTCATTACCTTCGGCGTCGATTTGGGCGGCATAGGCGTTCCGAACCGACGAAAGAAGAACTTCGACTTTGCCCGGTTCTTCGACGGTGACGTAGGCGTATTGCTGGGAGGTAAGGAATCCGACGTGGACTTGTTCGGACACCATGGCTTCGGTCAGCGCTTCATAGTCGGTGGTGATGTCGAGATCGAACGTATGTCCCGGAATCTTGGTTTCGAGAAGCGTTTCGATACCCGAAAGTTTCAGTAGCATCGCCGGGTCGGCGGTCGCTTGGTTCGAGGGTACGAAACGGACGACGATGTTTTCGGGGTCATTATTGACCTCTTCGCTCGAAATCACGGTGCTCGAGGCACAGGCGGCAAGAACGGGCAGGGCTAGCATTAGTGGGAAAAACATAGCGGAAAACTTTTTCATGTAATGTTCCTTTCCTTTTGGGAAGTCCGATGGAGTTAATACCGACCAAAGAAACGCGATCGTCCAGTTATCCGTTTCCGGAGGTATCTTCAGCAAGCAATTTCTGGTACTTCCTTTGTCATTTTATCACGCAAAAAAGAAATAAAATACAGCAATTCATCTAGTAGAAAATTGGCAGTTTTTTATGCTTTTAAGTATATTAATAAAGTAATATTATTAAAAGTTACAAGGAAAATGGCTTTCAATTGATTTATCGTGTTTTTA